>ERZ1673741.572-NODE-572-length-38173-cov-13.090220_pt1 | contig 38173 bp, 27 predicted proteins | sample MGYA00580209_ERZ1673741 | MGnify/ENA primary metagenome ERZ1673741 (study PRJEB41218, sample SAMN15661754) | gut metagenome | host: Homo sapiens | place: Canada: London | collected 2015-08-20/2019-03-30 | study: EMG produced TPA metagenomics assembly of... | reverse complement strand
GCCGCTTCGGCTGATTCGTATGCCTCGTAGTACAGAGAATTGGGAATCTCTTAATGAATTCAACTTCGAAGCCGCCCGCCTTGGCGATTTCCTTCATGAGGTCCACGTCGAAGCCGACGAGTTCCTTATTGGGCGTTTCGTATTCGAAGGGTCGGTAGGTCGCACCCGTGCCGACCGTGTAGGTCGCGGCGCTGGCGATGCCGGCGGCGAGGGCGGCAGAGAAGAAAGCGGCTGCAAAGACGGCTTTGGTCTTCAGAGACATGTTCTTAGTACTCCAGAAAATGCGTGTGCGGATGCGGAGGCACGACAGGAAAGTAGAAAAATACCGGGCGTGATTGTGGGCGTATTTTCCCTCTCCGTAAAGGTCTGGCAGAGGGTTTCATGAGCTAACCGAGGTTCTCTACGAAAAGAAAGCTATTTGCCGTCAATTGTCGACTAAAAGGAAATATTGATTGGCAAGTTCCTCATCACTGAACGTCTGACTTTTCTTGGTGTCGCAGAACAAATGGAGGATCGTAATGTAGAAAAGGCCGGAGTTGCTCTGCGGGAGTTCCGGCCTTTCTTTTGGGCTGGCGCTGAAGTCGCTTTCGTCAACCCTTTTGCGGGAGGAGCGCTTCAATGAGCTCCGCTTCAAAGGCAAGAAGGAGGCTGTCTTCATGAAGCGTCGCCCCGTCGATGAGGAAGACGTCCTCGGCGCGTTCGCCGAGCGTCGCAATCTTTGCGGTCTGCAGGTTGACGCTGTATTTGGCAAGCACCTGCGAGATCGCATAAAGGAGTCCGATTCTGTCCGTGCCGACGAGATTCAGAATGAAGGCGCGGTGCGATTCGTCCGGATGAATGTTGACGCTCGGACGCGTGGGGAAGTGCCTCGAGCGGCGCGAGAGCCGTGCCTTCGGCGCGGGCGGGAGCGGCTTCTCGTCGATCAATGCGGCGGCGAGACTCTTTTCCATCTGCGCGAGCTTCTCAGGCGTGTCGAATCGCCCGAAGGCGTCGGCAACGAGGAAGGTATCGAGCGCCCAGCCGTGACGCGTGGTGTGAACGCGGGCGTCGACGACCGAGAGAGAATTCTTCCCGAACCAGGCGACGGACCTGAGGAAGAGGTCCTTTCTGTCCCGCAGATAGAGGAGAATCGTGAGGCTTTCGGTCGTGGCATTCCGCTTCACGCGCACGATGGGAGTCGGGTCCATGACGTGGAGCGCGAGCATCTCGGTGTGCCAGGCGATCTCTTCGCTCGTATGGCGCATGAAGTAGACGAGGTCGAGTTCGCGCCAGAGGCGGCTGCGGGCCGCGTCGGAGACGCGCCCGTGGAGGAGTTCGATCGCTTCCCTGCGCCGCCTTTCGGCGACGTCGGCGAGCGTGACTTCGCCCCCTGTGCCGACGATCCGGTCGACTGCGGCATGGTAGAGGTTCTCGAGGAGCGCCGCCTTCCATGGCGTCCACACCTTGGGCGAGGTCGCGCGGATGTCGGCGACGGTGAGGAGGTATAGGGCGTCGAGCCGCTCCTTCGTCCCAACGAGGCGGATGAAGCGCTCGACCACCTCCGGGTCGGAAATGTCTTCCTTCTGCGCGACGCGGCTCATGACGAGGTGTTCCCGCACGAGGAAGGTGATGAAGCTGGTATCTTCCTCAGAGAGCCCGAAGCGGCGGCAGAAAAGCTCCGCCTTTTCGGCGCCGATGATTTCGTGGCCGCCCCCGAGGCCCTTACCGATATCGTGAAAGAGCCCGGCAATGAGGAGCCTCCACGAGTTGGGAAGCGCCGTCATGAGCTGCGTGCAGAGCGGGTACTCGTGGGCGTGTTCGGAGCGGCGGAAGCGGCAGAGGTTCTTGATGACGAGAATCGTGTGCTGGTCGACCGTGAAGATGTGGTAGAGGTCGTGCTGCATCTGGCCGACGACATGCCGGAAAGCGGGGAGCATGCGGGAGAGAATCCCCCAGGCATTCATCATGGCGAGCGCATCGTCGGCGCCTTTTTCAAGCTTGATGATGTCGAGGAAGGTCTTCTGGTTTTCCGGATTCTCTCGGTAGGCGACGCCGATCTTCGGGGTGGCGTGCCAGAGGGCACGCAGGAGCCTCGTTGAAAAACGGGTGAGTTCGGGGTGGAGCGCAAAGACGAGGAAGGTTCTGAGAATCGCCTTCGGGTCCTTTTCGTAGACGTCGTCTCCGGCAATGTCCATTTCGTCGCCGAGCGCGAGGAAGTCGGCGCTGAGGCGCACGGGGGTGGCGAGGGCAGAGCCGCCGACGAGACGGTCCGAGATCGTCTGGAGCTGGATAATCGACATCTGCACGACCGACTTTGCATTCCAGTAGTAGCGCTTCATGAGGGCTTCAGACGCCCGCATGAGGCCCGTCGCCTTGTAGCCGAGCCGGGCGGCAAGCGCTTCCTGAACGTCAAAGAGAAGCCGGTTCTCGTCGCGGTTCGTGAGGAGATGGAGTTCGATTCTGAGCTTTGCGAGAAAGCGGAAGCACTCCTCGATCGTATGCATCTCTCGCTCAGTGATGAGGTCCGCGTCCTTCATGCCCTGAAGGCTGTCGGCCAAGCCCGCCGCACGGGCGCACCAGAGAAAGACCTGAAGGTCTCTCAGGCCCCCGGGCGACTCCTTGAGGTTGGGTTCGAGCGCGTAGGGGGTGTCTTCGTATTTCTGATGCCTGCGGCGGAGCTCGAGCATCTTGTCGCGAAAGAATGCCCGGGCGTCGAGGCTCGCGAAGAAGTCGTCGCGTGATGCGTCGTAAAGCGTCCTTTCGGCCCAGAGGAAGCGGCTTTCCAGATAGGTGGTCGCAATCGAGACGTCTTCAGCGGCTTCCGCCGTGAATTCCTTTTCCGTTCTCACGGCCGCGCCCACGGTGAGGCCGAGCTCCCAGAGCGCGGCGAGGAAGGCGGAAATCTTTGCCTTCGTCTCCTCGTCCTCGCCTCGGTCGTCTGAAAGGAGAACAAGGAGATCGATGTCGGAGTGGGGGAAAAGTTCTCTCCTCCCGTAGCCGCCCACGGCGGCGAGCGCAAGCCCGTCGGAGGGGAATTCCGTGAGGCTTCCGAGCGCGAGGACGGCGCGGTCGAGCGCGGCGCTGTGCGCATTGAGGCACGCTCCCGTGTCGTGCGTTTCGTGCCAGGCGTCGGCAATGCGCGCGCGGTCTTCCTTAAAGCGCTCGACGACGGCGCTCAACTTTTCCGGGCTGATTTCCATGGTGGCCGGGACTCCGCAGAAAGAAACGAGGAAAAGAAAAGGCGATCCTTAAAGCCGGCGCAAGCTGCCGGCGGACGGACCGCCTTTTCTAAGACTAAAGGGTGAGGGAGAGCTCTCAGAGATTTTCAGGAAGCTTCCAGCCCTTCACGAAGGCGGGAGGCGCCTGCGTGCCCTTGCTCACCGTGAGGACGTCGTAGCCGGTTTCCGTCACAAGCACCATGTGCTCCCACTGCGCGGAAAGCGAATGGTCCTTCGTGACCACCGTCCAGCCGTCGCCGAGCATGGTGACGCCGTAGCGTCCGGCATTCACCATGGGTTCGACCGTGAAGACCATGCCGGGCTCGAAGACGGGCGTCTGATGATGGACGGGGAAGTGATTGACGTGAGGCTCTTCATGGAAGCCCTTTCCGATCCCGTGGCCGCCGTAGTCGCGCACGACGGAGATGCCGTTCTGATCGGCATAGCGCTGACAGGCAACGCCGATGTCGTTGAAGCATCCGCCCGGGCGCACGGCGTCGATGCCCGCCCACATCGTATTGAAGGCGAGGTCGACCAGGCGCTTGCCGGCAATGGTGGGCTTCCCGACGATGAACATTCTCGAGGTGTCGCCGTGGTAGCCGTTCTTGATGCTCGTGACGTCGATGTTGACGATGTCGCCCGACTTGAGGATCTTCTTGTCGCTCGGGATGCCGTGGCAGACGACGTGATTGATCGAAATGCAGGTCGTCGCCGGATAGGGCGTCATTCCGGGAGGCGTGTAGCCGAGGCACGCCGGAATGCACTTCTGCACGTTCACCGTGTAGTCGTATGCGAGGCGGTCAAGTTCACCGGTGGAGACGCCGGGCTTCACGAACGGCGTGAGATAGTCGAGGAGCTCGGCCGCAAGACGGCCGGCAATGCGGAGCCCCGCAATGTCCTCGGGCGTTTTGATGGAAATCGCCATGATGTCTGCTGGTAATGAAAGTCTGAGGAAATGAAATCCGGCTCGGGGGAGAAGGCCGAAGAGCGGCAAAGGCATTTCGACGCCTTCGCTCGGGAAGCTTCTCCGGAGCGCCATGCGCGGGAGGAATCCCTGCGCTTGAAAGGTGTCCCACATTCTAATGAGGTGGCGCGGCGCGAGGACCGGAAGTCCTCGGTAAACGCGTCCGGAAGAGGCCTGCTGCAACGATATGTTTCTAAGGATTCGCTAACGAAGGTCTAACGATTCGCTAATCTGCGTCGCATAAAGTTGTAAACATCCAGGGACGCCGCAGCGCTTCCCGACCGGAAGTCACAGGGAGATGGAAAATTTCTTCCAATGAAATCCGGCAGTTTCAAATAAGAAGGCTCCCCCGATGAACGGGAGCCGGGAGAGAAAAACATGACCCGCCGCACCAATCTTCGCCTTGCCGCTCTTGCTTCTATCGCCGCGCTCGCTTTCGCCGCCGCTCCCGCCGTTCAGGCTGCCGGCCCCACGGGCTTTGATGCTCCGGCTTCCGCTGAAGCCCGCGCTCCGCAGGGTTTCGGCAACAACAAGGTCACAACCGTTCAGTGGGTGCTTGAAAACGGCGCCGACGATCAGGTTGTCGTGCTTCGCGGCAAGTTCACGCAGCACCTGAGGGGCGACAAGTACGAATTCGAGGATGAGGCCGGCACCGCCATCACCGCCGAACTTGATCACGACCGCGACTGGTCGATGGTGAAGAAAGACGCCCCGATGGAAATCCGCGCCGAAATCGACCGCGACTGGAACCGCACGCAGCTCGACGTCCGTTCCGCGAAGCCTCTGAAGTAATGAAAACGGTCCGATCGGAAGCCCAATCCAAAAAAGATTCGTTTTCCGGTTGAAATCGAATTCGCGCGCACGTAAAATGCGCGCCTTGTTCCGGCCTCGGGATTTTTTCTCCTGAGGCCGGAGCTATTCCGCCCGGTGTCCATGGTCGGCCCGGGTATGTACATTGCGCGCGGTCTGCGCCCGAGGTGCCTTTGATTCCGAGAAGAAGAATTGGTTCCTGCAGGCCGTGTCAGACTGACAAAACCTTGGAGAAATCAAATGGTCAGCATGCGTGAAATGCTCGAAGCGGGTTGCCACTTCGGTCATCAGACCCGTTTCTGGAACCCGAAGATGGCTCAGTACATTTTCGGCTCCCGCAACAAGATTCACATCATCAACCTCGAAAAGACGGTTGTGATGTTTGATGAAGCCTGCAAGTTCGCCCGTCAGCTCGCGAGCCAGGGCGGCCGCATCCTCTTCGTCGACACGAAGCGCGGCGGTCGCGAAATCATCGCTCAGGAAGCTCAGCGCGCCGGCTGCAGCTGGGTCGACCAGCGCTGGCTCGGCGGCACGCTCACGAACTTCAAGACGGTTCGCGGCACCATCAAGCGCCTCAAGGAAATGGAAGAGCAGCTCGAGGACGGCACCGCCGCCAAGCTGACGAAGAAGGAAGCCCTCGACTTCCAGCGCTCTGTTGAGAAGCTCAACAAGTCGATCGGCGGCATCAAGGACCTCACGGGTCTCCCCGATGCCCTCTTCATCGTCGACGTGGGCTACCACAAGATCGCCGTTCAGGAAGCCAACAAGCTCGGCATCCCCGTCATCGGCGTTGTGGATACGAATTGCTCGCCCGAAGGCATCGACTATGTCATTCCGGGCAACGATGACTCCTCGAAGGCTGTTCAGATCTACGCCGCCGGCATCGCCGACGCCGTGATCGCCGGCCGCGCCGACAGCGCCGTCTCCGCCGAGGAAGCCCCGGCTGAGGAAGAGTTCATCGAAGTGGCTGCCGCTGAGGAAGCCCCGGAAGCGACCCCCGCTGCCTAATTCGGCTTTTGATGGCCAAGCCCCGCCGGATGCGACGGGAGGGCCTCTTTTCTGAGAGAGGCGCGTATTCCGTCGGCATCTGACCGGCTTTATGGAAATGGGGCTCTTTTCGGGCCCCATTTTCTTTAGAATCCATACCGATTTTTTGTTCCTCTGATTGGAGTTAGTGAACATGGCTGCTATTTCCGCCGCCCAGGTTAAGGAGCTGCGTCTCAAGACCGACGCCCCGATGATGGAGTGCAAGAAGGCGCTCACCGAAGCCGAAGGCGATATGGCCAAGGCCGAGGAGATCCTGCGCGTCAAGCTCGGCAACAAGGCGAGCAAGGCTGCTGCCCGCATCGCCGCCGAAGGCGTCGTCGTCGTCTACGTCTCGCATGACCGTAAGCTCGGCGCGATCCTCGAAGTCAACTCCGAAACCGACTTCGTCGCGAAGAACCCGGAATTCCTCAAGATGGCTCACGACAGCGTAAAGCTCGTCGCTGAGAAGAACCCCGCCACGGTCGAAGAGCTCCTCGCTCTCCCGCTCGACGGCACCACCGTTGACGGCGTCCGCACGGGTCTCGTCGGCAAGATCGGCGAAAACATGACCTTCCGCCGCTTCCAGCGCATCGAAGCGAAGGGCGAACTTTCGCACTACGTCCATGGCAGCCGCATCGGCGTCATCGTCGACCTCGTCGGCGGCGACCACGAGCTCGCTCACGACATCGCCATGCACATCGCCGCCTCGAAGCCGAAGGCTATCGACGAGACGGGCATCGATCATGCCCTCATCGAATCCGAACGCCGCATCGCCATCGAGAAGGCCCGCGAAGCCGGCAAGCCCGAGCAGATGCTCGAGCGCATCGCCGAAGGCTCCGTGAAGAAGTTCCTGAAGGAAGTCACGCTCGTCAACCAGCCGTTCGTCAAGGACGACAAGAAGACGATCAATGATCTTCTCAAGGCCGCCAAGGCTGAAGTCGCCACCTACGTTCTCTACGTTGTGGGCGAAGGCCTCGAAAAGAAGAGCAACGACTTTGCTGCTGAAGTGGCCGCTCAGGCTGCTGCCGCCAAGCAGGCGTAATCGCTTCTTTGACGCTGAAGGAGACTTTCTCTGAAGGGCTCTGAGGAGCTTTCTGATTCCGGCAGTGCATGCACGGGCATTTTCGGAAAATGAAGCGCTTCTCCTGAAGCTTTCCTCCGGGAAACTCTCCTCCAATTGAAAGGGACGCTGCCTTCCTTGCACGAAGGGGCGTCCTTTCTTTATGCGCGTTCTCCCCGGGCGTCCGGGAAAGCAAAAAGTTCTAAGCAATATTCCTCAGCCGCGTATAATTTCGCCCCGAGCCAGAACTTGGCAGACGGGCACGGTCCCCGAAGCCTGATGCCGGCAATCTTCCCAACAGTCATGCATTGAGGAGTTGATCGATGGACAACGCAGCGCAGGGTAAGCCCGTTTACAAACGCATTCTTCTGAAGCTTTCGGGCGAAGCCCTCATGGGCGATGATGCTTTCGGCATCAACCGTCAGGTGCTTCAGCACATGATTGAAGAAATCCGCTCCGTCCTTGATCTGGGCGTGCAGATCGGCATCGTCGTGGGCGGCGGCAACATCTTCCGCGGCGTTGCGCTCGGCGCCACCGGCATGGACCGCGCCACGGGCGACTACATGGGCATGCTCGCCACGGTGATGAACGCTATGGCTCTTCAGGACTGTTGCCGCAACAACGGCATCGAGGCGCGCGTGCAGTCGGCGCTTCACATTGAGCAGGTCGCCGAACCCTACATCCGCGGAAAGGCCCTGCGCCATCTGCGCTTGGGCCGCGTCGTGATCTTTGCGGCCGGCACCGGCAACCCCTTCATGACGACCGATACGACCGCTGCGCTTCGCGGCGCGGAAGTGGGCGCCGACATCGTTCTCAAGGCGACGAAGGTCGACGGCATCTACACGGCCGACCCGAAGAAGGATCCGACCGCCACGATGTATGACGAAATCACCTTCGACCATGCGCTTCGCACCAACCTCAAGGTGATGGACGCCACCGCCTTCGCGCTCTGCCGCGAGCAGGGACTCCCGATCAAGGTCTTCAACATCAACAAGAAGGGGGCGCTGCGCCGCGTCGTCCTCGGCGAAAAGGAAGGCACGCTCGTTCATAGCTAAGGCCGACCTTTGATAAAATAACAAATTGCGCATGGGCCGGAGGGTTCGCTTTCCGGCCCATGTTCGTACCGAATTCCGTGATTCAAAAGTTTCCGCTCCGGATGCGCCTTGAGCCTTGACTATTAAGGTTCGGCGCCTTAAGCGGAAATGCTCCAAGGAGATTTTTTATGACCGCTCAGGAAGTTATCCAGCAGACCGAGCACAAGATGGGCGTCACCGTCGAGAAGCTTCGCGAAGACTTCACGCGCATCCGCACGGGTCGTGCCAGCACGGGCCTGCTCGACAAGATCAAGGTCGACTACTACGGATGCCCGACCCCGATCAACCAGGTTGCTCAGGTGGGCGTCGGCGACGCGCACACGCTTACCGTCCAGCCCTGGGAAAAGAACATGGTGAAGGTCGTTGAGAAGGCTATTCGCGACTCCGACCTCGGCCTCAACCCGGCCACCTCGGGCGACGTCATCCGCGTGCCGCTGCCCCCGCTCACCGAAGAGCGCCGCCGCGAACTCTCGAAGATCGTGAAGGGCTTCGGCGAAGACGCCAAGGTTGCCGTGCGCAACCTCCGCCGCGACGCCAACGGCCAGATTGAACGCCTTGAGAAGGATAAGGAAATCTCCGAGGACGATCAGCGCCGCTTCGAGACGGACATCCAGAAGCTCACGGACCGATACGTCGCCGAAATCGACAAGGTGATCACGGAGAAGGAAAAGGAAATCATGACGGTTTAAAGACCCTCAGACTTCCATTCAGAGAGAAAGCCCGCAGTCTGCTTTTTCACGGCAGTGCGGGCTTTTTGCTGGGTAAAGCTATTCCGCAAGCGGGAAGGGCATCTCCACTTGTCCCGGATATGCGGCGGGAAGACCCGCCGCATCCCGGATGAATCAAGCAGGAGCTGAGGCCTCCCGTCTCAATCCTCCGAGAGGAGCCTGAGGATTTCCTCTCTCGAGAGGCGGTTCGACATGTCGGAGCCTTCGAGAAGCGCGTCGGCCAAAGACTTCTTCGTTTCGTGGAGCCGTATGATCTTTTCCTCGATCGTGTTTTCGGCGATGAGGCGGTAGATCGTCACCGGGTTCTCCTGTCCGATGCGGTAGGCGCGGTCCGAGGCCTGGCTCTCGATCGCCGGATTCCACCAGGGGTCGAGGATGGCGACGTAGTCGGCCGCCGTGAGATTGAGGCCCGTGCCGCCCGCCTTGAGGCTGATGAGGAAGAGCGGCATCTCGCCCTTCTGGAAGACGTCGACGAGCTTCTGGCGCTGGCCCGCGGGCGTTGCGCCGTCGAGATAGAGGTACTTGATTTTCTTCTTGTCGAGCTCTTTCTTGAGGATCGCGAGATAGGACGTGAACTGGCTGAAGACGAGCGCGCGGTGGCCGCCTTCAATGAGGGTGTCGGCGAGCTTCAGGAAGGCATTGATCTTTGAGGACTCGAGCTTGAGCTTCGGATTAACGAGTTCGGCCGCGCACGCCGCCTGACGAAGCTTCATGAGTTCTGCGAGCGCTTCAATCGGATTGATTTCGCCCGTCTCGAGGCGCTGTGACGCCGTTTCGCGCAGGCTCTCATAGAGCGTGCGCTCGGCTTCGGAGAGTTCGACTTTCAGCGTGACTTCCGTTTTTTCAGGGAGTTCATTGAGCACCTCTGCCTTCGTGCGGCGAAGGATGAAGGGCGAAATCAGGCGCTTCAGAATCCTCTGGCAGTTGCGGTCCTTGTTGCGCTCGATCGGAATGATGAAGCGCTCGGCAAAGCTCTGGCTGCTCCCGAGAAGTCCGGGGTTGGCGAACTCGAAGAGATTCCAGATTTCGCCGAGGTTGTTCTGAAGGGGCGTCCCGGTCAGCAGCACTCGAGCAGAGGATTTGAGCTGCATCGCGGCCTTCGACATCCTGGTGCCCCGGTTCTTGATGTTGTGCGCTTCGTCGAGCACCACGGTCGTCCATTCGCGGCCGCTCAAGACTTCAATCTCGGCGGAAAGAATGCCGTAGGTCGTGAGGACGACGTCGCCGGCTTCCGCCTCATCGACGAGCTTTCTGCGGTCTTCAGCCTGCTGAAGCATTTTGATTCTGAGGCCCGGCGCAAAGCGCTGGAGCTCGTCGCTCCAGTTGAAGAGGACGGCGGCAGGCATCACGACGAGCTGCGGACCTTCCTTCGCGCGGGAGAGAAGGAGCGCAATTGCCTGTATGGTTTTGCCCAGCCCCATGTCGTCGGCGAGGAGCGCCCCAGCGCCCCAGCTGATGAGGCGCGAGAGCCATTCGAACCCTTCCTGCTGATAGGGGCGAAGCTCGGTCTTGAGCCCCGAAGGGATTTCTGGCGTGAAGTGCTCTGCCGCGCGGATGCGGCTGCAGAGCGACCGGAAGGCTTCGTCGGAGTCGATTTCAATGCCTTCATCCGCGAGTCGTTCAATAGAGCCTGCATTGAAGGCGGAAATCCGGAGTTCGCCCTTCTTCTGCGAAGCAACGAGGCTCTCAATATGCTCGAGCTCCTTTTTGAGGCTTTCCGTGAGGGCAACGTATTCGTCGTCGCCCAAGCGTATGAAGCGGCCTTCGGATTCCCTGAGACGTTCGAGAAGCTCATTGACTGTGAGCACCGTCTTTTCGTCGATCTGAACCTTGCCTTCAAGCTCGAACCAGCTCCCGATGCTGCGGAGCGAGAGCTTCAGGTTTGAGGGGAAAATCTGGGGACGGGAGACGCGGAATTTAACGCCCTCGGGCCACTCGAGGAGTGCGGTATCCGCATGCGTGCGGAGCACCTCGAGCATTTCGAGCGTTTCAGCGACAGGAAGCTCCCAGGAGAATTCGCTGTCTCTCAGTTCCTCGAGCCGCGAGAGCGCGGAAAGGAGCTCATCATAGTTTTTACGCTCCTTCTTCAGGTCGCGCGCGACCTGAACCGTTTGGGTGCCGATCCGGGTGGCAATGAAGGCTAGCCCTTCGCCCGGCGAGCAGGCAAGCGGATTGTCGGCGACCGGATGCACGAGCGCGGTGACATGGTGCGTTCCCGTCCCGAAGGGTTCGAGGCGGAAGGTGATTCTTGCGTCGCCCGACTGCTTCTCAAGGTGCTTGGAGTCCTTGAGGAGATCCGACATAACAGGGGTTCGGGCCGAAAGCTTTTCGAGGTAGTGCGTGAGCTTTTCCCGTGCCGCGAGCGGGAAGTTGATGCCGTGCACGGCCTTGAGAAGATCGCGTTCATTGTCTGTCGGCCGGGTAACGATGATCAGGCTGCTGCTCACTCTCGTGAGGCTGATCTTGTCCTCTTCAGGATCAAATCCAGGACTGAGATTGCTGGAGAAGCAGTATGCGTCGTTATTGCGCAGAACCGAAATTTCGAGCGGTCTCTTCTCAACGTCGATCGGTTCAAGCGTGTTCGCGTCGATGACATTCTGAGAGCCGACAAGCTCCATCAGCGCTTCAGGGACGTTGAGGACGTGCATGCCTCTCGTCCAATACATGCTTTCCAGGTGAACAGCATTGGCGACGCGCTGCGCCTCATCGGAGAGCTTCGGCGCGCGCTCGACGAAGGTGGAAAGCTTCATGACCGTGCCCTTGAGCCAGGTTCGGGTCGTCGCCTTGAATTTCTGCGAGCGGATGGTGATCTCCCAGCCGGGCTTTTCGGTGTCGACGGCGTATGCAATGCGTTCTGTCGGGAGCTGACCTTCAGTGTAGGCCTGGCCGATGCCGCCGGAGATGCCCGGTCGCGCGATCAGACGGTCGAGCACCAGATCCCATTCCGGACGAATGACGTAATGGGGAAGGAACTGCTTGATTCCGTACTGGCGGGCAATGCTTTCGGCTTCCTCGTTCTTGCCGGTGAGACGCTGGAATTCAAAATCGAGCATCGGCAGAAAGCTCATCCATTTCCTGGCGTTCTCGCCCACAAAGTCGATTTTTTCAAGGAGTCCGAAATTGAGCGCCGTGATTGCAAAGGGAACGGCAATTTGAGGGTTGAGCTGTTCAATGGTCTCACCGGGAAGGGATTTCATGAAAGCTTCCCGGAAGCTCGCGGCAGCCTTCCTGGCATCTCTGCCGCAGCCGAGGAGGGCAATCAGAATCGCCGGCTTCAGATAAACGTTTTCGGCGATTCTTTTGACCTCCATCATTCGCTCGAGCTTCCGAACGGATGCGGGAGTTGCGCGATCGCGATAGAGCGCAATGGCATAGAGCCAGGCTTCAAACCAGGTTTCAAAGTGGACCTGGTGGAGGCGGGAGAGAGCGATTTTCATGCAGGAGACGGCATTGGAGGGCTCTTCGTTGTCCATGATGGAGGCTGCCGCGCTCACGATCATGTACCACGGGGACTCGCAGTTCATTTTCTTGAGCAGCTCGTGCGGCTTCCCGCTGCAGAGATAATCAGCGTAGTAATGGCGCCAGTCGCGGTATTCCGCGGCAGCTTCCTTAGAGAGATGCCGCAACAGATAGTCTCTGAATTTGTCGCTGGTAACGTCGAAGCCGCGGGTATCCGCGGTATCCTGCGCAACGCGGAGTGCCGCGTAGGCGATGATCTTCGCAGGAAGCGCTTCGACGAAGGGCTTCCAGTGGTCATAGTCGAGGAGCTGAACCATGAAGGCGGCTTCCATTGAAGCCCATGTCTTGATCTCATCCTCACTGAACGTTTCGCTGAGGGGCGCCGGCAGGCGCCCGGTCTGGATGAAGTTGACCGCGGCCTTCATGACGGCGACGTGCATTCTGACATCCCTGTCGAGACGAACCTTTTCCAGCTTATTGAATACGGCATCAAATGTTTTGCGCGACACGAGTCGCGTCATCATGTTGATCCCGCCAGGCGTCACAAAGAGTATCTCGTACGAACCCCAGTAGCCTTCCTTGGGCTGTCTGATCCATCCCTTCCCGACAAACTCGTTGATGGCGTCGGTGAACTCCTTTACAGGCAGTTTTCGATTTGAAGCATATGACTTGACTTCTGAAGCAGAAGGAAGCGTGTAGGTGCTGAGCGCGTAAGCAATGGCTTCAGACTGGATTTGAGGAATGGACATGCTGGGGAAGGTCGAGGGAAAGGTTTGAAAATCTAAGACGCTTAAGTTTATTCGAGGAAGGCGCGGCATGAGGTTTGGAAAAGCATTTTTGCGGGAACGGCAAATGCATGGATCCGCTTGCAATCCGTCACAAGCGAGGCGAGGCGCCTTTGCTAGACTTTCTGCAGCTTCAATCTTTTCAGTGCACCCATCATGGCCGACCTTCCTCACCTGCCCGGACACATTGCGATCATCATGGACGGCAATGGCCGCTGGGCGAGATCGCGGTTTCTGCCGCGTGCGGAAGGGCATCGCCAGGGGGTGCTTGCGCTCGAGCGCGTGGTGGAGGCGTCTGTCCGCCTCGGCATCCGGGCGCTGACCGTCTTTGCCTTTTCGAGCGAAAACTGGCGCCGTCCCGCGGCTGAGGTGGCCGCCCTTATGAAGATCTTTGCGACGGCCCTTGCCCGCTGGGAGGAGCCGCTCCTCAAGGCGGGCGTCAGCATCCGCATCATCGGGGACCGGAGAGCTTTTTCAGAAGACCTTCAGCGCGCGATCGACCACGCCGAGAAAACCACTGCGCCGGGGAGCCGCATGCATCTCAATATCGCAGCCAATTACGGCGGCCGCTGGGATGCGCTTCAGGCCGCGCAGGCCGCTGCCGCTGAGGGCGACCTCACGCTCGAAGGCATTGAAAAGCGGCTTTCCGCCCATGACGACGGAGAGGTGGATCTTTTGATCCGCACCGGCGGGGAAAGACGCATTTCGAATTTCCTTCTCTGGCAGGCGGCCTATGCTGAGCTCTATTTCACCGATACGCTCTGGCCTGATTTCGATGCGGCGGCTCTCGACGACGCGCTCAACTGGTATGTCGGGCGCGAGCGGCGCTTCGGGATGACGAGCGAGCAGCTGCGCGAAATCGGCTGACAGCCGCAAAAACCTAGAAAAAAACGGCGCTCTTCCAGAAAAAGAGCGCCGAAATACCGTGGGAGACCGGGCGGCGCCTTCATGCACGAAGCGCGCCCGAGGGCAGATTCAAAGATTCCGGATTCCGTCCCGGCCTTTGGAGGAGCCCGTGCAAGGCCCGTAAATGCGCGGGCATCTGGAGAACAAATGCCTGCGCGATGCGCGAGCTATTCCTGATCGGCCGGGATGTCGGGAATTACCAGTTCAGATTGAGGCCGGCCATGATCTCGGTGGCTTCCTTGTTTTTATAGGTCTTTGCTTCACCGCTCTGGAAGGACTGCGTGGCGGCGAAATAGAGCCAGGTTGTCTTCGCGAGCTTGTATTCATAAGCGGCAGCAAGAACCGTGAACTTGTGGTCAATGTCGCTCTTGTTGGAGAGTTCGCCGTCAAAGTACTGCAGGCCGCCGATCACCTTGTGCTGGCCGACGACATAGTCGGCGCCGAGAAGGAGCGAGTAGCCGTCAAAACCGTCGGCCATTTCTGCCTCTGTAGCGCCGTCTTCAACATCTGCCAGCGCCACGTTGGCGGCCTTAGCCCAGTGCGACTGATACTGCGCACCCGCAAAAATTCTGGCTTCCGGAATGAAGCGGTACCAGCCGCCCACCGCAAACAGATTGGCGTCCGAGTCGCGATCCGGCGATTCAATGCTGCCGTAGGAGACATTCGCGTAGGAGACGGAGAGGTAGAGGTTGTCGCCCGTATAGTCCGTGGCCGCCGAGAACGTGTGGTTGCGGTCGAAAAAGTCTTCATAGGGCGTCGAGTCATCTAATTTTTCGTCCGACTTGTCGCCGAGCGAATAGGTGACGCCTACCTTCCAGCCGTTGAGTTTTGGCGAAATCCATGCAACGGCGTTGTTGGTGCGGCTTGTGTTGGCAAAGGCGGTGCCGATCGACGCCTGACCGTAGGAGGTGCCGAACGGATCGTACTTGATGAGGCCCATGGCGTAGGGAGAGACCGTCGACTGAACGTTGCCCATGCGGCCCATGCCGATTTCGCCCCAGGCGCCCTGAATGGCGAGAATCGAGCGGCGGTCGAAGAGCGTGTCGGCTGTATAGAGCGAGCCGGTATCAAGATAGAAGCCGTTTTCGAGGTAGGCCTTCACCTTCATGCCGTTGCCGAGATCCTCAACAATGTTGAAGCCGACGCGCGGGGTCGAGCGATTGTTGCGCATTTCGAGCTCGTCATCGCCCGTGGCCTTCGTGTGCGTGTATCTGAGGCCCGAGTCGACGCGGCCGTACATCTGAATGTCGGCGGCCTGAGCGGCGCCGGCGGCAGCGAGAACCGCGCCGAGTGCGAGCGCAATGCTGGTCTGTTTCATGAGTTTTTCTCCTTTTTGGGTCAATGGAGGGCCCGGGAGGCGCTTCTGGCGGAGCGCCCCGCAGAGCGTTTCAAAGGTCAGGGGTTGGGGTTGATTGAGGCGAAGCAGCGGATGGCGCCGAGAGCTCCCTTCATGCAGCCTTCCCAGAAGGCCGGGTCGGACGCATTCGAGCCGAAATGGCGCTCCACGATCTCGTCGACCGTCATGCGGCCGGTATCGCGGAGCATTGCGCGGTAGAACGGCATGAAGTCCTTGCCGCGGCGGTCAAGTTCGGTGAGAAGTCCCTGCGAAAGGAGGTATCCCACCGTGTAGGGATAGTTGTAGATGAGCTGATCGGTCTTGTAGTAGTGAAGCTTGTAGGCCCAAAGGTAGTCGTCTGCGCCGACCGTCGAGTCTCCGTACCACTCGTGCCAGGCTTCGCGCATGAGGTCAACGGCGCGCTTCGCGCTCACGACGCCCTTCTTTCGCTCTTCAATGAATGCAAGTTCGAAGTCCATGCGCACCATGGTGTTCATGAGGAAGTTGGCGGCGCTCCTCAGCTCCTGCCAGAGCATCCCGAAGGCTTCCTTTTCATCCGCGCGCTCGAGGAGATAACGGCGGATGACGGCTTCGTTGAAGGTGCTCGCCGTTTCCGTGAGTGTCATCGGGAATTCCGTCTGAACGACCGGGAGGTCGCGCATCAGCCAGTAATGGAAGGCGTGCCCGAGCTCGTGCCCCTGCTGGAGCACGGTCGTGATCGTCCCCATGTAGGACGTGAAGACGCGGGGCATTTTGAATTCGTTGAAGCGCGAATAGAAGGCGCCCCCGATCTTCTTGTCGGAGGGCTTCGCATCGATCCAGTGCTTCTCAAGCATCAGGTCGATGAACGCGCTCATGGAGGGATCAACGGCGGCAAGCGCAGCCTTCACCGTGGCGATGCCTTCCGGATAAGGAATCACCTGCGGGACGGCTTCTTTCTGAGGAGCGGGAGCCATCAGGTCGAAGACTTCAAGCTTGCCGCCGCCGAAATAGGGCGCGCGGAGCGTCACGGCCTGACGAATCAGGTCGATATTGGAAAGAATCGCCTTGGCGAACTTCTGCGAAACCGGGCTTCTATCCTATCTCGGGAGCGCCGCTCAGGGGGAAGGCAGTGAGACGGCCCGATGGGCGCTCGAGTGGCATGCTCTGAGGCGCATCACCAACTGCTGCCTTCTCATTCCGGCGAGGCACCGGCTGCTCAAAGGCATTCTCGAGCGCCGCGCGAAGGGAGCGCTGACGCTCAAGGTCATCAACGACCTGTCGTCCGAATCCTGGGAGCACTATTTCGGCGGCACCACTGACGGCGCGGACAAGTATGTCTGGGCCTACAAGCCACACTTCTATCGGCGCAATCCCGTCCTCTACGACTGGCAGTACACGCTTGGGTTTCTCCTCTCTGAAGCGCTGATGGCGCAGTTCAGAAAAACGGGCGCGAGCGCTTCAGGGCTGAGCATGCGGGACGTGTACCGCGAGAGCGGCGCCCTCTCCATTGAAGACTTCGGCCAGCGGCATCTCGGCGCGGATCTCAAAAGCCGGGAATTCTGGGATGCCGTCATCCATGACGTCTTGAAGCCGGTCGAGCGCTGCCGCAGTGAGGCCCGTCTCGAGGCAAGATGGCAAACGGATTGAGGATGCGGACGCCTCCCGGAAGGCCGGGGATCCTTTTTTCCGGGAGTCTTAAGCGAGCTCCTTGCGAGGATTCATTAGAATCCCACCATATCGCCCTTAGGAAGGCGCTTTTTCCCCTCAACAAAGGTCCCCTCCAAGATGCTGTCGCTTCGCATTGCCACTGCGTCCGTGCTCTTTCTCATCCTGCTTCTCGCCATCTGGGCAGGACCCCTCTGGTTTGCCGGAGTGATGGCGATTGCCTTCGGCCTCGCGCTTTACGAGTGGCTGAGAATCGGCAACCTCGGGCCCGTTCCGGCCGCACTGATTGCCTCGATTGAGATGATCACGCAGTTTTCGCTCTACTGGGCAGGGGCGCTCCCGAAGATGGACTGGTTCCTCTTCATCGTGAACGGCGTCGTGATGATCGCCTGGTTCGTGATCTTCTTCCTTGAGCTCTTCCATCGCGAGAGCGGCTTCAGGGTGAACGTCTTCCAGTGCCTCCTCTCGGCAGTGGTCTTTGTTCCGGCGGCTTATCTTTCCTTCCTCTGGCTCAACGAACAGGGCACCTGGGTGCTGGTTCTCTCGGTGATGCTCATCATCTGGGGCGCGGACATCTGCGCCTACTTCTGCGGCCGAGCCTGGGGCAAGCACAAGCTCTGCCCGGCGATTTCGCCCAAGAAGACCTGGGAAGGCGTGATCGGCGCCTACGTGATCGTCATCGTCTTCTTCCTCCTCTGCTACTGGTTCTGCGACCAGAAGGTGGTCTTCACGAACTTCATCTTCGAACGCGCGGGCTTCGGCTGGGGCGTCGTGATCCTTGCGATCCTGATTGCGCTCTCGATCGCGGGCGACCTCTTTGAGTCGATGCTGAAGCGCCTCGCGGGGATCAAGGATTCGTCCAATCTTCTGCCCGGTCACGGCGGGTTCTTCGACCGCATGGACAGCTCCATGCCGGTGATCCCGGCGGCGACCTGGATGATGCTTGCCGTGCTTCTCTTCTGACCTTCAGGCATGACAGAGCTCTACCCCGTTCCTGATCTTCCTCCGGGAAGCTTTCATCGAACCGAGGACACCATCCGGCGCTCGCGCTTTATCGTGAGCGTCGCGCGTGCGGCTTCGCCCGAAGCCGCGCACGCCTTCATTGAGCAAATCCGTACGGAGCACGCGCAGGCGACGCACAACTGCTGGGCGTTCAATGCAGGAGCGCCCGGGTCGACCGCACAGGTGGGCGCGAGCGACGACGGGGAGCCCAAGGGCACGGCCGGCCGCCCGATGCTGACGGCAGTGCTCCACAGCGGCATTGGCGAAGTCGTTGTTGTCGTCACCCGCTATTTCGGCGGGATACTCTTAGGCACCGGCGGGCTCGTCCGGGCCTATCAGGGAACCGCGAAGCTCGGGCTCGAAACCGTCCCCACGCGCGAGCGCGAGGTGCTCGTACGCTACGTGGTCTCGATGGATCCGGCCTTTGACGGGACCTTCCAGAACCTTGTGCGGGAGCTCCGCGTCGTCATCGTTTCATCAGACTATCGGTTCGATGCCTCCTACGAGCTTCTTGTTCCGGAGGCAAATGCCGGGAAGCTTGAAAGCGAACTCGCTCGCATCACCATGGGCGAAGCGCTGGTGGACCGTCAGGAAGAGGAAGCGGTTTAGCGCGAGGAATCGGCAGAAGCCCGAAAGAAAACGATACAAAAGTCTCCTCCCGGGCGCTCCTCATTCCGCTTCGCTTCCCCGCTTTCCCGTTAATCTTGGGGCGCAGTTCCAGACAAGGCGGGAGAATCCCTTATTCCGCCTTTCTCCCTCATTCGTCCCGCTTCTACTGAAACATGCGTTTTGCCGTCTTTCATCTGATCATGGCCCTCTGGGTGCTCTGGCGCTTCGTGCTCCCGCTCAGAATGGCCCGAGGCGCAAAATGGGCGCTTGCGCTCGTCATCGTCGCAATTTCGCTTTTTTCCACCGTCGCCACGCTCTTCTTCGGCGGCCTTCTTTCGCCTGAACTCCCGAAAGCGGTGCTGATCGCGGGGAATTTCGGCGAGGCGGTTCTCCTCTTCCTCACGGTCTTTACGCTCCTGAGGGAAGTCGTCATCTTCTTTTCCGTTCTGGCGGGGCGCTCAGGCGAAAAGCTCCACCAGGCCGTGCAGCAGGATAAGCGCGCGGCGATCGGTCTCGGCGCCCTGAGCGTCGGGCTCGCAGCCTTCGGCATAAAAAAGGGCATTGAAGTGCCGGAAGTGCGCTGGCACACGGCAAAAATTCCTGATCTTCCGCCAGAGCTCGAGGGCTTCGAATTCGTTCAGCTCTCCGACACCCACTGCTCGGCTCTTCTGACGGAACCTCATTCGGAAGCGCTCGTTGAGCGCGTCAATGCGCTCAACCCCAAACTCATTCTCATCACGGGCGACTTCGTCGACGGTGCGGTCGAGCGGCGCGAAAAGGACATTGCACCCTTTGCAAAATTCAGGGCCCGCTACGGCGTCTGGGGGTGCGACGGCAACCACGAGCACTACGGCGACTACCCAAGGTGGGAGAAGAAGTTCGCCGAACTTGGGGTCCGCGTTCTGAGAAACGAACATGCCGTGCTTGAAGTTGAGGGGAATGACGGCAAACCCGCGAGACTCTGCCTCGGCGGCGTCTGCGATCCGATGGCCGAGCGCTTCGGCAGGGAGCTTCCGGATGTCCGGAAGACCTTTGCCGGCGCCCCCGACCCCAAAGCGGTTCCCCGCATTCTGATGGCGCATCAGCCTAAGATGTTCCCGCGCTACCGCGCGAACGCCGAATTTGCGCTCCAGCTCTCCGGCCACACGCACGGCGGGCAGATCATCGGCATGGACCGGGCGGTCGCCATCATGAACGGCACTTACGTGCGCGGGTTCTACCGGAGTCCCGAAGGGGCGCTCCTCTACGTGCATCCGGGCTCGGGCCTCTGGAACGGCTTCCCGATCCGCGTGGGCGTGCCCTCGGAAATTGCTGTGATCCGGCTTGAGCGAAGAGTCTGACGGATTAGAAAAGAATAAAACCAAAAAAACGGAATAAAGACATGCAGAACATCGCACTTTTGGGTGCAACGGGCAGCATCGGACGCTCGGCGCTGGCCGTGGCGGCCCTTCACCCCGACCGCTACCGCATCCATTCCATCGCGGGCGGCAGCCGCGTTGCGGAACTCGTTGAAATTGCAAGAAACGTTCATCCGAAGCACGTCGTCATTGCGGATGAATCGAAATTCAGTGACCTTCAGAAGGCGCTTTTCGATGCCGGTTTGAATGACGTCGAAGCGCATGCCGGCGCGGCAGCCGTCCGCGCGCTCGCAGAGGACCCGGAAGCCGATGCGGTGCTGCAGGCCATCGTGGGGGCGGCGGGCGTTGCGCCCACCTTTGCTGCGGCCAAGGCCGGAAAGCGCCTCATGCTCGCGAATAAGGAGAGCGTGGTCTGCGGCGGCGCGCTTCTCATGAAGACGATTGCGGAAAACGGCGCCGAGCTTCTTCCTGTCGACAGCGAACACAGTGCGGTCTTTCAGTGCCTTGCCGCCGCCGACGAAAAGATGAAGAAGGATGCGAGGATCATCCTTACCGCCTCGGGCGGCCCCTTCCGCGGGCGGCGCGACCTCTCGGGCATCACGCCTGAAATGGCCGTGAAGCACCCGCGCTGGAGCATGGGCCGGAAGATCAGCGTCGACAGCGCCACCCTCATGAATAAGGGGCTTGAGATTATTGAAGCCTCGTGGCTCTTCGGCTTCCCCGAAGACCGGATCGACGTGCTCGTCCACCCCGAATCGATCATTCATTCGATGGTGGAGTTTGCGGACGGCGCGGTGATGGCCGAACTCGGCACGCCCGACATGAAGACCCCGATCGCGGTCGCCATGAGCTGGCCCGAAAGGATCGCGAGCGGGACGGAACGGCTTAATCTCGCAAAGCTCGGGAAACTCACCTTTGAAGCCCCGGATACGGAAACCTTCCCGCTCCTCGGGCTCGCGCGCGAGTCGCTGAGACAAGGCGGCATTGCCTCGATCGTGATGAATGCCGCGAACGAAGTGGCGGTAGCCGCTTTCCTCGATCGGAAGCTTTCCTTCACGGGCATTGTCGATGTGGTGACGACGATGACGCAATCGTTCGAAGCCTCAGCTCCGACTTCGGCAGAAGAGATCCTTGAGGTCGACGCCGAAGCCCGACGCCGCACGGCGGAATTCATGGCCGAGCGCCGCTAAAGGAAATTTGAAGCATGGGATCGTTGTCAGTGCTCCTCTCCGTCGTGGGCTTTCTTCTCACGATCGGCGTCGTTGTGCTTATTCACGAGGGCGGCCACTACCTTGCCGCCAAGTGGCTCGGGTTTGCCGTGAGGCGCTTTTCCATCGGCATGGGAAAGGTTGTCTGGCGAAAGAACGCCTGGGACACGGAATTTGCGATTTCGCTCCTTCCGATCGGCGGCTACGTCGCCTTTGAGGAAGAAGAAAAGCGCGAGGACGGCACGCCCGTCAAGGGAATGCTCTTTGAAACGGGGCCCCGCTGGCGCCGCGCCATCGTGATCGCGGCCGGCCCCCTCATGAATTTCGTTCTCGCCGTGGCGCTCTTCACGGCTTCAGGCGCGATCGGCGTCTCCGACATTGCGCCCTATGTGACTGCTGCGCCCAACTCTCAGGCGGCAGCGCAGGGAATCGAGCGCATGGACCGCGTTACTGCGGTGGCGGGCCGCCCTGTTTCGGGCCTCACGGACTTCAATGCGACGCTCCTCGAGCAGACGGGGCGGCCGGATGTCCGGATTGAATTCGAGCGAAACGGAGAACCCTTCGTGCGGCACTTCGACCTCACGGGCGTGACGCTCGAAGACGCCACGAAGACGAAGGGCCTCATCCTGCCGAAGCTCGGCTTCATGCTCGCGGGCAAGGGCGTTCTGGTGGTCGACGCTATTAAAGGAGGCCCGGCCGCTTCTGCGGGACTCGAGGCCGGCGACATGATTCTCCGGATCAACGGCGAACCTTCGGACTTCCAGACCTTCGCCTCGATGATCCGCTCGCATGCCGGCAACCCCCTTGAGCTCGAGGTGCAGAGCCTCGCTTCCGAGGATGCGCCCGTGCGCCGTCTCACGATGACGCCGCGGGCCGAGACGGATCAGAAGACGGGCGCCGTGTCCGGGAAAGCGGATCTGCGCTTTGCTGAGGGCGTCGAGCGCGTGACGGTTCGACGCGGCCCGATTGAATCCCTTTCGATCGCGGTCGACAAGGTGATCGGTCTCACGCGCTTCCAGGCGGAAGCCGTGGGTGATATGGCGAAGGGCGAACTGAGTACTGAAAACCTCTCGGGCCCCGTCGGCATAGCCGGCATGGCTGGGAGCGCCCTGACTGCGGGGCTCTCGGCCTTCCTTGAGTTCCTCGCCCTCATTTCGATTGCGATCGGCTTCATGAATCTGATTCCGATTCCGGCATTGGACGGCGGACAGCTCGTGATCCTCGGCGTCGAGGCCGTCATGGGGCGGGATATTCCGCGGGGCGTCCGGGAAAAGCTGGGCGCCGTCAGCATGGCGCTTCTGATACTGCTTGCCGTCTACGTTACGGTGAACGATGTCGGAAGGCTCGGGGGCTGAGCGATTCCGACGCTTCCTGCAACCCATTTTGAATCGCACGGGTGCTTCGGCCGACAAGTCCCTTGTGGTAACCTTAGAGCCGATTTTTGATCGGGTTCCCGCGAGCGGGCTTCAATGCGACGCAAGCGCGAGCCTTCAGGCCGAACGCCCGGCCCTCATACCGTTTCGAATGAAGAGAGAGTTCGTTTTGCAGCTCCATCAACTCAACCGCCTGGCGGCCGGCATCACTGCCGCCTTTCTTTTCGCCGGATCGGCTTCGGCCTTCATCATCTCGGATATCCGTGTTGAAGGCCTGACGAGAACAGAACCCGGCACGGTTTTCTCCCACCTGCCTTTCCGCGCCGGCGAGGACTACACGGCTGAAAAGGGCGTGCGCGCCATTCATTCTCTCTACCAGTCGGGACTTTTTCGCGACGTGACGCTCTCGCAGGAGGGCGACGTAGTCGTGGTCCGCGTGATGGAGCGCCCGGCCGTGGCGACAATTGAAACGCACGGCATCAAGGCGTTCGACAAGGAAGCCGTTGAGAAGAGCCTGCGCGACGTCGGCATGGCGGAGGGCCGCATTTTCGACCACGCGATTCTCGAGCGCGCCGACCAGGAGCTGAGACGCCAGTACCTTGCCCGCGGCTATTACGGCGCAAATGTGACGACGACGGTGACGCCGCTTGAACGCAACCGCGTTCGCATCACCATCAATGTGGATGAAGGCTCCGCCTCCTCGATCGCCTCGATCCGCTTCACCGGGAATTCGCTCTTCGATTCGGACGACCTTCTTGATCTCATGCAGCTCGGGACCCCGAACTGGTTCTCCTGGTACACGAAGCGCGACCTCTATTCGCGCGAGAAGCTCGCGGCCGACCTTGAGACGATCCGCTCCTTCTACATGAATCAGGGCTACCTCGACTTCCGGATCGACTCGGTTCAGGTTTCGATTGCCCCGAACAAGTCCGACGTCTACATCACGATCAATCTGAACGAAGGCGAAAAGTACACGATCCGTTCAGCGAAGCTTCAGGGCGACATGCTCGGGCTTGATGATCAGCTGAACGCCCTCGTGACCCTGAAGGAAGGCGACATCTACAACGCTCAGGCCGTGAAGGATGTTTCGACCGCCATTACGGACAAGCTTTCCACGCTCGGCTACGCCTTTGCGAGCGCCAATCCCAATCCGATCTCGGATCCGGAAAAGCGCACCGTCGACATCGTCTACACGATCGACCCGGGCCGACGCGCCTACGTCCGCCGCGTCAACATCACGGGCAACAACCGCACGCGCGACGAAGTGATCCGCCGCGAAGTGCGCCAGTACGAAGCCGCCTGGTTCGACAGCGACAAGGTGAAGCTTTCGCGCGACCGCATCGACCGTCTCGGCTACTTTGAGACCGTCACGGCTGAACCGAAGCCCGTTCCGGGCACACGCGATCAGGTCGACCTTGAGGTGAACGTGAAGGAACGTCCGACGGGTTCGATCTCCTTGGGCGCCGGATACTCCACCTCTGAAGGCATCATTCTTTCGGCGGGCTTTGCTCAGAACAACGTCTTCGGTACCGGCAATTCGGTGTCGGTCGACGTGAACACGTCGAAGTCGCAGCGCACGTACGCGCTCTCCGTCGTTGAACCCTACGTCACGCCTGAAGGCGTGAGCCGCTCGTACGAAATCTACGACCGCCGCGTCGACCTTGAAGAGCTCGACGTTGCCAACGTGAAGTACGAAACATACGGCGCCGGCGTGAGCTGGGGCATTCCGTTCACGGAACTCGACCGCATCTTCCTCGGCACCCGCGTTGAATCCACGACCGTGGACGCCAACGACAAGTCTCCGTGGCGCTACCAGAACTACGTCGACCAGTTCGGCGACAACCCGATCAGCGTGGCGCTTACCGCCGGCTGGTCGCGAGACAGCCGCGACAACTCGCTCGCGCCGACCCGCGGCGTCTACCAGCGCTTTTCTGGCGAATTCGGTCTCCCGGGCTTCGACATTCAGTACTACAAGGCGACCTACCAGTACCAGCACTTCATTCCGCTCTCGCGCACGTGGACCCTTGCCTTCAACGGCGAAGTGGGGTGGGGCGACGTCTACGGCAGCACCGACCAGTTCCCGTTCTTCAAGAACTTCTACGTGGGCGGCATCGGCTCGGTGCGCGGCTTCGAATCCGGCACGCTGGGTCCGAAGGACTATTCGGGCGACAACAACGGCGACAACCTCGGCGGCGACCGCATGCTGACGGGCAACATCGAAATCCTCGCGCCGCTCCCGGGCGGCGACAGGACGCTGCGCGTCTTCGGCTTCCTCGATACCGGCTATGCCTGGGGCTACGAGGGCGATGCTCCGCGTCACTACAAGCGTCAGAAGATCGACTTCGGCGACCTGCGCTATTCGACGGGCTTCGGCGTCGCCTGGATTTCGCCCCTCGGGCCGCTCAAGTTCTCGATTGCCTTCCCGCTGAATGATCAGGAAGGCGACGATACGCAGCGCTTCCAGTTCCAGATCGGCACGGGCTTCTGATACCAGATCCCGAAGCCTTTCGGGAACTCGAAAAACAAAGGCCGCGCTCCGGAAAAAAAAAACGATTCCGGCGCGGCTTTTTGTTGTTTACAGTCTTTGGCGCGAATAAAGGAGCGTCAAAAATGGTAACCTAAGCGTTTGTCCTTATTTTTCCCCTGGCCCTGAATGGGTTCATTCCCTCTGGAGGACTCCGCAATTGGATTTTCTCTGCAGCATTGTCGGTTCGATCAACGACGTTCTCTGGTCCTACGTTCTCATCATTCTTCTGGTCGGATGCGGCCTCTGGTTTACGGCCGGGACCGGCTTCGTGCAGCTTCGCCATGTGGGCGAAATGTTCAGGCTTCTCGGCGACGGCTCCGCGCATAAGGCCCGCGAAGGCCACATTTCCACCTTCCAGGCTTTCTGCGTCTCCACGGCCTCGCGCGTGGGCGTCGGCAACATTGCCGGCATTGCGATTGCGGTCGTCGTGGGCGGCCCGGGCGCCGTCTTCTGGATGTGGGTGATCGCCATCCTCGGCGCTGCTACAGGCTTCGTCGAATCGACGCTCGCGCAGATCTATAAGGCGCCGAGAAAGGGCGGAGGCTACGTGGGCGGCCCCGCCTACTACATCGGCAATGTGCTCGGCTCCCCCTTCTTTGCATGGCTCTTTGCGGTGCTCCTTGCCGTCACCTACGGCCTCATCTTCAACAGCGTCCAGTCGAACACCATTGCGCTCTCGCTTAAGACGTCGCTTAGCGCCGACCCCAGGTACACGGGGCTTGCCATCGCCGTCCTGACGGCGCTCGTGATCTTCGGCGGCCTCACCCGCATCGCGAAGGTGGTAGGGATGCTCGTTCCGGTGATGGCGGGCGCCTATCTTCTCGTTGCGCTCATCGTGACCATCATGAACATCACGCTCGTGCCCGATGTTCTGAAGCTGATTGTCACAAGCGCCTTCAGCTTTGATTCCGCCATGGGCGCGGGCTTCGGTCTTGCCGTCATGACGGGCGTGAAGCGCGGACTCTTTTCGAATGAAGCCGGCATGGGTTCGGTGCCGAATGCCGCCGCCTCCGCCGACGCGACGCACCCGGTGAAGCAGGGCCTCGTGCAGGCGCTCGGCGTCTTCGTCGACACTCTGATGGTCTGCACGGCCTCGGCCATGATCGTGCTTCTCTCGCCCGACTGGCAGGGGTCCGGCCTCACGGGCATTGAACTCGCACAGCATGCGCTCACGGGGCAGCTCGGCTCCTGGACCAACATCTTCATGACGGTGATGATTCTCTTCTTCGCCTTCAGCTCCATCATCGGGAACTACTTCTACGGCGAAGTGAACATGGACTTCATCAGCCGATTCAGCGGCGCCGTCTGGATCTACCGCGCGCTCGTCGTCTGCATGGTGTTTTTCGGAGCCGTGGCGAGCCTCGATCTCGTCTGGAGCCTCGCGGACCTCTTCATGGCGCTGATGGCGATGCTGAACCTGGGCGCAATCCTTCTTCTCGGCCGCTACGCCTTTATCGCCCAGAAGGACTACTTCCGCCAGAAGGCGGAGGGAATTGCCGAGCCTGAATTTGATCCTTCGATTCTCCCCACCCAGAGGGGAATCCTCGCCTGGCCGAGAAAAGACGAGGACTGACAGAAAAACTGAAGTCGCCCGACTTCCCCGCCCGCAGCGCGTTTCGCTTGTCTTTTAAACGACAGCGGTTTAAAGCCCTGCGGGCTTTTTGTTTTCAGGGGATTCGCGGCGGCATGCAAACCTTTGGGAGGAAGGGTTTGTACGAGTGGGGTGGTGCTCATTTATCTCATAAGGGGTATTAAGTGGGTTTTGGGCACCTGTAAAAAACTGTCTTTCTAGGATTTCAAGGTGTTGAGAATGGCTCTCAACAGGGTCTTTGCCTCTCCCTTCAGGGAGCTTTAAGAAACGATTAAGGAAAAATACAATTCATTTCATAAGATAAAGAAAGCAACTTTCTTTACGGATTTGTAAATCCGGAAGAAATAATCCATCCGCAAGGAAAGGAGACCCCCCATGAAGTCTCAGCATATGTTTACCGCGCTCGCCGCCGCCATGCTCTCCCTCGGAGCGTATTCCACCGCCGCGAACGCTGCAGATCTCGCCAACTGCACGGTCTGCCACTCGAACATCACCAAGGCCCACGCCGGCGCCGCCCATAAGGACGTCGCCTGCACGTCTTGCCATACCGGCCTCGACGAACATCTGAAGAAGCCCTCGGCCCGTCCGACCGTCAACATGGATCCGGCCAACTGCGGCGCCTGCCATCAGCCCCAGTACACGTCGCTCTACAAGGACGAAGGCCGTCCCGCCCGTCAGTCGAAGAAGGCTGCCAACGGCCCGGCGCCTGACCCGTTCTTCGACCGTGCGCTCGGCGCTCACGGCTTCACGAAGGAGCACGACCTTCCGCGCGCGCACACCTGGATGGCGATCGACCAGTTCATCGTCGACCGCGCCTTTGGCGGCCGCTTTGAGCCGAAGGACGGCTGGCTCTACACCACGCTTGAGGGCGGCAAGTCCTACAAGGTCTGGGATGTGCTGAAAGACAACTATCCGGACAACAACGTTCAGAAGCCGCATAAGCCCGGCACCGCTGCCGCCGGCAACGGCGTCTGCTGGAGCTGCAAGTCGACCGATCTGATGCTCGACTGGGCCTACATGGGCGACAAGGTTGAAGGTGCCACCTTCAGCCGCGGCTCGAACCCCGTCGACGTGGTCCGCAAGGTCAACCACGCGCTCAACTGCAACTTCTGCCACGATCCGCATACGGCTCAGCCGCGCATCGTCCGCGACGCGCTCATTGACGCCGTCACCCGCGACAACAAGGATGTTCCGAACGTCTGGACTTCCGTTGCCGCTCATCCGACCAAGGTCGACGTGAAGGACTTCGGCATGCGCGGCTTCACCCGCAAGGTGGGCTACCTCGAACGTCCGGATGCGAACCTTATGTGCGCTCAGTGTCACGTTGAATACGTGTGCAACCCGGGCTTCAACGGCAAGACGGGCGAAAAGGTCGGCTTCGACAGCCGCTGGACGAACCTCTTCCCGTTCGTCAATGCCGATCAGATCGAGGAGTACTACGACAAGGTTCCGTTCCGCGACTTCAAGCACAACGTGACGGGCGCCTCTCTCATCAAGATGCAGCATCCGGATACGGAAACGTTCTTCGGTTCCGTGCATGACAAGATCGGCGCCACCTGCCAGTCCTGCCATATGCCGAAGGTGAAGGACGAGAAGACGGGCAAGATGTACACCCTCCACTGGGCTACCTCGCCGCGTCACTACATGAAGGAAACGTGCCTTACCTGCCATAAGGACAAGACCGAGAAGCAGATGAATCTCGCGATCGACGCGATGAAGGGTCACTTCGAAGGCAAGGTCCGCGAGGCCGAATCCCGCATGAACGACATGTTCGACGCCTTTGATCTCGCGATCGCCGCCGGCGTTGACCAGAAGACCCTCGACGAAGCGAGAAAGCTCCACGCCTCCGCTCACGTCAACTGGGAATACTGGACGGCTGCCAACGGTGCGTACTTCCACAATCCTGAACTCGCCACGCGCAGTCTTGCGAAGAGCGCCAAGGCCGCCAGCGACGCCGCCGCTCTCCTGAGAAAGGCTGTTGCCGCCAAGGCCCAGGCCAAGAAGTAATCGCCTGAAATAAGCTCCAGGAAATTTCTGAAGCAAAAAATAGAAAGGGACGACATCGCAGGGTGCCGTCCCTTTCGCTACAGTTAAGGGTTATCCTTAACCCCTCCATTTTTTCTGCACGCCACCATGTCTAATCCCTGGATCCTCTACGCCGTCTGCGCGGTGATGCTCATCATCGCCATCGCGGCGCTTCTTCCGACCATCTTCCGCGCCAAAGAAGCGGAAACGGAAGACGTCCGCAATGCGCGTGCGGAATCCTTCGTGAGCGAGGCGCTGCGCGCGGAGAAGGCGCAGCTCGACAGCGACTATGCGGACGGCAGGCTCGATAAGGCCCACTACGACGCGATGCTCGCCGACTTGAGGCGCCGCATTCTCGAAGAGCAGAAGCCTGCCTTGAACGACGAGGAAAAGAAGTTCGAGCGCGCGCCTCTCAGTGTGACGCGTGGGCAGCTCGCCGCCATCGTGGTGGCGCTCGTCACCTTCGTTTCCGTCGGAAGCTACTGGTTTCTGGGGGCTCCTGAAATGCTTGAGCTTGCCGAGGCGCAGAAGGTGCTTCAGGGTACGGCTTCCGCAGAATCGATTGAAGCCTATCTCGCGAAGGCGCCGAAGGACGGCCGCGCGTGGGTGCTTCTTGCCCACCGGAAGATCGACGAAGGCGACTTCAAAACGGCGTCGCGCGCCTACAAGGCTGCGCGCGATTCGTCCGAAAAGATTGCCCGCGACCCCGACGTGATGCTCGAATACGGCGCAGCGGTGCTGACCGCGAAGGAAACGGAACTCTATCCCGATGCCTATAAGGCGCTCACTGAAGCGCTGGTGCTGAAGGCCGGAGACCCCCGTGCCGAGCAGCTCGCACTCATGGGGGCCATTGCCGTGGAAGACTGGTCGGGCGCGGCTTCGCTCGTTAGAAACATGATTCAGAAGATGCCGCCCGACAGTTCCGACTTCATGCAGGCCGAGCAGACGCTCAGAATGCTCGAGGCCCGTGCTCAGAGCAAGGCGGCAGCGAAGGCCAAGCCCTGATGGGAATTTCTCCTTCGGATTATTTCCCGGAGGAATTTTTCTGAAAAAAATGAGGTCGCTGCGGATGGAAAGTAAAAGCGCTGAAGATGACGGGTAGGGAACGCACGCCCGGCATAGGGAGCGCTTAAATCCGCTTGCCGTTTTGGCAAGAAGTGTTGGGACGATCAGGTATGTTCAATCGTTTGATTCATTCCTTTCGACAAGGATCTGCGTCTTCCTGCTGCCGGTCTCAGTAAACCTCCGGCAGCGACTCATCTTCCTTCTGCCTGGGCCACGGGAACTGCCGCCAGGCACCGCCTTCGGAAAGCAGCGAGTCAAGCAACGTCGTCATCTGGTGAAGTGCGTCCTCGGCAGCGTGGACGCTCTCCTCAAGCCCGATCCAGACGGCTGCAATCTGAAGCGCCCGGGCGAGCGAATCCCATGAGGAATAGCGAAGAAGGAGTTCACCGCCGATACGTTTCTTGAAGTGCCCGGCGTCTTGAGCGGAAATCATTTCGCCCGCAATGGCCTTTTCAATGAGAGCTGCGCCCTTGAGAAGGTCCCAGCAGCGAAGCGTCATCCAGTCGATTTCACCTCTGAAGGCATCGGCAAAAACGCGCTTTCTCTTCAAGGCTTCCTGGAGCGCCTGGTTCTGCGTTTCCACTTCAAAGCCGCTCCATCCCATGACGGCGCTGTTCTTCCAGAGAAGCGAAACCGAGCGGGCTTCGAGAATCCTGCGGTAATCGGCGGAAACCCCCTGGCCTTCGACGTCCATGAGGAAGGCATCATTGAGATCCTCTCCGCTCATGATGTCGAGTTCGGACGAAAGATCATGAAGAATCTCGCCCGTGGAGAGGTTCGAGTCGGGAATATCGCCCTTCGACCACCCGGAAAGCATGAGTGGGAGCCTAGCCGCCTCGCGTACGAAGGCTTCAAGCGGCAAGTCTTCCCAGAGCACGGGTACGGCCGTGCTCGTCCCGGGTTCCGGGAACTTCGTCACCGCCGTCTTCAGATCACTAATGAGCGCCGCCATTACCGGGTTCGGCGACAGGATTTCGAGGGTTTCTTCGTCGTCAAGCAGCATGGCGGGGACCTTGAGAGATTTTGGGGGAAAGGATTGGAAGCCTGGACGTCAGTCATCAGACTAACGGCGGCGCTTTGTCTGCGTGCGCTCAGCGCCTTCGCGGGCGCGTTTTGGGCTCCCGGCGGCGCTTCTGAACCCTGCAGCTCGAGCCTTCGGCTTGCGGGCCGGAACGGCCTTCTCTTCGCGCGAAGTTGCTTTGGGAGGAGTCGCTTCCCTTTTCTCCCGGCGCTTCCGTGCGAGATCATCGATCGCCGTGATCGTCATCTCGCAGGGATTTTCCTTGCAGTGGAACTCGGCTTCAAAGCGTTCGCCTGCGGAATTGATGAGAATAAGGGGTTCCGGGCGCAGAAGCGCGCGTTCCGTCGTCTGGAGAATTTCCGGGAAGGCTTTGAGCATCTTGGGGCAGAGCTTCAGGGCTGCCCTCACGCAGTGGCGGCAGGTCATGAGGTCCGCCTTCTGAACGGGCTTGATCTCAAAGGCGGGTTCAAGCTCGCGGCTTCCGTGCGCGAGATAAAAGCGCCGTGCTGCCGAATTGGCAATGTTTGCCTTGTAGGAAAGAAACTTCACCGGATAGGGAACGGCATCGTCCCAGGGCGCACGTTCGGTGTGGACGCGGGAGGCTTCTCGCATGGCGAGAAGCTCCTCCACGGCGCTGCGCCTCAGGTGATTCGCAAAGCTTGCGGGCACGAAGACGTCGAGATTTTCGGGGACGAAGATCTCCTTCGGGGAGAAAGGCGTGTCGCCGAGCTTCGCGAGATTGGCCTTGAGGGACGCAATGTTTTTCTGCGGGTCTGACGGTGTCGTGAGATCGAGCGCCACGGAAGCGCTCGCGCAGTTGATGCCGTCGGTCGCCATCAGGTCAAGCGAATCCTCGTGCGCGGAGAAGATGAGGTCGATCGGAATGCGCCGTTCGGCCGTTTTTCCTTCCATCGTCTTCATGAAGAGGTGATCGCGGTTGCGCTTCAGTTTCAGTCCGCGCTCGAGCCCTTCCAACTTTCTCGGGGACTGAAGGAGATAAAGCGCCCATAGGTCCTTTTCCTTCAGAGGTTCCGCGCGGTTGACGGAGATCCCGCGGATTTCATCGTCGTCGGCGAGGTACGTGAGCCCGTCGCCGTTTGCAAAGGTGACGCCGGGGAGCGCCCGCACGACGAGGCGCTTCTCTTCTATGCGCTCAACCCGGCCGACGGGTTTGCCCGCATGCTTGGGGCTCTCGAGCTCGGCGAGCTCGTAGGGCGCGTCGAATTCGCGGCCGTGAATGAAGTAGTCGGTCTTTCCGCGGTTGAAGACCTTGTCTGGCGAAGGCGTAAAGGAATAGGTGCTTACGCCCTCGGAAGTGCGGGAGAGCTCAGGCCGGCGCCGGATGATCCCGTCGATTTTTTCGCGGTAGAAGGCTGTGACGTTCTTCACGTAAGCCATGTCCTTCAAGCGCCCCTCGATCTTGAAGGAAGAGACGCCCGCGTCGATGAGCGCTTCGAGGTTCGCGCTCTGGTCGTTGTCCTTGAGTGACAGAACGTGCTTCCTGCGGGCAAGCGCCTGGCCTTCCTTAGTTTCAACGTCGTAGGGAAGGCGGCAGAGCTGAGAGCATTCGCCGCGGTTGGCCGAGCGCCCCGTGAGCGCCTCGCTCATCCAGCACTGGCCGGAGTAGCTTACGCACAGCGCTCCGTGGACGAAGAATTCAATGCGTGCGTGCGCGAGCTTCTCCCGCACGGCCCGGATCTGGTCGAGCGAGAGTTCCCGCGCGAGAACGAGCTGAGAAAAGCCCACGGCCTCGAGAAACGCCGCCTTTTCGGGCGTCCGGATGTCGCACTGCGTCGACGCATGGAGCTCCATGTCGGGGAGATCCCCGGCGAGAAGCCCCATGTCCTGAACGATCAGAACGTCGGCCTGAGTCTTCTGAATCTCGAAGGCAAGCCGCCGGGCAGCCTCCACTTCGTCCTCCTTAAAGAGCGTATTCAAAGCGACGAAAACGCGGGCATTGAAGCGGTGCGCATAGTCTGCGAGCCGCGCGATGTCGTCGAGGGAGTTCCCCGCAGCTGCGCGCGCGCCGAAGGCGGGGCCGCCGATATAAACGGCGTCCGCTCCATGGTCGATCGCGGCGATGCCGGTGTCGGCATCGCGTGCGGGAGCGAGGAGCTCGAGCGCGGTTCGGGGAGGAACGCTCGCCCAGGATCCGGCATGAAGAGTCATGGCTTATTTCTTCTTGCCGACAACGGCGCAGGTTTCAATGGCGAGGTATTTGGCGAGCTCCTGGTCGCCCGCGCGGCGGGCGAAGTCGGCAGGCGACTCGCGCTTGTCGGTGCAGTAGTCGCGGTAGGCTCCGGCCCGGAGGAGCGCCATGACGGAGGCGCGCGAGGGCTTCCTCGCCGCCATGATGAGCGGCGTCACGCCGGATGACGTCTGCACGTTGGGCGACGCTCCGAGCGCAAGAAGCTTCTCGATCATGTCCGTGCGGCCTTCCGTTGCGGCGTAGTGAAGCGCCGTCCAGTTGGAGCCGCCCTTCGGGTCGGCGCCGGCTTTGAGGAGCTCGTCAAAGAGTTCGCTGTTTCCCTTGAAGACCGCCATCATGAGGGGCGTTTCGCCGAAGCGGTTGGCGTCGTTGAGGGCGAGCTTTCCCGACTTCAAAAGGGCTTCCGCCACCTGCGGAGTATCGGCCCGAAGGGCGTAAGTGAAGCCCGTGTCGCCGTTTTCCATGCGGAAGTTGGGGGAGGCGCCCTTCCTGACTAAATCTTCAACAACGCTCGCCTGTCCGGCGCGCACGGCCTGCCGGATCTCGGAGAGCTGGGCGGACGTGAGGGCGTTTTCCTCCTGAGGGGCGGCGGAAAGCGGGAAGGAGACGGCAGCGACAAAAAGGGCAAGCGCGGCGCTCGCGCCGGCAAAGAGGGGTCTGATGCGCATGGTGACGGAAAGTACCGTGAAATATTCAGATGGTCTGGAAGAATAACACCCGGCGGGAGGCGTCCCGTCGGGTGATCTCTCAAAAGAGTGCAAGCAGGCTTAACGGTCTTTGTCCGGGCCGAAAGCGCCTTTGCCTGAAGAGTGTCTTTGGGCTCTCCGGATCAGAGCGCAACGGGAAGCCTGAAGAGCTTTACGGTGTTCCGTGCGGTGGCAAGGAGCACTTCATCGAAGTCGAGCCCTTTGGCTGCGGCAATCGCACGTGCCACTTCGCGGGAATAGACGGGTTCGCAGCGCTTTCCCCGGAAGGGAACGGGCGCCATGTAGGGAGAGTCGGTTTCAATCAGCAGACGATCGAGCGGAATTTTCCCCGCAATCTCGCGGAGCATCTCGTTCTTTTTGAAGGTGAGGTTCCCCGTGAAGCTCACGTGTCCGCCCGCAGCGACCACGCCCTCGGCGGTCTCGAGCGTTCCGCAGAAGCAGTGCATCACGAACCCGAGGTCGCCGGCCTTTTCCTCCCTGAGGATCTCAAGCGCCGCGCTTTCGGCCTCCCGCGCGTGAATGATGAGGGGCTTTCCGGCCTTCCGTGCGGCCGCAATGTGGCGTCTGAAGCGGTCCCGCTGCCAGTCAAGAGGTTCCTTGCACCAGTAGAAGTCGAGCCCCGTTTCGCCGACCGCGACCATCCCGGGTTCGTTCGCCCGCTCCGCGATTTCGTCGACGTCGGCCTCCCTCAGCTCCGGATATTCCGGATGCACGGCCCAGGCTCCGAAAAGGAAGCCCGGATGGTCGTTGAGGATTGCGCGGAGCGGCTTGATGTCGCCGTCTTCGCAGCCGATCGTGATGCCCGCGACCATGCCGGCATCCTTCATGCGCTCAATTGCGGCCTCCCGGTCTTCGTCAAAGGCCTTGTCCGTCAGGTGGCAGTGAGAGTCAATGTAGGGAGTGAGCATTTGGGTTTCCTTAAACCACATCCTCGGCCGCGCCCTGAAGTGCTTCAGGGCGCTTCATCGAGGCGATCCGCAGCACATAGCAGAGGCCGTAGAAGCCCGTGAGGAGGAGAAGGTGCAGTAGCGCCGGGAGAATGTCCTTCAGTTCAGCGCCGTCCTGAGCGGCAGCGGCCGAAGCGAAGATCCCGGGCGTCGTCGGAATCAGCTGCGAAACGGCAATGGCCGCCCAATGCAGGTTTTCGAGCGGCCAGACGGCGCCCGAAATAAAGAGCGCAGGGGCGGAAAGAATCACCGTCACGGGCGCGGCCCAGGCGTTGGAGCCGAGAAGCGTCACGACGGCAAGTCCGAAGGCGGTGACGGCGGCCGAAAAGAATACGCTTACGAGAATCACGGCCTCCGGGTTCCCGAAGGCGCCGTAGTCGCCGAACCGGAAGCCGAAGCCTTCGATGTAGAGCATCCAGCCGAAGGCAATCGACCAGAAGGCAAGGAAGATACCGAGTCCTTCGCACCAGGGGCGCCGCATGACGTCCCGCATGAAGGGAAGGCGCGGGCGGCCCGCGAGCCACCCGCCCATCGCCATGCCGATGCCCATGAGGATCACGGCCTGGAGAATGACGGGACCCACCATCGGCACGGTGTAGTTGCCGTAGCCCGAGATTTCGTTGAAGCGGTAGGTGACGAGAAGACCGGGGGCGGCGATGGTAGCAGCCTCGAGCGAGGCGACGGGCGTCCCCGGCGTCATCAGGGAGGCGTTGTCAAGGAGTGCCTTTTTGTCGGAAATAATGCCGGCGGCGGCCGACTGAACGGCGCGCGCCTTCACCGGATAGGCGCCGCTTCCGAGGATGTGAATCGTCGTGTTCTCTCCTCTCGCAAGCGACTCCGAATAGTCCTCCGGAATCGTGACGAGAACGTCTGTTTTCTGACGACGGAAGAGGTCGAGCGCCTCGCTCTCCGAATGAAGAACAAAGCTGATTTTCGTCGTGGGCGAGGCGTCAAGCGCATTGATGAGGCGCCGCGAAGCCCCCGACCGGTCGAGGTCGAGAATTCCCGTCGGGATGTTCTCGATCTGCTGCGTGCCGTAGGGCCAGCCGTAGAAAACGAGATAAAAGGCCGCGGCCATGCCGAAGATGGCGATGGTGTCGCGCGAGAGGAAGCTCGCCTTAAGCGTCAGAGCGAAGGTTTTCCAGAAGCCCGCTGCGGACGGAGTGCCCTGCGGCGGAACCTGCGCCTCCGCGGCTCTTAAGCCCGCAGCCATGGCTTCGGCCTTCTTCCACTGACTAATGCGCAGAGGCAGAATCAGGAGCGCGGCGGAAAAGCAGATGATGGGAAAGAGCGCGAGCGTCATCTGCGTGCGGGCGACGGCGTCGAGCGGTGCATTCATCACCCAGATCTGGCTCTGGGCTTCGAGGTAGTGCGTGAGCGGGAGAAGTTCGCCGAAGGCGCGCGCCCCCGGTGTCATCGCGTCGAGCGGGAAGGAAAAGCCCGTAAAGGGAAAGGTCGGGGCAACCAGACAGATGGAGGCCGAGAGCGCAATCACCCAGGTGGGCGAAATGGAGACGACGAGAAGCGCGAGCCCCGCCATGGCAAGGATCAGAAGCCACCCGGCGGTGAACCAGAGAAAGAGCGGTCCCGCCGCACCCCAGCCCGCCCAGCCGGCAAACCCGGCCGTCCAGACGGAAATGGCAAGCAGCCAGAAGAGAAGCCAGGGCGCGAGCTTCCCGACAACGATCGCCGTTGCCGAGCCCCCGGCTTCCTTGAGGAGCGCTCTCAGGCCGCCCTCGCGCCATTCGCGCGCGAGCATGGAGACGAAGGCGAGAAGCGCGCCCAGTGCCATGAGGCCGGGGACAAAGGTCGGAAGCAGGTAGGCGACGAAATTGAAGCTCGGGTTACCGAGGAACCAGACGTCGGGGAGCGCGGCCCTCAGGTGGCGGCCGTTCTCCGTGAAGGTGCCCCCTGCGGCTGCGGTGCGCTTCACGGCAAGATTCGTCATCTGGAGGGTCGAGAGCGCCGTCTTGATGTCGACCTCAAGAATCGTGCCGATCGCGTAGTAGGTTTTGTTGAGTTCGAGCACGACCGGAGCGCCGGCGCCCCGGCGGTTCTCTTCCTCGAATCCCTTCGGGATGGTGATCGTGCCGTACGTGCGGCGTGCTCTCAGATCCTCGTCGGCAGCAAGGGACGAGTCCCGCGTTTCGAGCCGGATGGAGGGAATGGCGTCGAGCGCCTGAATGGTCTCGCGCGAGAGCGAGGACCTGTCCATGTCGACGAGCCCCACGGGGAGCTTCGTCATGATGCCCGTCCCGAAGGCAATCGACATCAGAAGCGCCCAGAAGAGCGGCACGGCAAGCCCCGCAATCCATTCGATCGGATGCAAAAGAACCTGCCTTACTTCATGGCGCGAAATGGAGAGCGCACGCTGACACCAGACCCGCATGGATTGGACTCGCTTCCAGAATCTGCGTTAGCGCCCGGCGCGGTCGATGATGACCGTCATGCCGGGGCGAAGGCCGTCGGTCTTTTCGACGGGCCTTGCGCGCACTTCAAACGTGCGGATGTCGTAGCCCGAGGACTGGCGCGTTGCGCGCCAGACAGCGTAGTCGCCCCGCGGGTTGATCCAGTAGACGCAGAAGGAAACATCCTTGCCGAGGGCGGGAACTTTGGCCGTAAAGGTCTTGCCGACCTCCATCCCGGGGAGCTCGTCCTCGCGCACGTTGAAGGTTGCCCAGCTGTCCTCGAGGTTCGTGACGAGAACGACCGGGAAGCCGGCCGGGGCGATTTCGCCTTCGTGAAGAACGACGCGGGTGACTTCGCCTGAAGCCGGAGAGCGGACTTCGGCTTCGCCGGCAAGGGACGACGCTTCCTCAACGCCGCCCGCAGCCTGTCGGGCGAGCGCCTCGGCAGCCGCCTTTTCCTGCCGGCGGGCGCCGTCCTCGAGCGCAGACACCTTGGCTTCCGCAGCGGCGACGAGCTTTTCCGCGCTTTCCCGCTGCGCGAGCACCTCGTCGCGGCGCTGCGCGCTGATGAGGCCTTCCTTCTGGAGCGCGTCGACGCGCCTCCAGGAACTCTGTGCGAGCGCGAGGCCTGCACGCGCGCGGGCGAGGTCGGCTCTGGCCGCATCAAGCTCCTGCGTCCGGGGACCTTCATCGGCAAGCGACGCCTTTGCTTCAGCCGCCGCCTGAAGGGCCTTCGCCTGAGTGACCTTTGCATTGATTTCAGGCAAAGCCAGACGCGCCACCGCGTCGCCAGCCTTCACCCGGTCGCCCTCGCGGACGTGAATCGCGGCAATGCGGCCGGGCACCTTCGCGGAAACGGAGACGGTCGTCGCGTCCATCATGCCCTGAAGCGGCACGGGCACGGGCGTCATCGCCTGCCAGATGCCCCAGCCGATGAAGGCGGCGGCGCCGAGAAGAACCAGGGCGCCGAAGACTGCGGGAAGAATGGAGGGTTTCTGAGCCTGACGGCCCGAAGCTGCGCTCTGCATGACGGTTGAAGGAGAAAAGAAGAAAAAAGGGCTCTTCGGAAATTACCGGGCAAACGATACCTATAGGGAAGTAGCTCCATCCC
>ERZ1673741.570-NODE-570-length-38240-cov-33.994762_pt1 | contig 38240 bp, 32 predicted proteins | sample MGYA00580209_ERZ1673741 | MGnify/ENA primary metagenome ERZ1673741 (study PRJEB41218, sample SAMN15661754) | gut metagenome | host: Homo sapiens | place: Canada: London | collected 2015-08-20/2019-03-30 | study: EMG produced TPA metagenomics assembly of... | reverse complement strand
TGCAATGCGGGAGAGTAGGTGGCTGCCTTCTTTTACTTGAGGTCTTCAGAGTCAATCGACTTTGGAGACCTTTTTTTGTGCCCTGACATGAAAGTACATGATTTTTTGACAGAAAGACATGAAGTACAAGATTTGTATTTTCCTTGGTTTTTTATTTTTTTTATTATAGCCTCCTCTCTTTTTGTCTATCAGTTGGTTATATTTCAAAAAATAAGTTGTAAATTTGCCGATGCATACTACATATCTTATTAACGTTTAGACAAAACACTGAAATTTACTATTAATACATCTTATTGAATATGAAGAAATTCTACTCCCTTATTATGCTTTTGCTGCTCTGTGTCAGTGCGGCTCAGGCTAAGTTTACTTATTGGGGTTATGGCGACAAGACCATTTCGTCGCAGAATGGGGCTGCTACAGCAGGCAAGGCTGCTATCTACATCCCTGCAGAGTTGGCGCAGTGCTATGTCGGCAAGACAGTTACTGGTGTGCGTGTTGGCCTTGCTGCCAATGTACAGTCTATGTCTGTCTTTATCTCTACAGACTTGAATGGTGCTCCCCTTGCTACTAAGGAGGCTGATATCGCAGTTGCTGGACTTAACAGTGCAGTGAAATTCGATTCGCCTTACACTATTACAGGTGAGGGTTTTTATATCGGATATGAATATAAGGGTATGGAGAACGCTTTGGGTTGCTCCAGCCTGACAAACGTTTCAGGCAACGGCAACTGGACAAACTTCGGTGATGGCTGGGTGAACAACGGCGTGTCATCAAAAGCACTAAACATTTATGCCCGTATTGAGGGTTCCACTCTTCCCGTTGACCTCAGCCTTGTAGACGTTAAGGATATCGCTGTAAAGGAGGATACTCCTTTCAAGATTACCGGTCGTCTGCTCAATCAGAGTGCTTCAAAGGTTTACGCTTATCGCATCGGCTATTCAATTGATGGCGGTGCAGAGGAGTTTGCTGATTTTGAGTCAACCATCAATGAGCGCAGTGAAGGAAGCTTTGAGATTCTCCATAATGGTGTTTCCGGCAAAGGTAAGCATTCTGTAAAGGTGCGCCTTGTAACTGTAGACGGTGAGGCTGATGCTTATGATGGCAACAACTTGGCTACTCTCACATTGCTCTCTACAAACATTTCTGCCGTGAAGCGCGTCCTTATGGAGGAATTCACTGGTATCAACTGCGGTTGGTGTCCGCGTGGTATCGTTTCCATCGACCAGTGTATAGAGCAGTATCCTGATAACTTCATTGCCATTGCCAAGCATAATTATTATCAGGAGACTCCTGAGGCATTGAAGTCGCCCACATACGATTATGATCTTACCGGTACATGGCCTTATTGTACAGTTGACCGCATCTTTACATTCGACCCCGTTCCTGCTAATTCATTGACTAATGTTCGTGCTGCCCTTGAGCTTGGCACCTCTGTAGCTCTTGATGTTGTAGCGACCTTCGTACCCGAGAATCCGAACCGCGTGAATGTCAGCGCCACAGCACAGTTTACGGCTGCTGACAATGAAGCCAACTACCGTTTTGCTTTCGCAGTTGTAGAGGATGGCATCACTGGTTACAAGCAGAACAATGCTTACGCAGGAAACAAGAACGGAGAGATGGGTGGCTTTGAGAGTAAGGGAAGCTCTGCCAGTGTCACTCTCAACCATGTGGCACGTTCTGGCTATGGCGTTAAGGAAGGCATCGAGAACAGTATTCCGCAGAGCGTGAACGAGTATAACCCGATCAACTACTCTACAGTGCTTGACCTTCCTTCTACAGTAATCAACCCAGACAACATCAAGGTTGTGGCATTCATCATCAACAAGAAGAAGGGCAGCATTGAGAATGCCGTTCAGGTGAATGTAACGGAGCAGGGCGAGACAGCCATTGCTGATGTCAACGCAACGCAGACACCTGACATCGCTGTTGTAGGAGGCGCTGTCGTAGCAGAAGGCTTCGATGGTAAGCTCTGTGTTTACACCATCGATGGCAAGCAGATTGCCAACGAGAATCTCTCGCGTGGCGTTTACGTGGTACGTGGCACCGGCGCAGAGAAGACATTCGTAAAGAAAATCGTGGTGATGTAATCACATATATTTATAGTAAACTAATAGAAAAATCAAAGAACCATTAACATATGAAGAAAATTCATTTACTCCTGTCAGTTCTGCTGTGTGCCGTTCTGACAGCAAAGGCCCAGACAAATACTATATCATGGGGCTACTGTAACGCATCCTCTGTTACCAATATCTTTGGTGAAGCAACCACTGCAAAGGGTGCCATCTATATTCCTGCTGAGATTGCCAAAATCTATGAGGGAGCAAAGGTTACTGGTGTGCGTGTAGGTTTCGGCAATAATGCCACCAACGTGAAGATTTTCGTAACCGAAGACCTCAATGGTTCGCCCATTATCGAAGAGAGCACGACGGACTGCGTTAGAGGTATGAAGAACATCTCGTTCACTACTGGTTCGTACACTATCACAGAAAAGGGTTTCTATGTGGGATATAGCTGCACAAGCGCTACAGCAGATTCGCCTATCGGCATTTCTGACCTCTATGACGAGAACGGCTGCTGGGCAGACCTTGGAGACGGATGGAAGAACTATTCAGCAGATCCTGCCTATAAGTCGTCTGCTCTCTGCATCTTCGCACGTATCAAGGGTGACAATCTTCCCAAGGACTTCGCTTTGCTGGACGTGAACAGCCTGGCGCAGAAGAAGGACACTCCTTTCACTATCAGCGGTACGCTTATGAGCCGTTCGCCGAAGTTGGGTCGTGTATTCCGCATCGCCTATAGCATCGACGGTGGCGAGGAGACAATCGCAGAAGTAAACAAGCAGATCGGTACTGGTGTATCGAAGAGTTTCGAGATTGAGCATCCGGGACTCTCAGAGAGTGGCAACCACACCGTTGTATGCCGCCTTCTTACTGTTGACGGCGTAGAAGATCCGTATGAGGCTAACAACACTGCTTCAGGAACTATCGGTATTGTAGGACGCTTCCCGTTCTATCGCATGGTTGTGGAGAAGGGTACAGGCACATGGTGTCAGTATTGTCCGCGCGGCATCTGGGGCTTCGAGAAGATGATGGAGAAATATCCTGACAACTTCGTCGGTATCGCCGTACACAAAAATGAGGACACTTACGGACGTTATGGTCTTGAGTGCTCTTCTTACAATGCGTTGACATTCTCAAGCTATCCTTCAGCTTACGTTAACCGCAACCCGCGTATGAACGTATCGCCGATTCCTGCTGTCCTTGAGGCAGCTTATCAGGCTACATGCGGTGACCTTCGTCTTGGCGAGGTGAACGTGAAGTCTGAGCTGGTGAACAGTAACACCATCAACGCTACAGCCACTACAACCTTCGTATCTGACATCAACAATGCAGACTATAGCATCTCTTTCGTTCTCACAGAGGACAATGTAAGCGGTTACTATCAGTCGAACGGATGTAAGGGTATGTCTTATGACGAGGTTGGTCCCTTCTCTACAGAGGGTAGTGCAGTTGCTGTAGACATGCAGCACGTGGCACGTGAGATCTTCGGCTTCCGTGGCTTGGAGAACAGCATTCCTACAACAGTGAAGGCAGAAGAGCCTGTGACATTCACAAAGACTCTAACCATTCCTGCTTCTGTACGCGACGTGAAGAACCTCAACGTCATCGCAATGCTCTTCAACAACCGCACCGGTCTGATTGAGAACGCAGCCCAGGCACGTGTCGGTGAGGCTTCCGTTGAGACAGCCATCGCTGACATCGACGACTCGCTCGTTCCTGAGATTGGCGTTACTGGCGGCAAGGTGGTTTGCACAGGCTTCGATGGTGACATCCGTGTCTATACTGTTGACGGCAAGCAGGTTGCTAATCAGAACTTGGGTCGCGGCATCTACATCGTAAAGGCTTCCAACGGCAAGCAGACCTTCGTGAAGCGCATCGCTCTGTAATCTCTATGGTTAGGACAGTCGTTACGTTAACGACAGATATACAAACATAAATAGAAAGAATGAAGCGAATATTATCATTACTGGTACTCGTGCTGCTGTTTGTATCAGCGGCCGAGGCCAAGTTCACATACCTTAGATATTACGGAGGTACGTTGAACGGATATGGCACTGCGGTAGCCGGTAAGGGTGCCATCTATGTGCCAGCCGAGTTTGCCAAGTGCTATGTCGGCAAGAAGGTAACGGGCGTACGTGTCGGTCTTTCCGCCAACACTGACGAGCTGAGCGTGTTCCTGACACGCAGTCTTGACGAGGCTCCCCTGCTTACCAAGGCTGCCGAATTTGCCAGCAGCGGCAACAACACCGTTAAGTTTGACAGTCCCTATGAGATAACAGGTGAGGCGTTCTATGTGGGATATGAGTTTAAGGGTGAGACAGCTGCCATGTCGGTCGGCGACAGCTATGACACCAACGGCAACTGGACTGATTTAGGATCAGGTTGGGTGAACAATGCCACCAATGCCGTAAGTCCTGATAAGGCTCTTGCCATCGCCATACGTGTGGAAGGCGACGTTCTTCCTATGGACGCAGCCCTTACTGGCGTGAATAACGTGGCAGTACGTTCAGGCAATTCCTTCCAGATGACCGGTCGCATTCTGAATCTCTCGGCAGAGAAGATAACGAAGGTGCGCGTTGCCTACAGCGTTAACGGCGAGGAAGAGAAGTTCGCTGACATCGAACAGACCATCGGTGAGCGCAGCGAAGCGGAGATAACTGTCGACCATGACGCCATTTTCGGCACAGAGCCGGTGTCTTACACGATGCGCCTTGTGTCTGTAAACGGCGAGGCTGACGCTTATGAGGGCAACAACAGCCAGTCTGCATACGTGCTCTTCCCCAACACCGAAGCTGTAAAGCGTGTGGTAATGGAGGAATTCACCGGCATCAAGTGTGGTTATTGTCCGCGTGGCATCGTAGGCATCCGTACATGTCATGAGCGTTTCGGCGACAAGTTCATCGCTATCGCAAAGCATTGCTATAGTGGCACGCCAAGCGAACTGCAGGCATCCACATATAATTATAACATCAGTGGAGGTTTCCCGAAGTGCATCATTGACCGTCGCTACCAGTGCGATCCCGGCCCTACAAAGGCTCCTCCATACGTTTCGGCACAGCTCGGTGCAGGTTGCTCGGCAGGTGTTGACCTTGAGGCAGTATTTCCTGAGGACGGTGACGGCTCGCAGATTGACGTACGTGCCACGGCACAGTTCCTTTCAAGCTACAGCAATTCTCAGTTCCGTTTCGCCTTTGCCATCCTTGAGGACAGCGTCAAGGGCTATACTCAGGCAAACAACTACTATGGTTCGTCTGCACAGATGGGTGGTTTTGAGAAGCTTCCTTCTCATGCAGCCATCAATCTTGACCATGTCGCACGTGCCGGTTTCGGTGTGCTGAATGGCATTGAGAACAGTATTCCTGCCAATGTGGATGAGTTCCATACCGTTACGTACGCAACAAAGCTGGACATTCCTGCCAATGTGCAGAGTAAGGACTATCTCCGTGTAGTTGTGCTCCTCCTCGACACATCAACGGGACGTATCGACAATGCTGCTGAGGTGGCTTACGTTAAGACCGGTTCGCTGAGCGCCATCCGAGACTTGAAGGATGATTCGCCTGCTCCCGATGTGGAGATCCGTAACGGTAAGGTGGTTGCCGACGGCTTTGACGGAACCATTCAGGTTTACTCTGTTAACGGTATGCGCCTCGCTAACGAGTCGCTCGCCCACGGCATCTACATCGTTCGCCTCACAAACGGCAAGCAGACCTTCGTGAAGCGTATAGCATACTAATGCGTATAATAAAATCCTAAAGACCATCGCATCGGCGACAAGGTTCTAAGGAATGACAACAACATAGGTGTGTCGGAAACTAAAGTCAATAATTTATGACTTGCGTTTCCGACACACCTTTCTCTTATAATAATTGCTGAGCCACTATATGTAGGCTCAATAAATAAAAGATAATACAATGGATAATCCGACACTCTTACTTCAGCGTCAGCGCATGCTCCTCGAGATTGAATACAATCATGAGAAGGAGGAATTTCGCAAGCAGACGGAGACAATGGGCGTGGAGCGCAAGGTGCGCCGCGGCGATGCTTGGTTTCCGATAAGCATAGGCAGAAGCTACTATAATTCGCTCAACCAGATGGTGGTGGAGGTGATGCGCCAACCCGGTTCGGACATAGAGCACAATTTCGAAGCTGGTCGCCCCGTGTGTTTCTTCACCATTAAGAACGATACGTCGACGACAGGGGCGAAGAATACGAAGGCTGGCAGCAAGCTCCAGTATCTCTCCTTCACCGCTACCGTCAGCTATGCCGAGCAGGACCGTATGGTGGTGGCGTTGCCCGACAGCGGACGCATTGTGGACCTGCAGCGTCAGGATGCGCTTGGCGTTCAGCTCTTCTTCGACGAGACCAGCTACCGTCTTATGTTCGAAGCCCTCGACCGTGTTATCCGAGCACGCAGCGGTAGGCTTGCCGACCTTCGTGACATCTTCTATACCAAGGCACCAGCCTCTCGCTACACCTTCGACGCCATGCGCTTTCCTTGGCTTAACGCCTCTCAGGAGAAAGCCGTCAATGAGGTGCTGTGGGCAAAGGACGTAGCCGTGGTGCACGGTCCTCCTGGAACCGGTAAGACCACCACGCTCGTGGAAGCCATCTTCGAGACCCTGCGACGTGAGAGCCAGGTGCTGGTGTGTGCACAGAGCAATATGGCTGTGGACTGGATATCGGAGAAGCTTGTCGACCGTGGCATAAACGTCCTCCGCATCGGCAATCCCACCCGTGTGAACGACAAGATGCTCTCCTTCACATACGAACGACGCTTCGAGGCTCATCCCGACTATCCCCAGCTGTGGAGTATCCGCAAGGCCATCCGCGAGCTACGTCAGCAACGTAAGCATGCCGACTCATGGCATCAGAAGATGGACCGCCTCAAGAGTAGGGCTACGGAGCTGGAACTGCGCATCCGTTCGTCCCTCTTCGGTGAGGCACGTGTCATAGCCTCCACGCTTACTGGAGCTGCCAACCGTGTGCTCGAAGGCGAGAAATACTCCACACTCTTCATTGACGAGGCTGCACAGGCACTTGAGGCGGCGTGCTGGATAGCCATCCGCAAGGCAGGACGCGTGATACTTGCCGGCGACCATTGTCAGTTGCCGCCAACCGTGAAAAGCATAATGGCTTTGAAGGGAGGATTGGGCAAGACGCTCATGGAGCGCATTGTGGAGAACAAGCCTGAGACCGTAACGCTGCTGAAGATGCAGTATCGCATGAACGAGCAGATAATGAAGTTCTCGAGCGAGTGGTTCTATAATGGCATGGTGGAGTCGGCACCTACGGTCAGTCACCGTGGCATCCTCGATTATGACACACCGATGATGTGGATTGACACCGCCGAATGCGACGGCAAGGAAGAATTTGTGGGTGAGAATTTCGGACGCATCAATCGCGCCGAAGCAGAACTGACACTACAGACCTTGCAGCAGTATCTTGAGAAAATCGGCAAGCAGCGTATACTGGAAGAATCGATAGACGTGGGAATCATTTCGCCTTATCGTGCGCAGGTGCAGCTGTTGCGTAAGGAACTCCGCAAGCGCGAGTTCTTCCGTCCTTACCGCCATCTGCTTACCGTCAACACCGTGGACGGCTTCCAAGGTCAGGAGCGCGACATCATCCTCATCTCGCTGGTCCGCAGCAATGACGGCGGCGACATCGGATTCCTCCGCGACCTAAGACGTATGAACGTGGCAATAACCCGAGCCCGCATGAAGCTCATCATCTTAGGCTCGTCCGAGACAATGACCTCGCATCCGTTCTATAAAAAACTGTATGAGTATGTGGGGCAGTTAAAAGTTGAGAGTTGATACAGTTGAGAGTTGAGAATTTAGAGTTGAGAGTTATGATATGTTTTTTAGCTTTATCCCTTGATTAATTTTATATAACATCAAAGGTAATCATAACTCTCAACTCTCAACTGTATCAACTCTCAACTATTTTAGTCCTTATTGTTTCCGAAGATGCGGAGCAGATAGAGGAAGAGGTTGACGAAGTCGAGATAGAGCGAGAGCGAACCGAGGAGCGCAAGCTTCTGCATGCTTTCGCCCGCATCCGGAGCCATACGGCACATCTCCTTAATCTTCTGCGTGTCGTAAGCGGTCAGACCTACGAAGACCAGCACGCCTACGTAGCTGATGATGAGGTCAAGACCAGAGCTTCCTACGAAGATGTTCACCACCGAGGCGATGATAATGCCGATGAGCGCCATGAACAGCAGCTTGCCCATAGAGGTCAGGTCAGTCTTCGTGGTGTAGCCCACGAGAGCCATCGCACCGAACGTGCCCGCCGTAATAAAGAACGTCTTGGCGATAACCGTGGTGGAGTAGGCGAGGAACACTACTGACAAAGTTGCACCGTTCACTACCGAATAGAGGATGAAGAGCAGGGTGGCTGTGGCAAGCGAGAGACGGTTGATGGCTCCGCTGATAGCCATTACGAGTCCGAATTCAGCGATGATGAGTCCCCAGAACATCACTTTGCTGGAGAATATCATTCCCACCAGAGCTGGCGAAGAAGCCACGCCGTAGGCAGTAATGCCAGTTATGGCGAGAGCCAATGTCATCCATACGAACACCTTACGCATCAGAATGGGAAAGGCATTGGAGAGCGAGAAGTCGCCACCACGGGCGGTGTCGACGTCATACCAGTTTTCTTGTTTCATAGTTGTCTTGTTGTTTTAATTTTTACCAATACAAAATTATCATATATGGTAGTATTGTGCAAACAAGGTGCCATATTTTTACGTATTATTAAATCGGATGCTTTAAAGGTTAACATTTGTAAATAAAGTGCCATTGTGTATAGTAAAATAAGTATATTTGCAGTCAAATGACCTATAATCTATCAACTTGTAAGGAATTAGAACTTATTAATGTAATCATATGAACGTAAAAGCTCTTATTTTCGCGCTATCTCTGACAGCAACTATGTCAGCAAGCGCACAAGGCACAGCGGGCATCGACCGTGCCAACATGAATTTATCCGTTAAGCCGGGTAACGACTTCTACGAGTATGCCATCGGTGGCTGGCGCAAGGCCCATCCGCTTGATGCAGAGCATGCACGCAACGGTTCTTTCACCGACCTCGATGAGATGAACCAGAAGCGCATCCTCGAACTCATTCAGGAGTATTCGTCCAAGCCTCAGGCACAGGGCACACTGGGTCAGAAGATCGGTTCGCTCTACAATCTCGCTATGGACAGCGTACGTCGCAACCGTGAGGGAGCTGCTCCTATACAGCCCGTCCTCAAGAAGATTGCTGACATCCAGAACCGTCGCGACTATCAGCTCGTAACCTCACAGCTCGACGCTCGCGGCATCTCTTGCATGATGTTCGGCATGGGCGTAGGTGCAGACCAGAAGGACGCTGCCAACAACCTCGTAGGAATTGGTCAGGGCGGTCTTGGTATTGGCGAACGCGACTACTATCTCTCTGACGACGCTCAGGTGAAGGGTGTGCGTGACGCTTACGTGAAGTTCCTCACCGCCATCCTCACACTCGCTGGCAACGACGCTGCTACAGCACAGAAGAAGGCAGAGGCAACAATGCGCATCGAGACACGCATCGCCAAGGCAAGCTACTCTCAGGTGCAGCTCCGTGACGTACAGGCCAACTATCATAAAATCACATACAACCAGCTTGTAAATGATTATCCCGGCATCGACTGGGGCAACCTCTTCCTCGCACAGGGCTTCCCTCCGTTCTCACACATCGACGTAGGCCAGCCTGAGCCAATCCGTGAGGTGGAGAAGATTCTCGCAGAGGAGTCGCTCGACGACCTCAAGGCATACGCTGAGGCTCACGCTGTAAGCAGCGCTGCCGGCAAGCTCGACGACAAGTTCCGCGCTGCAGAGTTCGAGTTCGGCAGCGTTCTCTCTGGTGCACAGCAGGACCGTCCCCGCTGGAAGCGTGCCACTGCTCTCGTGAGCGGCGTGCTCGGCGAACCCATCGGCAAGCTCTACGTAGAGAAGTACTTCCCCGAGTCGTCTAAGCAGCACATGCTTCGCCTCGTAAAGAACCTTCAGACAGCTCTTGCGCAGCGCATCGACGAGGCCACATGGATGTCTCCCGCAACAAAGGAGCAGGCAAAGGACAAGCTCTCTAACTTCATCGTAAAGGTGGGCTATCCTGACACATGGCGCGACTTCAGCGGTCTTCAGATTGACGAGAAGCTCTCTCTCTTCGAGAACATGTGCAACGTGGCTGAGTTCCTCTCACACGACTATATCAACCGCAAGGTGAACAAGCCGGTGGACAAGGCAGAATGGCAGATGACTCCGCAGACTGTCAACGCTTACTATAACCCCACTACCAACGAGATCTGCTTCCCGGCAGCCATCCTGCAGCCGCCGTTCTTCGATCCCAATGCTGACGACGCTGTCAACTACGGTGGCATCGGTGGCGTAATCGGTCATGAGATGTCTCACGGCTTCGACGACCAGGGCTCGCAGTTCGACAAGTACGGCAACCAGAACGACTGGTGGACAGCTGCTGACAAGAAGAACTTCGAGGCTCGCACAAAGGTTCTCGTCGACTTCTTCTCTTCTGTCGAGGCTCTCCCCGGCAAGAAGATCAACGGTAAGCTCACTCTCGGTGAGAACATCGGTGACAACGGCGGTCTGAACATCGCTTTCCGCGCTCTCCAGAACGACCTCAAGGCCAACCCCGCTCTCAACAAGACCATCGACGGCTTCACACCTGAGCAGCGTTTCTTCCTCTCATGGGCTAATGTATGGGCAGGCAACGCTCGTCCCGAGTTCGTAGACCGTCAGATCAAGACAGACCCCCACTCACCTGCTGAGGCTCGCGTTAACGCAGCTCTCCCGCAGATTGATGCTTGGTATAAGGCATTCAACGTGAAGAAGGGTGACAAGCTCTTCCTCGACAAGAAGAAGCGTGCCCACATCTGGTAATAAATAAAACAAAAAAATCCGCAACACCATTAAGTTGGAGTTGCGGATTTTTTAAATATCATCTGTTTTGATGGCACTTGTCTACTACCCAAACATAAAATCTATATGAAAGAAAAAGCTAATCCTATTCAGCGTAAATTCTTCTTTGGTACAATTGCAGAAACAACCAGAAAAAAGATAATAAGATACCTAAAGAAGAATAACTATGATTTTGAAGAGACGTATGACGATAAAATTATAGTCAGAAACATTACATTTGAAGGATTTCATTGCAAAGAAGTCACTTTATCGCTTTTTCGTGAAGTCGTTCATTATATTAATGCTGATTTAGGTGTTTTTGAAGACGAAAATCTTTTCAAAAGCACATATGACAAGCTAAACACAACGTTTAACAGTAAATATGAAAACTACTGTATTATAAGCGATGATGCCGGATGTGCCTATGAAGATGAAAACACGCTCTTAGACTTCGTTTGCAGAGATAAGCAAATCGTATTTTCTTACACCGCCACAAATGTGGAGATAATGACGTCAAATATAATGAAAAAGCATCATTGGCGTCTGATATTAGAAATTAATATTACAGCTCCAAAAACAGGTGTTTATTTGTTTGCAATCAGAAATGTCGATCATATTTCATATGAGTGTTACAAATTGAAGGAAGGTGAATCCTTTTATAGTGCTGTAGGAGCTTCGACTGCAGCCCCTACCGATAAGTTCGTGCCTATTGCATATCACTTCTGTAAAGAATTTGTTGATTCTAACAGCATTTCTAAGTCTTCATGTATTACAGATAGTTCATGGCGCCAATGCGTCTTTGATTCATTTGATAAAAAAGGATTGAGGGTAGTAGCATTTACACTAAATGGTACTTTAACGTATGGTATAAGTGAACTTGGTGTTTCTTTTTTTGAAGAAGAATCTTTAACATACAAAGACACTCATCTATATCCGTCATGGTGGCATCATGAGATGAATAATCAGCAAGATATAAAAATACTTGCTTATCATTACATCGAGTTTTTTGGAGAAGACGGTCATTCATATTGGTGGAGAGAATACAGGAAGAGACATTCGGATGAAAATGAAATGTAACATTGCCACATTAGGCTATCATTAAAGACTGAAAGAATTCATAAGTCTCTTTATTTATTATCAGGATGGCTCCCTTGCTTGCCTGTTTTTTAGCTAACATTTGGTCGGCGATTCTATGTTTGTATTCCATATTTTCAAACCTTTGGTTATTATCTGCAAAGATACAACTTTTTTCGGTCATTTCCTCAGTTGGCTGCATTTCGTTTCCTCAGTTGGCTGCATTTCGTTTCCTCAGTTGGCTGTGAATTGCCAGTTATTGATATATTAATTGCAGTTTAGCGGTGAGTCTGCTGTGGTAGGCAGGGCTTTGACAAAAAACTTACTCCACTGTCTGCTTGTGCTTTTCGAGCCTTCGGCAATTCTTTTATGTCATATATGGTCTTGTGAGAACAATTTCTCACGCCCATATATGACATAAAGTAATGAGAGGCTGTCGCCTCTCTCGAAATTAACAAACTTAGAGAAAAACAAAGAAACACACAAACTGTATATGCTGTTGTTCAATAACATACAAAATATTATATTTTTACAGTTGAGATATGTCAAAACTAAAAGAAAACATGGAAATAAGGCAAACAGTAGGAACTGCACGTTTTAGCTTTTCGCTTCGTACAGCTGACTTTCTGTTTCTGTCTGTAGTAATACAGCAAGGGACTCAGTCTGTTACCTTTAGAATGAACTAATTTGTCTATGTATCTATTTTGTTTACAAACATATATTTGGTGTGAAAACTTAAATATTGAATTATGTCAAAATACTCTTTAAAAGCGTGTCGTAAACCGTTTTTATTCCTAATGTCAATATTTTAAATACTATTTCGTTAATATTTTCCAATGTTATTCATTTGTCTCTTAAACTTTTGTTATCTTTGCAAGGCAATATATAACAAAAGACGAAGTCTATTGTTTAATTGCAAGTAACAATATTGTCGAACATTTAAAACTTTATTAAGAAATAAGAAACAGATATAATACAAGAATGAAACGCTATTGGGTATAATGTTCAAGGAATGTTAGCCTAAATGATATTTTAAACGAGGTTTTACCTCAGGATTTTTTAATCAAGCGTTTCCGTTCAATACTTTTGAGGTTTTGAGCTTTTATGCTCTTGTTCTCAACAACTGAATACCGCCAATTTTCAACGCACGAGAACAAGCAGATTGAAAGTTCACGCTTATGGCGTGGGCTGTTCTGTGCTTGTTGTGCGTTCAGGTCACTTGGCGGTAACCATAGTTGTAAACAAGTAACGAACGGTTGCACGCCTTTTTTCTTATAATTATGAAAATAAAAATATTTGGATTATTAGCATTTTTATTATTAATAACCTCTGCCCCCGCGAAAGCACAATTCAACACGAATAATGATGCGTATAGATGGGGATATAGTATGGGACTTGTAGCAAGGGGACAATCTAATATAGTAAATAAAAATTATTACCAAGCATACGAACTATTTCGTGAAGCATATAACGATTATAATAGTAAAGATGCTGCAGCGTGGTTAGGTATTATGTATGAGCTTGGTATGTATGTAGACGCTGATAGATCTAAGGCAAAACAATATTACGAATGGGCTTCTTCTTCAAATGGAATGGCATCTGGTGCCTTGTATAGAATTCGTACTTCTGGTTATTGGGAAGCTACCGAAGAAACAAGGAATTGGTTTGTCAATAACTATAATGCAATGATGCAAGCACAATTCAATAATATGACTCCTAATTATGGAAGTGGTAGTTCTTTTGGCAACAACAATAGTAGCAGTTCTTCTTCAAGAACATGTCCAAGTTGTGGAGGAACGGGCAAATGCAAAGGCTGTGGTGGACAAGGTAAATATTGGGAAGAAGTTGGACAGTTTACTGGACATTCACATGAAAAATTAGTAGATTGTCCGATTTGTGGAGGTACAACAAGATGTGGAACATGCCGCGGAAAAGGAAGTATTTGATTCACCAAACATATTTTTATTAATATGCAAATGTGGGCATAATTGATATTCCTTCATTTTGTGCATTGATGGATTTTTGTGGACTCTTTGAATAAGCACGTGAATTGACAGGGTGAGATGCGGTTTATAGTAGCGTAGGTCTCTGATCTCCGAAGCACCAAGACGGATATAAATTGTTAGCTATTGTTGAATTCAAACTGTAGCTTGTTGTATACCTGACCTTGTTTCTTGCTGCGGAGGCCGGAGACCTCCTCTACTTGCATCCTTGTGTTTTATCTGTTTTTCCGATTATGGGCGCGTGCTGTGCACAAATAAAAGGCTTTACGTTAGGTTGTCGAGAACATGGTTCTCGTAAGACCTAATGTAAAGCCTTTTGTTTAAATCCGATAGGATTTGCGCCCATAAGCGGATTGTGGATAAAGGTTTTTGTCAAAGCCCTGCCTAATACAGCTGACTCACCACCACCGTTGGGAATCATTCTATAAACTCCCTGATTTGCGGAAGGAGCGACATGGCTTTTTCCACTCCTGCTTCGTACACCCTTTTCATCTTGTCCTCCTTGAGGCTGAGTCTGCCGATGTTGAGCTTTTCGTCGGGACAGATGAGGAAGGTGTCGCCTTTCTGAAGTTCAGAGTGGATGTAGTCCAGTTCGTCGTTATACATAATATGTCGCCTTGCCATCAGCTGCGCCACCTTGGGATATTGCTTCAGAAACATCTTCATGGCGAGTCCTACATGCGCCTTTTTCTTCTTGAAGTCTAACGGCTGAGTAAGGATTACGACATTCTTTCTGTAGCCTTTTCCTTGAATGAACTTCAACGGAATGCTGTCAGTTATTCCTCCGTCCAGATAATGCCGACCGTCTATCTCCACCGGCTTCGCGAACACCGGCATGGAAGCCGAAGCCTGCATCCATCTCAGTCCGATGCCGTCAGCATCGTCAATCTCATGATATACCGGACATCCTTCTTCTATGTCCGTACACACGGCGTAGAACCTCATAGGGTTCTCTCTGTATGCATCGAAGTCCATCGGATCGTAAACGTGCGGCAGCAGGTGGTAGGAGAAGCGCTCGTTGACGTAGTTGCCGGTTCTGAACAGCGACTTCCAGCTCATATATTCCGGATTGTCCTTGAATCTTATGTTGTATCTTAAGGCTCTGCCAGGTTGGTTCGACTTGTAGTTGCAGCCGAACAGCACTCCAGCCGAAACGCCGACAGCGGCGTCAAATCTGATGTCGTTCTGCATGAATACGTCCAGTACTCCGCTTGTGAACATCGCTCTCAAGCCGCCTCCTTCAAGAACGAGGCCGGTGGGCGATTGGGAGGATTGTGTTGCGCTATGTTCCTTTGTCATCTTCATCCGGATATTATTTTGTTTTCTATTCAGACGGTAAAGTTAGCAATAGAATCTGGAATGACGTGCAAAATAAATGTTAAAGCGAGTGAATTAAAATGCAGTTTAGCGGTTCCGCTGAAGACAATATTTGCATTTCTAATGCTCAATACTATGAGTTCAGCGCACGAAGAAATCTTTGGTGCGAAATTCTTGAGTTTTGAGCGTGCAGCGACAATGTGCTGACACTCTGTAGATTACGCTATTATGAAGAGAAGTGTGCAATGAATGACAAAGCTAAACATATATCAAAGGGTTGCAATAGTGCCACTTTTACACTCCAATAGCGCCACTATTGGCATGCAAAAGTGCCACTATTGTACTCTAATAGGGCTACTATTGGAGTGCAAAAGTGGCTGTATTGATAAATCCGGGTGTCACAAACGCAACAAAACAGCAGAAAAACTGCTCGCAAAATCTCTAAAACCGATTTTTATTTTGTAACAGTTTTTTACCGTTTGTACGATATTTGCAAGCGGACGGCGGACGCCGTCCGAATTAGAAATTAGGAGTTTTGAATTTTGAATTGTGCGCCAAGGCGCATTGTGAGTTCTTCAGTTTTGAATTGATAGGATGAAACCTGTCCTCATGTCTTCTTGTCAAAAAGACATGTTTTTCTGTCAAAACTGCCAATTCAAACTGAATAATTCGCAATCGCAGGCGAAGCCGAGAATAATTCCTAATTCAAAATTCGGGTGTTACCCGCTTGCATAATCTATGTTAAAAGAGCAGCTTTCCGCATACACCCTATACATAATTCCGCATATATTTGTAATATGCCTCAAATCCGCAACTAAGTCCTTCATCGTCCTACTTGCGTGTACACATCCTCTCATTACTGAATTATCAGATAAAGTGAGGCTGAAACACCCACTTCTGCCTACAACATCCCCTTACCCCACAATGCGACTTGAGATAATACGCAGTATCATACCCATAAGTTGTAGGCGTTATCCAAAATCTGTATAGAATACATCTGCGTAAGCATTGTTACAGGTATAGATATTCAGCACATACCGCCTTGATGTCCTGATCCACTTGGCTGGTACAGAGATAAACCTGAAGACAAACGCTTTTATGCGACTCGTAGCCTTGAGTCCGAACCTTTGACATCCTCAATACATGAGCCACCACAGAAGTATATATCCATGAGAGAACGAATGATTTCGCTGTACTGATAACCGAACGATCTACACCTTAGACCGAGGGTTGAGTCGATTACAGATGACAATGTGGAGTCGAATTGCTCCATGACCAAAAAATATTTCTCCAAAAGGAGTGAGTTTCTCAGATTTAATTTGTATTTTTGCCATGCCTATCGTTGGATTCTCTTGTTTGTTTTTGCAACACTAAGATCAGTGAATTCTTCGATATGGCAAAAACCTTGGCCGCTCGGCTTGTCCAAGAACTTTTTGTTGCTCAGGTACTTAAAAGGTTTAATTTACAATAGTGTTGCGGAATTAAGGAAATATACAATTATGGCACAATTTGACAACTGGCCCATGTTCCAGGACTTTTCATTTCAAGAATTCCACTTTCCTGTTGACAAATATGAGGAATGGAAAGCTGGAAGAATTGTCGCTTCAGGCGAAGTTCACTTCGATATCCGCTTTAAGTATAACAGTGGAGGACTTTTTAGCAGAAAAACAAGTATAGATGTTCAGTTAGATAATAATCCTATGCCCCAAAAGATTATATCAAGTGTTAAATTTGATAGAGCTACTACAAATGGAGAAAGAATAATGTTCTATATCGCAGCAGAACAAACCAACGTTCAAAATACAGCGTTACTCATGCTTTCTTCAATGTTGGGCTATACACGAGACTACAAATATTATGACTCAAATGAACCGATATTTGCAAGCGTATTTACAATTAACCACAATGTGGCAAAAGTATCCTTCTCTTTTGGTAATCCTGACAGGCTGATTGAATTTTATTAAAATGCATGTAATATGGGCAAATATAGAATAATAAATGCTACTACTGTCAAGTTCGGTAAGTATGATGATGTTTTACGCGTGATGGCAGAGAGAGAAAAGGGCTTTTGGGCATCTTTATTCTCTTCTGGCAACACACAATTTATCATATCAAAAGAAAGTCCATTGACAAAATTGATTCAAAACAGAACCAACACGGGCAATCTTCTGGATATAGATGAATCTATGTTCAAATCATCCGTTATAACTGGGACAACATACTTAGTTGAGTCTAAGATCGATGCTTACGAATCAGCTAAAGAACAGAGAATCGAAAAAGAAAGGAAAGAGCTGCAGTTGAAGACTCAAAAAGAAAGAGAGGCTGCAGAAAGAAAGCGTAAGATTGCTGAAGAGGAGCGTCGTATTGAAGAAGCTTTAGAAAATGCAACGATTCACAGAATACCATTCTCAAATCTTCAAATGGTTGTTGATGAAGATGACAGTTTCTCAGATCAGATGACAGCTATTGCAGGAAATGCGAACATGTTTTTCTTGTGTAGGAATAATAGAGAATTCCAAAACAGCATTATTAAACTATACAATAAAGTACATGGTCACAATAGCTACAAATTGAGAACAATTGCAGCTAAGGATGGTCAGTGTATTGGATTGGCATTTATTAAGATGGCTTTGTATTTTGACAATGGAGATTTTCAAGTTAATGAAATCGCTGCTCAAAATGCTTTCTACTGTATTTACAAAGACTATAAAGAAACTGGAAACACTTACGCTTTACCTGCTCTTTTTACACTTTTGCTAAAGAAGCCAAGAGCACTGGAAGATGAACTATACAGATCCAATCCAGACCCAAAATTAGTTGGTTTTGGAGGAATGACTCTTTCTGCCCCTTACATACGCAGTGACAGGGCTATGGTTAACAGATTACCCATTATGAAGTTCCTGTTACAGAGTTTCTATGATGAAGGAAGTAAAAAGTTTACTATAGACACAACACTTCCTTATCATATACCATCAGAAGAAGAGGTAGTTAAATTCACAAATGAATATGTCCAAAGTCAATATGCCAACAAAAAAGAATCTATATCTATCGGAGAAGGATACTTCAATGAAATGTTTGAAGATATAAATGATCAATTAGATGTTTGACATCGGTAGTGTAAACTGAACTGTGTCACGGCTCTGTTTTTTATTCTTTTCCTCTTATTTGTGTGCAGATTTCATGTCTGCATACAAATAAGAGGAGCCTTTCACAGGCAAAGTTACATAATCTTGAATCGATCACCAGATTTTATGGCAAGTTGTTGTGATATAAGTGCTCAATTAGGCAGGGGCATTGTCCATTTCTCACCAATGTCCCGATAGGTAAGATATACCCCAGTTCGGGATAACCGAGTGTCTTATACAATATAAAAGCAGCGTTAATACGCCTCCTCCCCATGCCATTAGGAGTGGGTAATAACAGAAGACTGAAGGAAGTTGTTTTGCCCTTAGAATAGTGACGGCTGTTTGGTGTCTTCGATGCTGTATCCCTGCAATGCCTTTGGCTTGTTGTCAAAGAAACAATATGCTCCCAAGGCAGAATAAGGTTCATGATAAAGTTGCTTACAGACCTATGGCGTGAGTGTACAATCTGTGCCGTTTTCTTCAGCATGTCGTTGATGGTTTCGATAATGTATCTCTTGCGTAGCATCATTCTGTCATAGAACGGCATCAGCTTGTTTTATAAAGTGGAAATAAGCTGAATATCCATAAATAGTTTGATGGATGGTAAAGATCTGTATAATTCTTTATAGCACAAAGATTTTCAGATATGCCTATTTATAAGATAATGATAATAAGATCACAACTCTTAAAAATAAAATTCCTATTGTTTTGGGGGATTAATAATAATATATATCTTCGTGGTGTAAAACTTACACAAGTTGAAATATAGAAGAACCCTATTATGCCCTGTGCAAGATTCAGAAGGTGAGGGGCGGTGACGATGCGGCAAAGGCGCAGTGGTTCGACATCGAGGATATTCCACAATTGGCATTCGACCACGACCGCATACTGCGTCATGCACTGTCGGCGCTGCGCGAAGGGCTTCTAAATCGAATTTTAAATCTGAGACAAAAATAAATAGAATGAAAAACTTGCTTTAGCGATGGTACGCTGCTTACCTTCGCATATACATAAGCCTTTGACAAACTATGTGAAGAAAAAGGAACTTTATCATAAGCAATAATATGAAAAAAATAATATGGAGCGCATCTTCAAAAGATCGCAAAAGAACAAGGAATCATATTTTGGTGCAGAACTATACGCATGGCCGTTGATGTTTTTCCCAACCTTCGATGTTACTACAGAGATAAATATATTTTGTGAATCTGATGACAAAAGACAGAATTTAGCAGAGGAGATGTTGGCGGAATGTAACACAGAACATGCATCTCTCGTGCGCATGTGGAATCTGGCCGTGCTCTCATTTTACGGAGATAGTTGGATAAACAATCCATTCAAGAAAGACATAAAACTCGCAATAGCATTGCTCAATAAGATTCATCGACGAGAGAAAGAATTGTTAGGCGATGGTATGCACAAGTTATATGTGTATAAGCAACTGTACGACTTCCGTACGTATATATATCGCCACAACATTTTGAAAGAAATAAGTTGGAATCTGAAATTTATCAATGATAAAACGGATTATCCATTGCATATGATTTTTAATGCCAAATGCCCAGAATATGGATTGCTGAGTGAGTTCCCTGCGTTAGACATTGAAGATGGCTGGCATTTTTCGATAGGACACAATCAAAATTGGCATGAACTCGACAATTTCTATTTTCCTCACGATGGTATATTTAAATTGTATGCGTATGATGAGACAGAAATGAAAGATAACGACTTCTTCAAGCATCTATGTATAAACAACAATGTTGTGGGCGGATGGTGCATATTACTGTTTCTTGAAGGCTTCTTCCATGTAACTGTAGATAGGTTTATGAACAATAAATATTACTTTTGCCCATACGTGAAGACTGAGGAGGAGATAACTGCTATGTGCAAAAGTGGCTGCACGATAGACTTGCACCGCCCTGACACCTACTTGCCATACGGTGACTCTGCTATGATTGATGAAAATCAATGCCGTATTGACATCGTGTTCAAACGATACCTAAGACAAAAACGCATGTACAAACGCATACACGCCACCATCATACTTGAGAAAAATCGTTTGGTTGGTGTGGCACTGAAGATAGTGAATAATAGCAATAAACACTAAATACTGATATTAGGTTAATTATAAATTCCAAAATCAATGGAGCGTGAGTTGATAGATAGATTTAGAGGTTGCATATATGGTCAAGCCATTGGCGATGCACTTGGATTGGGGACGGAATTCATGACAGATGAGGATATAGCTTGGAAATATCCTCATGGACTACAACACTACAAACAGATATACCAAGACAGACATCGGAAACGATGGAAGATTGGCGACTGGACGGACGATACCGATATGATGCTATGCATTGCTGATGCGGTAATTGAAGACAAGGGTGTTAATTTTTACAACATCGCCCGACACTTCAAAGACTGGGTCAATGGCTTTCCTATGGGTATTGGAGAAAATACCTTTAAGGTGCTGACGATTGGCGATTATGTGGAGCATCCGTTTGAGGTATCCCACAAGGTATGGGAAATGAGCAGGTATCAGTCTGCTGCAAATGGTGGGCTGATGCGTACATCTGTAGTCGGACTTTTCCCCAAAGAAGTAAGGACTTGTGCAGAGTATATTTGTCAGCTTACCCATTACGATCCAAGGTGTGTCGGCTCGTGCGTAATAGTGTCCGAACTTATACACGCATTGGTCTATGGTATGCAACCGCCGACATTATTTCAAATAAGAAGTTTGGCACAGTCATATGATGCAGAAATCTGCGAATATGTGGACAAAGCTTGGATTGCGCCTGATGTTAAGGATTTGGTAGACTATGACCACGAGGGTTATACTTTAGTTACATTATCAGTGGCTCTATGGGCGTATTGACATACTTCCTCTTTCGAGGAGGGGCTGCTTGCCGTAGTGAATGCAGGGGGAGATGCAGATACGAATGCCGCAGTGGCATGTGCCATCCTTGGAGCTAAATATGGGTATCAGGCTATATCAAAAGAATATACAGACGACCTTTTGTATAGGGAACAGTTGGAGAAGGTATGCTCCGATCTCGCTGCAGTGTGTTTAAACTCTTGATAGTTGCCGAATAGTAAAAAACACAAATAATGCCATCGGCAACTTTCTCGCTTTCGTTGACCACATGTCATGTAGCGCAGATACATACGTTTCGCTTGGTGGCTCCAATGGCTGTGCTGACCAACTTACGAATTTGGACGGAACACAAAAGGTAGGGCTGGGGAGCATTCCACAAAAGAAAGAAAAAGGGCTGGGGTGATAAAAGAACAGAGAATAGTGACAAATAGACTTCATCATCTTTGTTACTTATCCGTAAGAGTTGAGAGGATTATTATAAAAAGAGGAATACCTATAATTGCTTTAATAGAATATATTGCTGCTTCGCAACACATTTTTGCCGTTTCGCATAAGGAGATGTTGTGTATAAAAACGAACAATTGTACTTTTGCAGCAGAGAGTGTAAAATAAACTGTGTCAGGCTATAATAATAGTTTAACGGCACAGTTGCAAATATCCGTGGCTAAAATTTGTAGTATAGGTATATATTTTCTTGTTTAATGTTTAAATGTTCATGCGATGTATTAACTTTGCAGCCATGAATAAACAATCAATATTTGACTATAAGATTCTGGCAAGTTACCTTCTTCCCAAAGGCATACTTGAGTTCTTCGACGTTACAGCCGTTAACGAAAATCACACAGGCATTATTGAATATACGGGTGATGAACGTATCCTTCTTCACATCTATCTTGACGAAAAAGATGCACGAGAAGAAGAGTGGCAAGACCTTAAGCCCAATGGTTTTTCCCGCTTCGCGGAACCAAGAGAGTGTGAGAGGGAGTCTGCTTATTCCACAGCTGCGCTCCTTCGGAGTTTGCAGTGGGTTTCTGATGGATACGTGTCCCCTCGTGACACGGCGCTGATTGGCGTTTGTAATACGTAACTATGTACAGCGTTTCTGCTATGGGAGGGTGTGTGGCTACGGCGAGACGCCATAGCCTCCTAGGTTTGCCTTGTCTGTTGTAATTCAAAACTGAATAATTCAAAATCGCAGGCGAAGCCGAGAATAACTCCTAACTCAAAATTCAAAACTCAAAATTCGGGTTTACCCATAGCATTCTTCCGCCATCCTTACTATCTCCTTCGGCACAAGCGAGGAGATGTCGCCACCTGCCTTTATGGTGTTGCGGACGAGCGTGCTGCTGATGTCATAGAGTCCGGTGTTGAAGAGGCGGACGGTCGGGGGGAGGGTGGTGACGTCGATGTCGCTACCCGTGCGCGGATAGATGGCGATGGGGTAGTGGGCTATGATGTCTTCGTGATGATACCAACGGCTGAACACCTCCCAGTTGTCGGCTCCTATGAGGAGTGTGAACTCGCGGTCGGGGTGGGCGGCGGAGAGCGCCTGCAGCGTGTTCCACATATATGAGGGACGCGGCAGGGCGAACTCGAAGTCGCTGGCTTTCATCTTGGGGTAGGGGGCGAGCGCCTTGCGGGTCATCTCCAGACGGAGGCGGTCGTCCAGAAGGTCGCCACGCTCTTTCAGCGGATTCTGCGGCGACACCACCAGCCACACCTCGTCAAGCCCCGCAAGCTCAGTCATCTTGCGGGCTATGGCGATGTGTCCGTTGTGTATGGGATTGAAAGAACCGCCGTAGATGCCGGTCTTTATCTTGTCCATGCGTGTTTTTATTTCTCGATAAACTCCTTGATGGCGGCGTAAGTGTCCTCCACGGCGCGGTCGAGGTCGTCGTTGATGATAACGCGGTCGAAGTAAGGAGCCTGCGACAGCTCGAACTCAGCGCGGGCTATGCGCTGCTCTATCACCTCGGGTGCGTCCGTGGCGCGTCCCACAAGACGGCGGCGCAGCTCGTCAATAGATGGCGGCTGAACGAAGATGCTGAGCGCACGGTCGCCGTAGAATTCCTTGATGTTGCGTCCGCCCTTTACGTCCACGTCGAATACGACGTTCTCGCCGCGGGCAGCCTGCACCTCCACCTGCTCCTTCAGCGTGCCGTAGAAGCGGTCCTGATAAACCTCCTCATACTCAAGGAAGTCGCCCTTCTCGATGCGCTGGCGGAACTCCTCGGGAGAGAGGAAGAAATACTCCACGCCGTTCTGCTCCGTGCCACGGGGCGCACGCGACGTGCATGAAATTGAGAATGCGAGATGCAGCTCGGGACGCTGCATCAGACGGCCTATGATTGTGCTCTTGCCGCTGCCGCTTGGAGCGGAGAAAATGATAAGTTTACCCATATTTGAATTTTGAATTTTACAGCGCGTTCAGCACCTGTTCCTTTATCTGCTCCAGTTCGTCCTTCATCTTCACCACGATGTTCTGCATCTCGGCGTTGTTGCTCTTCGATCCGGTTGTGTTTATCTCACGTCCCATCTCCTGCGCGATGAATCCGAGCTTCTTGCCCTGTCCGTGTCCTTCCGCCATTGTCTCGCGGAAATAGCGGAGATGGTTGGCGAGGCGCTGCTTCTCCTCGCTGATGTCCAGCTTCTCGATGTAATAGATAAGCTCCTGCTCCAGGCGGTTCTTGTCGTACTCCACGTCGGGGATTGACTTCAGTCCTTCCACGATGCGTGCGCGTATTTTCTCCACTCTCGACTTCTCGTACGGCTCGATGCTCTCCAGCAGGTGTTGTATGTTGTCCACCTTCTCGCCGAACTTCTTCTCAAGGGCAGCGCCTTCCTGCGTACGGAAGTCGACGAGATGTGTGATGGCGTCGTCCACAGCGCCGCGCACCACGTCCCATTCCTCGTCTGTAAGCGTCTCAGCCTCAGTCTTTGAGGTTACGTCCGGCATGCGGAGAAGCGTCTGAAACCAGTCCTGCGGTTCGGGTATGCCGTACTGTTCGGAGATGGCACGAAGCTGTGTGTAGTAGTTGTTGACGAGTGCGGCATTCACGGTCGTAGCGTCTGCGTCCGCATCCTTTTCCACCCAGATGGCGAAGTCCACCTTTCCACGGATTACGCGTGCCTGGATGGTCTGGCGTATCTCCATTTCCTTCTCGCGGTAGAGCGGTGCGATGCGTGTTGACAGGTCGAGAGCCTTGCTGTTAAGCGACTTTATCTCGACGTTGATTTTCTTTCCTTTGTAGGTTGCGACAGATTTGCCGTAGCCCGTCATTGATAATATCATATTGTCTTAATGTAAGTGTTTATGCTTGATGTTAAAGTATATGGTTTGGCGTTTTACCAAAGTGCAAATGTACTTATTATTTTCCGAAAATCCCTCTATGAGGTGGAAAATACGCCCGAACATGAATTTAAACGGCACAAATGGGTTGACTTTGAGCGAAAAGTTGTATTTTTGTAATTGTAAAATTATAATTTTTAGCATGTCGTGTATTTTAAATATTGAGACGAGCACAGATGTGTGCTCGGTATCCGTCAGTCAGGACGGTGCTTGCATTTTTTCACAGGAAAGTCATGAGGGTCCTAACCATGCCGTAAAGCTTGGCGTTTTTGTTGACGAGGCTATGTCCTTCGCCGACTCGCACGCCATTCCGCTTGACGCTGTGGCTGTAAGCTGCGGACCGGGTTCGTACACCGGCCTGCGCATCGGCGTGTCGATGGCTAAGGGCATCTGCTTCGGTCAGGACCTCAAGCTCATCTCCGTGCCCACGCTGGAGCTGATGGCTGTGCCCGTGCTGTTGCGCGAGGAGGTGGAGGAGGGCGCCCTGCTCTGCCCGATGATTGACGCCCGCCGCATGGAGGTCTATTCCGCCATTTACGACCGCTCTCTGCGCGAAGTAAGGCAGGTGCAGGCAGACGTAGTGGACGCCGACACTTACCGCGAATACCTCGACCGAGGACCCGTCTACTTCTTCGGCAACGGAGCGGAGAAGTGCATGGAGACCATCAATCATCCCAACGCCCGCCTTATCAAGGGCGTGGAGCCGCTTGCAAAGTGGATGTTCCCCATCGCGGAGCGTCGCATTGCGCAGGAGAAGTATGAGGATGTGGCTTACTTCGTGCCGTTCTATCTGAAGGACTTCGTGGCAAAGGAATCGAAGAAGCTGCTCTAAGCATACTTCTTTAATACCATTAACTTCTGAACTTTCGAAAGTTCAATTATTATTTCGCAATAAAAAACAACCCATATAGAATGAAAATAAAAGGACTGGACTATAACACCCAGCGCGAGCAACTCGTCCTGCCGGAGTATGGACGTGAGGTGCAATCGATGGTTGACTACTGTATGGACCTCAAGGACCGACAGGAGCGCCAGCGCTGCGCGGAGTCCATCGTGGCCATCATGGAGCGCATGAAGCCGCGTGTGGGCGATGCCAAGGAGTATCGCCACAAGCTATGGGACCACCTGGCGCTGATGAGCGGATTCCGTCTGGACATCGACTATCCCTTCGACATCAGCCAGGCTCACCACATGATGGAGAAGCCCAAGCCCATGGCATATCCCATGAAGCGCATCCCCGTAAGACATTACGGCAACATGATGTTCGAGATATTCGACAAACTCAAGACTCTTCCCGAAGGAGCGGAGCGCAACGAGCTGATACGCCTTGCCGCCAACCAGATGAAGCGTGACCTCATGCAGTGGGGACACGGTTCGAGCGACAACGAGAAGGTGGCGTCGGACATTGCCAACTACACACACGGCACCGTGGAACTCGACCTCTCCACGTTCAAGTTTGACCGTACGGAGATGCCGCAGCCACGCAACAACGAGAAGAAACAACGCAGAAGAAAAAACTAACATCAGCCTATGGAATCGTTTATCATTGAAGGAGGACATCCGCTCTCGGGAACCATTACGCCGCAGGGAGCGAAGAACGAGGCGCTGGAGGTGATTTCGGCTACGCTGCTTACGAGCGAGCCGGTGACCATCTCTAACGTGCCGGACATCCTCGACGTCAACAACCTCATACAACTCCTCAAGGACATCGGCGTAAAGGTTACGTCGGAGAGAAAGGGCGTGTTCACCTTCCAGGCGGACCAGATTGACCTCGGATTCCTCTCCAGCGACGAATACATCAGAAAGTGCTCAGCTCTCAGAGGCAGCGTGCTCCTTATGGGTCCGCTGCTCGGACGCTTCGGCAAGGCTTCGGTGGCAGAGCCGGGCGGCGACAAGATTGGTCGCCGCAGACTGGACACTCACTTCCTCGGATTCAAGAATCTTGGGGCGAAGTTCATCAGCGACGACGAGCGCAAGGTGTTCACCATCGAGGCAAAGCATCTGAAGGGCACATATATGCTCCTCGATGAGGCTTCGGTTACGGGAACCGCCAACATCATCATGGCGTCTGTCCTCGCAGAGGGCACCACCACAATATATAATGCTGCCTGCGAGCCTTACATCCAGCAGTTGTGCCACTTGCTCAACTCTATGGGTGCGAACATCTCCGGCATCGCCTCCAACCTTATCACCATCGTCGGCGTAAAGAGTCTGCACGGTGCCGAGCACCGCATCCTGCCCGACATGATTGAGGTGGGATCGTTCATCGGTATGGCGGCAATGGTGGGAGAAGGCGTCCGCATCAAGGACTGCGCCGTAAGAGAACTCGGTGTCATCCCCGACGCTTTCCGCCGACTTGGTGTCAAGATTAAGCAGGAGGGCGATGACCTCGTCATCCCGAAGCAGCCGCATTACGTGGTTGACTCGTTCATCGACGGCACCATCATGACTCTTGCCGACGCGCCGTGGCCAGGACTGACGCCTGACCTGCTGTCTGTCCTCATCGTAGTGGCTACACAGGCGAGAGGATCCGTACTCGTACATCAGAAAATGTTTGAGAGCCGCCTCTTCTTCGTGGACAAGCTCATCGACATGGGAGCGCAGATCATCCTCTGCGACCCGCACCGCTGCGTAATCGTCGGACACGACAACAAGAAGCAGCTCAGGGCCGGGCGCATGACCAGCCCCGACATCAGAGCGGGCATCGCGTTGCTCATCGCCGCTCTCGGCGCAAAGGGCACAAGCCGCATTGACAACATCGCACAGATTGACCGTGGTTATGAGGACATTGAGGCACGTCTCAATGCTCTCGGAGCACATATAAGAAGGGAGAGAGACTGATGATACGTAAAGAAACAGTCTATCGCATCGGACGCATCGGCAAGCCGCACGGTGTGGACGGCGAGGTGTCGTTCCACTTCGACGACGACGTCTTCGACCGTACCGACGCCGAATACCTCATCCTTGACGTTGACGGCATACTCGTGCCGTTCTTCATGGACGAATACAGATTCAAGAACGATGAGACGGCTCTTGTGAAGTTCTGCGACATCACCACGCAGGATCAGGCACGTCAGCTCACAGGAGCTGAGGTCTATTTTCCCCGTGAGCATGCCGAAGCGGACGACGGTCAGCTCTCATGGGCGCAGATTGTGGGCTTCAGCGTTCGCGACGCGGAAACAGGAAAGGTGGTCGGCGAGATACATTCCGTGGACGACTCCACCATCAACACGCTCTTCGAGCTGGTCACACCCGAAGGCGACGACCTGCTCATCCCCGCTACGGACGAGCTGATAAGCGACATCAACACCGAAGAACGCATCATCGAGATGAATCTGCCGGAAGGATTGCTTTCCCTTTAAAGACAATAAAAAGAGTATTTATGAAGAAACAGATATGTATCCTTGGCTCCACCGGTAGTATCGGCACACAGGCCCTGGATGTTATAGAACAGCATAGCGACCTTTATGAGGTGTATTGCCTCACGGCAAACAACCGCTACGAAATGCTTGCCCAGCAGGCACGCAAGTTCAGACCTGCCGCTGTGGTAATAGCCAATAAGGACTATTACGAGAACCTTAAGGCGCTGCTCGCTGACATGCCCGACATAAAGGTGTATGCAGGAGCGCAGGCTTTGGACGAGATTGTTGAGGCCGGACCAGTGGACATGGTGCTCACGGCAATGGTGGGATATGCCGGTCTTTCGCCGACCATCCATGCCATCCGTGCCCGCAAGACCATCTGCCTTGCCAACAAGGAGACGCTCGTCGTGGCTGGCGAACTGATATGCCGTCTCGCCACACAGTATAACGTAAACATCCTTCCCGTTGACAGCGAACACTCTGCCATCTTCCAGAGCTTGGTGGGTGAGGGCAACAACGAGATAGAGAAAATCCTGCTCACGGCTTCGGGAGGTCCCTTCCGCAAGTTCACTCTGGAGCAGATGGCAGACGTGAAGGCTGCCGACGCCCTCAAGCATCCCACGTGGGACATGGGAGCCAAGATAACCATTGATTCGGCTTCGATGATGAACAAGGGCTTTGAGGTGATTGAGGCGAAGTGGCTCTTCGGCGTGGAGGCTGACAAGATACAGGTGCTTGTCCATCCGCAGTCAATCGTACACAGCGCCGTGCAGTTCGCTGACGGTGGCGTGAAGGCTCAGCTCGGCGTTCCCGACATGCGCCTCCCCATCCAGTATGCCTTCTCTTATCCTGACCGCCTTTCGCTTAACGCTCCGCGACTGAACCTCTTCAAGCAGCCCCTCGAGTTCTTCGAGCCAGACATGAAGAAGTTCAGATGCCTTGCGATGGCTTATGAGGCAATACGTCAGGGTGGCAATATGCCGTGTGTGGTGAACGCCGCCAACGAGATTGTCAACGAGGCGTTCCGTCATGACCGCTGCGGTTTTCTCCAGATGGCAGACATCATTGAGGCTACAATGCAGAAGGCCACATTCATAGCAAAGCCCACATACGACGATTATGTGGCTACGGACGCAGAGGCGCGCCGCATAGCAGCAGAGATGCTGGGATAAGCAAGAATAAAAAACAATTAAAACAAATAAACACTAAAGAATTTTCATGGAAATTTTTCTGTTAAAGGTCCTGCAGTTTATGATGGCCATCTCGCTGTTGGTGTTACTGCATGAGGGCGGACACTTCTTCTTCTCCAAGCTCTTCGGCGTAAGAGTGGAGAAGTTCTATCTGTTCTTCGACCCCTGGTTCCACCTCTTCGAGTTTAAGCCGAAGAACAGCGAAACACACTACGGCATTGGCTGGCTGCCCCTCGGCGGCTACTGCAAGATATCGGGCATGATAGACGAATCGTTCGACAAGGAACAGATGGCTAAGCCCGCAGAGCCGTGGGAGTTTCGGTCGAAGCCGGCTTGGCAGCGCCTCTTTATTATGATAGGTGGCGTGCTGGTCAACTTCCTTCTTGCTCTCTTCATTTACGCCATGTGCCTCTTCACTTGGGGCGACGACTATGTGAAGACCAAGGACATGAAGCTCGGCATGAAGTTCAGCCAGGAGGCTAAGGCTCTCGGATTCCGCGACGGCGACATCCTCGTAGGAACAGACCAGGGCGAATTCAAGAGTTTCGGTGCTGATATGTTCCGCGATTTGGCTACTGCACGTCAGGCTTACGTTCTGCGTGGCGGCAAGCAGATGACTGTGGAAATGCCCGGCGACCTCGATCTGCTGCAGATGTTCAAGTCGGTGCCGCCTTTTGTGGCTCCTCTTGTTGAGGCTCGCGTTGACAGCGTAGTTCCCGGCATGCTTGCTGAGCACATGGGAATGAGAAAGGGCGACCGCATCGTAGCCGTCAACGGTAAAGCAATCGGTTCGTTCAACGACTTCAACTTCGAGGTAGGACGCGTGAGCGACATGCTTGCTGGTGCCAAGACACACGCTGACAGCGTTAAGGCACTCAGCGTAAGCCTTATTCTTGAGCGTAATGCTGGTGGCAAGCTCTGCACCATAAAGACCAAGGGCATGCTCAAGACTTCAGACAATGAGAAGGAGAACCTCAAGTTCGGTTTCACTCCGACAATGCCCGACAATAAGGTTACGCACGTAAGCTACGGCTTCTTCGAGAGCTTCCCGGCAGGTATCAAGTACGGATGTAACGTCCTCTCTGGATATGTAGGCGACATGAAGTATCTCTTCAGCGCTGACGGCGCCAAGTCGCTCGGAGGTTTCGGAGCCATCGGCAGCATGTTCCCCGACACATGGAACTGGCACCGCTTCTGGCTTCTCACCGCATTCCTCAGCATCATCCTCGCCTTCATGAACATCCTCCCCATCCCGGCTCTCGACGGCGGACACGTATTGTTCCTCCTCTATGAGATGATAACGCGCCGCAAGCCTTCGGAGAACTTCATGATTTGGGCTGAATACATCGGCATCGGCTTGCTAATGCTCTTAATGCTGGTGGCAAACCTGAACGACGTGCTGCGCTGGCTGCACATTATATAATATACAAAATATAATATACAAAAACGGCTGTATACGATTCGCTTTAGGAATCATATACAGCCGTTTTTATTATAACGGGTCAACATCGAAGTATACGTTCATGGCAGCGTAGCGCTTGTCGCTTAGCAGTCCCTCACGTGCCTCCCTCATCAGTTGTCTTGCGAGATTGAGGTCGATGCCGTTCTCCAGTTTCAGTACTATCTTTCTTATGTTCTCCGTCTTCACCCTTGCCACGGAAGGCTTGTCCGGTCCGAGCACACGGTCGGCGAACGACTGCCTTAGGCGCGATGCCATCTCGATGGCAGCCGACTCAACGGTGTGTTCGTCGCGATGGCGGAGGAACACATACACCAACCGCCAGTAGGGAGGATAATGGAACATGCGTCTTTCCTCAAGCAGATCGTGTGCGAATCCCGCGAAATCATTGTCGACCACCTGACGTATGACGGGCAGATCGGCACTCTTTGTCTGCAGAATCACCAGTCCACGGTCGCCCCTTCGTCCTGCTCTTCCGCTCACTTGCGAGAGCATCATGAAGGCATGCTCGTAAGCACGGAAGTCGGGATAGTTGAGCATTGTGTCGGCATTGAGGATGCCCACGACAGCCACATTGCCGAAGTCAAGTCCCTTCGATATCATCTGCGTGCCGATAAGAATGTCGGTCCGACCGGACGAGAAGTCGCCGATGATGCGGCTATATGCCCCGGTGGAACGAGTAGTGTCAAGGTCCATTCGGGCTATTCTTGCTCCGGGAAAGAGTTCTCTTACGCGGTCTTCTATCTTCTCCGTGCCATATCCGCGCCCCGTGAGCTCGGTGCTCTCGCAGTTGGGGCATTGCTTTGGCACGGCGTAAGTGAAACCGCAGTAGTGGCAGGTCAGCAGGTTCTGCGAGCGATGGTAAGTCAGCGACACGTCACAGTTCTTGCATTTCGGCACCCAACCGCATACACGACATTCCACCATAGGCGCAAATCCACGCCGGTTCTGGAACAGAATCACCTGCTTCTTGGCTTTCAGAGCAGCCCGTATGGCATTGAGCAGTTCCATTGAGAACGGCCCCTTCATCATCTTTCGTCTGTAAAGGTCCTTCACGTCCACCACTCGTATCTCCGGCAGAGCCACGTCGCGGAATCGTGTGGTAAGCTTCACGTAGCCGTACTTGCCCGTTGAGGCGTTATAGAAGCTCTCCATTGAGGGCGTGGCGGTGCCTAAAAGCACGTGTGCCCCTTCGTACATTCGGGCAAGCATAATAGCTGCCGAGCGTGCATGATAGCGTGGAGCCGGGTCTTGCTGCTTGAAGGAAGTCTCGTGTTCCTCGTCCACTATCACCATGCCGAGGCGCGTAAAAGGCAGGAAGACGGCGCTGCGTGCGCCAAGAATGATGTCGTAAGGATTGTCAGACAACTGCTTCTTCCATATCTCCACACGTTCTGCGTCGCTGTAACGCGAGTGATAGATGCCCAATCGCGAACCGAACACACGTTTCAGTCTCTCCGTCATCTGCACCGTCAGAGCAATTTCGGGCAGCAGATAGAGCACTTGCTTGCCTTCGTCCAGCATTCTCTGGATGAGATGGATGTATATCTCCGTCTTTCCGCTTGACGTCACGCCGTGGAAGAGCACCACGTTATGACGCATAAACTCCGTCCTTATCTGATTCATTGCGTCCTGCTGCGCCTCGCTGAGCGGAAGGATGTTCTCGGGATGAGCCTCGCCCGTGGTGTTCAGTCGTCCCACCTCACGCTGATAGACAGTCAGGAAGCGACGGTTGATAAGCTGTCGGAGCACGGCGTCCGAGGCGTGTGCTGCGTTAAGCAGTTCGTCGCACGCAATCTCTTCGATGTGTTGTGGTGGCGTCTCGCCGTCCGTTTCGTCCCAATGCGAGAGATGCAGGTAAGTGGCGAAGGTCTGCTGCTGCTTCAAGGCTCGTGCGAGAATAGACATGGCGAGCTGCATGGAAGGCTCCGTGCGAAGGTTCTCAGCCAACGTCACGCACCGCACGGTTCGCGGCTTATAGTTCTCCTCCGCCTTCAGTCCGGCTGGCAACGCCGCCTTAAAGACATCCCCCAACGGTGCCATATAGTACGTGGCTATCCATTGCCACAGCTTCAGCTGTTTCTCCAGCAACACCGGTTCGGCGTCAATCACCTGAAGTATGTCGCGCGTCTGGAAGTCAGGCTTCTGCGAGTGTGTCCTTACCGCCATAGCCGTGTAAGTCTTCGACTTTCCTAACGGTACGAGCACACGTACCCCCATCTTCACCTTTTCCGCCATTATGTCAGGCACGGAGTAAGTGAAGACACCTTCGAGTGGTAATGGTAAGATAACCTCAACGTATAGCATGTTAAGAAAAACTTCTGCTTCGCTCTTATATGACGTAAATCATAAGCAGGAAGGTCAGTATCCATGCTATGACAATCACTTGTGAGAAATGGTCTTTCAGTATCACCTTCGTAGGGTCGCCGCTCTTCTTGTCCACCACGGCTATCTGGATGTAGCGCAGCAGTCCGAGCAGAACGAAGACAAACGTCAGATATAGGTAAGGCGTCTGGAATCGCTCCACCACTTCCGGCGAAACGCAGTACATGATGTAGCAGACGAGCGTTACGGAGGCTGTTATGGTGATGGCCTGATTGATGAACGTAAGATTATAGCGCACGGTGTTCTTACGCGGAGCCTCTCCCGTCTCGTTCATCCTCAGTACGTCATCCCTTCTTTTGGCGAACGACATGAAGAGCGTGAGGAGGAAGGTCATGATGACAATCCAGCTGGACAGCGCCAACTCGCAAGCGAAGCCTCCGGCAAGGATGCGCAGCACGAAGCCGAACGCCACGATGCACACGTCGAGGATGGCAAACTGCTTGAGCTTGGAGCAGTAAGAGAGATTGAGGATATAATAGAAGACGATGACCGCCATGACCGGACTCATCACTTCAGGCGGCAGCGCCATAAGCACAGCCATTGAAAGGAGGAAGCAAACCGTCATCAGTATGTAGCCCATACGGATGGAGAGGGCACCCGATGCTATTGGGCGCAGGCACTTAACGGGATGGCAACGGTCGGCATCCACGTCCACGATGTCGTTGTAGCAATAGATGGACGATGCCGTTAGGCTGAACGCCACGAACGTGATGGTGGCGAGCCATATTGAGTGAAGGTCGAAGAGTTCGCCTCCGAAGAACATCGGAATGAAGACAAAGAAGTTCTTTATCCATTGTTTCGGACGCGTCAGTCTTAGTATGTTCTTTATCATAGTTATGAAGTTTTAGGGGTTTCCTATTGGTTTTTCCTTTTCATTATCATTGCGGGCAACTTGGTCACTATCCACTGGAGCACCCATGCTATGGGCAGCGTTATCGCCACTGTTGCAAGGAACGTAGGCCAGTAGCCGAGGTGGTGTGGCTCGATGTAGACGAGGACGAAGTGGATGTGGATGAGATATGCCTCTAAGCTCAATGCTCCGACGAAGCGGAACGAGCGGTTCACCCATTGCGGCGTGCGGCGGAAGATGCGGTTCATGAGCAGAACGGAGCAGATGGTGAAGGGGATGTAGAGCATTCTCTCCACGAAGAGCGGGAACATGCCGTGCCTTACCTGCTCAAGATAGAGGCTCGTGCCGAAGGTCATGGCGAAGGCGAGGAGAAGCATCCACACCGCGCTACCCTCAATGCGCCGTTCGGTCCGTACCATCTCGCCGCAGTTGATGCCGATGAAGAATATCGGGACGCGGCTCCAGAATATCTCGAGATGTCCCACGGCATGATGGATGGGCAGCACCCATTGCACCATTATGCACCATACTATCATCAGCACCGGTGTCCATCTGTATTCGCTGTGGCGCGATATCAGCTTCATGTAGAGCGGCGCAAGCAGATAGAGAAGCATTATGGCTGGCACATACCAGAACGTCAGTTCGTCGTGCAGCCAGAAGTCCCAGTTGATGGTTATGTCGCCGATAAGGTCTACAAGCGACCGTGAGAACTTTCTCGGACCGAGATAGTCAGGCAGATAGAACGCCGTGGCGCAGACCAGCCATGTGGGCAAGATGCGCAGCAGACGTCGTCTGTAGAAATGCAGGATGTCCTGATTCTTGCTCCATGCAAACCACAGTCCTACGCCACTAAGGAACAGGAATATGTCGACACCCACGTTGCCGCAACGTCGCAACCCGTAGAAAGGGTCGCCACGGTCGAGCGCCACGTGGAAGAGGATGACGAAGAGCATGGCAGCTCCCATCTGTTCGGCTCTGTAGCGCGAAATGTTCTTCAGTTCGATATCGGGTATAAGCATTCTTTCTGAATTTTGAATTAATTCCTAACTCCTATTTCTTCTCTGCGCGCAGCTTCGAGAAGTTATGATAGAACCATGCGAGGGCGATGGACGCAATGATGTAGAGGAGCAGTCCGGTGTAGATGTCGCCGTGGCGCGATATGGTGATGAATATCTTGCGTGTGACGGGATGGAGCACGAAGAGGGCTGCCGATATGTTGCCCACCCATGCTATCCATTTGTTTATCCTTGCCGGCGTAAGCTTAGCTATGCCTACGGAAGCCGTGCATACGAAGAGCGGTGCCCACAGCCATGTCTGGAAGTTGAAGCTGAAGAAGAACACGAGAGCTATGGATATGACGGTCTGCGTGGTCAGGAATCCGCGACTCATCTGCTTGCCGCGTCGTGCGAAGAGCAGTCCGGCGCAGAACGGCAGCACGCCACCCATGAAGTTATAGCGGATGCGGTTGAGCGTGTCGCCCTCGGGATCGCAGAACGCCTGCAATGCCCAGCACGCCACGATGAGCAGCAGCGGGAAGATGTCGCCGCGGCGCCACAGCAGCAGACGATAGACGATGTAGAGCTGCATCATCAGTCCGAAGAACCAGTAGGGTCCGGGCCAGATGATGTGGTCAGGGTCGGGCATCACGTTATTGAACATAAACATCTGGCTGATGATGTCCATCACCTGATATTTGTGAGGTCCGGGCGTTATGGCGTCCACCATCGTGAAGATCACGTAGCCCACTATCATCATCTTGAAGAGCTTCGTGAAGTGATGTGAGAGGAACGGTATGACGGCGGTCTGCTTCGGCGACGGCTTCTGCGAACCGCGGTTCTCGTACTTCATAACCAGTCCGTAAGCCGAGAGGAAGAGGAACACCGGCACGCCGTAATGTCCGAAGAAGGACACGAGGTGTACGGGCAGATAGATGTCCGGCGAAGCTATCACCTGCATGAGCTGCGAGCTCTTTGACATGGTGAAGGTGTATTCGTTCTCCTTTACAGCCATTCCCAGCCAGTGGCAATAGTTGTGGAGGAAGATGCCGATGATGGCAAGTCCTCTGAGAGCGGCGCATTCCGTGCGCGAGAGTAATGGTTTGTCCATGTTTATATTTGTTGTCTGTTATGTTGTCTTTTCTTGTTTCTTGTCTTTGTTGTTCTTATTATGCCTCTTACTTCAGCTTGTCGTAGTCGGCAGAGTTTTTCAGGATGCGCGGTCTGGTCTCGTCATACGCCGGCGAGAGCAGGTTGAGGCGGTCCTTATATTCCGGGCAGCTGATGCCGGCAAGATAGAGCAGCATGTGCGGAAGGGCGTCCGTCATATATCGCTTGTTGCGCGACGCCATCACCTCGCGGAATATCTCGGGGCGCTTTCTGATGTATTTGCGTGAGCACCATATCCACATCGGAATGTCAAACTCGGCGTGAGCCAGACGTGCGTCCACCTTTGCCGAGTGCATACGGCAGAAGAAGTGCATGTCGCCCTCGAAGCATTCCTCGCCATGGTCGGGCACGTAGATGACGATGGCATCCTTGTTCTCGAACTTCTTCACTATCTCCGTCACGATGGAGTCGTTATAGAGCACGGCGTTGTCGTAGTCAGCCAGAATCTGACGCTCTCTTGCGTTGAGTCCCGGCTTCAGCTCCTTATAGTCGTCGCCCTTGAATTTCTTGCGGTCCTTCGGCGAGCGTTGGCGGTAAGCCACGTGCTGTCCGAGAAGGTGGAAGATTATGAGGTTGTTCTCTGTGTTCTGCGACTGCAGCTTGTCATAGTCTTCCAGCAGATCCTCGTCGTACTGGTGGAGTTCGGTGTTGCGTGTGTCGAACTGAGCCGCGCTGAGCTTCGGATTGTTGAGGAAGAAGCCGCCGCTGAAGTCGTACACCGCCTCCTTCGCCTTTGGCAGGAACTGATTGGTGATGAACGTGACGTGATAGCCGGCCTTTCTGAACAGTTCGGGGAAGAGCGGATAGTCACACCATTCTCCCTTGTCGCCCACGGTGTAGAGCGAGAAGATATGCTTGAATACGAAGCTGGTGAGGTTCCACGGGCTTACCACGTCCGTGTACTTGACGAGTCGTCCCTTGTGTTCCAGCTTGGTCTGCCTCGGTGCGGTTGGCATCACATAGCCGTACTGCGACGAGTGGTGTCGGTTGTAGCTCTCGCCGATGATAAGCACGATGTTGGGCGAGGTGAACGAGCATGAGTCCACTCTCACCTTGTCGGCGGTGGCAATGAGCTTGTCCACCTGCTTGGCGGTCAGCGTATTGGCGTAAATGCTAAATACCAAGCGGTAGATGGGCTGATAAAGCACGGCATGGTCTTTCTCCGTTAGCGTGTGTTCCACGTCGCCGATGGTCTTGCCCGTCATCAGCTTCAAGGTGGCTGCCTTGTTGTGCGCACTCATAACGATGGAGAATACGAGCAGCGCCAGGACAGCAAACTCCGTCACATGGCGGACACGATGGAGGAAGAAGCGCGACTGCACGAGGATTGACCGTACCAGTCTGCACCAGTTGCGCGGCACGAAGTGGGGGAAGCGCAGCTTTATGGCTGTAAGAATGTGCACAGCCATGAGCAGCAACACCCATCCCACGCCGCTCATAATAATGTCCGGTGACACGCATGAGCGTATGAACTCGCCCGCCTCCCTTGAGTCGGTCTCGCCTACGAGCAGCAGCATAGTGGGCGTTAGCGTCGACTGGAACTTTACGAAGCAGTAGACATCCACGACGGCTGCTGTATAGAGCACAAAATAAAAGAAACCTCTTATCCAAGGCTTCACTCTTCTTGGCAGTATCGTCAGTATCGTGGCAAGCACGTATACGTCAAGGAAGAGTTCCGGATATAGGTTGTCGTACAGTTTCGCACCGCGTGCGTCAGGTAGCGTCACCCATGCACATATACATCCAAGCAGGTATATGAACGTGAAGAACGCCCAGTTGCTGCGCAGCGGAGTCATCACAATTTGCAGCAGATGGCTTACTGTCTTGAGGTATTTCATATTACTTTCAGTTTATTGTTTTAGTGTGTTATATCCTGTCTTCTTCATTCTTACGGCAAATTTACACATCTTTTTTTACTTATTTTATATATGCAATAACAAAATACGCTTAATAGTTCCTTTATAGCTTATTTTTTGTTGTGTAAAGGTAATTGCCTAATACAATATTTGCATTTCTAACGCTCAATACTATGAGCTCAGCGCACAACAAAATCTTTGGTGCGAAATTCTTGAGTTTTGAGCGTGCAGCGA
>ERZ1673741.563-NODE-563-length-38624-cov-12.823770_pt1 | contig 38624 bp, 33 predicted proteins | sample MGYA00580209_ERZ1673741 | MGnify/ENA primary metagenome ERZ1673741 (study PRJEB41218, sample SAMN15661754) | gut metagenome | host: Homo sapiens | place: Canada: London | collected 2015-08-20/2019-03-30 | study: EMG produced TPA metagenomics assembly of... | reverse complement strand
CTTGTCCGTACAAGAAAAGAACGAAAAGAAACCGCAAGCGTGCCGCTTGACCGTTCGTGCGAGCCAAGAGCACGTCTCGTCGGCTCCCGGCACGTGTTTGCGTACCGCAGGGGTACGCAATCCACGGCGGAACACGCCGAACGGACAGCGAGCGCGCTCCGGCAGCCTTGCGCCTGCGGGCGCGGGCTTTCCAGTCGCAGTTACTCTCCGCACGGGGAGTGGTGGCCTGTGCGAGCTCTGCGAGCACTGCAACACCTTTCGAGCCGTGGGTATGCACTTCCCAGCAGATGGATGGGAGTTTGAGGCGGAAGCCTCAACGACTCTTTTCGTCGTTTTCTCGTCGGTGAGAAAACGACATCTTTATTCTCCTTTGTAAAGGAGGAATGTGTTCTTTTCTTGTCCACACAAGAAAAGAACGAAAAGAAGCCGCAAGCGTACCGCTTGACCGTTCGTGCGAGCCAAGAGCACGTCTCGTCGGCTCCCGGCACGTGTTTGCGTACCGCAGGGGTACGCAATCCACGGCGGAACACGCCGAACGGGCGGCAAGTGCGTTACGGCAGCCTTGCGCCTGCGGGCGCGTACTTCCCACTCGCAGTTGCGTCCCGCACGGGGAGTGGTGGCCTGTGCGAGCCCCGCGAGCACTGCAACACCTTTCGAGCCGTGGGTATGCGCTTCCCGGCAGATGGATGGGAGTTTGAGGCGGAAGCCTCAATGAGTCTTTTGGTGCTTTTCTCCTCAGTGAGAAAAGCACATACCATTTCCAAAAATCTTAATTTTTGATTTCCCACCCATTTTTTCCGATATATTATTGAAAAATCACGGCAAAAGAGATATAATATATCATATATGAAATTATTCAGCGTGTCCCGCGGGCGGCGCGGAGCTTTTGGAGGTTGATATGAAAATCATATTGGATGTAATGGGCGCGGATAAACCGGCGAGCGAGCTGATACGGGGCGCGATTCTTGCAAAAGAAGAATACGGGACGGATATTGTGCTTGTGGGAAACGAATCGGTGATCCGTGAGGCTCTTGCGGAAGAGCAGGCGTCCGAGGGAAGCTTTGAGATCGTCCATGCCGACGACGTCGTCACCATGGAGGATGACCCTATGAGCATTTTCCAAACGCACAAGGAAGCCTCGATGGCGAAGACGTTGAGACTTGTCGCCGAAGGCTACGGCGACGCCGCGGTTTCCGCCGGGAATACAGGGGCATATTTTACCGGAGCTACGCTGATTGTGAAACGGATCAGAGGTATCCGCCGCGCCGCGCTCGGAACGATTCTTCCGTATGCCAGTCCCGTGCTGCTGCTCGACTGCGGTGCGAACGTCACGGTGAGCGCCGATTATCTCGCGCAGTTTGCGTGTCTCGGCTCCGTCTATATGGAAAAGGTATTCGGAATCGAAAGTCCGCGTGTGGGACTTGTCAACAACGGCACCGAAGAGCACAAGGGAACGCCGCTGTATGTGGAGGCTCACCGTCTGTTGAAAGATATGAAGGAAATCAATTTCATCGGAAATATCGAAGGGAAGGAATTTCCTTACGGCAAATGCGAGGTGCTCGTATGCGACGGCTTCACGGGCAATATCATTCTCAAAACCAGCGAGGGGCTTTGCCGTTTCCTGATGGAAAAGGTGCAGGAGATGTTCCATTCCGGCACGATCAGCATGCTTTCCGGCGCGCTTGTGCACGGAAAAGCGAGAAAAATGAAGAAATTCTTTGATCCGCGTGAATACGGCGGCGCGCCGTTCCTCGGCCTTGCAAAGCCGGTCATCAAGGCGCACGGCAGCTCGGACGCAAGTGCGATCAAAAATGCCGTCAGACAGGCGGTCACATACGCTGAGACCGGCGTCATCGAGGAAATCGAGCGTCAAGCGGCGAATTTTACGGCACCGACTCCGGAAGCCGAAAAAAGTCAGGAATAATCTTTAAAAAGGAGGTGCGCATATGACGGCGAAAAACGGTTCTTTGCCGCGGAATCTATGCTTTCTTGAAGAAAAAATCGGGTATGTGTTCCGGAAAAAGGAATATTTAAACGAGGCGATGCGCCATTCCTCCTATGCCAATGAGAATAAGCAATACGGAATAAGCTCGAACGAGCGCTTGGAGTTTCTCGGGGATTCCGTGCTTTCCGTTGTGGCGAGCGGTTTTCTGTTCGATTTCTTTTCCGGTCATCCCGAAGGGGATCTCACGAAGATTCGTGCGGATATCGTCTGCACGCGTTCGCTTGCCGGCTTTGCAAGGACACTCGGACTCGGCGATTTTCTCTATCTCGGCCATGGACAGGAGGCCTCCAACGGACGCGATCAGGACAAAATCCTTGAAGATGCATTTGAAGCGCTCGTCGCCGCGGTTTATCTCGATTCCGGAAAAAATCTCGACACGGTGGTCACATTCCTGACGCCCTTTATCGAGGGAGAAATCCGAAAGATTCTCTCCGAGCGCCCGATTATCGATCCGAAATCCCATTTGCAGGAGATCGTTCAAGAGGCACGCGGCATGCTGGAATACGATATCGTATCGGAGAGCGGACCGGATCATGACAAGCGCTATGTCTGCGAGGTCAGAATCGATAACAACGTCATGGGGCGGGGAGAGGGTTCGAGCAAGAAAAAGGCGGAAATCGCCGCCGCCGAGGATGCACTGAAAAATTATATCGTCGGATGAAAAAGCACATCAATGTTCCGGTTTTTATCCCGCATCTCGGCTGTCCGAACGACTGCGTCTTCTGCAATCAGCGAACGATCTCCGGTCATGGCGACTACGATTTTGCCGCAGTGAAAGGAGAGCTCGACCGTGCATTTGCGACGGCAGATGCACATATCCCGACACAGATTGCATATTTCGGCGGGAGCTTCACCGGCATCGGCCGGCCGGAGATGGTACGGCTTCTCGCGCTTGCAAACGAATATATCGACGCGGGAAAATGCGAATCGATCCGCATTTCGACGCGTCCGGACTATATCGACGAGGAAATTCTGAATCTTTTGAAACGGTACCGCGTGCGCACGGTTGAGCTTGGCATCCAAAGCATGGACGACGGCGTGCTTGCCGCCTCCCGCCGCGGGCATACGGCGGCGGATACAAGGCGCGCGTGCGGTCTTATCCGGCGGTACGGCTTCGAGCTTGTCGGACAGATGATGATCGGACTTCCGGGCTCGGATGAGACTTCCGAGACGGAGACGGCGCGCGCCATCTGCGATATGGGCGCCATGGGCGCGAGAATCTATCCCACGGTGGTATTTCGGGGAACGGCGCTTGCCGATATGGCGGCTCGCGGAGAATATACGCCGCTTGTCGCGGAGACGGCGGTGGAGCGCACGGCGGCGGCTCTTTCCGTTTTTATCGCGCGTGGGATTCCCGTCATTCGGGTCGGACTGCAATCGGGGGAGATGGAAGGCGCCGTTGTGAGCGGCGGTTATCATCCGGCAATCGGAGAGCTTGCTTACGGCAGGTATTTCCGCGATGCGATGGAGCACGGGCTTGCCGGAAAGGAAGCCGCGGGACGCCATGTCACGGTTATGACGGCGCCGGCCGATCTTTCCAAGGCGATCGGTCAGCATGGCATGAACAGAACCTACTTAACGGAAAAATTTGCGCTTGGCGGCATGAAATTCATGGCGTCGGCGGAAATTTCGCCCCATTCCTTTCGGATGCGGATATCGGACGGCTGACTTTCATCCGAGCTCTCTTATATTTTTGGCGTATGCACTTTTGGCGGCTTGCGCAGGAAAGGCACGGTTATCGAAATGCGTTTGAAAACGCTTGAACTTCAAGGCTTTAAATCGTTTCCGGACAAGACGGTCATCTCGTTTGACCGCGGGATTACGGTCGTTGTGGGACCCAACGGAAGCGGAAAATCGAATATATCCGACGCGATGCGCTGGGTGCTCGGCGAGATGTCCTCCAAGAATATCCGCGGCGGAAAAATGGAGGACGTGGTATTCGCCGGCTCCCAAAAGCGCAGTCCGATGGGCTATGCGGAGGTTTCGGTCACGTTCGACAACACGGAGGAGGGGGGAAAGGTTCTCTCCATGGCGGAGTATGACGAGGTTACGGTGACGCGCCGTTATTACCGCGTTGGGGAGAGCGAATACTTCATCAACCGCAAGGCGGTGCGTCTCAAAGATATCCATGAGCTTTTTATGGGGACAGGACTCGGCCGCGACGGCTATTCCATCATCGGACAGGGCAAGATCGCCGAAATCATTTCCCAGAAAAACGACGAACGACGCGCGATTTTCGAGGAGGCGGCGGGCATTGCAAAATACCGCTATCAGAAAACGGAGGCGACGAAAAAGCTCGATGCCACAAGCGAAAATCTCGTGCGGCTCGAGGATATTGCGAGTGTGCTCTCCGAGCGCGTGGGACCGCTTGAAAAGGAATCCGAAAAGGCGAAAAAGTATCTCGAAATCCGCGACGCGAAGATGGCGGTGGATATTTCGCTTTCGCTTTACGACATCGATCACACCAAGGCCGACGCGGACGAGCTTTCCTCAAAGCTGGTTTTATCCAAGGCGGAGCTTGACCGGGCCGACGAGACGCGGGCGGATATCGAGCGCGCCGAGGAGAAGGCGCGCGACGACGATATGAAAAATAAGATCGAGAGCGAACGGCTCACAGCCGAGATTCTCTCGCTTTCGGGTGAGCTGCATGAAAACGAATCGCAGATCAAGCTCGCGGAAAACGACGCGGCGCATCTGCGGGAGCTGATTGCAAGCTCCGGCGAGAGAATCCGCGCTTCCGGGGAATCGGCGGCGGCGGCGCGTGCGGAATATGAAAGGCTCTCCCATGATCTTGACCGGGTGCGCACGGCGCACGGCGAGCTTGCGAAGAAGTCGTCCGCGGCGCAGGAGACGGTCGGACATTATGAGGATGAGCTTTCCGAGAACGAGAGGCAAAGAGCGGGCTGTGAAACCCGCATCGCCGAGCTGCGCGCGGCGCAGACGGACGCCGTCGTTGCGGAATCCGTCGCCGCGGCACAGAAGGCTTCCGATCTCGAAAAGCTGGATGAGCTTCGGGAGACGATCGAAAAGCATGAAGCGGACATCCGTATGCTGGACGACAGGCTCGGTCTTGCCGAGGAGAAAATCGCCGGCTATGTCGAAAAGGAAAACGGAATAAAGGCCGGTCTCGACGAAATTGCGGCGGCAAAGGCCGAATATGAGCGCCGCATGGCGGAAGCGGCGGAACGGAAAAACAATCTTTTCCTCGAAATTTCCCAGCGCCGGCACAAGATTCAGAATCTTGTCCGCATGGAGGAGCTGCTCGAGGGCTATTCCGGCGCCGTCCGGTTTGTGGTGAGCGAGCATAAGGCGGGAAAAATCCGGCTTTCGGACGGTAGTCCCGTGAAGATTTACGGGCCGGTATCAAAGCTTGTTACCGTGCCGGCGGCATATCAGACGGCGCTTGAAATCGCATTCGGGCAAAGCCTTCAAAACGTCGTCTGCGAGGACGAGCAGTCCGCGAAGGCGGCGATTGCCTATTTGAAGAAAAAGAACGCGGGACGCGCGACGTTTTATCCCGTATCGACGATGCGGGGAACGGAGGTCGCCGCGTCGGAAATCCCGGAAAATGTGCGGGAGGGCTTTGTCTCGGCGGCGTCCGCGCTTGTGTCCTGCGAGGATAAATTCCGCGGCATCGTCCGCTCTCTGACGGGCAGGGTTCTTGTTGCCAAGGACATAGAGTGCGCGAACCGGATCGCACGGGCGATGAATTTTCGGTATCGGATCGTCACGCTGGACGGACAGGTCATCAACGCAGGCGGAAGCTTTACGGGCGGTTCGGTTTCCGCGGAGGGCGGAATGCTTTCGCGGCGTGCCCAAATCGAGCGGCTCGGCGAAGAGGTTGCCTTATATGAGAAGCAGTTAAAGGAAGCCGAGGGCGCGATAGAGACGCTCACCTCGCAGCTGGAAGAGGCGAAGAAAAAAGAGGACGGCGTGCTTTCCTCCGCATCGGTGCTGAAAACGCTGCACGATGCCGAACAGACGCAGCTTACCGTGCTGAAATCCAACAGGCAGTCGCAGGCGGATACGCTTGAAATGCTGCGCGCGGAGCTTGCCGCGGTGCGGTCCAAGGCCGCCAAGGCGGAAACGGATATCGACGGAATCTCCAAGAAGAAAACCGGCTTTACCGAGGAGCTGGAAAGAACGGAAAAGACTTTAACGGAGCTTGCCGCGGAACGTACCTCCCTTACGGAGGGTCTGGAAGCCGCTAAGTCGGCGCTTTCCGCGGTATCGGTGGATGCGGCGAAGGAGGAAGCGAACCTCGGTATGCTCTCCCAGATGTACGAGGCGGCCGCACGGCGTGTATCGGAAATCGAAAGCTCGATGGAAGAGCTGCGCATTTCCGCCGCGCAGGCGGAGGAAAAAATCCGAAACGGCGCAAAAGAAGCGGAAGAGATTCGCGCGAAATCCGCCGAGGTCGAGGAGCGGCTCCGTCTCTGCGAACGGAAAAAGGGCGAGCTTTCGGAGGCATCGTTGGAGATTGAAAAACGGCTTTCCGAGCTGCGCGTGAAAAGCCGCGATATCATAGACCGGCGCGACCTTCTTTACCGCACGCACACAAAGCTCGAATCCGAGTACGAAAACCTGCGGGAAAGACAGGAGAAGCTGATTTCTTTCTTATGGGACGAATATGAGCTTACATACAGCGACGCTTCCCGCCGCTGTGCCGAAAAAATCACGGAAAAAACGCGAAGCGAGGCCGTCGCGGCGCAGACGAAGTATAAAAATCAGCTGCGCGCGCTCGGCAGCGTCAATGTAAACGCCATTGAGGAATATAAGGAAGTCAAAAAGCAGTTTGACGAGCTGACGGAGCAGATTGCCGATCTCAAAGCTTCAAAGGAAGACCTTTTGAACATCATCTCGACGCTGGAAGAGACGATGAAAAGCGATTTTCTCGCCGCGGTGGAGGAAATCGGCGCAAATTTCAGTCAGGTATTTACGGAGCTGTTCGGCGGCGGCCGCGCGGAGCTGCGCCTCTCCGATCCGGAAAATGTTTTGGAGAGCGGAATCGACATCAACGTCGCGCCGCCCGGCAAGGTAATCAAAAACATGTCGCTGCTTTCCGGCGGCGAGCAGGCGTTTGTCGCCATCGCGCTGTATTTTGCGATTCTGAAGGTCAATCCGACGCCGTTCTGTATTCTCGACGAAATCGAGGCGGCGCTCGACGAGGTGAATGTGGATAAATTCGCCGATTATGTGAAAAAATATTCGGATAAGACGCAGTTCGTCATTATCACCCACCGCCGCGGCACGATGGAGGCGGCGGAGCGCCTTTACGGCGTAACCATGCATGAAAAAGGAATTTCCGACGTCATTTCAATCGACGTGTCGGAGATTGAACAGAAAATCGGCGTCACGCTTCACTAAACGGGAAAGGAACCATCCATGGGATTTTTTGATAAACTGAAAGCAGGTCTGACAAAGACAAAGAAGGCATTCGTCGCGGGAATCGACGCCATTTTCGGCAGCTACCGCGATGTCGGAGACGAGCTGTTCGAGGAGCTGGAGGAGCTGCTTATCACCTCCGACGTCGGCGCCGAGACGACGATGGAGATTTTGGATGCGCTCCATGACAAAATACACGACGAGCGCATCACCGATCCCGAAGATGCCAAGACCGCGCTGTTTGACATTCTGCGCGAGAGCGTCGGGGAGGGGGAGCCTATCCGGTTTGAGGACGGGAAAATGACGGTCATTTTGGTGATCGGCGTCAACGGCGTCGGTAAGACGACCTCGATTGCCAAGATTGCGAACGTGATGAAGCAGAGCGGCAAGAAGGTTCTGCTCGCTGCCGCCGATACCTTCCGCGCCGCTGCGATCGATCAGCTCGGCGTGTGGGCACAGCGCGTGGGAGTCGAGCTGATTTCGCAGAGCGAGGGCTCCGATCCCGCGGCGGTCGTATTTGATGCCGCCGCCGCCGCGAAAAAGCGCGGGACGGAGGTGCTGATCATCGATACCGCAGGCCGTCTGCACAACAAGAAAAATCTGATGAACGAGCTGGAAAAAATCGACCGCGTGATTACCCGCGAGCTTCCGGACAGTGTGCGCGAGACGCTGCTTGTGCTGGATGCGACGACGGGACAGAACGCCGTCGTGCAGGCAAAGGAATTTAAGAATGCCGCGGATATCAGCGGCCTTGTTTTGACCAAGCTCGACGGCACCGCAAAGGGCGGCATCGTCATTTCCATCAAAAGGGAGCTGGGCATTCCGGTGAAATTCATCGGCGTCGGCGAAAAGGCCGACGACTTGCAGCCATTCTCGGCGGAGGAATTTGTCACCGCGCTCTTCGAGAAATAATCGCGGCAAAGGAGTAAGACATGGAAAAAATTGTGATGGCGTCGAACAACCGGCATAAAATAGGGGAGCTTGCGTCGTTCCTTGCGGCGCTTTGCCCGCTTGCGAAGGACGGCGAGCCGTATGCGCTTCTTTCCCTTGACGATATCGGCTACACGACGGAGATTGTCGAGGATGGGGAGACGTTTGAGGCGAACGCCCTCATCAAGGCGCGCACCGTCGCCGCGCTCGGCTATATCGGCATCGCGGACGATTCCGGTCTTTGCATCGACGCGCTGGGCGGCGAGCCGGGCGTGTATTCCGCGCGCTGGGCGGGCGGTCATGACGACGCCGACAACAACCGCAAGCTCGTGGAAAAAATGAAGCATGTTCCGCAAAGTGAGCGCGCGGCGCATTTTGTGTCGGCGATTGCCTGTGTATTTCCGGACGGACGGGAAATCGTCGTGCGCGGCGAATGCCCGGGGGTTATCATCGATGCGCCCCGCGGCGGGGGCGGCTTCGGCTATGATCCGTATTTTCTTTACGAGCCGCTTGGAAAAACCTTTGCCGAAATGACGGCAGAGGAGAAAAACGCAGTCAGCCACAGGGCACGCGCCATGGAGCGCTTTGCCAAAGAATTTGCCGCTTTGACCGGGATAACCGGCAAGTGACGAGGGGAGAGGCCATGAAAAAACTGTTTTGGGGATTCTTTTTTATTTATATTGATGTTCATTTGGATATCGACATGGTGAGAATCGGTCTGACACCGGCTTTTGTCGGATATCTTCTGCTTCTCGGCGGAATCTCGGAGCTTATGGAGGAAAGTGCGCGCTTTGAAAAGGTGAGAATGCCGTCCATCATCATGGCGGTTTATACGGGGATTCTGTATGTTTTGGATCTTTTCGGGATCGGACTTGCGATGCCGTACTTGATTTCGATTTTGATATTCGCCGTCTTTTGTGTGCTTTCCTATTATATTTCTTATCATATCGTTGAGGGCGTGATGGAAATTGAGACGCAAAATTCCTATCCGCTCGACGCCGCCCGGCTGAAAACCGCGTGGGTCGTTCTTGCGGTGACGCATGCGATTTCCGGTGCGGCTGCCTATGCCAATCTCGGCGTGATTGCCTTGCTCGGCATGCTTGTATTCTTTATCTGCTTGATTTGTTTTTTGTGCTTTTTCGGGCACACCAAGAATCTTTATTACCGCATGAAGGAGGAGCAGGCGGCGCAGAGCGCTTCCGATACGGATGCCTCCCAAATCTGATTATCCCTGATGACAGCCGTATTTACGGCGGAAACGGAGTTTATATGCTATCAAGCAAGCAGCGCGCCTATCTGCGCGCGATGGCGAACCGGTACGACACGATCTTTCAGATCGGAAAGGGCGGTATCGGCGACAATATGACGGAACAGCTCGGAAACGCGCTGGAAGCGAGGGAGCTTATCAAGCTGAGAACGCTTGACACCTGCGAATACGGGCCGCGCGAGGCGGCGGAGCTTCTTGCGGAAAGACTTCACGCCGAGGTCGTATCGGTGACGGGGAGCCGGTTCGTTCTTTACCGTGAATCCGAGAAGCATAAGAAAATCGAGCTTCCCTCATAATTCGCTATGAAAAAACGACAGATGAAAATCGGCATCTTCGGCGGCACCTTCGATCCCGTCCACAACGGGCATGTGAGGGCGGCCTCCGAATTTTTAAGACAGGCGGCACTTGACCGGCTTTATATCATTCCCGACCGGATCCCGCCGCATAAGAGCATCGGCGCGGGCGACGATCCGGAGATGCGGCTTGCGATGACCCGTCTTGCGTTTTCCGCTTCACCGGAATTTTCGGGGCGCGCGGTCGTCTCCGACATGGAGGTGAAAAGCGAGGGCAAAAGCTATACCTATCTGACGCTGAAACGCTTTGCGGACATGGGCTTCTCCGATCTCTATCTTTACTGCGGAACGGATATGCTGCTCACATTCGACGAGTGGTACCGCTTTGAGGATATCCTTACCCTGTGTACGGTCGCCTATGCGGCAAGGGAACGTCAGACGGAGGCGATGGCCTTGCGGGTTGCGGAAAAGAAAAAGCTTCTCACAGCTTTGTACGGCGCGAAAATTTTGGATATATCGTTTGCTCCGGTCGAGATATCGTCGAGCGAAATCCGACAAATGCTTCATGAGGGACGCGACGCTTCCGCTTATCTGCCGCGTCCTGTGTATGAATATATCAAGGAGAAAAACTTATACCGATGATGGAAAACGAACCCCGCATTGCGGAAATCAGGAAAAAGCTGCCCTTGTATGAGGATGAGCAGAGAATCCGGCATACGCTCGGCGTTTATGACGAATGTGCTTGGATGGCGCAGACCTTCGGACTCTCGGAGGAGGAGGCCGTCACGCTTTGCACAGCGGCACTCCTGCATGATATCACCAAATCGAAAACCGACGAGGAGCAGCTCGCGCTCTGTGAAAAATACGGAATCCCGCTTCCGCAGGATCGGTCGGCTGTGCTCCCGACGCTGCATCAGACCACCGGCGCTCCGTTTGCAAGGGAACTCTTCGGAGAGGAGATTGTGACGGACAGGGTAAGCTCCGCGATTGCCTGCCATACGACCGGAAAGGCGGAGATGTCGGCGCTCGATAAAATGCTTTTTACGGCGGATTTTACGGAACCGGGAAGAAAATATCGCTCCTGTGCGGAAATGAGGGAATATTTGCACGGCGAATGTGAAAAAATAAACAAAAACGACAAAGCCGCGCTTTACCGTCTGCTTGACGACACCACGAAAAAAATTATCGGTTTCACTGTGACTTATCTGATTGAGAAAGGCAGAAAGATCGATGCCGAGATGATCTCGGCATGGAACGGTTTGGTATAGTACGCTGCTCCCAAAAGAGGATTGGTTATGGAAAAAGAAAATTTCAGAAAACAAAAAAGAAGAAGCCGGAGCTCGCGGGCCTTGCTGATTGTTGCCGCTTATGTCTGCGCCGTTTTCGTCATTGCCGGCATCACCGTGACAGCGCTTCTGCTGCATAAGCCGGCGGTCGATCCGACGCCGCAGTTTCCCACGGACGGCACCACCGAGGCGCCGGAGGAGACGACCGACGTCGCGGCAAAGCCGGAGGAGCCTTATACGAGAAAGGACGGCTTCTATACCTTTCTCATTGCCGGTGTGGACGACGTCTCCATGAGTACGGACGTTCTGATGCTCGCATCGCTTGACACCGCGAACGGAAAAATCAACATCGTCCAGATCCCGCGCGACACCTTTATCAACAAAGAGGTCGGCGGGTATACGAGCGTGACACGGGTGAACGCCGTATTCACGGCGGCCTACAACAGACAGAGAAGCAGCGGCGCCACCGAGGCCAAGGCCAAGCATCTCGCCATGCAGGATTTGCAGGCAAGACTTTCCGCGGCGCTCTGCGTCAACATCGATGAATATGTGCTGATCAACACCACCGGCTTCCGCAATGTGATCGACGCCGTAGGCGGCATTTGGTATGACGTCCCATGCGATATGGATTATGATGACCCGGACCAGAATCTTTATATCCATTTGAAGGCGGGCTATCAGCATCTTGACGGCAGCCAGTGCGAGCAGCTGATCCGTTACCGTTCGGGCTATGCCACGGGCGACATCGGCCGCGTGGAAATGCGCGGTGATTTCATGGTCGAGGCGCTGCGTCAGGTCAAGAACAATATCACGGTCGGGAATATGATTTCGATGGTGCCGACGCTGATAAATCATGTCAGCACCTCCATGTCGGTCGCGGATATCGTTTCCTATACGAAGTCGGTGTACGCCGTTGACAATGCCGGCATCGCCGTGCGCACAATCGGCGGCTCATCGGTGCAGAATCCGGCGACCGGGCTTTGGATTTACTACTGTCTCAACAAAAGGGAAGCGCTGGCCGATATCAATGAGTGTCTGAACGTGTATAAGACCGACATTACCGGCGAGATTTTTGACAGAGACGGCTTCTTTACGGACAGCAAAAACGCCTCGAACCTCTATATCAACAATTATTATCTCTCATAATTTGAAATTCCGGCTGCCGGGGGACTTGACGGAACCCCGGTGGCCGTGGTATAACTACATATATATCCAAAATACGGAACGGAGAAAATCTATGAATACGGAGAAAGAAACCGGAATGTCCTCCCTCGTGGGCGCTTCCGCAAGAGAGCTTGCGGACACGGTTGTGCGCATTCTCGATGAAAAGAAGGCGCGGGACATCAAGCTTCTGAAATTTGCCGAGGGCAATGATCTTACCGAATATTTCGTCATTTGCACCGGCACCTCGAATACGCAGATCAAGGGCCTTGCGGGCGAGCTGGAATATAAGCTCGGCGAGCGGGGCGTGCATCCGCTGCATGTGGACGGCTTTGATTCCGGCATGTGGATTGCGATGGACTATGCGCATGTGATCGTACACATTTTTCACAAAAGCGAACGGGATTTCTACAAGCTCGAAAAGCTTTGGAACGATGCGGAGGAGATTCCTCTCGAACCGCAAGAATAAAGATTTTATTTCGCCCAAAAGGAGGACAATAATATGGCATACGACTACAAGACCATTGAACCGAAGTGGCAGAAAATTTGGGAGGAAAAGCACGCATTTGAAGCCAAAAACGATTATACGCTTCCGAAATATTACGCGCTTGTCGAATTTCCGTATCCCTCCGGCCAAGGACTGCACATCGGACATCCGCGTCCCTATACCGCCATCGACATCATCGCGCGCAAGAAACGCATGGAGGGCTACAACGTACTGTTCCCGATCGGCTGGGATGCATTCGGGCTTCCGACGGAGAATTATGCAATCAAAACGCATATCCATCCGACGGTCATCACGAAAAACAATATCGCGCGCTTCAAGAGCCAGCTCCAAAAAATCGGACTTTCATTCGACTGGTCGAGAGAAATCAACACCAGCTCGCCTGAATATTATAAATGGACGCAGTGGATATTCTTGAAGCTCTTTGAAAAAGGCCTTGCTTATAAAAAAGAGATGACGGTCAACTTCTGCACCTCCTGCAAGGTCGTGCTGGCGAATGAGGAGGTCGTCGGCGGCGTGTGCGAGCGCTGCGGCGGCGAGGTCGTCCACAAGGTCAAGAGCCAGTGGATGTTAAAGATCACCGAATATGCGGACAGGCTCATCGATGATCTGGCGGACCTCGACTTCATCGAGCGCGTCAAAACGCAGGAAATCAACTGGATCGGCCGCTCTTATGGAGCGGAAGTGAACTTCAAGACGAGCGAAAACGACGAAATCACGGTTTATACGACACGTCCCGACACGCTGTTCGGCGCTACATACATGGTGATGGCGCCGGAGCATGCGCTCGTGGAAAAATGGCGGGACAAGCTCACAAATTATGCCGAGGTCGCGGCATACCGCGAAGCTGCGGCGAAAAAATCCGACTTCGAGCGCACGGAGATGGCCAAGGACAAGACCGGCGTAAAGCTCGAGGGCGTTTACGCCGTCAATCCCGTGAACGGCAGGGAAATCCCGATTTTTGTTTCCGACTATGTGCTTGCCACCTACGGAACCGGCGCCATCATGGCGGTGCCGGCGCACGATACGCGCGACTGGGATTTTGCGAAGAAATTCGGCCTGCCGATTATCGAGGTCGTCGCCGGCGGAGACGTACAGAATGAGGCTTTCACCGATGTGGAGACCGGGAAAATGGTGAACTCCGGCTTCCTCGACGGCATGGAGGTCGCCGAAGCGAAAAAGGCGATTACGGATTGGCTCACCGAAAAGGGAATCGGGCACGCCAAGACGAATTTCAAGCTGCGCGACTGGGTATTCTCGCGTCAGCGCTACTGGGGCGAGCCGGTGCCGCTCGTATACTGCGAAAAATGCGGCTGGGTGCCGATTCCGGAATCCGAGCTGCCGCTGACGCTGCCGGATATCACCGAATTTGAACCGACGGAGGACGGCGAATCGCCGCTCGCAAAGGCGACGGACTGGGTGAATACGACCTGTCCGCACTGCGGCGGTCCCGCGAAGCGTGAAACGGACACGATGCCGAACTGGGCGGGCTCGTCGTGGTATTTCCTGCGTTACTGCGACCCGCATAATGATAAGGAGCTTGCCTCCCGTGAGGCGCTCGATTACTGGATGCCGGTCGACTGGTACAACGGCGGCATGGAACATGTGACGCTGCACCTGCTCTACTCCCGTTTTTGGTCGAAGTTCTTATATGATCTCGGCATTGTTCCGTGCAAGGAGCCGTACAAGAAACGCACCGCGCACGGCATGATTCTCGGCGAGAACGGAGAGAAGATGTCCAAATCGCGCGGCAACGTCGTCAATCCCGACGATATCGTCGAGGAATACGGCGCCGACACGCTTCGGCTTTATGAAATGTTCATCGGCGATTTTGAAAAGTCCGCGCCGTGGTCGCCGTCCAGCATCAAGGGCTGCAAGCGGTTCCTTGAACGCGTCGAGGGACTGATGTATCTTGCAAAGGGCGAGGGCGTCACCCCGAAGCTTGAAAATTCGTTCCACAAGACCATCAAAAAGGTCACGACAGATATCGACACGATGAAATTCAACACGGCGATTGCCGCGATGATGTCGCTTCTCAACGAGATCTATGAGGCAAAGACGCTGACCGTGGACGAGCTGAAAGTCTTCGTGAAGCTGCTCTGCCCGTTTGCACCGCATCTCTCGGAGGAGCTGTGGTCGAGGCTCGGTGAGACGGAGCTTGCCTCGCTTGCGAAGTGGCCGGAATACGACGAGGCCAAAACGGTCGATCATACGGTCACTATCGCGCTTTCCGTACAGGGCAAGCCGCGGGATACGGTCGAAATTCCTATGGATGCCGACGAGGATACGGCTTTTGCCGCCGCCATGCGGAGCGAAAAGTTCGCCTCCTTTGTGAAGGATAAGCAGATCGTGAAGAAAATCTATGTCAAAAACAAGATTCTCAACGTGATTGTGAAATAAAAGGGAATCCGCCGGCGGGAGCCGGCGGATTTTTCCGAAAAGCGGGATATCTTTGACCGGTGAGAGAGGAAAATCCCTTTGTTTTTTCCTCTTGCGCGAGAAAAAAGACGTTTTTTCTCCATAATTAAAAGGAATCTGTGTAAAAATCGGAAAAAGATATTGACAAAGGTTGTTTTGCAATGTATAATATAATATGCTGTATTTTGGTATCATGTGGAATGGTATGAGGAGGTCGGAGAAGAATGGTCTTGGATATGACGCCCGTCCTGTCGGGTGCTGCCGATACCCTCGAATTTGAATTCTCCTTCGTTCCTGCGGCGGACGGACTTCTTTCCTCCGTATACGGGGACATCGATTTCACGGAGCCTGTGATGGTAAAAGGGCTTGTCAAAAACATGGCGGGGTATATGCTTCTTTCCGCTTTTGTGAAGGTGAGATATACGACCGCATGTGCGCGCTGCGCGGAGCCTGTCTGCAGCGAGCTTGAGATTTCGTTTGAAAAGGATATCGCGTCGGGCGATGTGTCGCGTGAAAACGACGATTACATCTTTATCGAGGACAACAAACTCGATCTTCTGCCTCCCGTCGAGGAGCAGCTGATGCTCGAAATGCCGTCGAAGACGCTTTGCCGCGAGGATTGTCTCGGACTTTGTCCGAAATGCGGCAAGAATCTCAACGAGGGACCGTGTACGTGCGAGAAGCATGAGACGGACCCGAGGCTTGCGGTCCTGAAAACATTATTGAAATAGCGCAATTTATAAAGAGACGGCCGCTCCGGCTTGTCGGACGGCGCAAGGGGAGGTGTAGGTAACATGGCAGTACCGAAGAGAAAAGTATCGAAGGCAAGACGCGATAAAAGACGTTCAAACGTATGGAAGCTTGATCTGCCGGGTATGACGAAATGCCCGAAATGCGGAGAGTACAATCTTTCACACAGAGTTTGCAAAGCTTGCGGAACATATAACGGCAAGGAAATTGTAAAACAGGACGCGTGATTTTGCAATCTGGCAGGTATGCGGGCAAGAGGCATACCTGCCGTATTTCTTTTTCGGGGGATGGGAGCGCAAAAAGGTCCCGGATGGAGTGTTATGGTTTTGATCACTGATGTTGTAAAGGGCTCTCCGGCCGAGAGGCACGGAATCCGCCCCGGCGATTATCTGGTTTCCGTCAACGGCAACGGGATTGCGGACGTGCTGGACTATCGTTTTTATCTGTGCGAGAAAAAGCTGCATATCATAACCACACGCGACGGAACGGAGCGGCCGGTCGATATCAAAAAAGGGGAATACGACGACATCGGTCTTGAATTTGAAACCTTTCTGATGGATAAAAAGCATTCCTGCCGCAACAAGTGCATCTTCTGCTTTATCGACCAGCTTCCGCGCGGCATGCGGGATACGCTCTATTTCAAGGACGACGACAGCCGTCTTTCCTTTCTCCAAGGCAACTACATCACGATGACCAATCTTGACGACGCGGATATCGACCGCATTATCAAGATGAAAATGTCGCCGATCAACATATCGGTGCATACGACAAATCCCGAGCTGCGTGTATTTATGCTGAAAAATCCGAACGCCGGAAAGTCGCTTTCCTATCTGAAACGCTTTGCGGACGCGGGAACCGAGATGAACTGCCAAATCGTGCTCTGCCGCGGCGTCAACGACGGCGCGGAGCTGGAACGCACGATGCACGACCTTGCCTGCCTTTATCCGGCGGTCACGAGCGTTTCGATTGTGCCGGCAGGAATGACCTGTTATCGGAAGGGGCTCTATCCGCTGACGCCGTTTTCCCGAGAGGAAGCGGCCGCCGTGGTGGCGCAGGTGGAAACGTTCGCCGAGGGCTGCCTTTCCTGCTATGGAGAGCGCATTTTCTTCGCGGCGGATGAGCTTTATATCGCCGCGGGACTGCCGCTTCCGGATGCGGACTATTACGAGGGCTTCCGTCAGCTCGAAAACGGCGTCGGCATGATGGCGTCGATGAGGGAGGAGTTCGACGATGCGCTCTCGCAGGTGCAGGACGACGGGCGAAAAAGAGCTGTTTCGGTGGCGACGGGCGCCGCGGCGTATACATTTATCCGCGGGCTGTGCGACCGGATTGAGGAAAAATTTTCGGGCATTCATATAAACGTATATCAAATTGACAATCATTATTTCGGGGAAAGCATTACCGTCGCGGGACTTCTGACGGGGCAGGACCTTTTGGAGCAGCTCCGGGGAAAGCCGCTCGGCGAGGCGCTTTTCATTCCGATGAGTTCTCTGCGGTACGAAGGGGACCTCTTTCTCTGCGGCATGAGCGTCTCCGAGCTGTCCGAGGCATTGGGGGTGGAGGTCGAGCCTTGTGCCAACGACGGCTATGAATTTTTAGATAAAATCACAGGAAATCTGTGAGAAAGGCAGGTGCGATTTTATGGCAAAGACCGTGGCGGCGATTGTCGGACGTCCGAACGTCGGCAAGAGCACGCTTTTTAATAAAATTGCCGGCTCCCGCATATCCATTGTGGAGGATGTGCCGGGCGTGACGCGCGACCGCATCTATTATGAAACCGAATGGAACGGCAAGCCGATTGTGCTTATCGACACGGGCGGAATCGAGCCGAAAACGGACGATATGATCCTCGAAAAAATGAAAACACAGGCGGAAATCGCAATCGAGACCGCCGACGTCATCGTTTTCATGTGCGACATCCATGCGGGCGTCACCGCCGACGACCGCGACATCGCGGTGATGTTAATCAAGAGCGGGAAGCCTGTGATTCTGTGTGTGAATAAAATCGATTCCGTGGGCGCGCTGCCGCTGGAATATTATGAATTTTATGAGCTTGGCTTCGACGGGGACCCGATCGCCCTCTCTTCCGTTCACGGAACGGGAACGGGCGACCTGCTCGACCGGATTTTGGAGCTTTCTCCGGCAGACGACGCGCCGGCGGAGGAGGACGATTCCATCAAGGTGGCGGTCATCGGCAAGCCGAATGCGGGAAAAAGCTCGCTTGTTAACCGGATTTTGGGCGAGGACCGCATGATCGTTTCCGACATGGCCGGCACCACGCGCGACGCCATCGACAGCTTTGTCGAAAACGAATACGGGAAGTTCACCTTTATCGATACCGCTGGCATTCGCAGACAGAGCCGCGTCCTCGACAAAATCGAGAAATACAGCGTGCTGCGCGCGCATTCCGCGGTGGAACGTGCGGATGTGTGTCTGATTCTCATCGACGCTGCGGAGGGCATTACCGAGCAGGACGAAAAAATCGCGGGTATCGCCCATGAGGCGGGGAAGGCGTGCATCATCGTCGTGAACAAGTGGGACCTTGTCGAGAAAGATAATTCCTCGGTCAAGAGCTATACCGATAAAATCCGGACGGCGCTTGCCTATATGCCGTATGCGCCGATTCTTTTCATATCCGCGAAAACGGGGCAGCGTCTGCCGAAGCTCTTTGAGCATATCGTATACGTAAATGAGCAGGCGTCCCTGCGGATTTCCACGGGAATGCTCAACGATGTGCTTTCCGACGCGGTGACAAGGGTTCAGCCGCCGACCGATAAGGGGCGGAGACTGAAAATTTACTATATGACGGAATCGGGCGTAAGGCCGCCGACCTTCGTCATTTTCTGCAACGATGCGGAGCTTTTCCATTTCTCTTATCAGCGTTATCTCGAAAATAAGCTGCGTGAGGTGTTCGGCTTTACCGGAACGCCGATACGCTTTGTCATTCGCCAAAAGGGCGACGAATAAACGGAGGGGAATCATATGGATTCATCAGAACTTTCGGGCTTGCCGAAGCTCATTTGGAACGGACTTATCGGCGAGCTTGGATATGCGGACAATCCGATGGTGTTTGCCATTTGCGCCGTGCTGTGTGTCGTCGTTCCGTATCTGCTCGGCAGCATCAATTTCGCGGTTATTTTTTCGCGCAAAATGTATGCCGACGATGTGAGGGACCATGGAAGCGGCAACGCCGGCTCGACCAATATGCTGCGTACCTATGGGGTTAAATCCGCGCTTTTGACCTTTGCCGGAGACTTTACAAAATCTTTCGTCGCGACGGCGATGGGACTTCTTGTTATGCCGTGGTATACCGGCTTTGCGTTCATTTCCGGGTTTATGTGCCTTATCGGACATGCGTTTCCGATCTTTTTCGGCTTCCGCGGCGGAAAATGCGTCGCAAGCCTTGCCGGCGTGGTGCTCGTCATCAATCCGCCGGCGTGGATCTTTCTCATGATTGTTTTCGTGCTGACGGTGGCGCTTTCGGGATATGTCTCGCTCGGTTCCATTATCGGATCGCTTCTCATTCCCGTCTGCAACAGCATTATGCCGTTTTGGTTTTCGCCGCCGCCTCCCGCGTCGATTATCTGTACGATTCTGATGGCGGCGCTTGTCGTGTTCCTCCATCGGAAGAATATCCAGCGCCTGATTGCGGGAGAAGAGTCTAAATTTTCCTTTAAAAAGAAAAAGGAATAGCGAATATCGGAAATTCTTTCAAATATTTTTTGAAAAACCTATTGATATTTGCCGAAATAAATGATATGATAAAACAGTAAATGCAGATAAAAAGGGCAGGACGCCACCCTCTCATGGCGGTTTCCCGATTTTATCAGAACCAACAAGGAGGTGTATACAGTGCCGAATATTAAGTCAGCGAAAAAGCGCGTTAAGGTCATCGAGACGAAGACGCTTCAAAACAAGATGTTCAAATCCGCTCTCAAAACCGATCTCAAAAAATATGAAGCCGCTGTGGCAGCAGGCGACAAAGCTGCCGCCCAGGAGACCTACAAGCAGGCTGTCAAGAAGATCGACCAGGCAGTTGCTCACGGTATTCTTCACAAGAACAATGCCGCAAGAAAAAAGAGCAGATTTACTTCCATGCTCAACCGTATGAACGGCTGATCTTATCCGATAAAAAACGAAAAGCGCCCATCTCACCGGGTGCTTTTTATTTTTCGGAAGAATTTTCTTTCTTTTGCCTTTCTTATCTTGAAATAAAACAAATTATATAATATAATAAATTTGGTGAAAGCGTTAATATGAAGCTGCGAAAAGAATGTATTTGATACGACTAAATACCGATATCCTTCTTTGAAAAGAGAGATGTTTGGCGCATGATCATCAGAAAATACCGTCCGGAAGATTGCAGGAAACTTTACGGGTTGTTTTACGACACGGTTCATGCCGTCAATATAAAGGATTATACAAGCGAGCAGGTGAATGCGTGGGCGCCGGACGATATGGAGCCGGAAAAATGGAGCCGTTCGTTTTCGGAGCATTTTTGCTTTGTCGCGGAAACGGATAAAACCGTCATAGGCTTTGGGGATATCGATAAAACGGGCTATCTCGACCGGCTGTATGTCCATAAGGATTATCAGAGGCAAGGCGTCGCCACTGTCCTTTGCGATGAATTGGAGCAGGCGGTTCCGGGAAAGGTCATCACACACGCTTCTGTTACGGCAAGACCTTTTTTTGAAAAGCGCGGCTATCAGGTTGTCAGAGAGCAGCGGGTTGAACGGCGCGGCATTCTTCTTGTCAATTTTGTTATGGAGAAAAACGGATAAGTGCCCGTTTGGTTTTTGCGTGGGGAATAGAGCGAGCCGTTTTCCTTATCGGCTTTGCATGGCGCTTGACGGAGGACGACCGGCAGGTCAAGAGATATAATCGGCTCGCAGGAAAATAAGCGGCATTTCTGTCCGCACCTGTGCTTTTGCCGTTCGATTTCGATGCTTTATGGGGGATACATGAAAAAAAGAGATACCTTGTTTGAATTTCTGCGCTATGCCGTGGTGGGCGGTGTGGCTGCCGTCGTGGATATGGCGGTGAATTATCTGATGCTGTATCATGTTTTTTCCGCCGGAAAGGATGATAAGACCTATGTTGCGATTTCCGTTGCCGTCGGATTTATCGCCGGTTTGATTGTCAATTTTATTTTGTCCAATATATTTGTTTTCAAAAGCGAGGAGCAGCGTGCGCGCGGAAAAACCGCGGGAGCATTTTTCATCTATGTCGCCGTCGGTGTCGTCGGCTTCGGCATCACGGAGCTTTTGACGCTTCTCGGCACGCGCTTCATCGGGGACCATGGCCTGTGGTACCTGCTGCTCTCCTGTGTTGTCAAAGGCATCGTGCTGATATGGAACTATGTAGGACGCAAGCTCTTTGTTTACCGCGGCAGGTAAAGGATTTTACATGAAAAGGAAAGGATAACGGATATGAACGAAACACCGAAAACCGCATTGATTATCGGAGCGGGACCTGCGGGACTTACCGCGGCATATGAGCTTTTGAAAACGACGGATATAAAGCCTGTCATTGTCGAGGAAAGCGACATCATAGGCGGTATTTCGAGAACCGTCGAATATCACGGGAACCGCATCGACATCGGCGGTCACCGCTTTTTCTCCAAAAGCCGCGAGGTCAATGCGCTTTGGCAGGAGCTGATGCCGCTTCAAGGCGCGCCGTCCATCGACGATATTCTCTTGGAAAGAGAAAAGCCGATTGCCAAAACGGGACCGGATCCGGAAAAGGAAGACGAGGTCATGCTGCTGCGCGGCCGTGTGTCGAGAATCTATTTTTTGCAGAAATTTTTCGACTATCCGATTTCTCTCAAAGGAGAAACGCTGAAAAATATGGGCTTTGCCCGCACGATGAAGGCGGGCTTCGGCTACGTGTGGTCGTGTATATTCAAGAAAAAAGAGGATTCGCTCAAAAACTTTTATATCAACCGCTTCGGCGCGCCGCTCTATGAGATGTTTTTTGAGGATTACACGGAAAAGGTTTGGGGACGCAATCCCGCGGATATCTCCGCGGACTGGGGCGCACAACGCGTCAAGGGGCTTTCCCTCATGCGTGCCGTGTGGGCGTTTCTCTCGAAGCCGTTCAAGAAAGACAAAAATCATGTGGAAACCTCACTCATCGAGCAGTATCTGTATCCGAAAAAGGGACCGGGACAGCTTTGGGAGACGCTGGCCTCCCGCGTGGAAGAGATGGGCGGCGAGATCATCCGGAACTGCCGGGTGGAGACAATCGAAACGGACGGACATCACATTTCCGGCATTGTCGCAGACCGCGGCGGCGCGAGGGAACGCATGACGGCCGACGTCTATTTTTCCTCGATGCCGGTGAAAGACCTCATCGAAGGGATGGGAGAGGTCGTGCCAAGGGAGGTTCATGACATCGCCTCGGCTCTGCCGTACCGCGATTTTATCACGGTCGGTCTGCTTGTGGACAAATTGAAGATTCAAAACCAGACGAAAATGAAAACGGTCGGAAATATCGTGCCGGACTGCTGGATTTATGTGCAGGAACGGGATGTGAAGCTCGGCAGGCTTCAAATTTTCAATAACTGGTCGCCTTATATGGTGAAGGATTTTGAGCATACCGTTTGGATCGGGCTTGAATATTTCTGCAACGAGGGGGACGAGCTTTGGAGCATGTCCGATGAGGATTTCATCCGCTTTGCCACGGAGGAGCTTGCCAAAATCGGCGTCATCGACCCTGCGGACGTGCTCGACAGCGTTCGCATCAAAATCAAAAAGGCATATCCGGCGTATTTCGGCACCTACGAGCAGTTTGATACGGTCCGCGCTTATCTCGACGGAATCGACAATCTGTGGTGCATCGGCAGAAACGGCCAGCACCGCTATAACAACATGGATCATTCGATGCTGACGGCGATGGAAGCCGTGCGTGCCGTCGCATCCGGCTCGCATGACAAGGAGCCGGTTTGGAACGTGAATACGGAGAAGGAATATCATGAAGAAAAATCGGCGAATGAAGATTCTTAACGGGATTTTCGTATGAAAGGGATCGATATGAAGCTTGCGGCATATTTTCAAAAATTTCGGGAGAAGCGGTGGCTGACGGATCTTCTCGTCGCCCTGCCGCTCTTTCTCCTGTCGCTCGGCGTGATTCTCTACTATATCATCGGACCCTCCGAGGGGTATTTCCATTCCGACTGCACGGATTCGATTCTGTGGGCAAATGCGGCGCTGGAATCCGGAAAGATTTTGGCCGAGGATTTTTATTACGCGGCGATTCTGCCGTTCGGCTCCTTTATATGGATGGTGCCCGCGGTCGCGGTCTTTGGACTTTCGATGCCGGCACAGATTCTCAGCATGTCGGTATTTGCCGTTCTTTTCTGCGCGGTGCTGGCGTTTTTCTTCCGTTCCATGAAATGGGGCTGGAAGTGGACGGCCGCGGCCGTGTTTTCCACCGTGCTTATTTTGTCCGGCTCGGAAAAGCTGCGCGAGATCATGTGGGAGCACACGATCTATTACAGCCTCGGCATTCTGCTTGTTTTTCTCCTGCTCGGACTGATTTTCCGGGTTCTCGACAGTCCGTGGGAGAAGGGGAAGCGGGCGCGGCTCATCATTTGGTCGGCGCTTCTGTTTGCCGTCTGCCTTGGGTGCGGTACGGACAGCTTTCAGGTGCTGGCGATAACGGTCGTGCCGGCGCTCGGCGCACTTGCGCTTTATGCCTTTTTTGACAAGGAAACCCCGCTCATTTCATGGAATAACGGAAGAAAATATATCATCGCCGTTATCGTGATTCTGGGCTCTCTTATGGGACTTGCCGTTCTGGCGGTCATCACACAGTCCGGCAAGATTGACGCATACTATGAAAATTCCTATTCTCTGTGGTCGTCGCTTTCCACTTGGCATGAAAATGCGGGCAAATTTTTCGAGCATTATTTCTCGCTTCTCGGCATTGAGACACCGGCGGCACTGTTCTCCTTTGCCTCCGTTTTGACGATGATAAGGCTTGCCGGCGCGCTTCTCATGCTCGTGTGTCCGTGCATTCTTCTGTTTCGGTATCATAAAATCCGCGATCGGTACACGAAAATCGCGCTGCTTGCCCATGTTCTTTTGACGGGCGTGATCCTGTTCGGCTATATCTGCGGAATGCTTTCCGTTGCGGCATGGCGTCTGACGCCCTTTGTCGGCAGCTCCGCTGTCGTGACGTTTCTGTGCATCAAATGGCTGATTTGTGAAAATGAAATCGTCGGCAAGCGGATAGGCGGGCTTATCATGGCGGTAATCCTCGCTTTTTCCCTCATCAATGTCAAAACGGTCGTTTCCATACCGGCGGACTACGGCAGGGATGATTCGATCTATATGACGTTGGAAGAGCTTGAAGCGCGCGACTTGACGTATGGCTACGCCACCTTTTGGAATGCGGGACGCGCGACGCTCCTTTCGGACAGCAAGGTCAAGGTCAGAAATATCAACCTGAGCGCCTCCGGCATTTCTCCCAACCGCTATCAGTCGTCGGAGAATTGGTATAAGGACCAAGAAGGGCAGGAAACCTATTTCCTGATGCTCACGGAGAGCGAATATGCGACGCTCAAGACGACCGATATTTATAAAGAGATGCTTGCTTATCAGGCGCTGCTTTCCACCTTTCAGTCGGGAGACTATTATATTTTGGTGTTCAGCCAAAACCTTTTTTAAATCAACATCTGTCGATAAAATGAAAGCCTCCCGCAGAGCAGCGGGAGGCTTTTTTGGCAAATCCTTGCCGGATTTCTTTTTATCCGCTTGACATCGATTTCGTACAATGATATAATCCTATTATATATAAGCGTAAAAACTGAATTTTGTTAAGAAATGAAAAACATCGGAGGAATCAATGAAAGTTGCCAAAATGCTCGGCGAACGCTTCAAGGAAGCGCCGAAAGACTGTGTGATTGCAAGTCATGCGCTCATGATGCGCGGTGGCTATATGAAATACGTGGGAAACGGGATTTATTCTCTGTTTACGCCGGCAAAACGGATCACGTCCAAAATCGAAAAAATCATCCGTGAGGAGATGGACCGCATCGACGGCGAGGAGGTGCTGTTTCCCGTGGTGATGCCGGCGACGCTGTGGGAGCAGTCAGGCCGGTATACGAGCATCGGCAGCGAGATGGCGCGCTTCAAGGACAGAGGCGGCAACAACATGGTGCTCGGCATGACGCACGAGGAGGCGGCCGTCCACCTCGCGCGCGATACGGCGAAATCCTATGCGGATTTTCCGTTTATGATTTATCAGATTCAGACGAAATTCCGCGACGAACCGCGTGCACGCGGGGGACTGATTCGCGTGCGTGAATTTACCATGAAGGACGCCTATTCGTTCCACACGTCGCAGGAGGATCTGGAAGCCTATTATGAGCGCTGCTACGAGGCGTATGAGCGCATTTTCCGCCGTGCCGGCGCAAAAAACGTCATCGCGGTCAAATCGGATTCCGGCATGATGGGCGGCAGTGTGTCGCATGAATTCATGCTGCTTTCCGAAATCGGAGAGGATACGCTCGCCATTTGTCCGGAGTGCGGCTATAAGGCGAATATGGAGGCGGCGGAATGCATCGTGAAAAACGGACAGGCAGAGGACGCGCCGCTCACCAAAATCCATACGCCCGGTGCAAAAACCATCGATGATTTGGCAAAATTCCTCGATGCGGACGAAAAACGCCTTTGCAAGGCGGTCGTTTATCAGAAAAATGCGGACGATTCCTACGTCATCGTCTTTATCCGCGGCGATCTCGACGTCAATGAGACCAAGCTGCGCAATTTCCTCGGGGGTGAATTCCATCCGGCGGTCATCACGGAGGAAAGCGGCATCGTCGCGGGCTTTATCGGTGCGCTCGGACTTCCCGACGGGGTTACGGTCGTTTGGGACCGTTCTCTTGCCGGAGCCTGCAATCTCGTCTGCGGCGCGAACGAGACGGATTATCACTATACGGGCTTCAACATCGCGCGCGATATCGGGGACGTCAACTATGTCGATGTTGCGAAGATTTACGCGGGCGCGGTATGCCCGTCCTGCGGAAAACCGGTGATTACCATTCAAAAGGGAATCGAGGTCGGGAACATCTTCCAGCTCGGAACCAAATATACGAAATCGATGGGCATGACCTATCTTGATGCGGACGGAGAGGCGAAAAATCCGATTATGGGCTGCTACGGCATCGGCATCGGAAGGCTTTGCGCTTCTATCTGCCAGGAAAGCCACGACGATTACGGCCCCATTTGGCCGATGTCCATCGCCCCGTGGCAGGTGGAGGTCTGCAATCTCCGCTGTGACGACGCAGTCGTGAGCGCGGCGGCGGACCGTCTGTATGAAGCCTTGCAGTCGGCGGGAATCGAGGTGCTTTACGACGACCGCAATATCCGTCCCGGCGCGATGTTCGCGGATGCGGATTTGTTCGGCATTCCGGTGCGCGCCGTCGTGTCGCCGAAAACCTGCGAGCGCGGTGTTGTCGAGGTTTCCCTGCGCGACAAATCGTGGAAGGGCGAATTTCCGATTGCGGAAGCTGCGGAAAAGATTGCGGAAATTGTGAAAAACGAGCTTGCGAAATACCAGATTTAACAAAAAAGAGAGCGTGGAAGGGTCGTTTCCCATAGGGATTTTTTAGATAGTATAAAAGACTAACGAAAATTTTCGTTAGTCTTTTCCTTTTTGCTTTGCAAAAACACACGACTTAACTCTGTTAAGTATAGTGTGCTACACTTTTGAAAGTGTTTTTCTAATATATTCTTATCATCCTTCATACAAGCGACGTGGCTTTTTGAATTTACTATTGGATATTTCTATGAAACAGTCCTCAAACAAGTTTGTTCTGAAATTGTTTTCATAGTAGTTATACATTAAATGAATTTTATAGGCGTAAATATCGTTTAAAATATTAAATAATTGTTTAGGAGTTTTACTTAATTCGCATTTTTTTGTTCCGTCAAGGCTGCTATCAAAAATTACAATACTCTTTTCACAACATGTGCATTTTCCTTCAATAACTATTTGATGATTGCTTTTAACTAAATAAGGGGCAAATATACCTTTGGTTTGTTTTCCGGAATGATATATTTTAAAGTATTTATTTCCGCATTCACATATTAAATCACACTCTAACGCAACATTGTTATGTTCTTTTATATTTTCCACATTCTTAATGATTCTTAAGGTATTACTCATTTTCTTCATATCCTACTATTCTATAAATTCCCTTTTATCGGTGGGTTTATTTTACCATAAAAACAAATTATATTAAAGCAGTTTTGCGTGCGTAAAAGAAAACTCGACTTTTGAAAAGGCAAGTTTTGCCGTTATTAAACTTAAATCCCTATGGGAACTGCGGAGACGCTCTCTTTTTTGTTATTCTGTGTCTTGAATCGAAATCAGAATGCTGACCGATTCCGTGTCGGCATATTCCGGTTTTATCGGCAGGAACAGAAGCCACGAGGCCATGTCATCTGTGTGAAGCTGCGGACGGGTGGTCTGCACCACGACGGTGACCTCTCCGGCCTTGTCGCATGTAGCGCTCCGGAACTCATGAGAATAAGAGCCGCTTGATTCACTCCAAAGCAGGACAAAAAGCGCGTTTTCTTCAAAGAAAGCTTCGTCGAAAACCGCGGCAGCCGTCGTCGCTTGACCGTCCTGCCCGTATCCTTTCACGCTTTCATGTGGGAGGAGATTTTCCTCTTTCCATGCGGAAAACTCTTCCCAGCGGGAAAAACGCATCAGAGAAAATGCAGTACCGGTATTGGCGGATATCGTTTCATAAGGGATGTTGTTTAATACTTCCTTATGATCGACATAGGAAATGCGGGTGATATAGACGCCTTCCGCATCGCTTTGTATGCTTGTCGGTTCGGAGATATCTGTGCCCTCCCTTATCACGCTCACCGAAAGCCGGACGGTTTCCGCCTCAGCCATGTCGGCTTCAAGAGGCACAAGCAAGAGCCATGAGGCCATGTCGCAGGTGCCGGCCTCGGGAATGCATTTTTCTACCGTCACCGCGATGGTGTCGGTGCTTTTGTCATAGGAGATATTCGGATTGCGGTAACGGATGGAGCCGCTTTCCGCGGAGAGCTGAAAGACGAGAAGCGAGCGTTCCGCGAAAAAGGCTTCGTCATATGCGGACGACAGGCGGGACGCATCGAAATCATACCCGTATCCGCCCATTTTCTGAATGAAAGCTGCCGCTTCTTCCAAAAACTCGCGGAAATCTTTTTCGGTTCGGATCCGTATGACGGACGTGTCCTGCGAGGACGCCGCCGCGCCGAGCTGTTCAAACAGAATGCCGTCGGCATAGGGAAATCTCAAAATTTCGGCTCCGGAGATGATATCCGGCGCTTTTTCACCGCTTTCCGTCTCGGTATCGGCTTGGGTGACAGCCGGCGGCGTTTCTGTATTTTGTGATGACTGCGCCATGCTCTCCTCGGATCTGTCGGCGTCGGTTATGGGCGCGTTTTCCGTCCCCGGCGGAGGCGGTGACGGCTGTTCCGTGCAGGCGCAGAGCAGGACGATACAGAGGCAGGCGGTCAGAAAGAGGGAAAGTGATTTTTTCATATGATGCTCCTTTCGCTCGGTTCTCCGTCGGGAGAAAAGAATATGATTTCCCCGCTTGTTTCATAAGTGCAGCGGGGAGCGATGAAATCCGCTGTGAACGAAGATATCATTTGTGACGCATGGAGCTTTCTGCCCGAATCGGTTTTGTCCGCGTTTCTTTCGAGAATTTTTTCCGTGATTCCTTTTCCGCAGACGATGAGCAGAACGGCCAGCGCGAGGACAAGAAACGGCGCAATCCATTTTTTCATGACAAAATTCCTTTCTCTTATACTTGGAAGCGGTTTTGTCTTTTTGTCGAATGGAGGCGCCGTTTTTCTCATGATATGTGTTTATTTTTGATAAATTTCTTTTTTCAGGATGCCGACGAACGGGAGCGTGCGGTAATCCTCGTCATAGTCAAGCCCATAGCCGACGACAAATTCGTCGGGGATTTCCGCTCCTATGTAATCCGGCGTGAACGCGACCTCGCGGCGTGACGGCTTGTCGAGCAGCGTGCAGGTCCGGATACTGCGCGCGCCGCGGGATGCAAGCATTTTTGTGAGCGCGTCCAGCGTCTTTCCGCTGTCGATGATATCCTCGACGACGAGAATATCGGTTTTATCCAAGTCATTCCGGAGCAGGTCGAGCGTGATTTTCAGATTCCCCGAGGACTGCGTGCCGGAGCCGTAGGAGGAAACCTTCATAAAATCGATTTGAGAGGGCACCGTCAGCTTTTTCATCAGATCTCCCATAAAGACGACGGAACCCTTCAAAATGCCGATGAGAAGCAGCTTTTTGTCCGCATAGTCGCGGCTGATGCGAACGGCAAGACCCTCGACAATGGCATCAAGCTCCGCTTCGGAAAGGAGAATTTTTTCGATATCGTGCTGTAAGTCCATGATTTTATCCCTTTCGGAAAAGTCAAAATTCAAGATAAAAAGCGTCCGTGAGCTCGCCGCAGGCTTTGCCGTCGGCAAGTCCGGCGCCGGGAAACCAAAGGATGCCGTCCGTATCGCAGACGACGGGACGGCAGCGCTTGACCGCGAGAGGCGCGCCGCAAAGCAGCTTTTTGAACGTGCGCGTCATGCCGCCCGTGCGGTAGCTCTCGCCTTCGCGGCGAGTTCTCGCATAAAGAGAGCGCAGCGAGGCTTCGGGCAGGCGGATATGCGCCGAAAACCGTGCGGCTTCCGTCAAATCCGCGGGAGGCGTGATTCCGATATAAAGCTTGCCGCCGCAGGGCAGACGGTTTTCTCCGATGTGCAGCGGTACGGAAAAATCGGCGCCGCGAGCCTCGTTTTCAAAATCCTTTTTCGGCACGAGGCGGAGCGTGGCTCCGTCGACCGCGGCGACGATTGCGCCCGCAAGCTCGATATGACGGCCTTTTTTTCCCGACCGAATCAGTCTGCGCACGGCTTCCGCCTGAACGGAATAAAGCGTGTCGCCTCCGGCGTTTTGATACATCGTATCCAGCAGGTCGTAAAACAGTGCGGACGGCAGGGAAGAGAGCAGCGCTGTGGGCGCTTCCGTCCGGAGCTGATTTTTTTCCGTGATTTTGACGGCTTCGGCGTGGAGATAGTCCGCCGCGTCCAAGGCGGCGGCAGCCGCAGCACCCGCGTTTGCTTCCGCCGCGGGATTGATTTGTTTGAGAAGCGGTACGATTTCATGCCGGATAAAGTTCCGTGTATAGCGGATATCGGAATTGGTCGAATCTGTCCGATAGAACAGGCCGTTTTCTTCGATATACGCCATGATTTCCTCTCTTGTGCAGGAGAGGAGCGGCCGCACGACGGTGATAGGTCCGAGCGGACGCTTCGGCGGAATGCCGGCAAGCCCGGCAAGTCCCGTACCGCGGCAAAGATGAAAAATCACCGTTTCGAGATTGTCGCTCGCCGTATGCGCAAGGGAAACGGAGGTGCAGCCGTTTTTTTCGGCTTCCTCCCGGAATACGGCATAGCGGATGTCGCGCGCGGCCTTTTCAAAGCCCGCACTGCCGCATATCGCCGAAACGTCGATTTTTCTTGTGAAAAAAGGAATCTCCCGCTCGGCACAGAAATCCCGGCAGAACGCCTCGTCCGCGTCGGCTTCGGCGCCGCGGAGCATATGATTGACGTGCACGGCGATAAGCCGGTCGGCGCCGAGCAAGGTATGGAGCGCATGAACAAGACAGACGGAATCCGCGCCGCCGGAAAAGCCGACGAGCGTTCTTTCTCCGTCCGTATAAAAATCATGCGACTTGCAGAAGTCTCTGATTTTACGGGTCAGCGCGGCTTCACGGTTCTTCATGCTCAAAATCCTGCGTGATGAATTTGGTGAACTGCCCGATCCAGCCGAGCTTTACGGTTCCGGTCGAGCCGTGGCGGTTTTTGGCTACGATACATTCCGCGACGCTCTGCTCGCCCTCTCCGGGCTCCTTGTAGTACTCGTCGCGGTAGAGGAACAGGACGATGTCGGCGTCCTGCTCGATGGCGCCGGAGTCTCGCAGGTCGGACAGCATCGGACGCTTGTCCGTGCGGCTTTCCGGTCCGCGGGAGAGCTGTGCGCAGCAGATGACGGGGATTTTCAGGTCCTTGGCGAGAAGCTTCAGGCCGCGGGAGATGTCTCCGACCTCGAGCACACGGCTGTCGGTTTTGCGTTCGCTCTGCATGAGCTGCAAATAGTCCACGACGACAAGGCCGAGATTCTTGACGCGGCGAAGCTTCGCTTTCATTCTGGTGACGGTGATTCCCGTCGTGTCGTCGATTAAAATGTTGCATTCCGAAAGCTCGGCTGCGGCGTCCGCAAGCTTTTTATACTGCTCCGGATTCAGCTCTCCGGAGCGGATCGCGTAGCTGTCGACAAGCGCCTCGCTCGACAGCATACGGGAGGCGAGCTGCTCTGCCGACATTTCGAGCGAGAAAACGCAGATATTCTTTTTCGTCGATTTTGCAATATTGGCCGCAATATTCATGGCGAAGCTGGTTTTTCCCATGCCGGGACGCGCACCGACCAGCACGAGGTCGCCCTCGCCGAGCCCGACGAGCGTCCGGTCGAGTGCGGAATAGCCGGTCGGCGTTCCCGAAGCCGCGCTTTTGTCCTTGGCGAGCAGGTCAAGCCTTGCATAGGTGCGGCTGATGGCTTCTCTGATGTGGACGAAGCCCTTGGCCTCGCTGCCCTGCGCGATGGAGAACACCTTTTGCTCGGCGCTGTCGATGATATCCTTTACGTCTCCCTGCGCGGAAAACGCCATATCGCGGATTTCGTCCGACGCGGCAATGAGCGAACGCAGCAGGCTTTTTTCTCTCACAATCTGCGCATAATCGAGCACATTGGATGCGGACGGCACGGTTTCCGCGATGATTTTGATGTATTTTTTGCTTTCTTCCTCGTTGTAGATCCCGCGGGAAACGAGCGTATCAATCAGCGTGACAAGGTCGATTTCTCTGTTTTTCGAGAAAAGGTCATACATCGCGTAGAAGATTTCGCCGTGTTCCTCGAGATAGAAATCCTCGCCGCGGATAATTTCCGTGAGGTCCGCGAAGCAGTTCGGGTCGATTAAAATTGAGCCGAGTACGGACTGCTCCGCTTCGAGCGCGCACGGAAGACTTCTTTGATTTTCAGCCATATGGAGCTCCCTTTCGCCGTGTTGACCGGCGCATATAGGTTTTTGAAACCGCGGTTATTTGTCCGAGTCGGTGACGATGACGTTGATTTTTCCTGTGATTTCAGGATACAGCTTGATTTCGGGCGTATAGGTGCCGAATGCCTTGATGGGGTCGGCAAGATTGATTTTCCTGCGGTCTACCTCGATCCCGTGCTGGGCAGCCAGCTGCTCCGCGATTTCCTTTGTCGTGACGGAGCCGTATATTTTGCCGTCGGCGCCGGCCTGTGCCCCGATTTTCACAACGATGCCTTGAAGCTTTTCCGCCGTAGCGCGCGCTGCCTGCTTTTCCAGCTCGATTTGGCGGAGCCGCGCTTCCTCTTTGCCTTTCAGCTCGTTCATAATTTTATTATCCGCGAGTGTGGCGAGATTTTTCGGGAACAGAAAATTCCTCGCGTATCCGTCCGATACGTTGACGACCTCTCCTTTTTTCCCTTGTCCCTTGACGTCGCAAAGCAATACTACTTTCATGATCCATATCCTCTCGTTGATTTTTTATATATAATAGAATTGATACAAGTTTGAGATAATATTATAATACCATAGAATTCGGGATAAAGTCAACAACAACGGCAAAGATATTTCATTTTGACAAGGGCGAAGGGATATTTGCACCGGAATTCGTCTTTTTTGCTAAAAAGCCGCCCCGAATTTTGGCGCCGACGGGAATTGACATGGTTTCGCTTTTGTGATATGATTTTTGTATCGATTCGATATTACAAATCGGTGTGCCATGAAAATCCGAGAGATCTGTCTGTCGGTCGCTCGGGATTATGGATCGGAGAAGCGCCGCTTACGGCGGACTTTCGGTGTTTTATGAAAGAATGGGGGATAATCATGCAATTCAAACGAATTGTCGCATTGATATTGGCGCTCGCGATGTGCGCGCTTTTTGCGGCATGTGACAAAAACGACAAGCCTGTGGAAACGACGGCCGGAAAGCCGGCGGATACCACATCGGGAGAAGATACGACGGCACAGCCGCCGGAAGACACCACCTCTGCCGAGGATACGACATCCGGAGAGCCGGAGCCGAGCGGTACCAGCGGCACGGGCGGGGAGCCGGAGATTCCCGATCCGGTCGACGTTCCCGACAGCGAAAGCGTCAAGATCGGAAATTATGTGACGCTCATTTATAATGCCGCCACCTGTGATGTCGAGTATGAGGTGAAAAGAGGCGTCGGTTCAAGACAGACCGTGACGCTTACGGTGAAAATGAAGGACGACTTTATCTTCGACGGCTGGTCTATTGGAAATGCGCTTGCCAATTCGACGGCGTCGAGACCGGTTACGGCCGCGTCGAAGAATACGACCTATACGTTCGACGCTTCCTATGATACAACCGTGTATCTCAATACGAGCATGACGCTTGTTTATCATCCCAACGGCGGAAAGCTGAGCGGAGGCATGCCGGAATCGGAGACCTTTTCTCTTGTTTTCTATAAAAATCCCAACACTCGTGTGGAAAACCGGTATTTTCTGAGGGACGGCTATACGCTTGTAGGCTATAACACAAAAGAGGACGGCACGGGCGAGGCTGTGTCGCTGGGCGGCAAGGTCACGGCGAACGGCGCGGCGAAAATCGACCTCTACTGCATGTGGGAAAAGAATACGCCCGAGGATGAGTTTACGTATACGACCTCCGGCTCGTCGGCGACGATTACGGGATATACCGGAAACGCGGAAACCGTTGTGATTCCGCAGATTTTGGGCGGCTGCACCGTGACGAAAATCGCGGAGGATGCTTTCTACCAAAGCGGCATGAAAACGCTTGTGATTGCCAAAACCGTGAAGCAGATCGAGGAATATGCGTTTGACCGCTGCGAGAATTTGGAAACGCTGATTCTGTTTGACGCTTCCTTTGAAACGTCGGGCGATTGGCGGGATGTCGTAAACGGAATTTCGGAAAGAAGCTTTTTTAATTGCGAGAGCTTAAAAAATATCCGAATCAATACGGTTTATACGCTCTATGATACATGGCAGAGCTGCGGTGCGGCGAAAATCGACCGTCTGATATGGGCTGCCGACAAAAAGAAAATCATCATCATCGGCGGTTCCGGCTCCCTTTATGGCTATAACGGCTCCATTCTCGAAGAGGCCTTGGGCGGAGAATATGAAATCATCAATTTGGGTGAGAACGCCAATATCAACGCGCTTCTGTATTTCGATATCGCCGAGGATTTCATCGGAGAAGGGGACATCATTCTTTGGTCGCCGGAGCCGGGAACCATGACGCTTGGTACCACGACTTGCGGGTACCGGTTCTGGGATTTCCGCAAGTCCAACTATGATTTCCTGAAATATATCGATGTGTCGCTCTATACCGACCTGCTTCCGACGTTTTCGACCTTCTGCACAACCCTTGCGAGCAGTTCGACGACGTTCAAGCGGTTTGACGCGCTTTCCTCTTCAATGGACAAATACGGAGACGATCTCTCCGTCCGCGCATGGGACGGCCAGAGATACAGCTACTCCTTCCGCTGTCAGTTCGGCGCGGAGGATGCGCTGAAAACGCTCCTATCGAAGATCACGGAAAAGGGCGGTTCGGTTTATTTCTCCTTTGCCGCCATGCAGAAAAGCGGCATGGCTTCCGTAAACGAGAGTGAGGTTTTGAATTTCGAGGCTCTTATCACCTCGCTTCCCGGCGTTGTTTCGATTTCCGATTACCGGAACTGCATTTATGACGACGAATATTTTTGGAATTCGGCATGGCATATGACGGATGAGGGTGCGCAGAAGCGGTCGGAGCAGGTTGCCTCGGATATCCTCGCGCAGCTCGCCAAAGAAGGAAAATGATTGGATCGGAGGAACTATGTTCGGTTCGGAGAATTTTATACTTTCCTCGCCTCTCATGCTGATTTGCATCGTCATTTCGGCGCTTATCAGCTTCTGTGAATACAAATTCCGCAGAAAATGGATTTTTATGACGGCAAACGCGCTTTTCTGCGCGTTTGCCTTCGTCTTGTTTCTGTCGTATGGGGCGGGGCTTTCGGATACGCTTCTTTATTTGCTTGCGGTGCTGGCCGTAAGACTCGGTTTTGTGATGCTTGAGGGGAGGCGGCGCGCATGATTTTCAATTCCGCTGAATTTCTGATTTTTTATCCGCTGGTGCTTCTTCTCTATTTTATCCTGCCGAAAAGGTGCAAATGGCCGCTGCTGCTTGCGGCGAGCTATTTTTTCTACATGATTTGGAATCCGCCGCTGATTTTTCTCATTCTGTTTACGACGGCGGTCTCCTATGTAAGCGCGATTCTCATTGAAAAAACGGAGAGCCGCCGCAAAAAGAGATTATGGCTCTGCATCACGCTTATCACATCGCTCGGCGTGCTGTTCTTTTTCAAGTATTTCAATTTTCTTGCGGGTTCCGTCATCTCGATGTGGAATCTTTTCGGCGGCTCGGCGGAGGAATTTTCCTTAAATTTGATTCTTCCGGTCGGTATCTCGTTCTATACGTTCCAAACGCTTTCCTATGTCATCGACGTATATCGGGGAAGTATTAAGGCGGAGCGGCATTTCGGCTGGTACGCGCTGTTTGTCTCCTTCTTCCCGCAGCTTGTCGCGGGACCGATTGAGCGTCCGGAAAATCTGATGCCGCAGTTGAAGGAAGAGCATAAGCTCGAGGCTTCAAACGCATTTGCGGGACTTCAAAAAATGGCGGTCGGCTTCTTTAAGAAGATTGTGGTCGCCGATATCATCGCGGAATTTGTCAACGCCGTGTTCAACGACGCGGCGGGCGCGACGGGATTTGGCGTGCTTCTTGGCGCTGTGCTTTTTGCGGTGCAGATTTACTGCGATTTTTCCGGCTATACGGATATCGCCATCGGCTGTGCGAGGATCATGGGCATTCGCCTGATGCAGAATTTCAACCGTCCGTACCGTGCCCGCAGCATCAAGGAGTTTTGGGCGAGATGGCATATCAGCCTTTCCAGCTGGTTTAAGGATTATCTCTACATACCGCTCGGCGGAAATCGCTGCTCCCGCGCGCGGAATTATTTCAATATTTTCGTAGTATTTCTTGTCAGCGGACTTTGGCACGGCGCGAGCTGGACCTTCGTTTTGTGGGGCGTGCTGCACGGGCTTTATCAAATCGTCGGCGCGATTACCAAAAAGCCGAGGTACCGGCTGTATGAAAAGCTCAAAATCAAAACGGATTCCAAGGTGTTCATGCTGGGTCAGCGCATTGTCACATTTCTCCTCGTCTGCTTCGCATGGATTTTCTTCCGGGCGAACAGTACGGCGGACCTGTGGGTGCTCCTTGGCAAGCTCTTCACCTCGTGGGAGGCGGGTTCTGTCACGGCGACACTTTCTTCGATGGGAATGACCGTGACGGCGGCTTTGGTTACGGTGCTTTCGATTCTGGTGATGTCGATGCTCGACACGATGTGTGACGAACCGCGCCTCACGGAAAACGGGACGGCATCGAGACAGTATACGCTCGCCGTTGTGACGCTTGCGGTGACGGCCGCATGGTCGCTGCTGCTCTCCGTCGGCGGCGCATCCGCGTTTATCTATTTCCAGTTTTAAGGGGGTGCGGTGAATGAAAAAATCATGGATTCGATTTCTCTTAATCGTGCTTCTGCTGCTTTTGCCGCTTGTCGCGGTACTGGCTTCCGGATTTTTTACGCCGACACAGTTTGAAAGGACGTTTCTCGGCGAATTTGACGACAAGGTGGAGCGGCTCCGGAATACGGACGGAGCAAAAATCATTGTGATTGGCGGCAGCTCCGCCGCATTCGGTGTCGATGCCGAGCTTTTGGAGAAAACGCTCGGTATGCCGGTCGTCAACTTCGGTTTGTATGCCACGCTCGGCACAAAAACGATGCTCGACTATTCCAAATCTGGCATTGGCGAGGGAGATATCATCGTCATTGCGCCGGAAATGAACGCGCAGACATGGTCGCTCTACTTCAATGCGGAGGCGATGTGGCAGGCGGTGGACGGACATTTTTCGCTTCTCCGGTATCTTGATTCCGACGATATTCCCGCGATGCTCGGCGGTTTTTGGCGGTTTGCCTCCTCAAAGCTGCAATATATGCGGGAGGGGACGGTTTTGGACCCCGACGGCATCTATAACGCCTCGTCGTTTGACGATTACGGCTTTATCCGGTATAATCGGACAAAGGACTACAACACCATGGCAGGCGGATATGATTCCGGCATGATTATCGATTTTAATTTGGAGATGATTTCGGAGGATTTCATCGACTATGTCAATGATTATGTGAAATATGCGCAGAAAAAGGGCGCAACGGTCTATCTCGGCTTTTGTCCGATGAACGAGATGGCGATCGATCCCGACACGACGCTGGAAACGCTCGAAGCGTTTACCGATTTCCTTTCCGAGCGGTTCGACTGTGAGGTGCTCGGCGATCCGAATGAATATCTTTATCGCTCCGGCTATTTCTTCGACAGCAATTTCCATACCAACAGCGCGGGCGCGGTTCTGCATACAAGGCAGCTCGCGATCGATCTTGCCGCTAAGATGGGAGAGATCACGGTGGACATCGAGGTGCCGGACGAACCGGAGATCCCGGATAATCCGGATGAGCCGGACGTGTATGAGTACGATGAAAACGAGGTCTACTTCACTTATAACGTGACGGATTTCGGCGTATATATCACCGGCGTCACGGAGCTTGGCAAAACGCAGACGACGCTCAGGACACCTGTGGCTTACGACGGAAAGAAGGTTGTGGCGTTTACCGCCGATACCTTTGCCGGCTGTGGGACACTCGCGGAGCTTTTTGTGACGGATAACATCGGTCAGATTCCGGACGGCACGTTCCGCGGGGCGGAGAGCCTTGAAAAAATCCATATTTTAGCGGTGGATCCGGATAAATGCACGGTCAACAATGTGTCGGGCGGCGCAAGGGAAGGGCTTCCCGAAAGAAGCCGCTTCTATGTTCCGGAGGAATCGTATGCGAATTTTGTTACGAACTATTTCTGGGGACCTTACGCGAATTACATTGTGGCGGAATAAAAAAGAAAAAGCATGCGATAGCATGCTTTTTCTTTTTCCTTTGGAAAGGAGAAACCGCATGCTTTTCTTTGCAGAAAGAAAAGCATCAAAAGAACTGCAAGCCTTCGGCTTGGCCGTTAGTGCGGGCCGAAAATGTATTCCGTCGGCTCCCGACACGTGTTTGCACTCGGTAAACTCGTGCAATCCACGGCGGAACACGCCGAACGGGCAGCGAGTGCAATCCGGTAGCCTTACGCCTGCGGGCGCGGGTTTCCAGTGGCAGATGCTCTCCGCACGGCGAATGTTGGCTTGCCGAGCGAAGCGAGAGCAAACAACTGTTGGGAGCCGTGTGTATGCGCTTCCCAGCAGCACGATGAGAGTCCGAGACAGCGTCTCGATGAGTCTTTTGGTGCTTTTCTCCTCAGTGAGAAAAGCACACATCTTCTCCTTTGGAAAGGAGAAACCGCATGCTTTTCTTTGCAGAAAGAAAAGCATCAAAA
>ERZ1673741.562-NODE-562-length-38675-cov-27.268022_pt1 | contig 38675 bp, 34 predicted proteins | sample MGYA00580209_ERZ1673741 | MGnify/ENA primary metagenome ERZ1673741 (study PRJEB41218, sample SAMN15661754) | gut metagenome | host: Homo sapiens | place: Canada: London | collected 2015-08-20/2019-03-30 | study: EMG produced TPA metagenomics assembly of... | reverse complement strand
GTTCAGACAGAATTATGTCGCCGGGCGTCATCTCCCGCTTCGGCGCGCGGGAAAAGTCGAAGGGTTGAACAGGAAAATAAATCTGACTATCAGAAAATCATTCGGATTTCGGACGCTCAAAATTGCAAAAGTGTGCTTATATCACCAGCTTGGCGAACTCCCAGAACCGGATTTCGCCCACAAATTCTGGTGAAGAGGCGAATTTCAAAACAAGGAGTTGAAAAAACGGACAAGGTGTATTAGAGTATTCCCCAACAAGGAATCTTTGCTCAGGATCGCCACGGCGCTCCTGATCGAACTGGACGAAAAATGGCTTGCCAATGGGAAGGTCTATCTGAAAGGTTGACGGCAGAGATTCGGAGAATTTACAGAAAAAACGTTACGTAGCCAAAACTCAAACAAGGAGGATAAAAAATGAATCGGAACGGTTGGACCGGACATGAGAACAGAAGAAGCCGCCATTCCCGCCGGGGAATAGGATTCACCCTGGTGGAACTTCTGATCACGATTGCGATTATCGCGATTCTATGCGCCATTCTTCTGCCGGCTCTGAGCAAGGTTCGGGAGAAAGGACGCTCCATCTCCTGCCTCAACAACCTCAAACAGCTGGGTCTGCACATGCACATGTACGCCGACGACAATGGTGATTTTCTCCCCTCTCCGGAGTGTCCGAACACCCCGACCGCCTGGACTCCCAACTACAACTGGGCGGCGCGGCTGAACGTCTATGCCAACCCCGGCAACGAGAGAGGAATCACCACCGGAACCCAGGCGGAACGAGTGAAATATTTTCAGCAGTTCCGCTGTCCGTCCCTGCCTTTCAGCGGGATACTTACCGCCAAGGAGGAGGTCTACGGAATGAATCCCTATCTGACCGGCATCTGGAGTAGCCGGCAACCAGCCTGCCGGAGCAAAATCGGCCAGACCGGAACCGCCTATGTGCCGGAGGGTTCCCCTTCCAACACGGCTATCCTTGCCGACAGCATCTACGTTTCGACCTCGTCACCGGCGGGGTTTAAAGCGCAGCTGAGCCGTCTGGCCTGCTCCGACAGCGAAGCGGTGCTTCGTCACAGCAACAACTGCAACACGTTGATGGGGGACGGCGCCGCCCGGAGCAACAGCCGCGCCGATTTGACCGTCAAGCTCAAATTCAAAACCGTCTACACGCCGGACGGCGTTAAACTGAATTGAACCAAACCAGAAATCGGGAGGATAATATGTCTTTGTATTGGAAGCCTTTTGTATTCATAATTATGCTCGGCGCTGCGGCCGGAGCCGTCGCCGCACCGTGGAAAGCGGTTCCGGAAGATGACGGTTCCTTCCGGATCGGAGAACAGCAATTCCGGCTCTGCCACTACAATCCCCGCTGGCAGGGCTCAGAACAGTCCGCACGGACTATTTCGGCGACATTCCGGCAAAAAACCGCGGAACGTTTCCAGCTGGAGGCGCAGTGGAAACTTGCTGACGGCAAAACCGTTCCGCTCCGGGAGGAGATTCGACAGGAGCCGGGGGGGACGTTCCATTACCGGGCCTCGATCTCCGTTCCGGAACCGGTTCCGACCGCTACGCTGATTCTGACCACCCACTTCCCCTGTGACACGCCGAACCTCGCCATCCATGTCGACGGAAAAACAATATCCCTGCCGGCGAAGTACCAGCGGCTCTCGCTCTTCGGCGGACCGGCCCGCCGTCTGGAACTTTTCTGGGAGGGGGGGAGCTGCCGTTTTGACGGCGACTTTCAGGTGATCGTGCAGGATAACCGGCGTTACAAGAGTAACGGTTTTTCCGTACGAATTTTCCGGGATCCGCTCAACACGCCGGTCAAGACCTGGGAACTCTCCTTTCGCGGCACACCGGATCACCCCATCACACCGGCGGAGCTGAAAACCTTCCCGGTCCGTCTTACCGTCGCCAACCGTGCCTTCCGGGATGAGCAGCCCGGTGACGGCAAGGGCGGCTGGACCGATCAGGGACCGGAAAACGATCTGCGCGCCTTCGAACTGGCCCCCCGGAAATTCCGGAACGTCGCGTTCGACATTCCCGCTTCCGGGAACGGCTGCCTGGTACTCTCCGGGCGCCGTCCGGATTCGCTTCGGGAGGCGGAGCTGCCCGTTTCCGTTCCGCCGGAATACGCAAGAAACCTCTATCTGCTGCATGCGGCAGCCTGGACCGGAACCACCTCCGACAAGACTGTTGCCACAATCCGGATCGGTTATGCCGACGGTTCCACTCAGGAGCTGAAGGTCGTCGACGGCCGCGATGTGGGCAACTGGTGGGGACCACTGCCGCTGCAGAACGCAGCAGTGGCCTGGGAGACGGATAACGCCAGGACGAAAGTCGGGCTCTACCTTTCCTGCTTCCGGCTCGACCGGCCGGATCCGGTCAAACTCACCTTTCTGAACTCATCGGGACAGGTCTGGCTGCTGGCCGGGATTTCCTTCGGAAACGGCGGACTCCGGCTCGCTCCCGGTCCGGAGGATAAGGTGACGCTTCGGGCCGGCAAAGAGTATCTACCGCTGGCACCCTTCGAACGGATCGCCGCCGGGTCTCCTCTCGACCTCTCCAGTACGCTTGAAGCTCCCGCCGGAAAGTTCGGCAGGGTGATCTGCACGCCGTCCGGAGCATTCGGATTCGAGAAGCGGCCCGGTAAAACCATCCGCTTTCTCGGAATCAATCTGGTCAAGCACTGCAACTACCTCGACAAAGCGGAGGTCGACCGGCTGGTTGATTATCTGGCGGTCAACGGCTACAACTCGGTGCGGTTCCACCACTTCGAAAACGGCCTGCTCGACCCGAAAGCGGAAAATTCCACAACCTTCGACCCGGCCCGGCTCGACCAGCTCGACTACCTCTTCGCCCGGCTCAAGGAGCGCGGCATCTACTGCTGTCTTGATCTCTACGCCAGCCGGGCGATCCGCCCGGGCGACAAGGTCGAGGAGATTCCGGCTTTCCGGGGATATGAGTTGAAAATGCTGCTCTCGATCAGTCCGTCGGCAATGCGGACCTGGAAGGCGTTTGTCCGGCAGCTGCTCACCCACCGCAACCCCTACACCGGGTTGACCTGGGGGGAGGATCCGGCTCTCTACAGCTTCAACCTGATCAACGAGCAGACGCTGGTGGTCGAATGGAACCGCCTCTACCCGGAACTGGCCCCGCTTTTCGAGAAACGGTATGTCCAGTACCTCAAGGAACGCGGGCTCGACACTCCTGAGCGGATCAAGGCGCGCAACGGAGAATTCATCCGTTTTCTGAACGAGCTTGAGGGAGCGCGAATGGATGAGCAGATCCGTTTCCTCCGCGAAGAGCTCGGGGTCCGGACGCTGATCACCGACCACAACTACGTAAACAAGTTCACGATGCAGCCTCTCCGGGAGAGACTCGACTTCGTCGACAACCACCAGTACTGGGACCACCCGGAATTCGTCGAGCAGCGCTGGAGACTGCCGAATCGCTACCATCAGCGTTCCGCCCTCGCCCGGATGGCGGAGTTTCCCCGCGCAATGATGCCGACGCGCATCTTCGGGAAACCTTTCACAGTAACGGAATACAACTACTGCAATCCCAACCGGTTCCGCCGGGAGGCCGGTCCGCTGGCGGGAGCCTGGGCCGGATTCCAGGAGTGGAACGGGCTCTACCGTTTCGCCTGGAGCCACGCCCGTCCTCAGCCGGCGGGATTCGACATCGCCAACGATCCGCAGGAGCTGCTCTCCGAACGGATTGTCCACGCCCTGTTCGTGCGGGGAGATGTCGCGCCGGGCCGGGAGGCCATCGCCTTCACCGTCGACGATGCCCTGATCAGCAAACTCCCGAACCTCGACTGGGGGACCACCGACTACCCGACCGATTTCAACCGGCTCGGCCTCTTTCACCGGATCGGAACGCTGACCGCGGGGAAACAGGTGCCCGGCGTCCAGGCGCTCCCGGTCGGAGACTGGTATCGCGGACTCTCCCAAACCGAACGCGCGGAAATCCGGCAGGCGGCGGATGAGAAACGCGCCGTGACCGACACCGGTGAAATCGAAATCGACGGAAAGAGCGGCCACTTCCGCTGTCTGACGCCCCGCTCCGAAGTGCTGGTCCTTCCCGGCGGAGACGCTGCCGGCAGGCTGCTCCGGGTCTCCGGCGCCACCGTCGCCCAGACCGTCGCCCTGATCTCAAAGGAGAAGCAACCGATCACGGCCGGCGGCGACCTGCTGCTTTTCCAGCTGACCCGGACCGGAAATACCGGCATGCGGTTCCGAGACCGGAAGGAACGGATTCTCGAAAGCTGGGGGACCCTCCCGGTCCTGCTTCAGCGCGGCTCTGCGCAAATTGAGATTGGAACGCTCCCGCCGGGAGCATGGCACGTGGTCGCGCTCTCGCCGGACGGAACCGAACGCGGCACGGTCCCCTCGGAATTCACAGGGGGGAAACTGCGCTTCACCGCCGCCAACGATGCGTTTCCACAAGGTGTCATGGCCTATTTCATTACCCGGAAGCAGCCCAATAACGTAGTCCCACAGAAACAGGAGCAATAAATGTACACACTTGAAAACAACCGGATCCGGTTCCGCCTCGACGATGCCGGGAAAGTCGTCTCGCTCGCCAATGCGGAAACCGGCCGGGAGTACGCCGGAGGATGCTCTCTCTGGAGAATCATCCGTCAGAACGGAGCACAACTGGAGGAGGAGGTCTGCGCCGACACCTGCGCAATCGCAATCTCGCAACCCGGACCGGACCGGCTCATGCTGCACTACACGCGGCCGCGGGCCGCCTCGGGAGAGGCGCACTTCGAAGTCGACGTCGAAATCCGGCTCGCAGCGGATGAACTGGAGTTCGACGCGGAGCTCCGCCACACCGGGGACGATCCCGGCGAGGTGCTCCGGGAATTTCAGTTTCCGCTGCTCGGCAACCTTCAGTGCCGCCCGGAAACCGGATTGATCTGGGGGGCGAACGGCGGTCAGCACCATCCGGATCTTCTCCGCAAAATTGCATCCTGCCACTCGAATTACATGGCAAAGGACAACAAGGCGGTCGAATGTTCCACCCTCTACCCCGGACTCTCTTCGGTCAACTGCTATCTGATCACGGAACCGGAACAGAGCCTCTATATCGCCAGTTGTGACCCGGCCTTCTCCTACACGCTCCATCTGCTCCGCAAACGGAAAGAGGCTGTCGACGCCACCCTGGTCAAATATCCCTTCCTGAATCCCGGGGAACGTTGCAGAATCACCGGCTACCGGGTCGCCCCGGTCTCCGGCTCCTGGCACCGAGCCGCCGATCATTACCGCTGCTGGTGCGACACCTGGATGAAAATTCCGGAAAAGCCGGAATCGGTCCGCACCCTCACCGGCTGGCACCGGCTGATTATGCGCCACCAATACGGGGAAACCCTCTTCCACTATCGGGAATTGCCGCGCATCCTCGCCTCCGGACTGGCGGCGGGGATCGACACACTGTTCCTCTTCGGCTGGCATGAAGCCGGACACGACGCCGGATATCCCGAATACCGTTGCGATCCCGCCCAGGGCGGCAGTGAGGAACTCAAACGTCAGGTCGCGGCATTCCAGCGGGGCGGCGGCAAGGTGATCCTCTACTTCAACGGTCAGTTGATCGACACCGCAACGGAGTTCTACCTGTCGGAGGGAAGGAAGCTCTCCACGAAGCTTCCCGGCGGCCAGGAGCACCGGGAGTTCTACCGTTTCGGCGGAGACGGCACCGCGCTGCGCCAGTTCGGCAACAAGGTGTTCGCCACCGCCTGTCCCGCCTGCGAACAGTGGCATGCCCGCCTGAAGCAGCTGGCCGATTTTGCGATCGAACTCGGTTGCGCCGGTGTATTTTTCGACCAGATGGGATATGTGAGCACTCCCTGCTGCGACCCATCGCACGGCCACCGGGTTCCTTTTATGGAGGTCATGCGCGCCAAAGCCGAACTGCTCGGAGAGCTGCGTGAATACATCAAAAGCCGCCGTCCGGAGATGAGCTTTGGAATCGAATGGAACAACGATCTGACTTCCCAGCACGTCGACTATATCCACAGCATCACCGGCGGAACTGAAATTGCCAACCCCGGCTGGCGCGAACGGGGCGAACGGCCGCAATGGCTGGGATTCTCCGAATTTGTCCGCTACCTGTTTCCGGAGCAGATCACGACCGACCGCGACATCCGGGACGATCAGGAGATCGAATGGCGCGTCAATCACGCCGTACGGCTCGGCCTCCGCAGTGACGTCGAAATCTACCGCTGCCGGGCGCTGATCGACGCAACGCCCCGCTACAAAGCGTATCTGAAAGAGGTCAATGATTTCCGTCGCCGCAACCGCGATCTTCTCTTTGACGGTCTCTTCCGCGACACCGACGGGGTCTGGTGCGACAGCCGGGAACCCGATTACGCACTTTTCCGTGCAGGAAGCCGTGCCGGAGTCCTTCTGACCCAGAGCCATCGCGACCGGATCACCGCAACCGTGAAGGTTCCCGGCGGAAGATACACTGGATTTGACGCGCTCGGCGCGGCCGAAGTCAGGGAGGAGGCAGGGAGCGTCACTGTGGAGATTCCCCGGGATGGAATGGTGCTTCTGCGCTACGACTGCTGAAGCGGAACTCCCAGCTGGACAGGCTGCCGGCGCACTGCTGGAAAACTGTTGTTCACGGTGAAGGCGGGATACTCCCGCCGGATCCGGTCGTCAAAGCGGATGTCACAGCTGCGCCAAATCGCATCGCACAGCCGTTCCCGGTTCCGGTAGTGCCCTGCCAAAAAATCGGGCAATCTGCCGTGCCGGTGAACTGACTTCCTTGATCTGAATTAAAAATATCCGTTTTTCCATTCACAAATGCCCGATGTCCGGCTGGTGCCGTGTAAGTGATATTTGTGCTTCAGAGCTGATTCGGACGCGCGGTCTTGCATTTGCGCAGAAAATACGGGAATTTCTCATGCTTCGGATGTGGTTCCAAGGTAGTGAAATGCGGACGAGGACAGACCATCAGCCAATACAACGCTTTCTGTAATCAGCGTACCTGTTTATGATTTCCCCTGTGACCGCGGCGCTTCAATTCCGCAGCAGCCGGAGAACTCCGTAAAATGGGCTCTCCCTATAAATCTCCAGCACTTCGTCCTTGACCCGGTCGTCGGAAGCTGCCCGGAAAATCTCTCGCCGGCTTTTATAATAAAAACTCGCAAGAGGAATCTGAAACAATTTTAACTGACGATTTACGTTTAAATCCGGTCGTCCTCGGTTTACGGCTTACTTTCTTTTCGCTCTGTCTTGGACTGGTATTTTCCCGCGATCTCAGCGACAGTCAAATCCCCACGCAGTGCTTTCAGCGTCACATCGCTTTTAAATTTGGAGTCACACGACTTTTCCATAAAACGCCCTCCCTTTCCTGGTTAATTTAACGGGCATTTTAAACCAAGTCAAGTTTTCAGCTTTCGGGACCAACCGCAGTCTCACGGTAAAACATAAAACGGTAAGCGCCCAGCGAGCCCCATGGTGAGGGGGATCAAGGGAATTTTTTTTAAAGGGGAAATGGCCACAAAATGAATGCCGTCAGACGACGATAACCGCCTGACGGCATTTCCTCTTCATAATAATGAGCCCGAGCTTATTGACTACTTTGCTTCTCCCTTGGGGATCAGCGAATCAACCTGCCCTGCCGGAGTGGAACTCAAACGAGGGAGAACGTCTTCGAGCCACTTGCGAAAGCAGATGCCGTTCGCTTTGCATGTCGCGGCGAACGAATACAAGATAGCGAGACGCTGCCCACCTGCTTCACTGCCAGCAAAGAGGCAGTTCTTTCGTATACGCCCAGCGAACCCCATGGTGAGGGAGGAATAGTGGGAGATTTTTTTGAAGGAAAGTAAGCTCCTAAAAGATGAATGCCGTCGGGCTACGATGACCGCCCGACGGCATTCCCCTCTTCATAATAATTAGCCCGAGCTCATTGACTACTTTGTTTCGCCTCTGGGATCAGCGAATCAATCAACCCCGCCGGAGTGGTTGTGAGGCGTGGGAGAACCTCTTCGAGCCACGTGCGAAAACAGATGCCGTTCGCTTTGCATGTTGCGGCGAATGAATACAAGATAGCAAGCCGCTGCCCACCGGCTTCACTTCCGGCAAAGAGGCAGTTCTTTCGGATGATCGCAATTCCTCGGTTGAGCCGCTCGGCCGGATTGTTGTCGATGTTTAACCGGGCATCCTTCAGGAATTTCTTGAGTTCTTCTTCAATGTTCAACGCATAAGAGACGGCTTGCGCGACCGGAGATGACGGACGTTCCGACTCTTTGAGAGCTCGGCACTGTTCAAAAAATTCCCGGACAAGCTTCTGAGATTGCCGGCGTGCCTCCTTGTGCGCATGAAAGAGAGCCGTATCCGTTCCCTTCTTTTCCGCCCTCTCTTTTGCACCCCGCTCAATTTTGTACAGGGCTTGTATCATTTTCAGCGGAACCTCAGCTTTCGTATATCCGCATTCGACGGCCTGCAGAAAGCGTCTGCGGACATGCGCCCAGCAACAGGCAACCTCGCAGTCCAGTTTTTCATAGGCCGCGTAAGAATCTCTGATGATTGTTCCTGAGTAATTTCCGAGCAGACTTTCTGCAACATTCCGGGATAGGGATGGCGAAAAGTGAAAAGCAATCATTGGCGGCCCAACTCCAGTCAATCGGTACCACAAGTAAGCCTGTTTGCATTTCTTTGTCCCCTTGATCATCAATTTGATGAATGTCTCATCAGCATGGAGGATGTCACACTGCATAATCTGCTCAATCATCCGCTCATATAGGGGGTGCAAAGCGTCCGCCGTACGTTTGTAGAGATCTTCCAGCGTAGACGGAGCCACCGGAAGTCCCTCGTTGCCGAACATCCGCGCCTGACGTTCCAGGGGGATGGCATTCTCCACTTTATCCGCAACTACTTTGGCAACAAAAGAGGCGTCATAACGAGTTCTGCCGCTGACCGAATCAAACACATCTCCCGGGGCGGGAGCCGTAACAACGCCGCGCAGCGCGTCCGAGGGATCGGCATATTTGGCGCGTTTGAAATGAATCACATACAACCCGGTTCGGAACGCGATCCGCTCGCTTTCATCATAACCGATCAGAATCATTCCTTCCCGTTCCTCTTCCGGAACATCTATTACGCGTTCTTCACGCGGCAGGTCGGCGGGAATCTCGGAAAGTGCGTTCGGCTGACGAACTTTCCGTTCATGTTCGGCTACCGTAGCTGTTTGAACTTCTTTCGATGGTTCAGGAGATTCCTCTTCGGGAAAAAGCGATGGGGTGTTATCCTCTGGAATATAATGTTCCGTTTTGGAACCGAACATCTGGCGTTTGAACCATGCCAGCTCATTGCTGAGTTTTTCGATTTCCTCAGCTTGCTCCCGAATAATTTGCCGGGCTTCGTCAAATGTTGTAACTTCCGGTAATACCATAATGAAAATATACCGGAAACTTCCTCAAATTCAAGCTTTGTCAAGACTTTTTCGAGTATCTTTTGTAATAGCGATGCGGTTTGATTCCAGATAAAATCGCCGCAAGTTCTCGACTGGTCAATTCAATCCGTCCATCGGCTGATTGCGGGATATGAAAGCCGCCTTGTTCCAGTCGTTTCATCCAGATCACAAAGCCGCCGTCCTCCCATTGCAGTAACTTTACCAGTTTTTTATTACGGCTGAAGAAGGCGAACACATGTCCTGATTCCGGATCCTGTTTGATATACTCTTCCACCGCCCCTGCGAGACCTTCGAACGATTTTCGCAGGTTTATCGGAGTGGGACAGTAGTAGATCCTTACCGAGCCGCCGATGCCGAACATGACTGCCTCTTGAGCAGATTCAACACTTCGGACAGCGTAGTGCCATCGAAACCTTTTGCCACTGCAATTTCTATGCCGTCAATCAGCAGCCGAATCCCTGAGTTATCACTCGCATTGGTCTGCAAAGGCTTGATCTCTACCAGCTCCAGCGATTCCGGATCGCTCACATCATCCTGGCGTGCCTTTTGCAACACTCGGATCCAGCGACGGGTACTTTCGTAAGGCAGCTCCTTCAGCTCGCTGTATTCTTGAATCGTCAGACCGGTGTCCCAATATTCTGACAGTTGCGCCTCCCAATAATCTCGTCCTTCGCGTCCCATGCCGTTCTCCCATTATTCCGGTTTGTGGAAGAACATACCACACTGTCTGACTCAAATCCAGATGGCCCTCACTGGGCGCATACCTTAAAATTGCGGGCATTGCCATAAGATCAATGCTGTTTCAAATATCTTTCCCATTGGATAAGTCGTTAATGGATCGGAATGGAATGTTTTTTACATTCCTCTAAAAAGCACTGATATCTTCCTGTCCAAAAAAGAATAAACTCTGGAAGATCATTTAAGCGATGCCTGATTAATATTCCTTGGCACACAATGCCCTTTTTCAAAGAAACACCAAGGATATCATGATATGGAAGCAAATACCTTTTTTTCAGGAAAAGGAAACCTGTTGAAAGTCGTAATGACTTCTCTGTAAAAATCGCTTCCGCAAAAGGATAGGAATAGTTCATTGCATCGCAATATGAATTGCCGATTCGAATTCCTCCTCGAAATTCACGCATTTTCATTACTCCTTCAGGGAAGTTACAGTTCCACCATTACCAATGATTTGTTGTATAAAGGTCTGAGTGACATAGGTATGCATTTCAGCAGGAGTTCCTGCTCCGAACCCAATGGAAAACGAAGCACTACTATTTTCTATCTGTGTAATATCAGTCGGGATATTCACGTCTCCACCAATAACCACACCTTCGCCACCGGACCCTCCAATAACAATCGCCGTTCCGGCTAGCGCATCAACTGCTCCTGCTCCAGAAATACTAAGCGTCCCTGTTACGCTCCCTCCTGCACCAACTTCAGATCCACCTCCAGCACTTTGATAAAAGCCTGCACTGAAACCAGAATCAGAACTATAGCCCAAAGCAATACCAACACTGGTAGTTCCACCAACAGCTCCACCTCCACTAAAAGTTATCCCAATTTGGATTGTCCATAAGCCATTATAATCAATAGCATAACTCGTCCAGTTGTTGCAATACGCGAAATTATTCCATCCATCGGGATAGCCAAGGGGGTCGGCTGTTTGCCATTTGCCATACTCAGAACGATAGTTTCTAAACAGAAAGGCATAACCAAGTTCACCGATATAGGGTTTCCCGGTGTACATGATGTTGGTATCGGCACTTTCGCCGAACGAGGTCATACTGATGGCTTTGCCGCCGATATTAAGCGTGGAACCGAGCATATCATTAAACATTACCCCGTTTTTGCTGCTTAAAATGGGATTGCCGCCAGTGACATAGGGTTCGTTGATAAATGAGTTTTCGCCGCGATGAATCAGGGCAAGTTCATCCCAGAGGAATTTTTCAGACTTACCATCGTGGATTGCCTGGGCAATTTGTCCATCGTTGTGATAATTAAAACTTGCGATCTGCAGCCCATTTTCAGTTACGCTCAAAACTTTATCCAGCCAACCGTAGACGTAGGATTTGTCGCCCTCTTTAATCAATCGTCCGGCAGCATCATACGCGTATTCAGTTACTTTGCCATCTGTTGTGGATGAGACCAACTGATTGGCTTTATCATATGCATAAGATGTTGTCTTGCCGTTAACCGTCTTACTCAATATATTTCCGGCAGGATCATAAACATATCTTTCCGCCACATTGCCCTGCATATCCGAAACTTGCAAAAGCTGTCCGCGCCGGTCATACAAATACATCTGATACTTGTCATCCACCACACGCCCGATAATCGTTCCGTCTGGCGAATAGATATATTTCAACATTGAAACCGGCGATACTTTCCCTCCAAGTATCTTGCTTTTCAGCTGGCCATATTTGGTATATTCAAAGTAAATCGGGCAACCGTCGACAATCTGCATCATAAGCTGGTTTTTATCGTTGTAAATATACTTGACTTCTTTTCCACCCGACTTGATTTCAATCAAACGCCCGAATTTGTCATAAGTTTTGGTCTCCGCCAGAATCAAAGTTCCATTTTTGAGAATGCGCTCTATGCGCTGCCCATAACGATTATAACGATACGTAGTTTCAGCATCGCCGTCAGTCTTTCGTATCAGACGGCCGAAATAATCATACAGGAAGGTCGCTTTACGGTCTCCACGCGTAGAAGCGATGAGTTTTCCCCAGCTGTTGTATGAAAAGGTTTCGACCTGATTATCCGCATACGTAATCTTTACAAGACGATCCAGTTTATCGTATTCATATTTGATGGAACGATCGGTTTTACCCTTCCATTTAGAGTCCATCCGGGAGAGCATTCCATACTTGTCGTGAACATAATCTGTGAGCTGACCGACACCCGTGCGACGGGAATCCAATCCGAAACGATTCCAGTCAAATGTGATGGTGTGGCGGTTCTGATCCAAGACCTTGTGGAGCTGACCAACTGCATTGTAAGAGTATTCTACGCTGGTTTCATCGGGAAAAAGTTCTTTGATTACGCGGCCGAATGCATCGCGTTCAAATTTTTTGACTCGTCCCGCCTGGTCGCGGTAACTGACAGGCTGCCCGTTGCCGTTATACGTGATTTCAATTGAATTTAAAAGTTCCGCACCATCTTTGCGTTCAATTTTTGAAATCAATCCGGCCGACGTATAGTAACAGGTCGTCTGAACGCCATAAATATCCGTTGTCGTTTTCTGACGGTTGAAAACGTCAAATTCCCGCTTAACAGTCTGATCGAATGAATTGGTTACCGCAACGGGATACCCAAAGCTGTTATAGTGAATAAAAGCCTGCGTCTGCCCATTGGAAACCGAAACGGGTTGATTGTTTTGATTGTAGTGAATTTGAGTGGCAACAGCAGGTTTTCCATCGGCATTCAGCCGGAAGATCTGCGTGGGATAAGGCGCACGACCATAAGAAAAAGCCGTTACCGGTTCCGGCTCAGTTTGATCTGCGGCACGACGAGTGATCAGTTTCAGATTGCCATCAGTATTATACTCAAAGTTAATGTCGTTATCAGCCATGTCGCGAACACGGATCACATTGCCGGTCAATTTATCATAACGATAATTGACAACATCGCGTCCACGACCGTCTACAATTTTACGAACTTTTCCTAAATATGCCACATCCATTCGCATAAAATAGTAAACGGTATAACTTTTCCCGGAAAACTCCGTGATTTTAAAAACACCGGTATTCTCCGCAAAATCATAAGATGCATGTTGGCGAAGACGGTTGGTCAAGCGCACTTTTCCCGGTTCACGATCCGGATATGAATAATTGAATTGCAGATCGGAAAGCAACCGCCCGTTGATTGCTCCGGAATATTTGACTTTCCGATCTTTTTTTGCCTGAAGTTCCTGCTGACGTTCTTCCTGTTTTTGGTGCTGAACCAGCAAAGACTCCGCAAATTCCCCCTGCCGGATTTTTGCGAGGAATCCATAATCGTCATATGAAAATTCAAAAGGATTCAAATCACCAGTCTGAATAGAGACCAACCCTGGACGCGTTGTCTTAACTTCTGCAGCACCGATCTCCTTTGGAAGGATTGTCAGAGAAAGAGTCTCATATGCAATTTTATGTACAACTCCGTTAATTTTAAGCTCAGAAACTTGCGAGTTTTCATAGTTCAGCTCAACGAATACGCAGTCGTCCTGAGAAATAGAAATTAACTTGCCCTTATTATAATTAAATGTAATACTGCGTCCTGCAGAGGAGGAAATCCGTTGAAGCCGTCCATTTTTATAGACAAATTTCCAACCCTGATAATTGCGTTTTCCTGTAAAGGTCCAATTCCCAGATTGACGCACTTTTTTATCAGAAGCCGAGGTATTTGCTTCCCATTCCGAATAGGGCGCATAAAAACCGCGTCCTTTTTTCGCCGCTTCATAAAGCTCAATCTTGATGGCATCTTTGGGCATTTTTTTCTTTTTCGGGAAAAATTTTATCTTTTCGCCCCAAGGAGTTGTCCAAAGGACTCCGTCCTTATCGTAATATGCAGAGGATTCCAACTGCGGCGAGGACCAAGCAAAACCGAAAGCCCCCGTTTTTTCCCTGGCAGAATTATAAACCAGCTGAATCGGATAGCGAAGCTCCGGAGAAAAATTTGCAATTCCAAGAGTTCGGGTATATAAGAACCCGTTCTCTGTCAACGAGGCTTTTCCTGCAGTCAACGGTTTTGAAATAAAATTCACATTTTCGATCGCAAAGGCAAAGTTTCCCATCAAAAACAGGAAAAACAAAAAAATACGCTGTAACATCTGCACATACTCCTCAATAATAAATTTTTTCTAATATTCTTTATACAATACTGCTGTCTTTTGCTTTTGTCAAGAAGAAAGATAAATTTTTGATAAAAAATTTGTCCTGTAAAAGAGTCAATAACATTATTCGTAAGCCTTTTTCTGACAATTCAGACGACGATAAAAGCGAGGAACGCCAGTCCGGTAGCAAAAGCAGGGACAAATAGAAAGAACCATTACAGTAGAGAACTAGGATTGGATCAGATGATTTGGCGTTGTGGAAACCGGACATCTGGGACGAGTAAAAAGGTGTTCCCCTCATGAATATTACGGCACCCGGCGCCCCCCCGCCACAATCGCCATGTTTTTTGTCTAGAAACGGCAAGAGACAAATCAACAAACAGACCGCGATTCAGAACAGTTTCAGCTTAAATGTCCTTTTATTTTGTCCGGTAGCATGGTAGTGCCCGAAGTTTTGAGCACATTTTGAAACAGACAATCGTAACCGCCCAGCCAGCCCCATGGTAAAGGAAAATATCGGCGATAGAGTTTTGAAAAGATTAGAGCAGGAACTCATTGACAACTTTGCTTCTGGAATCAGCGAATCAATCTGCCCTGCCGGAGTGGAATTCAAACGAGGCAGAATGTTTTTTAGCCACTTGCGAAACCAGATCCTGTTCGCTTTGCATGTTGCGGCGAATGAATACAGGATTGCGAGACGTTGCCTACCAGCTTCGCTTCCGGCAAAGAGGCATTTCTTTCGGATGATCGCAATTCCTCGGTTGAGGCGTTCGGCCGGGTTGTTATTGATATTCAGCCTGGAATCCTTCAGGAACTTTTTGAGCTTCTCTTCGATATTCAGGGCATAAGAGACGGCTTGGGCGACAAGGGAGGTCGGTTGTTCCGACTCGTTGAGTACCCGGCACTGCTCAAAAAATTCCCGGATGAACTTTTGCGACTGCCGACGTGCATTTTTCCGCTCTTGATAGAGTGCGGTTTCCGTACCCTTCTTTTCCGCTCGTTCTTTTACAACACGCTCAATTTGGTAGAGGGCGTGTATAATTTTCAACGGAGGCTCTGCTTTTGTATATCCGCTTTCAACACCTTGTGGAAAGCGCCGCCGGACATGCGCCCAGCAACAGGCAACCTCGCAGTCCAGTTTTTCATAGGCCGCGTAAGAATCTCTGATGATTGTTCCTGAGTAATTTCCGAGCAGACTTTCTGCAACATTCCGGGATAGGGATGGCGAAAAGTGAAAAGCAATCATTGGCGGCCCAACTCCAGTCAATCGGTACCACAAGTAAGCCTGTTTGCATTTCTTTGTCCCCTTGATCATCAATTTGATGAATGTCTCATCAGCATGGAGGATGTCACACTGCATAATCTGCTCAATCATCCGCTCATAAAGGGGCAGCAAGGCTTCTGCCGTGCGTTTGTAGAGAGCTTCCAGGTAAGATTGGAGCCTCCGGCAATTCATCGTTGCTGAACATCCGTGCCTGGCGTTCCGGAGGGATGGCATTCTCCTCCTTGTCCGCAACCACCTTGACGATGAAAGAGACATCATAACGAGTTCTACCGCTGACCGAATCGAAAACATCTCCCGGAGCAGGAGCTGTGACAACACCGCGCAACGCATCAGACGGATCGCATATTGGGCTCGCTTGAAATGAATCACATACAATCCGGTATGGTAAGCAATCCGTTCGCTTTCCTCATAACCGATTAAAGTCATCCCCTGCCGCTTTTCTTCCGGAACATCAATGATGCGTTCCTTGCGCGGCAAGTCAGACGGTATTTCAGAAAGAGCGTTCGGCTGACGGATTCTACGTTCGTGTTCCGACACCTTTTGAGGAGCCTTTTCTATTGGGACTTCCTCTTCTTCAGGAAAAAGCGATGGGGTATCATCCTCCGGAATATAATGTTTCGTTTTGGAACCGAACATTTGGCGTCTTAACCAAGGCAATTCGTTGCTGAATTTTTCAACATCCTCTGCTCAGAGCTGCGATCCAACGACGAGTGTTTTTATACGGCAAATCTTTCAGCTCGCAATACTTCTGAATCGTTAAACCTCCATCCCAATATTATTCCGACAACTGTTCCCGCCAGTAATCACGGCTCCGCTTCTCTCGTTTCATATACTCCTCCAAATTTAGAGTTTCGGAAGCAAAGTAATCCTGATTAGCGGAAATTTCTAGATGAGGCTGCCTGGGCGGTTACTGACTTATGATAGTTTTGAATATCTATTTTCTTTTCTTTCGCTCCAATGCTTCATCCGCCATTCGTCCGAGCTCCTGTGCTGACGTGTTTTTCAGTATCTGAAAGAGCCGATTTCCAGCCTGCGGTTTTCTCTGTTGCACAGAAGAAATTCTTTTTGCAGTTTCAGATGCGGGGAGTGCCGCCGTTCCAAGACAGAGCAATTGAGTTTGAGGTGTTGACGAAACAAGGGGATGTTCCGCTGAAATTGTGTTTTTCTTTCTCAATGCCGGTGGGCGTTTCCGCTTTGAGGCTCGCTGTTCGCGGACTTTGATGAAGCGCATGACTGTGGTTCTCGCAACATCAAAGCCTTCCGCTTTCAGCCGACGCTGGATTTCGGCGGCAGTCAGGAGATCGTCATACCACCAGTCCAAAATCTGATCCGTGAACGGAATCAGGCAGCTTCTGAAAGCTCCGGGATGCATTCTTGCGACTTTCGTTTGATTCATTATGAGTCCCTCTCTGTTCATTCTTAATTCGTGCGTAATTTAAGCCTTATTTACGCATATGTCAAGTGCGTAATTTTATTCCATTATCATATTACGCACGCATTACGCATGTAGAGAGCGTAATGCGTGCGTAATCAAAAGCCTATCGGTCACGATAGGAAATTGCGTCTGCTGTAAGCAGCAAAAAATCAAATTTTTTTTGAAAAAATTATTTTTTCCGCAAATCAGCATTGGACTTTTTCGCGATAGCGGATTATAGTATTGCCGGGGTGTGTGGAAAGGTATTTTGTTCACCGCGGCAAAGATCAAAGCCACACATGGCAAAGGTGCGGATTTCTATCGTCAGCACCTTGCCAATAATGACTATTACAGCGAGCACGACAGAGTCGAAGGACACTGGCGGGGCAGTTTGGCATCCGTATTCGGACTTGAAAACGAATCGGTCACACAGGATGTTTTTTCGCTGTTTCAGCAGAATCTGAATCCATCCACGAAACAAAAACTGACTCCCCGGAACAATCCGAATTCCGTCCGTTTTTATGATTTCCAATGCTCGGCACAGAAGTCTGTTTCCGTGATGTCATTGTTCGATTCTCGACTGATTGAAGCTCACTGGAAAGCGGTTGAAATAGGGATGCGGGAGCTGGAACGCTTTGCCGCAGTCCGCATCCGTAAAGGCAACAATTTCGCGACAAAAAACTTTGCCTATACGGGCAAGATCATATACGCACAGTATCATCATGACACGAGCCGTCTGCTTGATCCGCAGCTTCATACACACAATGTGATCGTGAATGTAACGCAGGAGGACAACGGTTCCTTCAAAGCTCTTGACGCTTCGGAAATGTATCGTGCGATCCGGTATGCAGGGAAATCCTACCAGAATGCCTTGGCGCAGGAGTGTATCCGTCTCGGGTATGACATCGAAATGAAGCGGTCCGACAAGGGCGAGATTACCGGATTCGAGATCAAGGGCGTTTCGGAAGATGTCCTGAAACGCTGTTCGCGCCGCCGGGAACAGATTGATAAGGAGATCGAGAAATTCGTGGCAACGAAAGGGCGTCAGCCGACGCCTGATGAAGTCAAGCTCATGACTCTACTGACGCGCGGCCGCAAGATGCTGGAAAAGACGACGGATCAGGTGACCGCGTTCAAGATGTCACTGTTCACCGAGGAGGAACGGAGCAATTTCCGGAGCATGGCAAGCGAGGCGGAACAGTTGAGTTTTCTGATGCCGCCGCGTCCGGGGCGCGAGACTCCGGAACAGCAGATTCGGAAGGTTGTCGAGCAGCTGTTCGAGCGGAATGGCGTGCTGCGCTGGGATGCGATTCTTGCCGAGGTTCAGAATCAGAATCTCGGTGAAACCGATCTGGAAACCTTCCATGCCGCGATTGAGAAAATTCCCGGTCTGGTGAATCTCGGCAAACCTGCCGTGAATCCGTATTTCACGACGGAGGAGAATATCGAACGGGAAAATTACTGCATCGACATCGTGAATAAGACCAAAGGCGTCTGCAACGATTTCGCGAGCGACTACATTCCATTCAGCGAGGCGGAGGATACCTTCGATCATTCCGCGCAGATTGAGGTGATCAATCAAATTGTGCAGGCGAAAGAACCGTTCGCGGTCTTTCGCGGCGTCGCCGGAGCGGGCAAGACCTCCACCTTGCAGGAACTCTGCAAGTGTCTCAAAAAAGGCGGCGTGATCAACATTCACGTGGTTGCTCCGACAAACTCGGCGGTGGATGTACTGCGGAGCGAAAATTTTGAATCCGCCCAGACGGTTGCCATGTTTTTGCAGAACAAGGATAAACTGCCGCCGCAGGGTTCCTATCTTATTATAGATGAATCCGGTTTGAACTCGCTCAGGCAGGGAACGGAGATGATGAAACTTGCGATGGAGAACGAATACCGGGTATTGTTTGTCGGCGACGAGCGCCAGCATTCCTCGGTGGAAGCGGGCGATTTCTTCCGTCTGCTGGAGGATCATTCCAACATCACGAAGACCTGTCTTTCGCAGATTCACCGTCAGCAGGTACAGGAATACCGGAGGGGAATTGAGCTGATTTCGGCGGGAAGCGCTCAGGATGGCTTCGAACATCTGGATGAGCATGGTTACATTCATGAGGACAAGGCAGCTTATCTGGAACGCGCCGCAGAGGATTTTGTAAAACTGACTGACGACGGCAGACGTCCGCTGGATTGTATCGCAGTTTCGCCGACCAACAGAGAGTGCGATCTTTTGACGGATATGATCCGGCAGAAGATGAAAGCCGCCGGACGGATCGTGGAGGATGAAGCCAATCCGGTGGAATCGTTCCGTTCCTGGGGCTGGACGAAGCCGCAGCTCGGCAATATCGAAAATTATCAGGTCGGCATGAAGATTTTCTTCAATACGAAAGTCCGAGACGTCGCCAAACCGGGCGAGATGGCGGAGGTCTTGAAAATTGAAGATGGCAAGCTCGTTTTGAGCAACGGCAAGACGGTGAAGCCGTCTCTGATCCGCAACAGTATTGATGCCGGGAACGCTGTTTCCCTGCCGGTCGGGAAAGGTGATATTGTCCGTTTTACGGTGAATCTGCGGACACCGGAATACAAGATCAACAACGGCAGTCTGGCGATTGCGACGGGCAGCCGGAACGAATATCTTCTGCTGGATTCCAACCGGCGGGAACTGACCACGATCCGGCTTCCGGAGAATTTCCGCGGACTGAAATACGGCTGGGTGATGACTTCCCATGCGTCGCAGGGAATGACCTCGAAAAATGTGGTTGTCGCGGCGGAAAAGATGTCGAAACAGGCGTTTTATGTCGGTTGTTCGCGCGGGAAATTCAACCTTGCGTTGCATGTTCCGGAAAAGGAGTATTTCAAAAAGAAGCTGATGGCGATCCGGACGGAACGTCTTTCCGTTCATGACCTGCTTGCTTCGGGAGAAATTACGAAGATCCCGGTTCGGAAATCCGCAGAACAGATCACGCAGGAGTGTCGTCCTGATCCGCATCAGCTGGTGCGGAAATGCTGGCAGGACAGACTCCGGAATGTCCTGTGCCAAATTACGAAGAGAACCAGGGCGGCGCTTTCAAAGATGCTGTTGCTGAACGGTTCCTATCAGAATCGCCAGGCAATCGCCCGGCAGGAAGAAAAGGATTTGCAGAAGCGGGAGGCACCGGCAGTCGTGCCGGAAAAAGCCCCGGTTGTGCCGGAAAAAGCCGGCGTTCAAACGGAAGAAGTCAACTCGAAAACAGACGCCGAATTACGCGAATTGGAAGAATTCGAGCGTCAATTTTATCAAAAATATGGAACGGAGGTAAGCAATGAAAACAGAAAACAGGAACGAACAGAACGGCAGCGCCGGAGCAAGCCCGGACATGGAATGGGATTCGATTGACAGGGATTGGGATTCGAGCGTCTGCTGGCAAAGGAGCACCCATGTCCTGCCGCGTCTGCGGGTCGTGACGGAGCTGGAGGAATTTCTGATCCCGTGGGTGCATGTGGCGCTGGTGAAATCCGACCGCTCTTTCCGGGTGATTGAGATTCATACTTCGCTTGGTGTCTCGTTCACAATTGCGGCGGCAGTTCCGCAGAAACAGCTCTATGGCATGTTGCAGCTTGAGCGTGTCCGGTGCATTTATCCGGTCGAGGGCGTGAGTGTAAAGGCATCAGCAAATCAAGAGTGACAGTTGCTTTTTCAAGTTATTATGCTCTATTACATTACGGATATTGAGCACAAAGGCATAAACGGCTATTCAAACCATTTGTCGGAGACAGAAATGACAGGAATTACACGTTACAAGGAAGCTGTTCAGATGATAAAGACCGCGATTCTTCAAAGTCGCTATCGCGCGGCCCGTGCGGCGAATGCTGAACAACTGAAACTTTATTTTAACATTGGCCGTTATGTTTCGGCAAATACCAGAACAGGAAAATGGGGGTCAGGAGCCATCGAAGAAATCTCCAACCAATTACAGGCGGAACTGCCGGGGTTGCGTGGCTTTTCCCCCAGCAGTATCAAGTATATGCGACAATTCTTTGAGGTCTGGAATGAGGAATTTCAGGCCGATAGTAATTTTGCAATGAAGGGAAGCCAGCTTTTGGCAGACGAATCCTTGGAAGCCGACGGGGATCAGTCAATTCGCCAATTGCCGATTGGCGAATTGACCGCCGCAGATATGAATGCTTTTTGGGGGATTGGATTTACTCATCATATTCAGATATTTTCGTCTTGCCGGACGCAGGAAGAGCGTTGGTACTATATCCGGCGTTGCGCTGCGGATTTCTGGAGTGTAGAAGTTCTGAAATCGCATTTGCGGGCGGATGATTTTCATCACACAGGAGTCTTGTCCAATAATTTCATCCAGACGATACCGGACGTAAAACGAGCTGCGAAAGCTGTCAGAGCCTTCAAAGATGAATACTTATTGGATTTTATCAATGTTGAGGATGCAGAGGATGAATCGGATGTGGATGAGCGGGTCTTGGAGCATGCATTGGTTTCCGAAATTCGTAAATTCATCCAAACGTTAGGATCGGATTTCTGTTTCATCAGCAATCAGCACCGTCTTATTGTTGGAGAGGAAGAGGCCTTTGTTGATTTACTTTTTTATCACCGTTCGCTTCGTTCACTTGTTGCGATTGAATTGAAGCGTGGAAAATTCAAACCGGCTTATCTGGGGCAGTTGAATTACTATCTTTCCGCATTGGATGCACAGGAGCGTCATCCGAATGAAAATCAAAGTATCGGTTTATTGTTATGCAAGGAGGCGAATCAAGCAGTTGTGGAGTTGGCGATACGGGATTTCAATAAACCGATGGGCGTTGCTGTATATCGAACGAAGTCCGATATTCCTCAACCATACCGGACTTTGATTCCTTTGATGGATGGAGTTCGTGAAATACTCTCGGCAGATTGTGACAAAAAGTAAAAAATCCCGGCTATGAGGTGTGTTCCATAGCCGGGAGATGGGGCACTTCAGGCTGCAGCCGGAGTCGGATCGTCCGGATGGATATACGGACCGGCGAAAGTTCCGGCTTCTTTGTTCTTCATGCCCTTATAGATCATGCGCTTGATCTGCTCATTGCGGAGATTCTTGAAAGTCTCGCGCTTGACGCCGCGCAGGAATCCTTCCCGGACCAGTTCCAGAAAACGCTTTTTCTGTCCCCAGGAGGCAAGCGGTTCGCCCTCTTTGGCACGGATCTGGTCGATAATTTCCGAGGCACGGCCTTTGGTGAGATCTTTCCATTCTTCCGCGGAGAAGCGTTTCCAGGAACCGTTCTTGATTGCGTGACCAATCGCGCGGCGCTGGCTGTCGGTTGCATTGGCATTCGGATCAGAAATTGTGAACTTTCTGGCGGAATTGGCGGTGTTGGTGTTGCGGACGTTGGTCTTGTTCTGTGTGTTATTCATCTTTTTGATTCCTTTTTTTTGTTGGTTTATTGGGGAATTCAGTTCTTTCGCAAAGAAGCCGCGCGGCGGATGAGACTTCATCCGCCGGTCAAGCGGCCGGAAGAACTGAATTTTCTTTTTAACTTGAAATGTTGTTCGATAACCAGACTTTATACCGTATGGCGCAACTCCCGGATGATTTGATACGGGCATTTGGCACAGTCGAGATTGCAGGGTTCCTGACCTCGCAACTTACAAACGGATTGCAGAGCATCACGCTTGACCAGAATTGCGTCACTTTTCCTGATCCAGTATTCGCCGTTGTTCCAGGCTTTACGCAACTCGGCGGAGGAGGAAAAATAATTGGTTTCCACACCGCAAAGTTGGCAACGGAAGGCATATTGCTCCATCTGTTCGTTCCATGGGCAAGGACGCTTCAATACGGCGATATTTCCCATTGATTTGCAGGAACGGCACCAGAATGGCGTATCCGAATTATGGAACAGCGACAATTTCGTCGGATCGGGTTCATAGCGGGAAAGGTTCTTATTGAGATAATCCGATGCGTAGTATTGCAGAATTCCGCAGGCTTCGCCCATGATTTTCATCGCGGCAAGATCGCGTTCCAGTGTCTTGATCGTACCGAAATGAAGTCGCTGTGTATGCCCGGACTCATCCAGATAACCGTCGAGCCAGGCGTCGATGTAAATGCCTTCCGAACCGCCGAAGTCAACTCGGAATTCGGTGGCGAACTCATAATTGGAGATTGGTCGTTTGTTTTGCTCCTCAAATTCACATGCGGAATCGTAGTCGATAATCCGGTCGAGCTCCTGCAAGGCACCGGCATCGCGCGCCGTTTTCAGAATACCGTTGAACAGGTCGATGGCACTGTCCCGTTTGATGTTTTCTTTCATGATCAGAGCTCCTTGAGATTAAAATTCTTTTTCAAGGATTTCCTCCAGCATTTCATATTCGCCATTGGAGAGATAGCAGTTTCCGCCGAGGCAGGTAAATTCCTCTTCCCGACCTTCGATGTGTTTGCCATCGACAACCTGAAATCCGTAGATTCTTGCATACGCAGCCATTTTCTCATACTCCTCATTTGGATTTTTAGTTTGAGATCTTCTGTTCTTTCGCCAAGAAGCCGCGCGGAGAACGGGAATCCGTTCGCCGGAAAAGCGGCGCAAAGAACAGAGAGACTGGTCAGGCACTCTTCTCAAGAGATTCCTCTCCGGTATCTTCATCATCAGACTCATCGGTGATTTCAACTTTTTCGGCAATCACTTCGACACCGAGGTCGAGGTAATCCGAGAGGCGCGGCATGACTTCGATACGGCGGTCTTCATGGAGCAAGTCCAGCTCGTTCAGCTCGAAAAGGAGCTTGTCGAGTTCCTTCTGAAGTTCTATGCGCTCGTCGGCGTATTTGAATACGCGCTTGCCTTCGGTTTCGGCAAGTTGTTTCAGTCGCTGACAGTTCAGTTCCAGCGATTCCGCTTCGCCGACGGCTTCTTTGGCTTTGGCCTCCAGCACGGATTTCAGACTGGTGATGAGTCCGCTTCCGGTCGTCACATCGCTGCCGACACGGATTTTGCCATTGTAGAACGATTCTCCGGCAAGGCGGTAACGGATCGCCGCCTGATCCTCGCTGGTACGGTAATTTTCAAACGGGCAGACCGCTTTGAGTTCAACTTCGATGCCGTTGATCTTCGCATAACCGAGGTCGATTGAAGCATCTTCCCGCTCCATACGAGCCTGCTGAATCGCCTGATAAATCCCTTTGTTTGTCAGGTGATTCGCCAGTTGTTTAACCCGGTATTCGGGCGTGCCTTCCAAGGCAATGCCGTTGATCTCGATTTGCGGGTAGTCGGTCGGGAACGGATACGCCGCAAGTTCTTTCATACGCTTGATGTCCTTTTCAATGCGCGGAATTGCCCGTTCGAGCTCGGATTTCAAATCTTCATCACGGCGAACCGAACGGCGGAACTGATATTCCAGCGACTGCAGTTCCCGGAGACGGGTCTCCGCTTCGACTTTGCGGATCAGCTTGGGATTGCCGGAAATCTGCGCCGAAAACGAGGCGAAATCAATCGAAGTGTCATTAATCTCATCCATGCTGCGGCGTTTGCCTTTCAACGCGTCGTTGATGAACTTCTGCTTTCGGGTCAGAATCTGATACATCCCGGCGTCAAGCGTTTCCGCCATGCCGTAGCGGATTACTTCGACCTCCGGCAGAATATTGCCCTGACGGACCAGACGTCCGGTCCTTTGCTCGGCGTCAGCCGGACGGAACGGGGCATCCAGATCATGTTCCACCGCAAGGCGTTCCTGCATATTGACTCCGGTTCCGAGTTTCTGCGTCGATCCCATGATGACGCGGACATCGCCGCTGTTCACCATATCGAACACCTCCTGCCGCTGCTTGTCGGTCTTATAGTCATTGATAATCGCGATTTCATCGGCGGGAATGCCGCCTGCAACCAGTTTCCGCTTGATCTCGCGGAATACGTCGAAATAGACCGTTTTACCATTTTTGAGCTGGTAAAGGTCGCTGAACACGACTTGGGCGGCTTTGATGGAACCGTATTCATGATATTTTTCCAGAATCTTATTGACGCAGACATTGAGCTTGGAACCGGGATCGTCCTTCGCATCGGCGGCAATCAGACGCAGGTCAATGGTCGCCTTGCGGGAGAGTCCGTAGATCAGCAGCGGAATGTGCGTAAATTCCCGCTTTTTCGAGTTGTCTAGCTGCTCGAACCAGGTGTAAACATCGCTCAGATAATCCATGAAACGGGAGACCTGTTCGGTTCGCGGCAGACGGATCTGCTCCGGATGTCCGCCCTTGATCGGCGGTTTCGGAATGCCGGTCAGATCCTCCGGCAGAATCACATCCGCACAGCTCCGGAACATTTTGGAAAGTTCCACGATGTTCGTGAATTTGCAGAACCGCGAGACCATTTTGAGACGCCCGGCGGCATTCAGCTCCATTGCCGTTTCGCTCTGGGTAAAAGTCGAGGCGAAGCGGTCGAAGGTGCCCACATGGAACATTTTCAGTGTATCTGGCGATACGTAGCGAACCATGTTGAACAGCTCCGGAAGCTGGTTCGTGACAGGCGTTCCAGTCGCCGTGTAGATATTCCTGCCGCCCGTTTTTTCGCGGATCTGATTCAGCTTCAAGGTGAGGTTGAACGCCTTTTGCGAAGCGGCGTTGTCCAGTCCCTTTACCCGCGTCATTTTCGTGACGAAGAAGTTCCGTTTGTAGCTGTGAACTTCGTCCATGAAGATGCAATCCACGCCCAGTTGGTCGAAGTAGACGATATCTTCCGAGGCATGGCGGTCCTCCAGTTTGTCCAGACGTTTTTTGAGGCTGCGTTTGCGCTGTTCCTCCGCCTTTTTCTGACGGCGGTTGAGCTGCGTGGCAACGTTGCGTGCCCCCTGAACCCGCTCCATTTCGTCCAACTCCGACTGATATTTCGCCCGCACGAGGTCGGGATTGTCCTCAATCATATTGAATGAACTCTGAGCGATGATGACGATATCCCATTTCCCCGTGGCAATGCGTCCGAGAAACCGTTTGCGCTTCTCCTTGACCAGATCATTTTTCGTCGCGACCAGGATGTTGGCGGTCGGATAGAGTTTCGGGGCGAATTCCGCAAACTGCTGAAGCGTGGCGTTCTGAACGACGATCATCGTCTTCATCGCAAGTTTGAGGCGGATCAGTTCCATTGCGGCGGTAATCATCACGGCTGTTTTCCCGGCTCCGACCGCGTGCGCCAGCAAGGTATTCTCCTGAATGCACCGCGTGACCGCCCGCTTCTGATGTTCGCGCAGAATGAACGGCTTGCCGTCGATTACCGAACTCGCGCCCGGATAAACGTCGAACGTCGGCAGGTCGTATTGCTGAAGAACATAATTGTTGAAGCATTCGTTATAGACCTGTTCCACCTCCAACGCAAGCTCACGGTCATCCATCACGAAATCATGAAAACGGTTCTGGATTTCATTCTTGTACTGGCGTGCCGTCAGAGTCGCTTCTTTGTCAATGACATCCACATAGGTTCCGCGATCCGCATTCCAGACCGATTTCTGGATGACCGGATCTTTCAAATTCAAAATGAGTTCAATCAACTCCACGGTATCGAGTTTGTCGAGATTATACTGATTCAGAAGCTGACGGCTCCGGTAATCGGTATCGACCTTCCAACTGTCGGAATCTTCGTCATAGTGGATTTCAACTTTGCCGTTCAAATCTTTTGCAATCCATTTCTGAACGAGTTCCGCAGGCAGCCAGAAGGAGCCGAGCGCGAAGTCGATATCTTCAATGGTCAAAGGTTTCGGCAGAACCGTTTTCAACGCCTCCGCATTGGCGGTCAGGCCATGCGCCTGCGCTTCCCCGATCTTCATTTTGATGTGCCCTGAAAGATAGTGGCTTTTGAGTTCAATTCTCTGTGCGGCGGGGTTGTAGAAATATTCACCGCTCGCCAGAAGCTCCGTCCTGACACTTTCCGTATCTTTGCCGGTAATCCGCGCGATGTATTCAAGATCAATGCTGTTACGATAGGCATGTGAGATCAGTCCGGCTTCAACGACGTTTTCCGCATGATCCGGTTCCCGCCACGGCCATTGCGTCCGCTTGAAAAGGATGTCACCGGGTTCATAGACTTTTTTCGTCGTCTTGATCCCGGCTTTGTTGGTTTCGGTCACTTTGCGACAGTTTTCAATCGCCGCGACCTTGAGGTATTCGGGATCTTCCACGCAATATTTATGAACGGTTTTGTTGGAAAGCACGCCGTATTTTGCAACATGATCGTTGTAAAGACAGCGAAGCCGGATGCGCAAATCCTCAATTCCTTCATCCGGGGCATTGAAATCCAATTGCACTTCAATGAGTTCATTCAGCGCATTCTTGATCTTGACGAAGGAATGGACTTTCTGCGTCTCTTTTAGCGTGAGATTTTCCCCTTTGCGGTCCTTCATGCGGTGTCCCATGCCGTCAATGACCTGATAAACCGCATCCAGTGTGCTGAAAATACTGTATTCCCGGCAGTTTTCCGGTGGTTCCTTCTCCTCCGGAATATTCGTCCGCTCCGCATAGGAAATGACTTCAACTTTGGGCGTTGTCGCTTCCGGAAGTGCATTGCCGAACAGATCGGTATTTTCGGGAACTTCCGGCAGAGAGGGCATGAACTCTTTCCGCGCAATATCGAAATGTTCTTTCAGACTCTTATCATCCGGCAGAACGGTCGGCGTGTTCAATTTGCCATACATTTTGCCGGTGTTTGAGAGTCTTCCGAACACATGTTCCGGATGCGCCGCGAAGTAACAGTTGACCTCAATTCTGCCCGTCTTATCAGCGGTGTCAACCCATTGCAGATTCCCGGAAAGATTCTCCCGATACCCTTTTTTCAGGATGAGAATATCGGCGACGATCTCCGTTCCGGCGAAAGTATTGTTCGGCAGACGGTAAGCCTTCACAAGTCCCGCCCGCCCGTTCGTAACTAGCGGCATGGAACCGGGTTTGTCCATCGTGGAACTGGAAGTCAGAAGGACGGCATGGCCATTTCCCTTCAGACAATCCAGAGCACGGGCGATGAAATAATTATGCAGATTCCAGGCATTGTAAGAACGGTAATTCCGGTCATACGGAGCAAATCTGCCGAATGGAACATTGCCGATCACGAGGTCATACTGTTCCGGCAGTTTAACCGTCTCCAGCGATGCAATCCGGATGTCTGACTCCGGATAAAGCGTCTTCGCGATGTTTCCCGAAACTTTATCAATCTCGACGGCTGTAAACTCATAGGCATTCTGAAATGGCGCAAGTCCAATGAAATTTCCGGTTCCGGCGCCGAGTTCCGCAACTTTGCCGGACTTGATCCCCAACTCCTGCCGGACGATGTCCCACATGAAATCAATGATATATTCAGGCGTGTAATAACTGTCGAGAATGGAACTCTGCGCCGTCTGATATTCCTCGTCGGAAAGCAGTTCCTTGAGTGTCTGATGATGGCGATTGCCTTCCATGAAAACTTCGGTCAGCCCGCCCCATCCGCTGAACTGCGAAAGCATGACCTGCTCCTCGTGAGACGGAACCCGTTCTCCGGCTCCGAGTTCTTTCAGCAGACGGATCGCCTTGAGATTCGCCTCAATCCTCGCCGCCGGAGTTGTCGGCATCCCATGCCTGCCGTCATTCTGAAAGTTCCGCGGAACGACCGTTTCCGGAAGTTCCTGCACCTTCGATTGAACTGCCGCCTGCATCGCGGCAAAATCGAACAAATCCAACAGTATTGCTTCCATCATCCTTATCCTTTCGGTTGATTTTTTGCCCGAAGGCTGACGGACCGAAACAGGATGCAGCGTCATCCGGTCCGGCAGCCGGGAAATCAAACGAAAGTTTCTTTTCTATATTGGCATCAATTTACTATGACCTCAGTTGAAATCTTCATTTGATATGATAAATTATAATATGTATTTTCTAAACATCCTATCTTGAATAACCGGAGGATTTTGGCATGTCAAAAATAGTTGTAGGCAATACATCCATAACGGTTTTAAGATTTAAAGAATCCGATTTTATATCTTTGACTGATATTGCCAAAAGAAAGTCGGATGACCCCAGTGCGGTTATTGGTAATTGGATACGCAACCGGAATACAATAGAATATCTGGGAATATGGGAAACTCTCTATAATCCAGATTTTAAACTCCTCGAATTCGAGGGGTTTAGAAAAGAGGCTGGGCTGAATGCATTCACCTTATCTCCACAGAAATGGGTCATTACCACCAACGCCGCAGGAATTTGCGTAAAGTCCGGACGGTACGGTGGTACATATGCCCACAAGGATATTGCTTTTAAATTTGCAAGCTGGATTTCCGTTGAATTTGAGCTGTATCTTTACAAAGAGTTTCAGCGCCTAAAAGAGGAAGAACAGAAACAGCTTGGTTGGAGTGCGAAGCGGGAGCTTGCCAAATTGAATTACCGGATTCATACGGATGCCATCAAGCAGAACCTGATTCCGCCAGAACTTGACCGCCGCAAAACCTCCATTGTTTATGCGAATGAAGCGGATGTTTTGAATGTGGCGATGTTCGGAATGACTGCTCAGGAATGGCGGGAAGCCAATCCCGATAAAAAAGGGAACATCCGGGATTACGCCAATATCAATGAATTGATCTGCCTTTCCAATCTGGAAAGTCTGAATGCCGTTTTTATCAATGACGGGATTCCGCAAGGAGAACGACTGCTGAAGTTGAACCGGGTTGCCATTTCTCAAATGAGAGTTCTTGTGGAAGTGACGGATCGGCAGATATTTCTTCCGGAGGCTCCTGTTGACGGCAAGTAATTTAAAATGCCACGATACAGATTCCAGCGAGCAGTATGACGGTGATGATCCCGATCAGCAGAAAGAACAGGATTACTTTTCCTGTGTTGAACTTTCCGACATGCCTGATCAGCCAGATCAGTCCTAAAGGCCCGAACTGCACAATGATGAAAAAGCCGGCACCGCATACAGCCCGGAGAAATTTTCTGTTGGAAAAATCCCGCCAGGTCGGAACTTGACCATATACCAATGAAACCAGAATCAGCATGACTCCGCCAATGGCGATCAGGAACAGAACAGCTTTCATCAGCGCGTAAAGTTTGAGCGAAACGGGATGTCCGTATACTTTCTGATCAATCCAAAACTCTTTCTCACGGTCGGATTGACGCATGATCCATTTGTAAATGCTGTAGACCAGAAGTATTAGAGCTGCAGGTGTAGAGAGAAGAATATACATGATTTTCAATCCGGGGGGATGTGATTCTGTACATCCCCCCGGCTCCTGTCTTGTTTAGTTGAACAATTCAGCGGTGCCGTCGGTTATGACGGGGACATTGTGGGCATCGACGGTGGCGTATTTTTCGATCAGTCTGCAACCCTCCAGTGACAGCAAATGTTCAGCCGGCTTGTCGCCAGTGACGTAATGTACGCCTTCCTCGACCAGTTTTCCGGTCGCCTGATAGTATCTAGCGCGGGTGTCAGCCCATGCGCAGGCAAGCTCCGGAACTCCGTAAAAAAATCGTTCATCCGATTTTTTCGAGTTCAGATGGCAAGCAAGTTCATTCAGAGCGACAAATTTTTTGTTGTTGACGATCCTCATGCAATTTCCCTTTCCTGAGTGTTGTGTTGGTTCATCAGTTCGTCCAGCAGCGTTCTTTCCTCCGAGTTCAGACGGTCGATGACATTCAGCACGAGCGCAACGGAAACTGGAAGTTCCGCTTTGGGCTTCGGCGCTGACGAAATGAGCTGGGAGGCTTCTTCCTCTGTCATGTTTTCCCATTGCCGACGGGTGATCGTGGGAAGCCTGCCGTTGCAGATCATTTCAGCCAGCGCCGCTTTCTGCCGGGACGTGGCGAGTCCGGTCCGCATGGCCGGAACATATTCCATCTCGAATCCACGCAGGATTTGAGAGGATGGAATCGGAGTGACATCGACCGCGAGTCGTCCGGCGAGGTCGTCCGCAGAGACGATTTTTCTGCCGAACGCGAAGTAGTGATACAGTCCTTCCAGCGGATTCTGATAGACCTCCCGCTGGAGCCCGGTAACGGCGAATACTTCCTCCGGTCGGAGTTCCGGCAGACGAACGGTCAGATCGTTCAGATGTTCTTCTGTAAACGCAGAGAGCGTCATCAAACGGAGCTTTCTCTGTCGGTTGCGGTAGGCAATTTCCCGACTGAACAGGAACCCGACGTGGAGAATCAGTTCGTCGATTTCCTTGTCACAGGTCGGAAGCGGAACATCCGCCGGAATCAGTCCGGCGGCGCGACCGCGCAGGAATGCTTCATCTTCCAATTCAGTCAGATACATCGGCAGTCCTCCTGCGGTTCATTTCTCCGCGCCAGATCAGGCGTTCGGCAGACAGATAGCAGAGTTTCAGCAGAACTTTTGAAGAAATCCGGCGCAGATGCCCGTCCTTGCCGAGCTTGATGATCCGGGAAAGCTGTTCCGGATCGGCGGGAGCGGTGTCGATGTCCGTCTGCCGGTAATAATCGGACAGACTTTTCTTTGTCAGCCAGCGGTTATCCTCGGCACACCGGATGAGAAAAGCCGCTTCAATCGCGGTCAAATCCTTGAAATCTTCCGGATGAAAACCGGGAAACAAGCCCTGCGCATGATAGGAGCGCAGCAGATTTTTACATTCCAGAGAAATCGGCGAATAAGTAAGCGGCGGTGTATGTTGCGCTTGTCGAATGAACTGTTTGCGCTGATTTTCGGTCAACGCCTCCCATTCGGAAACGGGGATACGACGAAGCCGCCCGGTCCGAACGAGCTGTTGCAGAAATCCTTTTGTGGTGGACATAAAAACCTTTCCACACACCCCGCAATTAATTTACAGGGTGTTTTTTATTTTTCAAGTTGTTTAATTCGCAAAGACATCAGAATATAGTAAAATCCCTTGCCGGCCGCTGTCATGAACAGACTTTCTGCAGATGTGCCGGCAGCGATTCTTTCCCAACGGTGCATTTCATTTTCTCGGACTCCTTCTATTATTTTTTTGAGTTCAAACACTTTATTCGAACATAAAGGAAGAGCGCCCGCCACTGAATAGTCGGCGGGGAAAGCGAAGGTCGAATAAAGTGTACCTTATCTTCCGGCAATATCGGTTGCGCCGAATTCAAACATACTTGAATTCTATTCTGTGTTTTTAAATACATTCAGTCTTATTTGAAATATTGAAATTGTGAAGTATATTATGAGTTATATTTGAAAAACAGCCGGGAGGAATTATGATAAACAGAAAATATTATCTCGAAAAGATTCAGCCTTACCTCGGAAAGCCTGTGGTGAAGACCGTCACAGGACTTCGGCGTGTCGGGAAGAGTGTTTTTGTCCGGCAGCTCATTGAGCATCTGCGGAATCAAGGGATTGCTCCGGACAATATTCTTTATGTGGATATGGAGTCTCTTGATTTTGATTTCATACGGACATACAATGACCTGCATAAACACGTCACAAAAATGACGGATAAGGTTTCCGGAAAAATTTATATTTTTGTTGATGAGATTCAGGATATTACCGAATGGGAGCGAGTTGTCGCGTCCTGGTCCGGACAGCCGGAACGTTATGATGTAACCATCACGGGTTCCAACTCAGCAATGTTTTCCGGGGAACTTGCATCAAAGCTGACCGGACGTTTCATTGAGTTTCCTGTATATCCGTTGTCATTAAAGGAATTCAAGGAGTTTTATCCGGAATTTGATGGACGGCAGGTTCTTTTCGAAAATTATCTGCGGTACGGCGGAATGCCCGGATTGCGAATGCTGGATGAACTCAAAGACGAAACAGCATTACCGTTCCTGCGCAGCATTCATGATACAATTGTCTTGAAAGATATTGTCAAACGGAAAAATATCCGGAATACTTCATTGCTGGACGACATTTGCCGTTTTACCTATGATAATATTTCCAATCCGTTGACCGCAAGCAGCATCAGTGCCTACTTGAAGAATCAGAAAATCCAGACTAATGTTCAATCTGTGATCAACTATCTGTCTGGACTGGTAGAATCTCAATTATTTTATAAGGCTTCCCGCTATGACATCAAAGGGAAAAAGCAGCTTGAGATCAATCATAAATATTATGCTGCCGACCTGGGATTGAGAAACTCTCAAATCGGTTTCCGGAGCAGCGATATTTCCTATTTGATGGAAAATCTTGTTTTTATGGAATTACGCCGTCGGTTTGACCGGGTTTATACAGGAGAAATTGATCGCTGGGAGGTTGATTTCATTGCGGAAAAGAACGCAAAACCGCATTACTATCAAGTCACGGCGTCCCTGAACGATTCCAAAGTTCTGGAACGAGAAACCCGTTCGCTGCTTGCCATTGAGGACAATTATCCGAAAACGATTATCTCATTAGACCAAGTTCATGGCGACGGTATTGCGGGAATAGAGGTAATTTCGCTGCCGGATTTTCTGTTTCAGGAATGATATTATCGTTCAGTGGCTTGACTGGGAGCATTCCCTGATCGGAACCGGATTCATGCGTCCGGTATCGAGATTGATGTAGAATCCGCGGTAGTCGAGACCGCCTTTGCGGAAAAGCCGCCAGATCAATTCGAGTTCAGCGGTTGCGAGCCACTGATTCACGAACAGCTCCTGAATGGAAAGTGATTCGGCAAGGGAACAGCTCGGCAGATTCTGTTCCTTGATTTTTGTGTCAATGAGCGTCGGCAGTTCCTCGTAGGGATACGGCAGCTCTTTACTGCCATTGCCGATGATGACTTGCCCGCAGGTGGCGAGGACACCTCCGTCAAGGACATATGGACCATTCTTTTTTGGAAGAGTTTGAAAGATCTCTTTTCGCGACTTCCGGGAATCCACGCAGGCAATGAGGATATCAAAGATATGGGTGAAGCGGTAACGTTCCGGGTGTGCTTCCCAGTTCAAGGCGAAGCCGAGATTGTAGCGGTTCACGAGCGCCTCCGCCTTGTTCAGCCCGATTTCCGATGCGGCAAAAAGCTGTCGTCCGATGTTGGCTGGCGAGACTCTGTCGGGGTCCCATACTTCAACGTCCAGTCCGTAAGGATGACCGAGGTTTTTCATTGCCAGATGCAGCCGGACCAGCCCGGAAAGCACCAGCGATCCGCCTCCGCCAACGCCGACCAGATTGATTTTGACCGGCTTCGTGTGAAATCCGTTTTTTACTGTATGTTTCATTTCAAAAGGTCTCCAAGAGTTTGGCTGGCTGATTTCAATAATTCGCCCGGAAAACGGCCATGTTTCTTCTCTTTCAGATATTTGATCCAGAATCCATCATGTCCTCCGGGATGTTCAATCTGTTGCATGGAATGGGTTGCATGACCGAATTTCCCCTGATAGAACAGTTCGGATACCAGATTCATGTTTTCTTCCAAAGAGTTCCGTCGGTCGATCCGGAGACCTTCCGGCAGACAGACTGTTCCATCTGTTTCATTGATATGCGTCAGAGGTGCGATATAGAGTTGCGTCTTTGTGGTAGGACGGCGATTGCTTTTCAAAGCGCGGCAGCGGAGTGTCCCGTTTGCAATCATGAAAAGCAGCGGCGGCCACATGACTTGCCGCCCCGACAGTTTGTTCAAAATCGCCCGGCCGGGCTCTTTTTCCCGGTCAATTTGAAAATAGATCGGAGCCAGGCGGCTCTTCTCATACCACACGATGCCGTCATAGGAACGTGCCAGAATTTTGGAATCTTGAAACTTCAACTTGTCGGCGCCGTTGGAATTCCGGAAGAAATATTCCAGTGCTTTCATGTCGAGAGTCTGTCCGGGTGCCAGCGAACCATTTTCATTCACTTTGTGGAGAACCGCCGCCGCATTATGCGCGGAATAGCTGTATCCATATTCCGAGCAGCGGCGGTAGAACAGAATTGCGCCATTAAGCCGAAACCTCATTTCATTGGGGATCATTACTTCCATATTCTTCTTCCTCCGTATGGATTCGATTGAGTATCAGCAGCAGTCTGCCGAGCGAGCTGATTGCATGGCTGATTTCTTCCAGAGTTTCCGCCAAATGAGCGTGATCTTTCGGAAATGTCCAGTAAAGTCCATTCAGGATAATATCCCGTCCTTCATTGACTGCCTGGTTGTAAATATTGTCAAAGCAGTCAAAGAGCATTTCATTCTGCCAGATGAGTATTCCCGGCAGGTTCGTATTGCAGCAGGGATATTCCGTATGGCTGTATTTCCTGTCCGGAAGTTGGAATAACTCTTCCAGTTCCGCCGGGATCAGACCTTGAAAGATATTCTCATCCGGCTGAAGCATCCAGGGTTCAAAATTCTCATCGAAGTCTGCTCGGATGACATCCATCTCATCCAGATACATCTGGCGGTTTTCTTCATCTTCACTGGAACAGATTTCATCGATATATTCTTTTTCATCTTCATAGCCGTTCCAGCAATTGTCACGGACAACATTCAGAAAAAGCTGCGGTGTACCGATGTCAAAGGGCGTTGCCGTGTTGATTTCCCGCAGGATTTTCTGCCCCAGTCCCGGAAATTCCGTCTCATAACGGATAATGGCTTTTTCAACGGTAAAATCCGAGGCGCAAGGCGAACCGAGACGAAAGAGCAGCACATAATCGTCCTCAGCGGAATCGAATTCCAAGTCGGAACAGCCCTGATTGTCAGGTTCCGTAATGAAATCGACCTCAAAATCCAATGTCTGTTCAATTTCTTTCGGCAACATTCCCGCGAACCACTGGTGCAGAGCTTTTTTCAGAACCGACAACGGCGAATAATCGTTCTTCAACAACGGTTCAAGATCGGTATAATGCCCGATCCCGTGAAGAATCGGGAGGATACGGGACAGACTCCCTTGTGAATACAGCTCTGTCGGCAGAACCAGACGCGGAATCGTTATAAAAGAGGCGGCAGGAACGCCGCATCCAGCGGGATCGACGGCGTATGATTGACCGCATGAATCAGTTTTTTGGTACATTCTTCACTCTCCTCCGGAAATTCATCCGGATTGAGTTCATTCTTTTTCATCTGCTCCGGCAGAAAATGCCGGAACAGACGTTCCTTGCTTACGGGCTGGAAATTCTTTTTCTTCATCGGAAAGTTCCGACCTGCGAAATGAATTTATATTCATCGAATCCGTCCGCAGTCTTCGTTGGCCCCTTGATCGTGACGTTGGTCAGTTCCGCATGAAGCAGAGAGTGGAACTCCGCGACTTTCTGCGGCGTCATCTTCGGATCGGGATCGGCAAGCTGCATTCCGTTGAAAACGAATTTGCGCGGACGAGCTTCGGCAGTTTTTTCATTGGTTTCGGGCATGATTGAATCCTCCATGTTTGTTTTCAGAAAAGGGACAATTCCCCTTGAGCGGCTTTGTTTTCTTCGACCGCCTTCTTTTCAGCGACTTTGCGGGCGGCGGCTTCCTGTCTGAGTTTGGCTTCCGCGGCTTTGAGTTCTGCTTCATGCCTGGCTGCTTCCTCCTTGGCCTTCTTCTCGGCAGCTTCTTTGACGGCAAGTTCCAGATAACCGGGCAACTTCTCCGCAATCGCGGTCTGCAATTCCACGAGCGTGCCATTGACGACCAGCGGAGTCGTCACGCCGTCGCTGACGCCGAGCGCATACTTGTCATCTCCATTGTAAGAGATCACAAGACGGCAGTTCCCGCTTTGCGCGGCGATTTTACTTAATTCCTTAAGCAGCATCTTCTTTCTCTCCTTTCCGGGGTTGTTCGGACACAAAAGAGCTTGCGCCGGAAGTCCGAATGAACTTCCGAAAGCGCAAGCCGGCGAACAAGCCGTTTTTCTTACCAGCAGATCAGATCCTCAAGATAGTCCGGTTCCAGGCCGTATTCGTCGATGATGTCGAAACCATCCTCTCCATCAGCGATCCGTTCCAGAATCTCCTGTTTGACCACATCAACTTCCACCTGCGTATAGTCGTCGCGACGTTTCAAAACTTCATCAAATGTTTCTCTTGCCATCTTTTCTACCCTTTCTATGTTTTATGATTAAAACCAGCCGTTTTTCTCAGCGGCGGCATCATACTGTTTTTTTGCGGCATTCCATGCCTGTTTCAGTTCAGGAATGGAATTCAGCTGCTTTTCGTTGAGATCGCAAGCGGATAAGACATCTGCCTTTCCATCCCAGTTGATGCCAAATTCATGATTGCACATTTCATAATAAAACATGCTCTGGACATACTCGGCATTGATTCCGGACTCGGTGAAAATCGCCCTTCTGCGTTCTTCCGCATGACGTTTGAATGTGTTGTGAATCAGTTCCGAATCCACTTTCCGGTAGAAACCTCCGGTGTTGCCAAGGCGATAAAGTTCGCTGTTTTCTTTGACGCCAAGTTTGAGTTTCATCTTCTCAAACTGCTCTTCCGAAAAAGCAAAGCCCAATGGCAGGGCGTTTACTTCCTTTTCATGACGTGCTTTCAATTCCTGATACGTTTCCATCTTTTTTCAACTCCTTTCAATCGTTTGTTCGAGCACAAAAAAGCCGCGCCGGAAGTTGGAATGAACTTCCGAAAGCACGGCAAGTCGAACAAAACGTTATATCAACTCCAGTAAACCCAATGTCCCTGGAATTCCTTGACACGATTCCTGATCTTTTCAATCAGGTGGACTTTTCCCGAACAGGCACGATATTTCCGAAGCATCCGGTCGATTTCAATACCAAATTCCGGAAGCGCCTGATCGCAGGAAAAGTTATAGACCATGCCGTGCGTATATTTTTGCAGTCCGGGACGCGTTGAGAAGTTCCGCTTCAATTTCCGGATGCTTTGCTGCAATGTATTCCCGCTGCTGCTCCGCTGTGATGTCATAGATTTCCTCAATAATCCGTTTGCCATTCTGCTGAAACTGAAATAACGTTGCCTGAGCAATGAGTTCCGGCTCCGCATCGACCAGTTCCGCATGGATTATTCCGAGGAACTGTTGCGGATGCAGATACAGGTTGGATTTACCGTTGATGGCATAACCATGTTCAATTTTCCAATCGCCATTTCAGAATATCCGTTCGCAATCCGCATGAAACGCCATACTTTCCGCTTCGCTCCGAAAACCGAGTCCGTTGTCCTCCGGGCGATAATAGCTTGGCGTGCGGATGCTGTAAGCCACTTTGAAATAATCCGGTTTGAATTTACTGTTTTTCATAGCATGATCTCCTTTTGTTCACTGATATTCCTGCGGCAGATTGTCCCAATGTTCCTCATAGAAACGCAGATGTTTCAGAACGGATTGGCAGTAATGCAATGCCCTCTCTGCCTCCTCCTTCCGCCGCCAGGTAAATGGCCGGAATGGATCGAACATTTCTTTCTGATGTTCTGCTTTTTCCGCAGAACTTTTTCCTGTCTTTGGGCGCACTCAATGAGCAGCCGCAGGTCTTCACGGGTCATGATGATTCGGTTGGTTGTCGGCATGGTTTCACCTTCTTACGCAGCTTTTTTCATCGGGCGGATCAGTTTGACGGCATTATCACTCCACAAATCAGAACCGCAGCCGTAAATTTCCCGGATACCGTAGCCATGACAACCATCATGGTCTGCCGAAGCGATACAGCGGAACGGTAAGTGGACATCTTTTTCCAATTTGATTTCCAAGATACTGCCGGAGCCGTTCCAGGAATCATAAAGCCCACAGGTTGTGTTCTTGGAGAGAAGCAGATAGCCGCGGCCGGTACGTTCGGAAAGGCAGTAGCTTTTATTCCGCTCTCTTTCCTTGTCGATGCCATCGCGAAGGGTGAAATATTCTTCCAAAGTCATTTTGACCAGAAATACCAGTGCATTCATATGCGAACTGCAATTTAGAGCATATCCCTAAATAACACCGATTTTCCGAAAAGCAATGATGCTTGCGGCCAAATGAAGCAGAGCTTCGTATGATGCGTTCG
>ERZ1673741.555-NODE-555-length-39044-cov-110.441330_pt1 | contig 39044 bp, 33 predicted proteins | sample MGYA00580209_ERZ1673741 | MGnify/ENA primary metagenome ERZ1673741 (study PRJEB41218, sample SAMN15661754) | gut metagenome | host: Homo sapiens | place: Canada: London | collected 2015-08-20/2019-03-30 | study: EMG produced TPA metagenomics assembly of... | reverse complement strand
GCAAAGGTAAGAACTTTTACGATAAAGGGCAAGGTATAAACGCGGAGACGCTTACAATAAGGCGTGGCAATGCGTGGTAATAAGTGGCAATAAAAGCACCGCTTATTACCACGCATTATTTTCTGTATATCAGCCACTTGCGCTTCTGCGTGGTAGATGTGGCATTAAAATAGAAAAACTTTTTTCCTACATATACTGCAAAATCATATTCATCATCGTTTCCAGATAGCCTTTATCATCCTTAAACAACACATGATTCTTTTGGAATTCACCTTTCTCAAATGGATTCTTCAACCAAAACTCAACCTGCTCCATTGGCGTATTGCTGATAATGAAACTGTTCAACATCAGATGATTGTTGCCCAACAGAGAAGACACTTCTGTCTGTAAATACTTGAAGAGTTGAATCTTATCATCCTCCAATCCTTTAAGATTGCGAATACCTTTCGGATCGATGAAGGTGATGTATTGCTTCTCTCCATCCAATATCCATAAGATAAAATCAGGATAGAAGTTGTTTGCTTCAAAGAAACCTAATCCCCTCTTGCTCTCATTGCGAAGCAGATAAACCTGCTTACCAGCCAGCACATCGTCTTGATGACCCTTACAATATTCACGGAAGGAAGTAACAAAGTTCTGTTCTCCCAAGTTTAATGCCACAGGAGACACCTTCAACGTAGGCTCACCAGTTACAACATCCACATAAGGACGATTACCATTGGTATCTTTCTCTGCAAGGAAGACCAAAGGCTTATACAGATGTTCCTCCACATTCAATGCCTTGAAATAAGGAGCATCAAGAACTAAGTCTTCACCAAATTCATTGGCCTCCACCTGCGCCTGCAATGTTTTCAAATAATCTACCACATTATACAGGTCGTTACGAACCTCTATTTCATATTCATCAGGCATACCTATATTATAATAAGTAACGCGTGTCTCCTTCAGATGCTTTTGCTCTTCCTTCGACTTGGCCTTCTTGTAAGCCATATCCATATAGCCTCGAAGCAGACTGATTGTAACATCCTGCCACAACTCCACATTCTTTCCGAAATCATGAAAGTTCAAACGGTCTTCAGGAATAGACAATTCGTACCAGGAAGGATTTGCCATCAGATACTTCAAGTCTTCCAATCGCAACTCCAGATTATACCAACCACGCTCCGCCTTCATACCTTGCAAGGCAAAGAACACTTCCGTCCAGTCTATCCAATTCAGATGCTCCTGTCCCAAAACACCTATATAGCGACTTGCAGCATTAGCAGTTTGGACATTCTTGCTTCTCAGCAAATCCACCTTTGGATATTTGTCCAGTTTTACATTCACCTTTTTCATCAGGCTTTCGTCGGCAGGTTTCACGACGGCAGACTTCCTGAAATTATAGCCATCCACAACTTTAGGCAATGAGAGATGAAGAGCGTCTAAATCAACAGACTTAATGGTTTTGATGACAATCTTCTCATAGTCTATCTCATTGGTTGGCAAACCTTCATCCTCCAAATATGCCTTGAAGGCTTCCATATAATCAGCCCGCACGCCAAAGATATTCAGAGTCTCGATAGTTGACAAATTCTTTGGAATCATCTCGTCCTGATAGCAGGCATCCAGCATCTTGCTTCGCTTCAGCGAATACTTGTATCCTTTCAGACGAACGCCACGACCAAAGAGCTGAATAATCTCAGAACCTTCGCTACGTCCCACATTCATCAGCCCCATCACAGAAACTCGCCAACTGCTCCATCCTTCGGTAAACTTCTTGGAACCAATCAGGATGTTGACAGTTGAATCTTGAGAATTGATATTGTTGAAGAGACTTGAAGTACCGAATGCTTTCGTTTCACAAAGGAATCCTTTATCCTGCAAGAGTTTCAGCAATTCCTTACCATCTCCCACATTGATGACACCGAAATAATCCTTAGCACTTCCTACCCTCAATCCAATCTCCTCAAAACCTCCTTTTTGAAGGTCGATATGAAGTTGGGCACCATGGATATTGGAGTGGAAAAGATCCCGCAGGATAGCATCGTAGATGTTCTCGGCAAACTTCTGTTTGTCATCTTCTACGAGATAACCACCTTTAAGCGCCAGGAAAGAGTTGCCAAATACAGAATAACCATTCTTTGTTTTCAATCCATCGTCCGAACTGAGCAAACGACGGATATAACCTGAAAACTCTGTACGATTCCGAATAAAATCCTGCAAGAACAAGAGTATCTGAGTTACATCCGATACCTGATTCTTATTTTCCTTACTCACAGCCTTTACGCTACTTCCCACAAATATTCCCAATGGCTTCTCCACCAGAAACCTGTTATGAATCCGCGCATCACTCTGATAGATTTTTGTCTGCTCATAAAGACATAACAAATATGCCGTGAGATACATATTGAGCAGATCATCATCATTCCAGTCGTTCATATTCATGATACGATAATCCTTGCCATATCCATCGGCATAGAAATAACGATAGGAATAATCAAAGAGTGTAGCCTTACCATATTGGTCGAACATCGCCTTCCGGTCTTTGGCATTACTCTTTGCAGAAATGGCTTGACCAAAGGTAGCAGAATACTCAAAGGAGAAGCCTTCCTCGGTCAGTTTCTGGCGATACCCCATCCAGACATCACCACTGGAACCTTTGTGACCTTCATCTACCAATACCAGGTTGTTGCCCTCGAAAGCCTCAACAGCTACCGTTTTATCTCCATCCTTATCTGCCAATTTATTGATGTCGATGATTTCTACAGCCTTGCCTTGAAACAAACCACCAACACCTTGTTTGCTGAACATAGCAACATCCATATTAGAAGCCTTCAACTCTTCATAATGCTGACGGCTCAATCCTTCATTTGGAGTCAATACGATGATACGGTTGAGTTTCTTGGCGTGATGGATTCTGGCATACTCCTGATATTGCTTGATGTTGACATGCATCAGCAGAGTCTTGCCCGAACCTGTTGCATTCCAATAGGCCAACTTATTCAAGTCATCAACCGTAAAGTCGGGCAACTCGTGCCAGGTTTCTGCACGATGATTGAAGTCTTCATGCAGAAAACGATTCAGGTTGTCGCAAAGTGCCTGCGGATTACTGAAATACTGGTCGAGATAGATTTCCGTGAACAAGAGGGATAGATACTGGAAGTACTTCCACTTGATAGGTTCATTTCGCTTCTCGTTGATCTCATCAGTAAACTTCACGATATGCTGGTCGTAAAAGTACAACTGTTCTATGGACAAAGGACCTGTAGCATAGAGCTTATGACAAAGCTCATGATAGAGTTTTGACTCGTGGTCATCATTCAATCCTTCGTATGCTGGATCCTTGAGGTCACGAGACAAAGCCTCCAAGTCCTTACAGCCAAACAGCTGCAAGATATAATGAAACAGGACCAGTGCCTGCTGCAGTTTTCCTTTCTTCTGTATTTTCTTAGCCATAATAAGACCTATTCAAACATTCTCTTCTTAAACTCTTCCTCAATGAGTACCACTTTCCAATGTTCCTCATCCGTCTTGATATTCGGTAATGTATTATCACCATTTACATAAATCTTATCGAACTCTGAGTCTGTGGTGCAGTAGGCTTGCTTACGGAAGAATTCATTCAAGTCTTCGTTGCTCACCTTGTTGCAGTTTCTCCAAATTACGAGGGTTCGCTCGTTGCCGATATGGGTAGTTCCTTCCACCACACAATAGCCATCCTTAGGATAACGGAGCGTCTCTACATTCAGACCGATAAGGTAGTTGAAGGTTTCCACCATATCAACATGGGTATCTACCAACTCATTATCCTTGGTTGTCTTGATAGACATGGCAAACGGATTCTTAAACCATTCCAGGTTGAAGAGATCTCCCTTGGTTTCTGTATCGAGCATATAACGGAGGAAATAGGTTTCCTCGAAATCTCCCTTGCCATTCTCGTTATCGAAGTCGAGTCGCTGGTTCTTTGGCTGCAAATTATTTAGGGTATCCTCGTATTGCTCCAGGCGGATGTACTTGAAGCATTGAGAAATGCCTTTACGGGAAACAGGCTTGCCGTCCTTCCAATCCTCGGAATAGATTACTTTTTCCATGCGAGGCTTTAGTACGTTTTTAAAATAATCGGCCATATCACAAAGAATAAATTTACGATGCCCATCATCTTCTTTATTTAGTTTTATGACAGAATGCCCATATGTTCCAGACCCTGCAAAGAAATCAAAAACGAGAGAATCTTTATCAGTAAAAGAAGCAATATGCTCTTTACCTAAGTCTGTTACTTTTGGTGTATCGAAAGGAATAGCCATATTATGAAGCATATCGGTATCTGAACCTCCATAATAAACCAAAGACGGTATATTCTCATACATGTTCTCACGAAGTAAGTATTTCCTCGTTGGTTGAGTTGTCTCATTTATTCCAAAAAGAATTTGACCTTTATCCATTAATTCTCTCATTGTCTGTGGTGGATTGCGCCATCCTCTTGCAGGAACAGGACACGGTTTATTCGTCTTTGGATGAATTAAAGGAATGAAATATTCTTTTGGAGCTTGTTTCTTATTTGGCCATGCCATAGATACCGCACGATAGACATCTCCATTCTCATCTATTGAATTATACGCCCTTTCGCCTCCACTAAAGCCAACTTGCGAATTTATCCATTTAATAAAATCCTTGTTTATATCATCTAATGTATAAGTTTCAGACTTTTTAGAAAATAATTGCTTTGCCTTTGAAAGAATCAATTCTGCATTACGCTTTGGTCGTTGAACCTTACAAGTCTCAGCCAATGCTGCCGCATCCTTAGCATAGGTTAATATGTACTCATGTTGGTAAGCAATTCCTTTTGAATCTCCTTTTGGATTACGTTTATCCCATACGATTGTACCTAAATCATTATTCTTTCCCAAGACATTCGAAGCCAATATTTCAGAATTGGAGATTTCATGCTCATCCATATTCATCAGTATGACAGATTTACTGGAAAGATAAGACTTTGCCAAGGTTAATCTCTCATTCATCATTGTCAACCAACTTGAATCTTGAAAATTATCTTTATAATAGAAATCGCCCTTCCCTGTATTATACGGCGGATCTATATAAACGCACTTGACCTCCTCTCTATACTTCTCCTGCAACAGTTCCAAAGCCTGGTAGTTCTCACTATTAATCAGCAATCCATTACACTCCTCATCCACTTTCTCCATACTTCCCACGAGTTTATGCTTGAACTCGGCACTAAAGAACTTGGTGTCAAGCACAAGGAAAGGATTGTCTTCCAGGAACTTTTCTGTTAATGGCTCACTATAGCCCTCGGTCATCATATCCCCTTTGATTTCATCGATAGCAAAGAGGCGAACCCATTCTTTTCTTTGGGCATCATTGACTGTAATCTCAGAGTAAAGGGTACGAGGAATGCGGTCGAGCGTGATACAATAATCACAACCGACTACAAACTTTTTCTTGAGCCACAACTTCTTCTGGAAGTCTTCGAGCTGGGCAAGGAAGGTGATAATCTTCTCTCCTACCAACTTGATGGCTTTCACTTGTGCCAAATGCTCCATGATATAAGTGGCATCCAAATCATCCAAGAACATTACCTCATTTTTGATATAGAAATCAAGTTCTCTACGAAGGAAACCGCCCAAGTCTTTGTGGATGAAATAATCAAAATTGTTCTTTGCCGTATAGTCTTGCAGATGCTTCATCAGCAAAGTGCGTTCCTTATTCTTTTCTGTTGGCACCTTTTCATTGACCAACTCCGCAAAGTCGGCATATTTACCTTCTGCAAATGAAGAAATAATCTTAGCCTCAGCATCCTTGATAAGTGCATCCTGCTTGGTAGTCTTCGGCATCAGCTCATAAGTAAAGAAGATGTTTAGCTCACCATCTTCCTCTGCGATACAGTCCTCTTCACAAAGTTGGAAACGGCGCTCCATATTGTTGGCAGCCTTGTTGTTGTTCTGCTCAGTATCCGCATCACGAAGAACAAAGTGTATCTTACGACGGCTGGTTGGCAACACGAACGAGTAATTCTTGAAATACTCAGAAGTCTTGATGTAATACTGGTCGGCATTTGCCCAATACAACTTCACTTCCTCACCGCTATAAGGAATGGCATAGGCATCGTCCTTATAGCGACGTTTAGAGATAAAATCGCCACCCTCATAATAACGGCTAAAGAATTTAGCCAAATGAGAAAACACCTCATTCTCCATGGCAGAAATATCAGTTCCTGCAACAGTTTGAGCCTTCAAAATCTTTGTGACTTCAGGAACAAGGCGATTGTTCAAGAACGCCTCAATATCCTTACGTTTCTGATTCATAATGCGATATATGCCAAAGTCGAGTTCGGCTTGGTCTAGTTGCAGTATTTCTGCAAGTATATCTCTAAATTTCTGTTCGTATTGTGTCATTGTTTTTATCTTAGTTATGTTATCTTGCTTTGTTTCCGTCTCATTTCTTTAAAGTCCAATGCACACAGAAGAGTTCTTCTTCCGTAATATGCTGCTGGATAAAAGCCTTCACTTTGTCTATCATTCCGTCTCGCTTCTCCTCTATCTCATCTTCCAGATTAAAGATTTCGGCTCGCTTACGCTTCTGCTGACGAGTAAGGGTATTCAATTCCTTTTCCAGGGTCAATGTTTGCTGTGCATTCTCCGAACGACTCAAAAGTCTTTTCTTCTCCTTGATTTTAGCCTTGATGTCTTTCAGTTCATTCTCCAAAGTGAGCTGCTGGTCTTCTGCCCATTTCTCGATATGCTGAATTTCAGCATCAAGCAAAGCCTTGTTTCGTTCTTCTATCTGAACGGTCAAGGCTGCTCGCCGGTTATCATACAGGGAAGCTAACTTCTGGCTTGCTTCCTCCTGCACACGAACTTTTCCCGTACATTTCGATGGTACATTCAATAGTTTTTCAGCAAACTCCTGCCCTAAAGCCGTTCCATCTTCCGCAAGTGCCGTCAGCACAATGTGTTGTTCCTGTTGCCCTTCGGATATAAAAGAAACAAGATGAGCCTGAAGCCATCCACTTTCATAAGCACATTGTTCAATATCTGCTACCTTATAACGGTATAAGCTATAATCGAAGAGGAGATTCTGCAGACTTTGCTTATTCTGCTTACACAAAGCAATGACCTTTTGAGCCAAAGGATGTGACAAACGATAATTGATGTATTGCGATTGCAGCGTCGTTATCTGATACATGCCACATTCTGCTGCCACATCAGGATAAGGATTGTGCTTCAAGCGAAAGACGAGATTGGTTTCATCTACCACTTCTACATTCTCCTTATCAAGCGTAGCAATGGTTATCGTCCAAAGCCAGCGATGGAACTTATTCAGATTTCCCATATCCTTACCTTGGCGAATCTTCAGCAATCCCACCACATCCTCATCAAAGTTTTCAAGCAGTTGCTTGCGGGTATCTTGCATGGTCGCCTTGATACTCGCATCCATCTCTTGCTGAATCTGGTCGAAAGCAGCATTGATTTCTTCGGGAGTACGGCACTGCTGATAGATGTTGAGCATCCGCTTCTCGAAGTCAACACCCGACTCGATGCTACCCAACACCTCATCACTCGAACCGAAGACACCATCAAAGAGATGGAATTTCTCAGAAAGCAGTTGGAACACACGCACATCAGCTGCATTTGCCTTGTTGATGAAGTTGAAAACCACAACATCATTCTTCTGTCCATAACGATGGCATCTACCTATGCGCTGTTCAACCCTTTGAGGATTCCACGGCAAATCATAATTCACGATAAGTGAACAAAACTGAAGGTTGATACCTTCGGATGCCGCCTCGGTAGCAATCATGATTTCGGCTTCGTCTCTGAAATAATCTACAATAGCCTGACGCTTGTTTGCCGACAAAGAAGGAGTAAAGGCTGATGTGCCTATATTCCGCTCTTTCCATGCCTTATATATCTTCCGGGAAGTTTCATCATTGTTGGAACCATTGAAGAGGACAATCTTGCCCATATAACCATTCTCCTCTAAAAGCTGTTTCAGATAGAGCTGGGTACGGGTACTTTCCGTGAATATCAAAGCTTTACGATTGGCTCCCAACTCTTCCATCTTCTGAAAGCCGGTATGGAGTGCCGACAAGAGGCAATCACCTTTTTTATTGCTACTGATACTATTGGCAAGATCATATAGACGTTGAAGTTCCTTGATTTCATCCTTGATACCTTCTATCTCATCGGAAGTAAGGATTTCTCTTTCCTGTTCGTTCTCATCCTGCTCATTCCATTCATCCCAATCATCGCCCAACATATCTTCGGCAACCATAGCTATTTTTCCATCTTCCCCATACCAGCCTTGCGGTTTATCGGCAGAATATGGAGCAATCTTGGTCTGCAAACGGTCGATAAGCGTTTTGAGCGTATAGCCGATGGCAAAGGTTGAGGAAGACATGAGTTTGCGGAATATCAGCGTAATCAACTGACGTTGACTGGTTGGTAATCCGTAAGTATCATCCCGGCGAAGATACTCGCTGATTTGATTATAGAGTTTCTGCTCTTCAACGGCAGGATAATATTCCTGCGCCATCGGGATACGGGAAGTATACTTCACATACTCCGTTACCTGTTTGCGAAGCGTGCGATGCACGATGGGGCGAAGACGCCTGCGAAGATCACCAAAAGCAATATCATCGTTTTTGTTACTATAGCAATACTGAGCCTTGAAACTCTTCAAGTCACCAAAGTAATGGTCATCGATGATACTTACCAAACCATATAATTCCTCAATATTATTCTGAAGCGGAGTGGCGGTAAGGAGGAGTTTATGACTATCAGAAAAAGCTGATTTCAGACGGGAAACCATCGAAGGGGTTGACTTATAAACATTGCGCAGTTTATGAGCCTCATCATAAACCACCAGGTCCCAATGAGTGCGCGACAAGATTTCGGCTTGTCTGGAAGCAAACTGATAAGAGCAGATATAGATTTGCTTGCCATCGGAAAGATGGTCTAAAGAAATCCCCTTTTTCTTTTCGAGAATAAAAGAATCCAGAAAGAACTTTTCCTCCAGCTCCATGCTCCACTGTCGGCGAAGGGTAGCTGGAGCAACGATGAGGATACGACGCTTACGTTCAGCCCAAAACTGGCTGATAACAATACCAGCCTCTATCGTTTTTCCCAATCCCACCTCATCGGCAAGGATAACACCTTTGGAGAAAGGAGACTGGAATGCAAAAAGAGCCGCCATCACCTGATGGGGGTTCAGATCGACACGTGCCTCCGACAAGACACCCGTCAACTTATCATCATCTGCACCGCCCCTATTACGTGACAACTGCCAGGCATAATACAGGAGTTGCGCAGATGAATAAGGGATTTCCTGTTTCATCGTCGCTTATAAGGGATTATGAGCGTAAAGTTTATCGGAATTAGCAGGTCACATTTTTGCTATGCTTGGGCAAACTTCCAGGCTTACTAAAACAATGCAGAAGAGACAAATACCTTGTTGGCGAAACTATATAAGAAAGGCGTAAGCCTCACTTATCAGTCTCTTAGGTATTTGGCGTGACCTACTCATATAGATAAGTTTAGCTCACGCCTTATGAGCGTGAGCATCTACCTTATTTACTATATGAATGTCTGTTTCAATCGCCAAATTTCAAGAGACTCCAAATAATCGTAAACGCTTTGTATATTAATATGTTATATGTCTAAAGTTTATTCTTTCTGTTTCTTATTATTCTATTTTATTTGTTCAACTTATGTTACAAGGGAGCGAAGCCGAAGACGCCGACACCCTATTCGAGGGCAAAGGTACGAAAAATAATCGAGACTTCCAAATATCAAGGAAGATTTTCCAATCGGTGATTGGAAAAATTTCTGTCTTGCTATTCATCCTCAGCACCCAATTCCTTGGCAATTTCCAGCGACTTTCTGATTTGCTCTATCAAAGTCTGGAGACATATGCTGTCATCTCGCAAATCTACAAGTTCTTTCTTAATGAGTTCATCAGGCTTGGTTGCAATGGCAGTACGCTCGAAGAGCATGCTGTCAATTTCCTTGCGAAGACGATTTCGTCCCCATCTGCCAGAAGACGACATTGTCAGATAGAACTCTACAGCTAAAGGGGCTTTTACCGGAAGAACCTCTATTATATGCGACCATGTCAATTGGGTCGCAAGTTGCGACACATTTTGTTCTTTTGGTATTTTTTGAGCAAATTGCATCATTCTTCTTATATTTCTGATTTCATTTCCCTCCTTGAACCATCAGCCCTAAGATAGCAGCTATCAGATGGCAAATTTACAAAGAAATATCGAGAATACCACATTTTTTATATATAAAAGTTTGGAGAATACAAAGAAAACTTGTAATTTTGCTAGAAAGAATGGATTTTTAGTGAAACAAACAAAATAAACAGAAGAATACATGATAAACGACAGAAGACAACTGGCTGACGTGTATCAGCAAACTATAGATATTGTACTGGAGGGACATTACACCTCTGAGAATGGGGAGGAAGTGAAACTGCCCGACAACACGAAGATGCTGAAGGGAAGCAGATTCTATACCAAGCCACTGGATGCTTCAAACATACCTACCCTTGCAGAAGGTTCCACCAAGATTATAGTGAAGAATGACGACAGCATCCATTGCGGTCATCAGTTGCAACAGGAAGGATACAATCCCGTGGTTCTCAACCTGGCAAGCCGGCGCAACCCGGGCGGTGGAGTGAAGAACGGAAGCCGGGCTCAGGAGGAGAGTCTCTTCCGCAGCACCAACCTCTTTCTCTCTATGTATCGCTATGCAGAATATGCCGAGGATTACGGTTTGGAGAAAAGCAAGTTTCAATATCCGATGCCAGTGAGATTCGGAGGCATCTATTTGCCATACGCTACCGTATTCAGGGCTGGAGCCAAGGATGACTTCGCCTTGCTCGATACTCCTTATTATATGTCGTTCGTGGCAGTAGCGGCCATCAATCATCCTGATTTAGATAGAGATGGGAACATCTGCGAAGAAGATGCCGCACTGACGAAAAACAAAATGAGGACGATGCTGCGTATCGGTTTGCTGAACGGACACGACAGCATCGTGCTCGGTGCATTCGGTTGCGGTGCCTTCCACAATCCTCCGAAACATATCGCAAGACTGTTTCACGAAGTCATTGACGAGAAGGAGTTCAAGAACAAGTACAAGCTCATCGCCTTCGCCATCCTTGAAGACCATAACTCGCCAAGAGGTGGAAACCTGCAACCCTTCATCGAGGAATTCAAGTCATAAACTCCCACAGATTTGGCTTTCCCTTCGGCCGCCGATTTTCAATTCACAGATTCACACAGATGGGGCTTGATTAGCAGTAATCAATGCCTCGTTTCTCACACTCTCCTCGCAGGGCGGCGAGAAAGTAACTGCGCTCGCTGCCCCAACCACGAACCTTGCGCTCGTGATCCACGGTCTGCTTCAAACGCTCATCGCTGTAAGCGGCAAAACGGGCAGCATACTCTGAAATTCTTGACTCGGCATAACATGCATCAACAGTTGATGACTTGGCATTAGCTGCCTTAATTGTTGATGACTCGGCATTAGCTGCCATTACATTCTCATTGTTCTTTAAATCTGAATTTGGATTCATAAAGATAATTATTTTAAGTTGTTAAACACTTACACATTCTTTTACCACCGTGGTTATCTCTATGCGAAACTCGGTTGGTGTGCCGCAACTGGGCAACTCTTAATGCTTGATTTCGGGTGCAAAAGTACATCATTATTCTGAAACCACCAAATTTTTTCAGGATTATTTTTTCTGTTTTTTTCCTTCTTCTAAAGAAGAAGATTTTTCGGGGTAGCAGATAGTAAGGAAGAGAAATCCTTTAATGGTTAAACTTTCCTATAATTGCATTATAATAGTATCATAATAATAAAATTATAATTATCTTTGCACTATGATTATCAGAAAGATATAAGATTATTCAAAGACAATAAAGAAGATAATATACAATGATAGAGAATCCGTTTATTCTGCGAGGATACATATCCGACGCTTACTTCTGTGATAGAGAAAAGGAAACCATCGACTTGATAAGAGAAATCAAGAATGGCAATAATATCACCCTGATTGCACCTAGAAGAATCGGCAAGACAGGGTTGGTGCAACACGTCTATGCCCAAGAAGAAATCAAGGATAAATACTATACCTTTCTTGTAGATATTTATGCCACGAAAAACCTAGCTGACTTCATTCAGGAACTAGGCAGAAGTATTCTGCAAAGTCTTAAACCTAAAGGCACCAAAGTAGTGGAACATTTTCTTAACTGCCTCCACTCACTCCGTTCATCCATCAGCTTCGATATGAACGGCGTGCCTTCGTGGGGAGTAGATTTGGGAGAAATCACCAGTCCAACCACAACGCTCGATGAAATTTTCCATTATCTGGAGAGTGCTGATAAGCCTTGCATCGTGGCTATTGATGAATTCCAAACCATCAGCAGCTATAGAGAAGCGAATGTGGAAGCCATACTGCGCACCTACATCCAGCACTGCCATAATGCCAGTTTCATCTTTGCCGGATCCCAACGCAACATGATGTCGGAAATGTTCTTGAGTCATGCCCGTCCTTTCTATCTGAGCACCTCTATCAAAACGCTGAAAGCTATTGATAGAGAGGTGTATGCAGACTTCGCCACTCGACTTTTCGAGGAAAGACAGAAGTTTATCAAACGAGAAACCATTTATCAGATATACGACCGTTTTGATGGCATCACCTGGTATCTGCAAAGAATGCTCAATAAGATTTTCTCGCTCACAGAAAAGGCTGATGACAAGATGATGGAACTGGCTGATGATAAGATGATGGAACTGGCGCTCAACTCGATTATAGACGAGAGTGCTTTTGCATACGAAGCACTTCTCTTTCAGTTGCCAGCTAAGCAAAAGGAACTTCTCATTGCCATCTGCAACGCTGGCAAGGCTCAAAACATCATGTCATCGGCATTCATCAAGAAACACAATCTTCCTTCCGCCAGTTTTGTACAAGGTGGTATCAAGGGATTATTGGAGAAAGATTTTGTTACAGAGACGGATGGAACTTACGAACTGTACGATAAGTTCTTCGGTGAATGGCTGAAAAAGGAATTATAAAGTATAAAGATAGAAGTATAAAGTATAAGAATATAAACAAAAAGAAGAATATGATACAGCAAGTAGAATTTTCATTGCGCCCGCTTCCTCGCGGCTTTCACCTCGTAACCAACGAGGTGATGAGGAACTTGCCGGCGCTGCCTAAGACGGGGATACTGAATCTCTTCGTAAGACATACCAGTTGCGGATTGTCGCTGAACGAGAACTTCGACCCGGATGTGAGACATGACTTGAAGGGTATCTTCGAAAGACTGGTTCCAGATGGCGACCCAAGATACCTGCACCAGGATGAAGGACCTACGGATATGTCGGCGCATGCCAAATCGAGCATGGTGGGTGTATCGCTCACCATTCCTATTACCAATGGCAGACTGAACCTTGGTACATGGCAGGGAATTTACCTCTGCGAATTCAGAGAGGGAGGCGGAAGCCGACACCTCATCGCAACGATTATCGGGGAATAAACAACCGTTGCGATGAATCGAAGACGCCTCTATTTCCTGGATGAATCGGAGGCGTCTTTATCAATTTCACGGAAAAGGCCGAAGTATCTCTTGCATACCCAGACGATACCTACTACCATTGCTATGACGAGGATTCCTCTTAAAAATCCACTTAATATCTTTGGCATACTATCCCAAATCGGCAGGAGATGCATCGCAAAACCTAAAACCGCCGTCAATACCAACACACCGATAGTCAAGAGTTTCTCGTTTTTGATAGCTGGCTCAGGATCCTCTACTTCTACCAGGTTTCTCAACTGGTATATCTTATAAAAAAAGAATACACCGTTCAGACATAAAAGAACACAGCAAACGATCACTCCACCCACAAATACAGGCTCACTTCCGATAAAATCCATACAACTAATCCATAACCAGAAGAGGGCTGACCATAAAGCTGCATAGCGATTCAACAGAGAGAGATAATATACCTGTCGGGCATTGACAATCTTGACTAAAGGAAAGTCATTGGCCTTTGGATGATAGCTGTGAAGCAAACAAGCAATAGGGAAAAAAGTACCCATTCCAGCCAACAGAAGAAGATAAGGCAAATCATCAGATGTGGCATGAATGACATTCCTGATGGTGAGCAGCCACATGGCAAGAACCAGGATTCCAACAATAATTTCAAAGACCCTGGCACTTGTAGAACGATAGATCTTGACTTGCGCAAAGATGCCAGCCTGCTCTTCCTTATCGCCATTCTTGAATAAATCAAGCACAAAATTAAATATTTTATTCTTCATCTTTCTTTTCCCCTCCTATTTGATTTGATTCACCTTCTTCCTTTGATTTCCTTGATGCAGCCTTCTTTTTCTTAGGCAGTCTGCCAGCCTTGCGCAGCGCTTCGGCGATGATCCATTGCAGTTGGCCGTTGGTTGAGCGGAACTCATCCTCCGCCCACGCCTCAATGGCACTCATCGTTTCCGAATCGATGCGCAATATAAAACTCTTCGTATTTGTTTCCTTTTTAGCCATACTTTTTAATGATTCAATGTTCCCGTATTTACTACAGGCTGGGCAGTATCATCGCCACAGAGCACTACGAGCAGATTGCTGACCATGGCAGCCTTCTTGTCGTCATCAAGCTCTACCACATCTTCATCGCTCAACTTCTGCAATGCCATCTTCACCATCGACACGGCACCCTCTACTATCTTCTCTCTAGCAGAGATGATGGCTGAAGCCTGCTGGCGACGAAGCATCACGGCTGCTATCTCCGGCGCATAAGCCAGATAGTTGATGCGAGCCTCTACTACCTCGATACCTGCCATTGCCAATCGCTCATCGATGCGAGCCTCCAACTCCTTATTGATTTCATCGTTTCCATCTCGAAGCGTAATCTGATTCGACTTTTCCCCCTCGTCATCATCGTAGGCATACTGTCCGGCTACCTGTCGGAGAGCAGCATCTGCCTGAATCTGAACAAAGCGGCCAAGCATATTCATGATCTGTGCAGCAGAAGCACCGATGCCTGCCTGACCCGTAGAACCCTCAGCCATGGTCTGGGTATCAATCTCGAAGATAGCCTTGTAGGTATCCTTCAGTTTCCATACCAGCACCATACCAATCATAATCGGATTACCCGTCTTGTCATTCACCTTGATAGGTTCGGCATCGAGGTTGCGCACACGAAGCGAAAGCTTCTTCTGACTGATAAACGGATTCAGCCAATAGTAACCCGGCTCAGTAAAAGTGCCACGATACTTACCGAAGAAAAGCAACACGCGAGCCTGACCCGGCTCCACCAGGATGAAACCGCAGACGCAGATGATGCTCAGGATGAGAAGCAGTACGCCACAAACACCACAGACATTTGCCAGCCAGCCTTCTTGCGAAACGCAGGCAAATATAAACAAGCCAACTCCAGCCAGGAAGCCGATGATGTTTAATACTAACATCAGGATGCCATTCAAGGTCTTTCCCTGATACGTAAATTCCTTATTCTCCATAATTTTACTTTATTTATTACGTTATTGATGTTGATATCATTTTGATATCGCAAATATACGATATTAAAATGATATCACAAGGACAGAAGATAAAGATTTCAAATACTTTAACAGAAAAAGGTCGTTGGGACGATACCCAACGACCTTTTCTCAGATTTTCACCTATTTATATATAGAAAACAGTTTCTATCTTCATATAGAAATAGATTCTATCTTCTATAGAAATATTATTCTATCACTTCCATTTCTTCCTCTTCTATTTCCTCCTTGATCTCCTTCTCCTTCTTTCCGAACTCCGGATCTATTTTCAGGAAGGCAGTAACCAGGAAGGTGATGATGCAGCAGCCCATGACGATGATGAAGAACATGCGGTAACCTACCATATCTTTCAGATAGCCAGAAACCATGCCCGGAAGCATCAAACCTAAGTAGGAGATGCCCGTACAGATAGAATAATGGGAGGTCTTGAACTTGCCCTGACTGTAGAACAGCATGTAGAGGGTAAGAACCGTGAAGCCCAAACCGTAACCCAACTGCTCGATGAAAAGACAGCTGGAAACCACGATGAGGTTGCTGTTGAGCGAATAGCTCAGATAGATGTAAACCACATCGGGCAAGGTAATGGCGCAAACCAGCGGCCAGAGCCATTTCTTCATTCCGTCCCTGCTCACCAGGATGCCTCCGAGGATGCCACCCAGCAACAGTCCGATGAGACCCACCGTGCCGTTGGCAAAACCATATTCCTGAGGCGACAAGCCCAGTCCGCCCTGCGAATTAGGACGGAGGATGAAGGTCTTGGTCATGGTGTTCAGAAGCGCCTCTGGGAATCGGTAGAAAAGGAGGAAGAGCATCACACAGATCGTTTCTCCAACCCCGAACTTCACGAAAAAGGTGCGGAACATGTTCTTCAGTTCATGAGCCACTTCGCCCACCGTTCTGTCGGTCTGCACATCCTCCTTCGGGCGCGGCATGAAGCGGCTGTGGTAGAGCCACAAACCGATGAAGATGCCTGCCAGTCCGTAGAAGATAAGCGCCCACGAGAAGCGTATCTGGTTGCGGAAGACAACCTGAAGTACACCTGCCAGCATCACCAGAAAACCATTTACAAAGATGATGGCGAGGCGGTAGAAGGTATTTCGCAAGCCTACAAACTTAGTCTGCGTATGTTCATCCAGCTCAATCATGTAGAAACCATCTGCCGAAATGTCGTGGGTGGCACTACAGAAGGCGATGAGGAAGAAGAAGCACATCGTTGCCTGGAACCAGAAGGCGGTAGGCAGCGAGAAGGCGATGCCGGCAAGGGCAGCTCCGATGAGAGCCTGCATGGTGAGCACCCACCAGCGCTTAGTCTTCAGCAAATCTATGAACGGACTCCACAAGGGCTTGATGACCCAGGGAAGGGCGAGCCATCCGGTATAGAGACCCACCTCAGCATCGGTCAGCCCCAACTGCATGTACATCACCACAGAGAGGGCGGTTACGATGACGTTGGGGAGTCCTTCGGCAAAATAGAGGGTCGGAATCCATGCCCATGGACTCCGACTGTTTTTCTTTGTTACCATTTTACATCACTATTTATAAAGTTTCTTGATTTCAGCACCCTGATAGTAGTGCAGCAGGATGGCATCATAATGATAACCCTGCTCGCCCATCACGGCAGCACCAATCTGGCAGAGGCCTACTCCATGCCCCCAACCGGCTCCGATGAGTTCGAAACGCTGAGGCACTCCCTGTTCATCCTTATCATACTTATCCACCACGAAGGCTGAACTCAGCAGATGACTGTCGCTCAGCGTACGGCGGATTTCGAGTTCCTTACCGATGGTAAAGGTCTTCTCTGTTCCGATGATCTGGAGTTTGCTGATTCTTCCACTCTTGCCGCGCTCCACGGCCTTCATGTCAAGGATGGCACCCAGGTCCATCTTCAGTTTGTCAGCGATGAGCTGCTGCAACTTCTTCTGGCTGAGCGTTTCCTTCCAGCGGTAGAAATTGACGGTTTCCTGATCATAGTCGTTGAGCACTTCTGACAGGATTTTCTTGTCCTGCGTGTTGCAGAAAGCTGGCGGATTAAAGCGGATCCATTTCTCAGCCTCTTCCTCATTGGTCAGATTAGGCAGTGTATGTTCCACGCCCAGGGCGATGTCGCGAACCGCCGTGAGATAAGTCTTCGGCGTGTCCTCCCAGCAATACTGGAATTCCTCGGTTATTCCGCCGCAGCATTTCGAGAATCTTGCATCGCAGATTTCTTCGCCGTCCATCAGAATCTGTCCCTTGGTCTGGCGGATGGCTTCAGCTACATGGGGCGATGTTTCCTTGGTGATGCCCTGGTAGCGCTGGCAGTGGTCGTCGGCACATACATCAAAGAGGGTGTGGTCTTCGCGGTCGTACCAGCGGATGAGCGTATCTTCCTTCTTGGTGAAGGAGAAGAAGTTGTTGCCGCTCTCAGCCACCTCTCGGCGCTTCTTCATCTGTGCCAGGAGCCATGAACGGGAGATGACGGCGTGCGCCTTCAGGAGTTCGAGACTCGAAGTGGCACTCATCTCACTGCTGATGACGCTCTCCAGATATTTTTCTACAGGCAACTCATTGATTGCCACAATCTTATCCGATTCTACCACAAAGCGGAGCGTGCCCAGGAAGGTTTGGGTTTCCTTGCGCTCCCAGTGGAAGTTGACACCGATGGTTACGTCGCTCAGCGAAAACGAGGCGTCGGCACTCTGCGGATGGAAGGTGAGCTGGCTGTACTGGTTGCCGTTCCAGAGCACACCGCCCTCTGAGAATTCTACCACCTGTTCGCCCAGCACCTTTTCGCCCTTGGCAAGATAAGGTTTGTTGAGCGAGAAATGAATCTTCTGCGCACTCACGATGCCCACCATTACGTGGGGCTGCTTACCATTATTATATAAGGTGGAAGAGGCTTCGGCTGCATCTTCGGCATCCTTAGATGCCTTCAGTTTGGCTATGATGACGTTCATCTTGTCTTCCGAAACGCCACACTCCTGCAGCAGCGAGAGTGCCTTCTCCTCGGTCAGCTTGCGGAAATCTTCCTCACGAGGGGTGATGATGAGTCCGCTCATGTCCAGGGCTCCCGGCGAAACTACAAACTGGGCGCAGCCTTCGGCAAAATAGGCTTCCGGACGGTGCTTTTCTCTCGGAATGACCACGCTGATGAATTCCTCGCCCTTGCGCCAGGAGATGATGTTCATCATCGGTTCGGTTTCGTCGCCACGCTGAGGCATTGCCTTGTAGAGACGGCGGAAGAGGGCCTCATCGCTCTCAGCACTCTTCGAGATGATGACGAAGGCGGGAACGATGAAGTCGCGAACCACTGAGATTTTCTCCTCATCATTGAGAGAGATGATGTCGGTCAGGTTGCGGGAAAGACGCTGCCAATTGGTCTGAAGAGGAAGGATGCCGTTGGTTCCTGCCTGGAAATGAAGATGGTCTGGAGCCGATGCACCACACTTCGGACCGTTGTAGAACACCATCAGGTCGCTGTGCAGACTGATGAAGCGGTGCATCTCGCCGTAGTTCTTATAGATGAGCTGAGGCTGGTGCTTGCGTGCCGGAATGGTGAAGTGGACTGGCAGAATCGGGAACGGATTTACCAGGAGATGGAATTTCTCATCTATCTGCTTCGACATCTGTTCCTTAGGACGGTTCTTGTCGCAAAGGAAGCAAGGGCGCTCGCCCAGGGTTTTCTTATCTATCTTGGCGCCTGTACTTACGATGCGGGCTGGGTTCCACTGCAGTTTCAGCTGGTCGGAGAGCTGGCGGGTTTCTACGTGCTTGAGGTCGCGGAAGCGGTGGCGGGCATCTGCCCACACCTCCAGCTGGCGGTTGAAGAAACGTGAGATGCTGCTGTCTTCCATGATGTCGGCCTTGCCCAGCAGCATGTGCTGGCGTGCCTTCAGTTCCATGGTGCGCAGACGGTCCTTATACAGGTTGTTGGCGTTCACCTTCTCCACACTGAGGGCTGCATCACTGTTGCCTCCCCAGCGGCGGCAGAGGTAGAGTTCGTCGTAGATTCTGCCGATACGGTAACGGCGCGAGAATGCCAGTCCCAGCGCATAATCCTCACCATACGAGGTGTTAGGAAACTGGATTTGTCTGACCAGCGGAGTGAAGAAGGCGCGCGGAGCACCCAATCCGTTGATACGCAGCGCATTGTTGCATCCGTTTTCTTCGGTCCATTCCTTGTGGTCTATCAGTCCCGGTGGCAGGGTGTTGAGGTTGAAGTCGCACATGCGGTACGAGCCTATAATCATGGCAGCCTTCTGCTTGTAGAAGGCATCTACTATCTTCTGGAGTGTCTTTGGCGAAGAATAGAGGTCGTCGCTGTCAAGCTGGACGGCAAACTTTCCGCAGAATCTGCTGTGGATGGCTTCGTTCCAGCATCCGCCTATTCCCAGGTCGGTTCTCTCCGGAACAATCTGTATCAGGTTGTCAGCTTTAAGTTCATCCAGTATTTCGCCGGTGCGGTCGGTAGAATGGTTGTTCACCACGATGACGTTGAACTTGAAGCTTGCTTTCTGTTCCAGGGCACTCTTCACGGCATCAGCCACGGTCTTTTCGCGGTTGAAGACGGGGATGATGACAGATGCCTCGTATTCAAACTCCTGCTCACCGAAGTCGGGCTGGCGGTAGAAGGTGGTGTCTATCAGGGCGCCCACCTTGCTCAGGTGCTGGGTGCATGCCTTTTCCATCTCTATCTGCACCTCGCGGTTGCGCGGGTTCACATAGTCAAACTGCTTCTCGCCACTCTTACGGGTGTCGAGTTCGGCTTCTGAATAGAGGAATTCGTTGAGATGGAAGATTTCGCCCACGCGGCTCAGATAGAGACGGAGGTCGTAGAGGGCGGCAAACTGATACGTTTCGCGGTCGGGCTGGGCGATGTAGTCGGCCAGTGCCTGTGCCTTGATGCACCAGAGGCTTCCGAAGTCAAAGTCATCACGCAAGGAACCAGCCTGGTAGTCAATTACGGGATGTTTCTCCATCTTGCCTTCCACCATCTTGTAGTGGTCGGCGTAAACCATGACGGCATCCGTATCATCAGCCACTCTCAGGAACCGCTCCAGCGTGTTGTTCCCCCATCCTATGGTGGTGTGGCGGGTACAGATCATCACGTAGTCGGCATCTGTATTTTCAGCGATGCTGACAAGGGTGTTACTGCTTTCCAGTCGGTCGGTAATGACAAACGTGCATCCTTCCGGCACCTGATGATGAGCGGCAAAATCAGCACTCACCAGGAAGTGGATATGCTGTACAGTCTTGTACTCATGAAGCACCGACAAGGCATTCTGCGCATCGTCGATGTATTCGCAAGGCAAGAAAAGGTCTATTTTTTCTCTCATTTTCTTACGTTATTTTTGTTCACTTCAGCCCTTTTCGGGGGGCTAAATCTGTGTTTTTTATCTTTATTTTATCTTATTATATTAAAATATGTGGCAAAGATACTAATTTTTCGGCAAAAAACACTATCTTTGCAGTATGAATAATGAAAAAAAATATCTTTTGGGCCTTACACTTGCCGAATTGAAGCAGGTGGCAAAGGACTTAGGCATGCCCGCCTTCACCGGTGGACAGATGGCGAAGTGGCTCTATGAGCAGCATGTGAAGAGCATTGATGAGATGACCAACATCTCGAAGGCGAACCGTGCCAAACTCGCTGCCGAATACGAAATAGGATGCTTCGGATATTCCGATGCACAACATTCGGTGGATGGTACCATCAAGTACCTCTTCCCTACCCGAAGCGGCAAATTTGTCGAGACGGTTTACATCCCCGACAAAGACCGCGCCACGCTGTGCGTTTCTTCGCAGGTGGGATGCAAGATGAACTGCCTGTTCTGCCAGACCGGCAAGCAGGGGTTTGAGGGCAGTTTGCCTGCCGGCGACATTCTGAACCAGATTTACTCGCTGCCTGAGGTAGACAAGCTTACCAACATCGTGTTCATGGGTCAGGGCGAGCCGATGGATAATCTCGACAATGTGCTGCGCGCCACAGAGATTCTCACCGCCGACTACGGCTGGGCATGGAGCCCGAAGCGCATCACGGTAAGTTCGGTGGGCGTGAAGAACAAGCTGAAGCGGTTTCTGGAAGAGAGCGACTGCCATGTGGCCATCAGCATGCACGACCCGATCCCTTCTGAGCGTGCCGAACTGATGCCTGCCGAAAGGGGTTTGGGCATTGAGCAGGTGGTAGAGCTGCTGAGGAACTATGATTTCTCTCATCAGCGCCGCCTGAGTTTCGAGTACATCGTCTTTAAGGGCGTAAATGACAGCATGCAGCATGCCAAGGCCATCATCAAACTGGTGAAGGGACTTGACTGCCGCTTCAACCTGATCCGTTTCCACCAGATTCCAGACATCCCTCTGCAGGGTGTGGATGATGAGAAGATGGAGCAGTTCCGCGATTACCTTACCCAGCATGGTGTCTTCACCACCATCCGTGCCAGCCGTGGTCAGGACATCTACGCCGCCTGCGGTCTGCTCAGCACCTCGAAAAAAATCGGAGAAATCCGTGAACACGAGGATGAGGAGAAGATGAAGAAGTAAGGAAAGGAGGGGAAAATGGTTACGCAAAAAGAAGCTAAAGAAAAAGAAAAAATAAGCAGAACAGAAACAGGCAAGTTCTTCTACGACTTGAGTAAATCTACATTTACAATTACAGTACTTGGAAGTTTAGCAGTAATGTTTAAAGATGGTTCTATTCCTAATTCGCTTGTCGTTGGAGCACTAGCGGGAATTATCATGGCTGCTTCTTTTTTTGGAATAGGTTATAAAATTTTAAATAAGTAACGATATGGATATGTTTACATTTACAATGGTTACAGGCTGCATCATCTCATTATGCATATTGGGATGGTTATACACAAAACCTGGTCAGAAATGGCTTGATGGATTTAAATAGAAATTATGGATTTATTTACATTTACAATGACGATAAGTCTCATCATTGCTCTCAGCTTTTTGGCTTGGCTTTATACAAAACCAGGAAAGAAATGGTTAGAGAATCTTTAAATAAAAAATATGTTTTACATGGCTTTAGCAATGACATTTGTCATGGTAATTGCTCTCAGCTTTCTGGCTTGGCTTTATACAAAACCAGGAAAGAAATGGTTAGAGAATCTTTAAAGACTCTTCTTGCTGGCTGCCTCCTGTTACTCTTTCTGGCAAGCTGCAGCACAGGAGGGCGAAACGGAAAACTGCCCAAGAGCACAGGACAGCCTTACGAGGTGGTGCTCGAGGGAGATACCGACAGCATCGTTACGAAGATACTGACGGAAGAGGTGCCTGCCCTGCCCCAGCCCGAACCGCTCTGCCGGCTCATCCAGGTTAAGAAGGGCAAGACCCACGGCAGCTACCTGCTCGTAAGAACCCGCATCGTGGTGAACATCCCGGCAGCGGAATTCTCAGTCGGGCTGAGCCGCAACGAGAATGCTTCGCCGCAAACCGTCATCCGCATCTCTGCCCGCTCGCCGCAGCAACTCAGAGAGAAACTCAACCCCGAGAAGCTGCGCCAACTCGTAGATGAGGCTGAACTGAAGCACCTCGCCTCCATCATCTCCACCAATCCGAGCAAGCAGAACCGCGAGATGCAGCAGCTGGTAAAGAAGAACTTCGGCATAAGCATGAACATCCCTGCCGAAATGCAGGCAAGCAAGAAGGCGAAGAACTTCATCTGGATCTCGAACAACGCCAGCTCGGGCATGAAGAACCTCATCATCATGAGAGTGAAGAGTGAAGAACGAAGAACAGGAAAAGTGAAGAGTGAAGAACGAAGAGCGGAGGAAGTGAAGAGTGAAGAACGAAGAATGAAGAAACAACGTTCGGCGTCCGAAGGGAAAGCCAATTCAAATGCTTTTCATGTAAATGACAAGGCTTTGATAGACAGCATTCTCCGAACCAATATGCCTGGCGAAACCGACAGCATGTACATGGTGATTCCTGTCCTTTCAGAAAGAGGACTCTGGGAGATGAAGGGCGACGCCATGGGAGGACCTTACGTGATGAGACGCATCTGCCCCGGAAAGGGGAAGGATGAAATCATCATCATCGGCTTCGTATATGCGCCCGAAATGAAAAAGAAAATATTAATCAAGCAGCTGGAAGCTGCGATTTCTACTATAAAATATAAACGATAAATGGACAGCAAAAAGATTAGAGTGGCCATCACTCACGGAGATACCAACGGTATCGGATACGAACTCATTTTTAAGGCATTCAGTGAGCCAGAGATGTTGGAGTATTGTACCCCTATCATCTACGGTTCGCCTAAAGTGGCAGCTTATTACCGCAAGGCGATGAATCTGCCTGCCCAGTTCTCCATCATACAGAAAGCAGAAGATGCAGAAGATGGAAGAATCAACCTCCTGCCGGCTGTAGACGAGGATGTGAAGGTTGACATGGGTATGCCTACCCTGGAATCGGGAGCAGCTGCCATCAAGGCTCTAGACCGCGCCATGACCGACTACCGCGACGAGCTCTTCGACGTGCTCGTTACCGCACCGGTGAGCCTGCTGAACGCCCAGATTGAGGGTTTCCAATTCAAGGGTCACAAGGAATACATTGAAACCTGCCTGGGCGAAGGAGCCAAGGGCCTTTCCATTCTCTGCGGCAGAGACCTCCGCATCGCCTCAGTAACCGGAAAAACTCCGCTCAAGGACGTGCCGGCAGCCATCACCCAGGAACTCATCATCGAGAAGGTGAAGCAGATGCACACATCCCTGAAGCGCGACTTTATGATTACCAACCCGCGCATCGCCGTGCTCGCCCTGAACCCTAGCAACAACGGCGAGGAGAGCTGCGGAACTGAGGAAGCTGAAATCATCATCCCAGCCATTGACCAGCTTGCCGAGCAGAAAATACAGGCCTTCGGTCCTTACCCAGCCGACGAGTTCTTCGGCAACGGATATTTCGTAGAGTTCGACGGCATCATGGCCATGTATCATGATCAGGCCACTACCCCGTTCCATTCGCTCTACACCGAGGATGGCGTGCTCTTTACAGCCGGTATGCCACTCGTGCACACCGCCGCCGACACCACTCCTTGCTACAGCATCACGGGCTGCAACGAGGCCGACGCAACCTCTTTCCGCCACGCTATCTGCCTGGCGCTGGATGCCTTCTGCAACCGCGAAGACTATGATGAGGCCTACGAGAATCCACTGCCTAAACTCTACCACGAGAAGCGTGACGAGAGCGAGAAGGTAAGATTCGCCATCCCTAAGAAAAAGGGATAAATAGAAAGGCATCTCATCCTAGAAAGCGAAAGACGCCTTATCCCCCGAGAAAAGCGGGATAAAGAAAGATTCGGGAGGGCAGATGAGCCCCAAAACAGCAAATCTGCCCTGTAATCAGACCTCCCGAACGTTAAAATAAAGAAAAAATGCTGATAATTCAGAAAAAATGAGTAATTTTGGCAGCTAAATGGATACTTCCGAACTACAAAAGATAAAACAACGCTACAATATCGTCGGTAACAGCGACGGATTGAACCATGCGCTCGACGTAGCCCTACAGGTAGCGCCGACCGATCTCTCCGTGCTCATCATCGGCGAGAGCGGTGTGGGTAAGGAAATCATTCCAAGGGTGATTCACGACAATTCGCCACGCCGCAGAGAGAAATATTTCGCCATCAACTGTGGAAGCATTCCGGAGGGAACCATTGACAGCGAACTCTTCGGACATGAGAAGGGATCCTTCACCGGAGCCATTGGCGAAAGCGAGGGATACTTCGGCATTGCCAACAAGGGCACCATCTTCCTCGACGAGGTGGGCGAACTCCCGATACAGACGCAGGCAAGACTGCTGCGCGTGCTCGAAACGGGAGAATACATCCGCGTGGGCGGTACGGAGATAAGGAAAACGGATGTCCGCATCGTGGCAGCCACCAACGTAAACATGCGCAAGGCTGTGAGCGAAGGCCGCTTTCGCGAGGACCTCTACTACCGCCTCAACACTATCCCGATACAGATGCCTGCATTGAGAGAGCGTGGAGACGACATTCTCCTGCTCTTCCGCCTCTTCGCCATGCAGATGGCCGAAAAATACCGTCTGCCTAAGATTTCACTCTCAGATGAGGCCAAGCAGATCATGCTGAAATACAAGTGGCCGGGAAATGTGAGACAGCTCAAGAACATTACCGAACAGATGTCAGTGCTGAGCCGAGAAAGAGAAATCGATGCACAGACCCTCACCCAGTTTATTCCGAGAGATGAGGAGTCTACACAGCTCGCCACCATACAGAAGGATGGCAACGACGACCACAGCTACGCCAGCGAGCGCGAACTGCTCTACAAGATTCTCTACGAACTGAGGGGCAACGTGAGCGACCTGAGACGAGAGATGAACAGCCTGCGCAAGCAGCTCGACGAGGCACGCCAGCTGGGCGGCACCAGCGGATATGTTTCGCCGGTTCAGCCGAGCACCCAGGTAGCTCCGGTTTCAGCCGTAACTCCGGTTTCAGCGGTTCCGTCCGTATCATCCGTTTCACCGGTATCATCGGTTTCACCGGTTCCGTCGGTACCTCCAATTACCGACCTCGACGAGCTCCAGCACATCCGTCAGGAAATGGCTGCAGGAGGCATGAGGGGCACTTACAAACCCGAAGCCGAGGATGCCGAGATTGAGGAAATTAAGGAAGAAAACGAGAATCTGAACCTCAGCGACCTGAGCAAGCAGATGATAGAAAAGGCGCTGGAGAGAAACAACGGAAACCGCAAGAAAGCGGCTGAAGAACTGGGAATCTCCGACAGAACCCTGTACAGAAAGATTAACAAATATAAGTTATGAAGCATTTACGCGCGTACCTATATATAATAGGACTCTCTCTCATGGTGGCGGTCATGGCTGCATGCTCCGTGAGCTACAAGTTCAACGGTGCCAGCATCGACTACACCAAAACCAAGACCATACAGATTGCCGACTTCCCTATCAGAAGTTCGTATGTGTGGGGTCCGATGGGTCCGATGTTCAACAACGAAATCAAGGACAAGTTTGCCAGCAACACCCAGCTCGTACAGGTGTCGCGCAACGGCGACCTGAAGATAGAGGGCGAAATCACCCAATATTCTCAGCGAAACAAGTCGGTAAGCGCCGAGGGATACTCTGCCCAAACCGAGCTCAGCATCACCGTAAACGTGCGCTTTACCAACACCAAGAACCATGCCGAGGACTTCGAAAAGCAGTTTACATCTGCCAAGACCTACGACACCACCCAGAGCCTTGCCTCGGTGCAGGAAGAACTGGTAACCCAGATTATCAAAGACCTGGTAGACCAGATATTCAACGCTACGGTGGCTAACTGGTAAAAGAAAGTGAAGAACGAAAAGTGAAGAGTGAAGAATTCAACGGCTTTACTAATCATAAAGTTCAAAGTTCAAATTTCAAAGTTCAAAGTTTAAAGTAAAATATAGTGGAACTAAGCAGATTGATACAACACCCAGAGGAAATGAACCGAGAGACGCTCTACGACTTGCGCGCCCTCTTGGCCCTATATCCGTATTATCAGACGGCACGTCTGCTGATGTTGAAGAATCTGTACCTGCTTCACGACCCGAGTTTCGACGAAGAACTGCGCCGGGCAGCCATCTACATCACCGACCGAAAAATCATCTTCGAGATGGTAGAGGCAGCCCATTATCAGATAAAACCCGACCCGTCAGAGGTGGATCTCAACCAGCTGAAGGAATCGGAAAGAAAGGAAACGGGAGCAGAAAAACACGGCGACCGCACCAGCGACCTCATCGACCACTTCCTGGGATCCATACCGATGGATGCCGAAGAGGAGGAGAAGAAGAAGAAGGAGAAGCGCAAGCCTACACCTGCCGATGCGGCAGTAGACTATGTGGCGTATCTCATGGAGACAGAAGACCAGCAGGAGCCGGAAGATACTTCGCGCACCATGAGCCTCATCGACGACTTTATGGAGGATGGCGGTTTCAAGCTGCCTAAAATCCAGCAGGACGAAGATTACAAACCGGAATTTACGCCCGAACTTCAGACCGATTCCGGCAAGGACGGCGAAGAGGAAAACAGTGGTGTATTTACCGAAACCCTCGCCCGCATCTACATCAAGCAGGGCAGGTATCAGAGGGCTTACGACATCATCAGCCGACTGCATCAGCAGCGTCCTGACAAGAACGGATATTATGTTGACCAGCTCAGATTCCTGGAGAAACTGATGCTGAACAGCAAGAAGAAATCTCCGGAGAAAAAGAAATAAATAAGAATAATAAATAAATAAAACTAGTTTTAAAAAATGGCTTACACATTATTAGTAGTATTAATCGTCCTGGTAGCTATCCTGATGATTTTCATCGTGCTCATCCAGGAATCAAAGGGAGGTGGACTTGCAAGTAACTTCTCTTCAACCAACTCAATCATGGGTGTTCGCAAGACCACCGACATTGTTGAGAAATTAACATGGGGCCTCGCTGCAGCCTTGGTTGTTATCAGCGTGGCATGTGCTTATGTAGCTCCTCAGGCAACTGGCGAAAACAGTGTCATGGAGGGTGCAACCCAGGAGCAGACCGCTCTTCCTGCCATGCCAGGTGCTAGCAAGGATGCAGCAGCAGGTGCACAGAAGGCAGCTCCAGCAGCTCCAGCAGCAGGTGCTGGTGCACAGCAGGCAGCTCCGGTTGTTCCAGCAAGCCCAGCTAAGTAAAAAAATCAGCTGATAAGGAAAAGTGGCATTTTCGCGCTCATCTACCCTTTTATTCTAGAGAAAAGGATGGAAAAAGACGAAAAATGCCACTTTTTTTGATGTTTTTGAAAAAAAGTAGCTCAAAAATTTGGTAGAACCGAAAAAAGTTCGTACCTTTGCACTCGCTTAAAAGAAATGACATTTAAGCTAGCTAACATGGTGGACGTAGTTCAGTTGGTTAGAGCGTCAGATTGTGGTTCTGAATGTCGTGGGTTCGAGTCCCACCTTCCACCCAGGATAAACCCTGCAAGATTTATTTCTTGCAGGGTTTCTTGTTTTATTACCCTCCTCTCTCTTTCTTTCGTTTCATCACCGAAATCTTCACGTTGGGGTAAACCTCACGAAAGGCACGTTTCACCAGCGGATATACCGAAATCGGACCGTCTGTGTCAAGATACCGGCTCACGAAGGCTATCAGGAAATTCCTGCTCTCAAAAGCACTCTCAAGGGGAGAAGGCAGAAGCCCATACCCTTCCAGCCCCGCCTTACGACATACATCATAGATAAACTCGTCGGTAGCCTCATCCGGCAGCCACTCCTGCAGTATCCTTCGCGGACAGAACATCACATGCCGCTCTTTAAACAGCCTTCGCGTGCGGCGCAGCAGTCGCCACAGCCGCACATAAGTTTCATAATCATGCTGTATTTTCATACCATTCATTATTATTGATTTTCTCTTAATGACCTTAATGACCAATGACCTTAATGACCACCCGCAGGAAGATTCTGGACCTTCTGAAAATGGTTAGGCACACTGCCCAATACGATAAGCCCCTGGTTGCGCCAGTTTTTCAGCATCATGCGCACACTGTTGCGGCTCACATTCGCCCCCTTCACAGCCATACACTGCTGAATCGCCTGCTCCATACTGAATTCATCGGCAAGCCGCGCAAAGATACTGTCGTTCTTGCCCACGCGGTTTCTCGGTCCTATCTGATAATTCTTCGACTCATAAGCCCCCTCTATCCGCTCGCGGAAATAGTAGAGATCATTGTCTATGAGATAATCGGCTATGAGGTCGAAAGTCTGCAGCATGTCGTCATTCTGCAGTTTCTCCAGCGTGGTAATCCAGAGTTTCGGAGTCAGCTTCAGCCGCTTCTCGGCACCCGAAAGTCCGAAACGCCCAATCAGCGATTCAGCTACCTTGCAGAGCCAGAGTGCACAGGTGATGCGCTGCGCATTCACACAGCCGCGCAGACGCTGACGAGCCAGCACCCTGTCGTCGTTCTTCATCGCTTCCATACGGATTCGCTCCAGCCATTCCCTGCCCCGGTTCTCCAGCTTGTGCAGCACCACCGTGCCCTGCATCATCGGCAGCAGATGAGCCACCTGATGAATGTGCTCCTCCTGCTTGTCGGTCAGGTGAGAAGGTTTCTGAGCCAGCGGCGCAAACGTGTTGTCGGGCGTGCGGGCAATGGAGATGCGCGAGAGCAGACCGTCGGTATAATTGGTAATCACGCGGTAGAGTGCATCCTGCGTGCCGCACATCGTCACATTCCAGAGCAGTTTCTTGATGTGCACACGGGTAGCATCTGCGCTCTTCGCCTCGCGGTCGTAGCGGCTCTCGTCATAAGCCTGGCGCAGCATCACACTGAAATCGCTCATCGCCGACTTCCACTTCATCGCCACCGTATCAGCCTCGGGTGTAAAACTGAAGCTGTGTTTCTCCTCCGCATTTCCCAGTCGTTCGGCTATGTTGGCAAGCGTGTTGTTCAGCGGCAGCATTCTTACCGGCAGTTTCGGCTGTTCGGGCGCCTTTCCGCTCTTCATGCGTCTGGTTTTCTGCGCCCATTCCTCCTCCTGCTGGGTGTAGATGTCGGTCTGCGCCTGCAGTTCGTACATCCAGGCACCGATTATCGGGTCTAGCTGTCCCTTTCCCGAACCGAATTCGCCGCAGATGTAGGAGATGAGATTCAGTCCCCTCGCATTGCCGTGCACATCCAGTTTCACGCCCGTAGCCAGCGCCCCGAGTGCCGGAGCTATGCCAATGAGGGTAGCCATACAGAGCGGCGTTCCGGCAGCAGCCACACTGTCGCTCACGCCCATCGGCAGTTTCGGCAGTCGGTTAAAATGCCAGAGTTCATCCTGTTGCATGGCCTCGTCCAGCGCATCAGCCACCTGCACGCCTTCCTGCGCATCTCCGCATCCCGTCTTGAGAAATTCCTGCCTCAGCGCATTAAGCACATCTTTCAGTCTTTTCGGCATCTGCGTTCGTCTTTCAGCCAGAGCCGAGTCAATGCATTTCATCTTCTGTTCTTCCGGAAACCCGTCGTAGCAAGGAATCACCCTATCCATGAGCAGTCTGTCGAATCCGCATATATGCCTCAGGTTCACCGCCAGTTCAAAAGTCAGCACATCTCTGTTAGAGGTCACCGGCGTTTTCCCGTCGTTATACATCCCCCACCATTTCTCAATAATCACCTCATACGGAATCCCCAAGTAATTCTCTCCAGAAGAAGAGGAAGAGGAGGAGGATGCAGAGCAAGCAGATGAAGAGCTAGCAGATGCAGAGCTAGCAGATGAGGAGCATGTCCCCCGTTGGGCCCCCGTTCCAGGCGATTCCATCGCCTGTCCCCCTGGCTTCTCCGTTCCCCCCGTCTTCTCCGTTCTCTCCGTTCTCCCCACCTTGAAGTGCTTATTGCTCCCGTGAGCTCCTTCTGGCAGTTCTTCTCTTCCGTTTTTCTCCCTATCTTCCAGCGTTCTGGCCTCCTCAGCAACGCGTTCCACATCAGCGCCCGGGCTCACCCCATACTGGTCATTAAAGAGTTCAGGCGAGAGGAAGAGCAGTTCATCCTTATCAGCAGTACTTGAGAAGTAAACCCGGTTGATATCATGCGCATTGGTATCAAGTTCGCAGTCGAGGGCTTTAGCTATGCGCACCTGGTTTTCGAGAATCGTCTTTCCCTTTTCTCTTTTAAAGACAGCATGTCCGCCCTGGCTCGCGCTTCTTTCCAGCATCAGCAGCCCCAGCCTTTCAGCCAGCGTCGCTCCTTCTCCAGCCGCTCCTTCAGCACCCTTGCCTTCTCCAGCCGCTCCTTCAGCTCCCTTGCCTTCTCCAGCGTCACCGCCCTCAGCAGCCGCTCCCTTAATCTCCGAGCCAGCGGTCCCCCGCCTAGCCCCCGTTCCCTGCGATTCCATCGCAGGTCCCCTCTTCTCCATCAGCATTTTAGCTATGCGTTCAAACTCCCCCGCATCATCCACATCAAATCCGAAAGCCTGGCTAGGCAGCCGGCACCCCTTCACAACCCCATCCGGGTAATACCCCGAATAGTTAAACTGGATAAGCCTCCGTTTAGCAGCCTGGTTACCCATTCTAGCCTGCCTTAGGTTAGCCTGTTGAGAAGAAGTATTTCTGAGCCGGCGATACGACTCCTCGGTGAGAACAGGGAGGGCCACCTTGCGCCCTCCCCTAACTGAAATCAAATAAACACTCATTTTCCAATCAAAAAAATAAAAACAGTTAATAAAGATTCAGTAAGTACATCCAGGGTCCTATCCCAGCATCAGATAATCCATGATAGCCTGCACCGCCTCGCGGCTCTCCTTGCGCATCGCCTTAGGAATATTGATGCCCTCATTCTTAAAAACCTTCAGAAAAATCTGTATCGCCCCGTCCTTCGTCTCCGAAGCACGGCCGTGGGCAAACTTCCTGATCAGCTTACTCTGCGAACGCGGATACCCCTTCACCGTAAAATCCACCGTGCCGTCGCTCATCTGCTGCACAATGCCCAGCGTACGGAAACAGGAAACCTGATTAGGTTTCGGATCATCAGGCGAAAACATAAAATACTTGCGGTTGTCGAAGAAAGCCATGCCCTCAATCTGCACATGCTCACCCCCATTCATCACCATTCCAACATTCTGATTCAAATTAAAATTCTTTTCCATATTAGTTTTTTCTTTTTTAATTCAAGTTTTGCAAGTGAGGGAATTGACAGAAGTTAAAGAAGTTATCACTCCCTACGGTCGTTCGGGAAGTGAAGAGACAACAGTCTTCTTTCGTAAAACTTAGGACATTTGTCCCTTAACTTCCCACTAACTTCCCTTAACTTCTCTTAACTTCCCATATACGAAAATTAAGGTAGTTAATACATCAGTTCAGCTTAACGATTTCCTGCACCGAGATGTCCTGAAACACCTGCCCATTATGCTCGCGGGTCTGAAAGCGCAGGCGAACCGCCACCACATCCCCAGCCTGGAAACGGCATTCTGCCGCATTGCCCCAAAGTTGGGCAGCAAACTGATTTTCAAACTTGCCGCCAAGTTCCTGCAACAGGATGTTGCATTTCTTAATCTGGCCGCCCTCAGCCTTCTGGCTCTGTACAGCGAAGGCCTCGCCCTGCTGCACCACTTTCATCAATTCTGTATTCATCATTTATAAATATTAAATAGTTAAAAAATCAATAGTTACACAATCGTAATAAACACCAGGTCGTCAGGTCCCTGAAACCCCTTCAGCATCATTTCCAGCTTAAAGAGCACAGCTCTCGAGTTCTCCAGTCTTCCCACCTTCGTGTTATTCCCCACCAGGATGCAGCCCTGCGTATCCTTCACCGAGTTTCCGGAATGGATGCGGATGCCGTCGAAGAGGGGCACATCCATCAGCTGAAACAGCCTCTTGTCGAATTTAGGCGAATAGGTAAACCTCATCAGGTATCTCCCTTCCGGAATCGCCGTCATCCCCTTCACCTTCAGCCTCTTATCCCATTTTCCACCATTCAGCAGGTTGCGTCGCGGCGGTTCCAGCGTATCGCAGAAAGGCTGCAGCCCACCGTCGCCCTTCAGCCCTCCGTCGCCCTTCAGCCCTTCATCGCCCTTCTGGCCTCTGTCGCCCTTCAGCCCTCCGTCAGCCTCCAAGTCCCCCGTCTGGCCCCCGTTCCCTGCGATTCCATCGCAGGTTCCTTCTTCTTCCCTTTCCCCCAGGCAGTAAAGGCGCCCGATGGTATACCCTTTCTTTTTAGCGAAGCGAACCAGCTTCAGCTCCATGATTTTCGTTTTCTTTTTCATCATTTATTCATTTTAAAAAGTTATTACTCCAACCAGCGTCATTTCTTCCGAATCCTTTTCAGGAACCAGCCTCATTTCTTCTGATTTCCGGTTGCAAAGGTAGGGCAAAAAAACGAAAGGCTTCGTAGACCACCCTCACGAGTCTACGAAGCCTATATTTCTCAAAACAAAGTTAACTATCAGATAATCACCTCATAAAAAAAAATCAAAAAAACAAGAAAAAACTTTCATGGAGTCTACAAAGCACCCATCAACATTCCCCTGTAATTCCGAAGCAAACAACACCCATCAGATACGGGATGCGCTTACAACGCCTAATTTTTATCTTGATAGATTTCCGCCATTTTCTGTCTCATATCCTTAAAGATCTGCAATTGGCGCTCACGGGTCGTCGTATCGTTAAGAGCGCGACTCAAATCCTTATTGTAATTAGACAAATCCAGATTCACCGCCCTTCCAAACGCCCGGAAAGCCTCCTTCTTGGTGCAGCGAACCCCATCCTTATCCGTAAAAAGCCCCAATTCATAAAGCACATTAACCACACGGATAAAATCAATCTTCTTTCCCCGAACAGGCGAAAGATAAACAGAAGAACCAGCCCCCTTCTCCTCCCCGTTTTCAGAGACTGATACAGAAGAGGACGAAGGAGATACAGAAGAGGACGAAGGAGATACTGAAGAACCCGAAGGAGATACAGAAGAGCCCGAAGGAGATACAGAAGAGCCCGAAGAAGATACTGAAGAACCCGAAGAAGATACTGAAAAAGCCCCTGATGAGCACCCTGAAAAATCAGTATTCCCGGCAGCCCGGCAAGCTGCATCGCTAACCCCCAGTGTCTTGCACAGCAACTTCCTCAACAATCTATAGCTCAAGATATTACGCAAAGCACAAAGCGGCGGCATAAGATAGCGAAGATGTGACAGAAACTTAGCATCATCAGCAATGAAGTCATACAGTCTTCCCGGCAGTTGCCTCACCTTCATTTCAGTATCAGCCAGCATCACCAGTGGCACGGATGTAGAAAAAGCCATCAAGTGGTCAAAGTCCTCTTTCACACCTTCATCCTCCATCATCTGTTGCCACATTTCGCATCTTTTTCGGGTAACCTCAATGCATCCCCCCTTTACCAGCGCCCTATCCATCTTTTCAGCCATTTCCATCAGTTGTGGTCTTCCGCTAGCTTCGAGCAGCTGTCTGTATCTCAGCACCCTTTCATGCGCCTCCCTGCTCACATCAAAGCTAACCTCCTCCAGCCAGCACCCCAAATACTCGCAAAGCGTAGCTTCAGAAGAAGAGAAAGAAGAAGAACCAGAAGGAGAAGCAGAGCCAGAAGGAGAAGCCGAGCCAGAAGGAGAAGCCGAGCCAGCACTCCCCCTTTGCGCCCCCGTTCCCTGCGATTCCATCGCAGGTCCCCCGCCTTCCTCATCCGCCTCTATTTCTCCCAAGCAGAAATCGATGATGAGCTCCAGCGATTCTATCCTCTGCCTAAAAGCAGCAGGGAGGGCCAAAGCAGCAGGCTCCATCCACCCGCTCCAATCAAGAGCAGCAGGAAGGGAAAGAGAAGCAGAAAAAGCAGCAGAAGAAGCAACAGAAGCAGCAGCAGAAGAAGAAGTAGAAGCAGCCCCCTTCATCTTAGGCTTCTCCACCCAGAACACCCCGTGTTTCTCCACGTTCACCTCCGTCACCTTTACCGGTATCCCGACCCGAAGCCTTTCACCATATTCAGCCACGCACTGATGGGCATCATCTGCAGCCAGATAAGCTATCTGCCGCCCATGCTCAAGCACAACAACTGCCTGAGAATCATAATGGTTCTGCTCATCAAGGCGAAGCACAACAAGAGGCAACCGGGCTTGCAAGCCCGACAATACACCGATAGTACGCTGCTCCATTTCAGGAGTCTCCTGGGCATTGCCACGAAGGCTGGGGTTAGCAAAATAACGCACAGCTGTGGCGAGATAAGTAGTAGTTTTCTGTGTCATAAGTATAATTTTTAATCTATATTAGTTTTTACCAGAGGCAAGCTTATTCTTTTAGCTTGCTTGATGGGGGCAAAGATAGAAAAAATAATTGTTACCACCAAACATTTTCTTCTTTATTTTCAGAAGAAATCTATGGGCAAGAACTCTTCCCCTAAAGGGGAATATCAAATATTTCAAGTTTCGCAAGTTTTGCTCCACACGCCCTGAAAGGGCAGAAGCTCCTAGCCCAGGGCATCACCCTGGGTTATTATGAACGCAACCCTGTCGCCCTGTAAGGGCAAAAGCTTTCAATACCTGGCAATATACAAAGCTTTTGCCCTTACAGGGCGCCTTGCTGATTGCTATTATACCCAGGGTGCTGCCCTGGGCTAAGAGCTTTTGGGCCTTCAGCCCGTACTTAAACCACATGCGAAATTTTAGTCTAATATCTTTACATCTTGATGGTCAAAAGTGGTCATTAAGGTCATTGGTCATTAAGGTCATTAAGGATTCTCCAACGGGGAGTAAAAATAGAGACAATAATAAAAATATAAATATTTATATTTTTATTATTGTCCTAAAAAAATACCCCCAATCTCAAAGTGCTTAATGACCTTAATGACTAATGACCTTAATGACCACCCTCTTTTTCTCTCTCCCCTCAGCCTTCTCTTCATCTATCCTTCTACACCCCCTCTAGCCGTAGTTTCATTTTTATGTCACGATGAAAAAAATATTCTATCACGATGAAATAATAACAGGCGCGCGCGGGCGAGGGTATGGAGATACAGCAGAAGCACCGTCAAGCCGCCTTGTGCAGACTACCGGAAGACATCTCGTTTTGTAAAGAAAAGTTAAAGTTGAAAAATATTTACGATTTTACTTGCCCATGTCAAAATTTTTTCGTACCTTTGCACCGTGAAATTCGAGAAAGCGCGCAAACTCGGGTTCACACTTACAGATTTTCAATATTAATAACCACTAAAAAAAATTAAACATTATGGGAATGAAACTTAAGGCAATTGAGCGTAACGTATCTTTCGACAAGAACAAAACCCGCTACGCATTCGTGCTCACTCCAGAGCTCTACGGCAAACTTACTGCCGACAAGGTAATCAAGGAAGCTTCTCTCCGTTCCGGACTGCCAAAGGGTGTGGTAAACGCATCTTGGAACGCATTGAGCGACGTCATCGTGGCATGGGCCACTGAGGGTCACAGTGTAGCAATCCCAGGTCTCGGAACCATGCGATTCGGTGTGCGAGGCAACGCCGTTGAGAAGGTTGACCTCGTAAGTACCGCCCTCATCACCGCACGCCGCGTCATCTTCACCCCAAGCGTGGAGATCAAGGAGGAACTCGCCAACACCGCCATCAGTATTACTTGCTACGACCGCAACGGAAAGGTAATCAAGCAGGTTACTTCTGCCGACAAGGGCAACGTAGACGAGGAGGGCGATGGTAACAACCCTACTGGCGGCGGCGGAAATTCCGGTGAAAACGGCGGTCAAGGCAGCGGCACTACCGAAGGTGGCGGCACTGACGGCGACGGAAACATGGGCTAGCCAAAGCCCCCTTCGGGGGGCTACGCTCTTTCTGAGAAATCCTCCTGAAAACGGAAACGAAGATTTCCAACACTGCTCTTAAAAACACAGAAACACAAGTATTTAACCACTAAAAAAGAAAGGAAAATCATGATGAAAAGAGAAACATGGAAAACGCTGATACAGGTTATCATCAGCATTCTCACCGCCGTAGCAACTACTCTCGGAGTTACGAGCTGCATGTAGAAAAGCGGTAAAGAAGAAACGCAAGGCCGCAAGGAAAAAGGCGGCAAAAAAATTAAAGCCCTGAAAGAGGCAAAAGCATCCTCAAAACATAAAGATGCTTTTAGCCTTTTCTCAGGGCTCTTTCTATATATAGAAAGTTTCAAAGTGGTTTTAGTATGGGCTGAATGCCCGAAAGCTACATGAAGTAGCACGCTTTTTATTATCTGATAACCTTCACCTCGCCATCCTTGGCAATCTTTACGATGCTCGAAGGCTGATGAGGTTTATGCTCCTGGCGACGGCTCCAGCAAACATAATCTACGGCATTGAGGATTTCTTCAGAAATGTCGCGATAATTCTGGGCAGCTGGCTCGCCACTCACATTGGCACTTGTGCTCACAATAGGCTTCTGAAAACGGTAACAGAGCTGCTTGGAGAAAGGCTCATACGTAACGCGCATCGCCAAACTGCCATCCTCTGCCACCAGATTACTAGCCACTCCACTCGCATCATCCAGGATAACCGTGGTAGGTTTCACAGGCATCGCAGCATCGATGAAATCCCATGCCACCTGAGGCACATTGCGGAAATAACGAGCCATGCGGTCGGCAGAATCTGTCAGGCAGATAAGCGCCTTAGAGTCATCACGCTTCTTAATTTCATAAACTTTCTTTACCGCCTCCGGATTGGTTGCATCACAACCTATTCCCCATACGGTATCCGTTGGGTAGAGAATCACTCCACCCTTGCGCATGCATTCCACAGCACGCTTGATATCTTCTTCTACAGTCATAATTACTATAAAAACTTAAATTCCTAACACCTAAAAAACGTCCTTAATATCCTTCCTCTGGCACTCATAATAGGCAATGTCCTTCATGCCGTTGAGGAAGGCAGCTGCATCCATACGCTTCTTGCCGCTGAGCTGAAGTTCCTGAATGTTGAGCCATTCGTCGAGACAGGCCACCTGCAGATGCTTGTTCTCAATGCGCAGCGAGCCCACAGGCGCCGCACCACGCTTTATGCCCGAAAGATAGGTAGAGAACATCTTGAGCACCTGAATCTTTGCCGTGCTCTTCTTGCTAGATGGATGAGAACCATCTGAACCCACAGCATTCTCCACCTTTCCTTCTCTAGGATCGTCAAAGAAAACTACCGTCTCCTTCTTCTTGATTTCGGTCCATGCACCAGGGTATGGAGAAAGACCGCGGATGAAATCATACACCTTCTTGGCTGGCTGGTGGAAGTCGATGCGGCAGGTATCCTTGAAGATTTTAGGAGCCGGCTTGAGTTCGGCACCCTCACCTATCAGATTGCTCTGCGGAATGGAACCGATGTTGCCGTCGGCAGCGATGAGCGCATCAATGGTTTCCAGCGCCAGTTCGGCACCGAGATGCATCAGCCCGTCGTAAACATACTCCACATTTGCCGTCTCCGGAATAGGGAAACGCTTCTGCATGATGATGCGGCCGGTATCAATGTCGTGGTCGAGGAAGAAGGTAGTGACACCCGTCTCCTTCTCGCCGTTAATGACTGCCCAGTTGATTGGCGCCGCACCGCGATACTGCGGAAGGAGGGCTGCATGTACATTAAAAGTACCATATTGAGGCATCGCCCAAACCACCTCAGGCAACATGCGGAAAGCCACAACCACCTGCAAATCGGCATGATAAGAGCGCAACTGCTCTACAAACTCCGGGTCCTTCATCTTTACAGGCTGCAACACCGGCAACCCGTGCTCCACGGCATACTGTTTCACCTGCGAAGGCTGCAGCGTATCCTGGTGTCTGCCCACCGGTTTATCAGGCTGCGTAACCACAGCCACCACGTTGTAACCGCCCTCTACCAGGCGCTTGAGGGATTCCACCGCAAACTCCGGTGTTCCCATGAATATGATTCTCAAATCCTTCTTCTCCATAAATATCTAAAATGTAAATTATCTGATTGAACTTTTGCAAATTTTGCACCACACGCCCTGAAAGGGCAGAAGCTCCTAGCCCAGGGCATCGCCCTGGGTTATTACGGACGCAAACCTGTCGCCCTGTAAGGGCAAAAGCTTTAA
>ERZ1673741.550-NODE-550-length-39353-cov-6.030790_pt1 | contig 39353 bp, 32 predicted proteins | sample MGYA00580209_ERZ1673741 | MGnify/ENA primary metagenome ERZ1673741 (study PRJEB41218, sample SAMN15661754) | gut metagenome | host: Homo sapiens | place: Canada: London | collected 2015-08-20/2019-03-30 | study: EMG produced TPA metagenomics assembly of... | reverse complement strand
GTCGCACTCGGCGGGCTACGCCATCCTCGTCATGCAGACGGCCTGGCTCAAGGCCTACTTCCCCAAGGAGTACATGGCCTCGGTCCTCACGTCCTACATGGGCAAGACCGAGAAGATCGTCCACTACGTCACCGCCTACCGCCGCGAGGGCGTGGCCATCCTGCCCCCGGACATCAACGAGAGCGGCCGCGACTTCACGGCGACCCCCGACGGCGTCCGCTTCGGCTTCGCCGGCATCCGCGGCGTGGGCGAGGCCGTGGGCGAGGCCATCATGGCCGAGCGCGACCGCGCGGGGGAGTTCCGCGACATCTTCGACTTCGTGAACCGCATGGACTCCGGCTCCGCGAACCGCCGCGTGGTCGAGGCGCTCATCTGCTCGGGCGCCTTCGACTCCACCGGATACACCCGCATGCAGCTCATGCGCCTTGTCGACAAGAACAACCCGGACAACATCATCGACGCCGCGACGCGCAAGCAGAAGATCCGCGCGACGGGGCAGGTCTCGATGTTCGATATGTTCGCGGGCGTCGAGGGCGCAGGCTTCGAGGAGACGAACCCCGAGCCCGACGGCGTGGAGTGGGACCGCTCGGTCAAGCTCTCGCGAGAGCACGAGGTCCTCGGCCTCTACGTCTCGGACCACCCGCTGCGCCCGTACGCCTACGCCCTGGCGAAGGCGCGCGACTACAGCCTCTCGGACATCGAGGTCTCGACCGAGGTCACCGACTCGGCGGGCGGCGTCCACGAGCAGTTCAAGGTGCCCGAGGGCAAGGTGCTGCGCTTCGCGGGCATGGTCTCGGCCATCCAAAAGAAGACCACCAAGAACGGCGACCCCATGGCCATCGTCACCTTGGAGGACATGGAGGGCGAGGTCACGCTCGTCATCTTCCCCAAGCTCTACAAGAAGTGCGCGGCCACCCTCGCGGGCGAGGTCGACCCCGAGACCGGCGAGGCCGCGGGCGACGTCTTCGTCAAGGTCTCTGGCAAGCTCGAGCGCAGCGACCGCGGCAACCAGGTCATCTGCATGGAGGTCGAGCCGCTCGTACTGAACGACCGCACGAACCGCCCCAAGGTCCTCGAGATCAACATGCCCGCGAGCAGCCTGACGCGCTCGCGCATGGACGACCTCGGGAGGATCCTCGCCGCCTACCCCGGCCTCGACCACGTGGAGGTTCGCGTGGAGTCGGTCTCGGGCGACGTCATGCGCATGGAGCTGCCCTGCACCGTCGACGCGCGCAACATGGTCCTTCTCGCCGAGGTGACCGACGCCATCGGCAGGGCCGGCAAGGTCCTCGTCGCGTAGCCCCAAGCCCACTGGAGGTTTTGTCTATGAAGATCGCAATCGCACAGGTGCCCTCCGCAAACGGCGACCTCGCCCTCGCTCGCCGCCGCATCGCGTCGTGCTGCGAGCGCGCCGCCGAGGCGGGGGCGGGGCTCGTCGTGTTCCCCTCGACCGTCGTCGCGCCCGCCGTGCCCGTCCCGATGCCGGACCGCGAGGGGATGCTCGTGGACACGGCACAGCTCGTCTCGTCGCTCGCCGAGGGCCTCGCATGTCCGGCCATCGTGCCGATGCCGCTCGCCTCGGCCGACGACCCCGTCATGGAGGCCGTCTTCCTCGATGGGGAGAGCGTGGTGCCCCTGCGCCTTCTCGGCACGCTCAGGCAGATCGCCTCCGACGACCCGGACGGGGAGGAGGCCCTCTCGCTGCCGCAGCTCGAGGTCGGCGGACTCACGCTCGGCGTCGCCTTCACCTACGAGGACCTCGATGAGTACGTCGACTACGACTACCACGTGGACGCCGTGCTCTTCCTCACGACCTATGGCTTCGCCATCGACGACGCGGCGAGCGCCCTGGGCGCGTCGCTCTCCGAGTCCCGCTTCCGGGCGGACGCCGACGCCATGGGCGCCTGGGTCGTCGGCGTGGGAGGTGTCGGGTGCTGCGATGCGGAGGTCTTCCCCGGCTCGAGCTTCGCCGTGGCCCCGTGGGGAGAGCTCGCCTGCCAGGCCCCCTCGTTCGAGGAGGCGCTCGTCTTCGCGGACATACAGAAGGGGGCCGAGGGGCCGCTGGCCGCCACCTCACCGGCCCAGGTCTTCGATCCCGCCATCCTCGCCTGGGAGGCTGCCGCCGAGGGCACGCGCGCGCTGTGCCGCTCCCTCGGCAAGACCACGGCGCGGATCGTCGTCGACGGCGGCATGCCCTCGATGCTCGCCTGCGCCGTCGCCACCGACGCGCTCGGCCCGACGAACGTGCTGCCGACGGTCCTGACGTGGGGAGACGGGCGCGACGACGCCTCCCGCGAGCTCGTGCGCAACCTGCGCCTCGAAGCCGACGAGCTCGATGCCGCGGGGCTCGACGCCGCTGGAAACGATGAGCTCGCGCGCGACCTCGCCTGGGCGCGCGTCGCCGCGCGCGCCCGCAAGGACGGCTCGGCGGTGCTCTCGGCCGCGGACAAGACCGCGCTCGCCTTGGGCTCGGCCCATGCCAGGGACCTCGGGTGTGTCTTGCCCTTCGGCGACCTGTACCGCTCCGACGTCCTCGCGCTCTCGCGGCTTCGCAACACCGTCTCTCCCGTGGTCCCCGCCGCCGCCCGCGCGAGCTGGCCGCTCGAGGACATCGCCTCTCTCGCGGGCGGCTCCTCCGCCGAGAAGCGCCTCGAGCAGCTCGACTTCGTGATCTCGAGCTTCATCGAGTGGGAGACCCCGCTCACCGACATCGTCGCCGCCTGCGAGAACGAGGAGCTCGCCTGCGCCGTCGTCGCGACGGTGCGCTCGTCCGTCTCCGCGCTCCCCGGCAGGCTCCTCGCGCCCACGCTCTCCTCGAAGACGCTCGACGAGGCGCGCGGCGCCCTGGGCCTGGCGTGGCGCGACCATGTGCGGCCTAAGGAGGAGCGCGTCGACCGCGAGGCCGTCGCGGCGGAGATCGCCGGCGCGTTCGGCCTCGGGGCGGACCAAGCGGGCGGCGACGCGCCCGAGGCTCCGCAGGAGGCGCTCGACATCCTCGGCATGATCGGGGCTCAGGACGTGCCCGGCGACCATGGCGGGCAGCGGCACGACGGGGGCAAGCCGGGCGACCCCGGGCTCTTCTGGGGATCGCCCTTCTCCGAGAACTGAGCCGCCTCGGCATGCTCGTCTGAGCTTGCTGACTTCGTTCCTCTTCCCATGGCTGCGTATGCTAATATAGAACGAGCGTTCTTGTAGGAAGGCCCGCGCTACGGGAGGGAGGCGGCTATGGTGATCCTGGGCATCGACCCGGGGCTTGCCCACACGGGATGGGGCATCGTCGAGACTCGCGGCGCCGTGTGCCGCGCACGCGCCTACGGCTGCGTCGAGACCCGCGCGCATGAGGCGATCGATTCCAGGCTCGGGCGCATATACGACGAGGTCAAAGCTGTGATCGACCGCTTCGGGCCCACCGAGCTCGCCATCGAGAACGTCTACTTCGGCGAGAACGTCAAGTCGGCCGTCGCCACGGCGCAGGCGCGCGGCGTCGCCATCGTCGCGTGCGCCAAGGCGGGGCTGAGCGTGGGCGAGTACACCCCCATGCAGATCAAGCAGGCGGTGGTCGGCACCGGCGCGGCGGACAAGCACCAGGTCATGTACATGGTGCGCAACGTCCTCGCGCTCGACCACGAGCCGCACCCCGACCACGCCGCCGACGCGCTCGCGGCGGCCGTGTGCCACGCGAACCTCACACGGACCAGGAACCTCGGACAGGCAAGGAGTCTCCAGCAATGATCGTCCAGCTCACAGGCACGCTCGTGGAGGTGCTGCCGTCGCGCGTCGTCATCGACGTTGGCGGGGTCGGCTACGAGCTTGGGGTCTCTTCGACCACCGCGGCCGCCCTGCCCCCTGCAGGGGAGGCGGGGGTGACCGTCCTCACCCGAATGATCGTCCGCGAGGACGCAATGGAGCTCTACGGCTTCGCCACGCGCGAGGAGCGGGCGCTGTTCGACCAGCTCCGCGCGATCTCGGGCGTCGGCCCGAAGCTCGCCCTGGCGGTCCTCTCCACCTTCACCGCGGCGCAGCTCGCGACCGTCGTTGCCACCGAGGACGCCGCGCGCATGGCGCAGGTTCCCGGGGTGGGAAAGAAGAAAGCCTCGCGCCTGCTCGTCGAGCTCTCCGACGTGTTCTCTAAGAACGCTGAGCTCAGGGGCCTCGCCGGCCTCGCCGCGACCGGCCCTGGCCAGATCCCGCTCGCAGGCTCGCCCAAGCCTTCCGCCCCTTCCGTCGACGCCGAAGCTACCGAGGCCCTTCTCTCCATGGGCTTCACGCCCCAGGAGGCCGAGCTCGCGCTCGAGGGTCGTGAGGCGGCAGGCATCACCACGGTCGAGAAGGCCCTCACCTTCGCCCTTAAGCGCTTAGGGAGCGGTCGCTGATGTGGGAAGCTGCCGACGACGACCTCTTTGCCACGAACGCCCCCGGGGTCTCCTCGGGGCCCCGCGCAGTCACCGGCGAACTCACGGGCGACGACCTCGATCAGGATCGGAGCCTGCGGCCGCGCACCCTCGACGACTACATCGGCCAGGAGCGCGTGCGCTCGAACCTGCGGGTGCTCATCGAGGCCGCGAAGGGCCGCAACGAGCCGCTCGACCACGTGATCTTCTCGGGTCCCCCGGGCCTGGGCAAGACCACGCTCGCGGGCATCGTCGCCAACGAGATGGGCGCCAAGCTCCACACGACCTCCGGCCCCGCAATCGAGCGCGCCGGCGACCTCGCCGCGATCCTCACGAACCTGGAGGAGGGCGACGTCCTGTTCGTCGACGAGATCCACCGCCTGAACCATCAGATCGAGGAGATCCTCTATCCGGCGATGGAGGACTTCTTCCTCGACATCGTCATAGGCAAGGGGCCTGCCGCCCGCTCCATCCGCATCGACGTCCCAAGGTTCACGCTCGTGGGAGCGACGACCAGGACGGGCTTGCTCACGGGCCCGCTTCGGGACCGCTTCGGCATCAGCTACCGGCTCGACTACTACACCGCCGAGGAGCTCGCGCAGATCGTCACGCGCTCGGCGACCATCCTCGGCTTGATGATCGACGAGCAGGGCGCGCTCGAGATCGCATCGCGCTCGCGCGGTACCCCGCGCCTGGCCAACCGCCTGCTCAAGCGCGTCCGCGACTACGCGAGCGTGAAGGCCTCCGGGGACATCACCTGGCAGGTCGCGGCCGAGGCGCTCGAGTTCTTCCAGATCGACGCCATGGGGCTCGACTGGATGGACGTGAAGATCCTGCGTGCGCTCTGCGACACGTTCCGCGGCCGCCCGGTCGGCCTCACGACCATCGCCTCCGCGGTGGGGGAGGACCCGAGCACGCTCGAGGACGTCTACGAGCCGTACCTGCTGCAGCGCGGCCTCATCGTCCGCACGCCGCAGGGCAGGCAGGCCACGCCCGCGTCCTTCGACCACCTGGGGATCGAGCCCCCGGCGCGCTAGGGCGCGCGGGCACAGGTATACAATCGTCCGGGAACATCCACGTCGGAAGGCGATCACATGCTTCAGAGGGATTACGTCCTTGAGCTCATCGGTCAGTTCGCGGAGGCGGTCAAGCGCGCGCTCAAGCGCGCGAAGGCCGGCGACCGGGGCGGCTGCGAGGAGGTGGAGCGGCAGATCGGCGACATTCTCGAGCTCGATCACGCGACGGCGCTCGCGCTCGCTCCTGACTCGCTCGTGACCATGATGGTCCTCTCGGGGATGGGCGATTCGGTCGCCTCTTACGTCTGCTACGCGCTCGACCAGCTCTCGCAGGTCTATGCCCAGATGGGCGACGAGGACCTCTCGCATATCCGCGCGGCCCAGGCGAAGGCCGTGGCGGAGTCGTTCGACTGCGATTCGGCGGACATCCCCGAGGAGCTCAAGTAACCGGTCAAGCCCTGCTTTAGAGGGCCTGCGGCCTCTGAAGCCGCTAGTATAGAACGAGGCTTAAAGCGGCCTGGGCGCCTTGCGCGCCCAGGCCATTGCGTATAAAGGTGAGAGAATGTCCCAATATCAGAACCGCGGGTGCCTGGGCGGGCCCGACCACGGGTACTCGCGCGGCGCGGGAGACCAGGGCCCCCGCCGCTCCGGCAAGGCCCATCGCCGGGCCGACTCGTCCTCCTCGCATAACAGTTACACCAACCTCGGCGGCGGATACGCGCGCAACCAGGGCGCCTATGGACGCGACGGCGGCTCTTACGGGCAGGGCAGCGGCTCTTACGGGCACGCGCGGCCTCGCCAGGGCGTGCCGCAGCCTCAGCGCGACCGCAGGGGCCACGCGAGCACATCCATGCCCAGGAGGGCCGGCGTCGAGGCGTACTCCGGCCGCCGCGATGACGGGCGCGGCGCTCGTCGCGGAGGCTACGGGCGGGCGCTCCAGGGGTATTCGCCTACCGCGCGGCCCCGCGGCGGCAGCGCCCCGCGCCGGCGCGGGGCCGCGCTCGGGCTCCCCAACGCCTCGACGCTCATCGGCTCTGCCGTCGTCATCGTGATCGCCGCCGTTGCCCTCTTTGCTTGGAACACGAGACCCGTCGACATCAAGCTCAACGGCAGCACGACGAGCGTGAAGGTCGGCTCCACCCTTGACGACATCGTGTCGGCCAAGCGCCTCTCGCCAAAGAAGGGCGACCTCGTGAGCGTCGGCGGCGACGTCTTGCAGCAGGGCCAGGGGTACGTGTACTCCGCGAGTGTCAACGGGCAGGACATCGACCCCGCCGACTTCGGCTCCTACCATGCCGCCGACGGCGACGACGTCACTATCGGCGACGGGTCGAACAAACTCGAGGACTACGACGTGAACGTCGTCGAGGAGCAGCCGAAGCTCGAGATGGGCGGCGAGGCCTGGGGAAACATCACCTACATCAGCCAATGGCCGAAGGTCGGCAAGCGCGAGGTGCGCCACGGCAAGACCTCCGGCGAGACCGCCGACGGCGACGTCATCCAGGAGACGCAGAACTGCGTCGTCACGGTCCACCAGATCAAGCCCGACGACCAGAGCAAAAAGCTCATCGCCCTCACCTTCGATGACGGCCCTGCCGACCCCTACACCGAGAAGTACCTCAGCATCCTCGACCAGTACGGCTGCAAGGCGACCTTCTTCAACCTCGGTCAGAACATCGAGGAGTACCCCGAGCTCTGTAAGAAGGTCGTTGAATCCGGCAACGAGCTCATGAGCCACACCTACCAGCACCAGCAGCTGACGAAGCTCGACGCCTCATCGCTGCAGTCTGAGTTCAGCAACGCATTCGACTCAATCAACAAGGTCGCCGGGGTCCAGACCACCGGTTTCCGCCCGCCCTACGGCGACTTCAAGGAGTCCTCGTGGCTCAACTCCGGCGGCCTCGCGAGCGTCTCGGTACTGTGGAACCTCGACTCCGAGGACTGGCGCCGCGCAGGCGTCGACTCCATCGTGAGCAAGTCCACCAACGGCGCGTTCTCCGGCGCGATCATCCTCATGCACGACGGCGGCGGCCCGCGCGACCAGGACGTCGAGGCGCTGCCCCAGATCATCCAGGCGCTCCAGTCCCAGGGCTACGAGTTCGTCACAGTGACCGACCTCATGAAGAGCGACTCTTCCATACCGCAGGACATCGCCAACGGCGACGCGAAGATGCCCGACGACTGCACCTGGCCGACCGAGATCGCCAACAAATAGAGGGATTCGGGGCATCTCGGTGATTCCGAAGCCCAACACGAGGACGGGCACGAAGCCGGCGCTTGCCGCAGGCTTCGTGCCCGTCTCCTGTTTACGCTCCCAAACTTGCACTACAGCTTGATGTCCTCCCAGCTGTCGAGCCAGACGTCGCAGATGCCGCGCAGCGCCTCCTTCGGCTGGCCAGCCCCCGCGACGTCCACGTCGCACACGAGGAAGCCGGCGGACTTCGCCGACCTCGATCCCGCGAGGATGTCCTCGAAGACCAACGTGCGGGAAGGCTCGGCGCCTATGCGCCGCGCCGCCTCGAGGTAGATGTCCGGGTGCTCCTTTGACCTCGCGACCTCCTTGCCACACACGACCGCGTCAAATAGGCCCGAGACGTCGATGCGCGGAGCCATCGAGGCGAGCACGTGCGGGTCGTTCGTCGTCGCAAGCGCGAGCGGAACCCCGGCCGCGCGCAGCGCCCGCAGGTAGCGCTCGGCACCGGGGCGCAGCGTCGCCTTCGCCTCGTAGAGGGCCGCCCCCATCCGGTTCCACTCGTCGCATATGTCCTCGACGGAGTCGCGCACCCCGAACGCCTCGCGCACCCAGGCCGCGCCCCCAGAGAAGCCGAGCGTGGCGAGCGTCTGGTGCACCTCGGGCGTGTACGGGATCCCCCGTGCCGAGAAGAACGCGCGGTCGACCTCCTCCCAGAGCGCCTCGGTCGCCGAGAGCGTCCCGTCGAAGTCGAAGATCGCGTAGTCGAAGCCGACGGGCCAAAGTCTGACGGCCGAGATTTCTCTTGCCAAAAGCTTCTCCTAGAAGTCGGGCTCGTCCTCGAGCGAACGGAGGATCCCGTGGTCGATGTCGTCGCGCGTGAGCGCCATCAGCAGGTAGAGCATCTCCCTGCCAGGACGGAAGAGGTTCTCGTCTATCGCCGCGGCGGCGCCCTCCTCGAGCACCTGGAGGACTTCCTCCGACGGGGCGAGCGGGATTCCGCGGGCCGCGAGCGCCTCCGCGACGCGCTCGTCGGAGAGCGATTCACTGTTCTCCGCCCCGAGCAGGCTCGCGATCTGCCGCGCCGCGTCGACGATTCCCCCGGGCAGCATGCGCGAGGCCATCTGGTAACAGGCTTGCGAGGCCACCATGTTCCCCAGCTTCCACTGGAGCTGCGCCATCGTGATGTAGCCGAAGCCGATGCTCTGCGGGTCGCTCGCGCAGCGGAGCATGCGGCAGCACTCCTCCGACGCCTCCTCCACGCGGCCGAGCTCGAGCAGGCAATGGCTGTAGTTCAAGGCCGCCTGGGTCGAGAGCGGGGCCATGTGCGCTGCCTGGCGCGCGAGGTCGCAGGCCGCCTCGGGCCGCTCGAGCAGGAGGTCGGAGGCCGAGAGGAGCTGGAGCGCGTCGAAATAGGCGCGCGGCACGAGCCTGACCTCGGGGCAGTCGTCGGCAAAGAGCCGGTTGTAGATCACGCGGTCCGCGTAGCCGTCGAAGAGCCTCCAGCGGGTCCCCGCGTCGTCGCGGTACCTCGAATCGGCCTCGATGGGCGCGAGCGCCTCCGCGACCACGGCGGCGCATCCCTCCGCGTCTCCGGCAAAGAGCTTTTTCTGCGCATCGGCGACCGTCTGCCTCAAGGCGCTCGCGGCCTTGAAGGACTCCTCCACGGCCTCGGGGTCCGACTCGTCGATCTCGCCCTCGATAAGCCTGCGAGCGACCTCGCGCGAGGCGGCGATGACGTCGGGGTCCCCGGACTCCCGCGCGATCTCGAGCACGGAGCGGACGTTCTCCTCGGTCGAGGGGCCGAGCGCGGCGGAGGCTTTCCTGGCCACCTCGGCGCGCGCGGCGTCCTCCCTCACGGAGAGCCCGTGCACGTACCTGCACCCGAGGTTCGCCGCCGCGCTCGCGCTGGAGAGGCGCTCATCGGAGAGCTCGACTGTGCGGTAGCGGCCCTTGGGGCAGAACCGCTCCTCGTCCATCGAGAAGCCCTGGGCAACCGGCGCGAGCGTCCCGTCGGACTCGTCCATCGACGCGCACAGGAAGCGCATGAGCGAGACGGGCTCGGCGCGCGCGAGGTCAATCCCCTCGAGGTCCTCGCGCTCGAGGGCCGCCGAGCAGTAGCATGCGTGGCTCGTCGCCGTGTCGACAACTCCGGAGACCCAAACGCGGTGCAGGTCAGGGGTATTGTTGAAGACGTAGGCGCACAACAGGACGAGCACCCGCAGGTTGTAGTCGGTGGCCGCGCGCCTGCGCATCGCGTCGCTCGCGGGCACGATGCCGAGCCCGTCCACATAGGTCTTGGCCGGCATGAGGCGCGGCGGGACGAGCTCGACCTCGATGGCCGCCTCGCCTTCCCGCGCGTTCACGCGGAACCTCGCGGAGAGCCGGTAGGGGAGCCTTAGGCACTCGATGCCCGCGGCGATGGCCTTGCGGTCCGCCCATTCGCCTCCGCACCCGAGCTCCTCAGGGTCGAGCACGGGGGTCTGCGCCTGCTGGGCCACCGAGCGCGCGACGCGCTGCTCGGTGCGGACGATCTCCTCCATGCTCGCTCCGCGCGGGTCGTTCAGCAGGGCGGAGCAAAGAAGCGCGCCGTTCAGCGCCGCCTCGACGCCAAGGACCCGGAGCTTTGCGAGGTAGGGGAGCTCGGCGTCCTCGATACGGAGGTAGAACAGCCCGCTCGTCCTCGGGCGTACGACGCGCAGCCCGGGCAGGCGCCCCTCGTCCTCGAAGATCCCCGCCTCGCCGAGCCGCTCCGCGAGCCTTCGCTCGAGTGCCGAGGCGCCCTCGTCGGAGCGCGTCTGGACGACGAAGGACTCCAGCAGCGCCGCCGGGTCCTTGGCCGCCATGAGCTCGCGGCCGAAGCGGTCGATGTCGAACCCCTCGGACGGGGCCGCACCGGCGAGGGCCGCCTTTGCGGCGCCCTCCACCATCGCGGCGATGACCTTCTCGATCCCACCGCCGTGTTTGCCGACAGCGCCGTCCATGTGCCTACCTCGGGTCGGAGATCTTGCGGATAAAGAGGCCGCTTCGGAGCTTCGGCTCGAACCAGGTGGACTTCGGCGGCATGAGGAGCCCCGCGTCGGCGACGCTCATGAGGTCGTCCACGGAGGTCGCGCACAGGCTGAAGGCGACGCCGTCGGCGCCGGCCCTGCGCTCGAGCTCCTCTGTGCCGGCGTTGCCGCCGACGAAGCTGATCCTCTCGTCGAGGCGCGGGTCACCGATGCCGAGCACGGGGCCGAGCACGTGGTCCTGAAGGCGCGACGCGTCGAGCGACGCCACGGGGTCTGCGTCCGCCTCGGCGTCCCCCTTCCAGACGAGGCGGCGCCAGCTCCCCGCGCAGTACATGCCAAAGACGCCCTTCTGAGCGGGCGCGACCGCCTCGCCGAGGGGCTCGGAGACCTCGAAGTTCGCGGCCGCTACCGCCTGCGCGAGCTCGTCGGGCGTCATCCCGTTCAGGTCCGAGACCACGCGGTTGTATGGAAGGACCGTGAGCTCGCTCGCGGGAAAGAGGACGCAGAGCAGGTAGTTGAAGGGCTCGTCCCCCGTGAGGGCGTCTCCCGCGTCCTCGCGCAGCTCGCGGCACACGCGCGCTGCCGAGGCCGCGCGGTGGTGGCCGTCGGCGATGTAGGCGCGCGGCATCCGCGCGAGCATGAGCTCGATGGCCTCGACCGCCTCCGGGCGGCCCACGCGCCACACGGTCTGGCGCACGCCCTCGGCGTCCTCGAAGTCATAGAGGGGCTCGGCCTCCTTGGCCGCGCCGACGAGGAAGGCGAGCGTCGGGTCGTCGCGGTACGCGAGGAAGATGGGCCCGGTCTGGCAACCGGTCGCCTCGATATGGCGGACGCGGTCGTCCTCCTTGTCGCGGCGGGTCAGCTCGTGTCGCCGGATGGTCCCGTCCATGTAGTCGTCGAGCGAGCACGCGGCGACGATGCCGGTCTGGCTGCGGCCGCCCTGCTCGAGGCGATAGAGGTAGTAGCATTTGTTCGGGTCGCGCATGAGCGTGCCGTCGGCGGCCCGTTCCTCGAGGATCCTCCTCGCGGCCGCGTAGACGTCGTCCGCGTACATGTCGTGGTCGGGGCCGAAGGCGGTCTCGGGGCGGTCGATCGCGAGGAAGGAGGTCGGGTGGGCGGCCACATAGGCGGCGGCCTCGCCGCGGTCGAAGACGTCGTAGGGCAGCGAGGCGAACGCCGCCGCGCGGTCGGGAACGGGCCGCAGGCAGGCGAAGGGCAGTGCGCGCATTGGTATATCTCCTCAGGTCGAGGGCATGTTCGGGCGTAGGGTTTATCTTACCCTGCCCGGGCCAGGGCGTGCTCTGCTATGCTCACATCGTTACCTGCCCGGAAAGGAACAGCTGATGCCCCCGATATCCCAAAGGAAGCTCGTCGTTTTCGACTTCGACGGGACCCTCGTCGACTCCATGCCCGGCATCGTCGCCACCGCCCGCGCCGTCATGCACCGGCATGGATGGACTGACGAGGAGCTCGGCGACATGAGCAGGCTCGTGGGCCCGCCCTTCCCGCAAGCGTACAGCATGGTCTACGGCCTATCCGAGGCCGAGGCGCAGCAGGTGACCGAGGAGTACCGCGCCATCTATGCGGGCCTCGGGCGCGACGGGTGGCCGCTCTTCGAGGGGATGGACGCGCTTCTTGGCGACCTCAAGGCCGCAGGGAAGCTCCTCGGCACGGCCTCGTCCAAGCGCGAGTTCCTCCTGCGCCGGGGCCTGGAGACCAACGGCGTCCTCGACCTCTTCGACTTCCCCATGGCGAAGCTCTCCGACCACGGCGACTCGAAGGAGGCGGCCCTCGGGCGCGCCCTCGCTGCCGCCGGCGTCGACGGCTCCGAGGCCGTTATGGTGGGCGACCGCCGCTTCGACGCGGAGGCGGCCACGAGCTGCGGCGTCGAGTGCGTGGGCGTGCTCTACGGCGCCACCGCCCCGCGCTCCGAGCTCGAGTCCGCCGGCTGCGCGGCGATCGCCGACACCATCGACGACCTGCGGCGCATTCTTTTGGGATAGGGAATTCCCCCGCCTGCGGAAGCGCCCGTCAGAGCGCGGCCGCGATGGGGTAGAGTTAGCGTATGCGCGGGCAGAAGGCCCGCGCCCACGGACGAAGGGAGCCGCTCATGGACGGATTCGATATGGGCGAGACCATCTACAAGGCGTTTCTCGCCGGCGTCGGCGCCGTCGCCGCCGGTGCCGAGAAGGGCCAGCAGCTCGTCGACGAGCTCGTGAAGAAGGGCGAGATCACCGTCGAGCAGGGCAAGAACCTGAACTCCGAGCTCACGCGCAAGGTCAAGGAGACCTTCGAGTCCACGGTCTCGGGAGCTTCCGATGCCGCGCTGCGCTCCAAGCTCGAGTCCATGACGCCCGAGCAGCGCGCCGCGTACGCGCAGAAGGTAGCGGACATGAGCGCCGCTATCGAGGCCGATCGCGCCAAGGCCGCCGACGAGCCCGTCGCCGAGGACGTCTCGGACGCCTCTGAGGACGCCGTCGAGCCGGACGCCGCCGAGTAGCGCACGGGCGTGGCCGCAGAACCCGAACAGAAAACCGCAACGGAGACGGGCGCCGACGAGGCCGCCCGTCTCCATGAGTACGACCAGATCTTGAACAGCTGGTACGACGAGATGACCCGCGACGGCTCCGATTCGGGGCCGGACACGATCGGCATCTTCGGCGGCCGAGCCCAGGGGTCTGCGCAGTACGATCTCTCGCGCGCGAGCCGCCTTCGGCGCATCGGAGAGATCCTGCAGATCGTGCGTCGCTACGACATTTTCCACGGTCTCACGCCCCAAGGCCTGCGGCGGATGCTCGAGGAGCTCGGCCCCACCTTCGTCAAGGCCGGCCAGATCCTCTCGATGCGTTCCGAGATCCTGCCGCCGAGCTTCACGCGCGAGCTCTCCAAGCTGCGCACCGACGTCGAGCCGATGGACCGCGAGACGGTGCTCGCCGCCCTGCGCGCCGAGTACGACCGCCCCATCGAGGAGATCTTCGACGCCATCGACGACAACCCGCTCGGCTCCGCCTCCGTCGCCCAGGTGCACAAGGCGCGCCTGGTTACAGGCGAGCTCGTGGCCGTCAAGGTACAGCGCCCCCATGTCCAAGAGGTCATGGCCAAGGACATCTCCATCATGCGCTCGCTCGCGCGCAGACTGGGCGGCTTCATCGGCGCGGACCAGTTCCTCGATCTCCAGAGCGTCGTCGACGAGCTGTGGCTCTCTTTCCGCGAGGAGACCGACTTCCTCGTCGAGGCGCGCAACCTCGAGGAGTTCCGCCGCAACAACGTCGGCTGCAAGTTCCTCGACTGCCCGAAGCCGTACCCGGCGCTCTGCACGCGCCACGTCGTGGTGATGGACTACATCGAGGGCATCCCCATCGACGACACCGTCGAGCTCACCGCCGCCGGCTACGACTGCGCCGAGATCGGCGAGAAGCTCATGGACAATTACACCGCCCAGATGCTCGACGACGGCTTTTTCCACGCCGACCCGCACCCCGGCAACCTCGTGGTCTCGGGCAACAAGATCGTCTACATGGACCTCGGCATCATGGGCAGGCTGAGCTCGGGGGATAGGCGCTGCGTCTCGCAGATGGTGGAGGCCGTGGCCAGGCGCGACTCGATCGAGCTCGCCGACGGCCTTCTGCGTTTCTCGCGCGGGGGCAGCTCCGAGGTCGACTACGCGCACCTGCTCGGCGAGCTCGACGCGATCATCGCCAACTACGGATCGGCCGACCTTTCCGACCTGGACATCGGCGGCTTCGTCAACTCGCTCGTGACCATGGCGCGGCGCAACGGCATCGAGCTCCCCGGGAGCGTGACCATGCTCGCCCGTGCGCTCGTCACCCTCGAGGGCGTTGTCGACAACCTTCTGCCGAACGCGAGCATGGTCGACATCATCAAGCGCCACCTGAGCGCGCACACCACCCCGCAAGACGCCGCCAAGCGCGAGGCAAAGCAGCTGGCGCGCGAGGGGGTCTCCGCGAGCCACGGGCTCCTCGTCGCGGCGGGGGAGGCCGGTCACGCCATGCGGATGCTCACCCGCGGCCAGCTCAGGGTGAACCTCGACCTCGCGGGCACCGAGGACCCGCTCGAGGACATGGGCCACATCGTCAACCGACTCACGCTCGCCATCATCGCCGCGGGCCTCTTTATGGGGTCGTCCATCGTGTACTACGCGAGGATCCAGCCCGTCATCTTCGGCATCCCCATCATTGGCTTCGTGGGCTACCTCTTCGCGCTGTTCATCGGCCTCTACGTCGCGCACGACATCCTCAGCGAGAACCGACGCCGCAAGCGGTAGCGCCTCTCTGGAGCGTCTCGGAGCAGAACGGCTGACGTCAACGTGCCCCCCGTGCCCCGCGCGGCCTGTGCTTTAGTTGCCTGCTCGGGCAGTCCTCTTCGCACGGAGGCCACATTAAGTGGCCTCCGGCTCATGTGGAACTCGCGATCAACTAAAGCACAGACCGCGCGGGGCACGGGGGCGGTGAGTCGGCTCTTCTTACTTCCCCTGCACCATGGTGAGCGAGATCTTCTTGCGGTCGCGGTCGACCTTCTCGACCCAGACCTTCACCGTGTCGCCGACGCGAACGACGTCGCTCGGGTGCTTGACGAAGCGGTTCGCGAGCTTCGAGATGTGCACGAGGCCGTCCTGATGGACGCCCACGTCGACAAAGGCCCCGAAGTCGACGACGTTGCGCACCGTGCCCCTGAGCTCCATGCCAGGCTGAAGGTCCTCGATCGAGAGCGCTGCCCGGCTGAAGATCACCTCGGGGGCGTCGTCTCGCGGATCGCGCCCGGGCTTCTTGAGCTCGCCGACGATGTCGATGAGGGTGGGGGCTCCGCAGCCAAGGTCGTCCGCGAGGTCGGCGACGCTGCCCAGGCGGCGCTCGATGTCGGGCACGCCGCCGCGCTTGAGCTCGTCGGCGGAGACGCCCGCGCGCTTGAGCACCTCGGTGGCCACGGGATAGCTCTCGGGGTGGACGCTCGTGGCGTCCAGGGGGTTGTCGCCCCCGGTGATGCGCAGGAAGCCTGCGGAGTTGAGGAATGCCTTGGGGCCGAGCTTGGGCACCTTCTTGAGCTGACGGCGGTCGGTGAAGGCGCCGTTCTCCTCGCGGTAGGCGACGATGTTGTCGGCCACCGTGGGCGTGATGCCGGAGACGTAGCCGAGCAGGCTCGCGCTCGCGGTGTTCACATCCACACCTACGCGGTTGACCACGTCCTCGACGACGTTTCCGAGCGTGCGGGAGAGCTCCGCCTGGTCAAGGTCGTGCTGGTACTGGCCCACGCCTATTGACTGAGGCGGGATCTTTACGAGCTCGGCGAGCGGGTCTTGCAGGCGTCGCCCCAGGCTCATGGCGCCGCGCACGGTGACGTCAAGGTCGGGGTATTCGCGGCTCGCGAGCTCGGATGCCGAGTAGACCGAGGCGCCCGCCTCGTTGACGATGGTGTAGCGGAGCTCCGGCGCCTGCTCGGATATGAACTCCGAGACGACCTCCTCGGTCTCGCGGCTCGCGGTGCCGTTTCCGATGACGATGGTGTTGACGCGGTCCTTGCTCACCAGGCGGGCAAGCTCGCGCTTGGTTCCCACGACGTCGTGGCGGGGCTTGGTGGGATAGACCACGCCGTGGTCGAGGAGCTTGCCGAACTCATCGATGACGGCGACCTTGCAGCCGGTCCGGTACCCCGGGTCGAGCGCGAGGACCCTCGCGCCCCTCACGGGCCTCGCGGAAAGCAGGCCCTCGAGGTTCTTCGCAAAGACGTCGATGGCGTCGGCCTGCGCGCGTGCGGTGAGGTCGGAGCGGGCCTCGCGCTCGAGCGAGGGGGCCATGAGGCGCCTGTAGCCGTCCGCGACGGCGGCGTCGAACACCGGGGCAAAGACGCCCTGGCGGCGCGGCCAACGGCGCCCGAGCCGCTCTACCGCCGCGGCGCCGTCGACGTTCACGCGCACGCGGAGCTTGCCCTCGCGCTCGCCGCGGTCGATGGCGAGGATGCGGTGGTTGGGGATCTTGCGCAAGGGCTCCGAGAAGCCGTAGTACGGCTCGTAGGGGGTCTTCTCGGCGGCATTGGTCGCCTCGACGACGATATCGGCGGTGTTTCTGGTAAACGCGCGCAGCTCGGCGACGTTCTCGGGGTCCTCGGCCACGGTCTCGGCCACGATGTCCGAAGCGCCGGCGAGGGCCTTCTCGGGCGTGTCGAAGCCGGCCTCCTCGTTGACGTAGGCGGCCGCAGCGTCGAGCGCCGAGCCCTTGGCGGACGCCTGCATGATGATCATGTTCGCCAACGGCTCGAGTCCGGCCTCGCGCGCCTTCTGGGCGCGGGTGAGGCGCTTCTTTCGGAAGGGCTTGTACAGGTCGAGCACGCGCTGCAGGGTCGCGGCCTCTGCGATCTGGGACCTGAGCTCGTCGGTGAGCTTGCCCTGCGCGTCGATGAGGGCGATGACGTCTTGCTTGCGCTCCTCGAGGTTTCGCAGGTAGGAAAGACGCTCCTCGAGGGCGCGGAGCGCGACGTCGTCCATGCCGCCCGTCGCCTCCTTGCGGTAGCGCGCGATGAAGGGGATGGTGTTTCCCTCGTCGATGAGCTTGACCGTCGCCTCGACGTCGGTCTTCCTTAGCTTGAGTTCCTCGGCCAGCTTGGCAATAAGGTCCATTCGACTCCTTGTCCGTTCCGTTTGCTAAAGGCTCTATAGGATAGCATCGCCCAGACGCTGCGGTCCGACGCCAAAGGGCCCCCGGGCCCCTTGTGGCCGCGGTCCTTCTCGCCACAAGGGGCCCGGGGGCCCTCCTTTGTCGCTGCGCGCTACTCGAGCTCGAATGCTCCCGTGTAGAGCTGGTAGTAGTAGCCCTTCTTTGCGATGAGCTCGTCGTGGCTTCCGCGCTCGATCACGCGGCCGTGGTCGAGGCAGATGATCACGTCGGAGTTGCGGACGGTCGAGAGGCGGTGCGCGATGACGAAGGTCGTGCGCCCGGTCATGAGGGCGTCCATGCCGCGCTGGACGATGGCCTCGGTGCGCGTGTCGATGGAGCTCGTGGCCTCGTCGAGGATCATCGCGGGCGGGTCGGCGACGGCCGCGCGGGCGATGGAGATGAGCTGGCGCTGGCCCTGCGAGAGCTGGGCGCCGTTGCCCGTGAGCATCGTCTCGTAGCCGTCGGGCAGGCGGCGGATGAAGTCGTCGGCGCCCGCGAGCTTGGCCGCGGCGACGCACTCGTCGTCGGTGGCGTCGAGCTTGCCGTAGCGGATGTTGTCCATGACGGTCCCCGTGAACAGGTTCACGTCCTGCAGGACCACGCCGAGCGAACGGCGCAGGTCGGCCTTCTTGATCTTGTTGACGTTGATGCCGTCGTAGCGGATCTTGCCGTCGGCGATGTCGTAGAAGCGGTTGATCAGGTTCGTGATGGTCGTCTTGCCCGCGCCGGTCGCACCGACGAAGGCGACCTTCTGGCCCGGCTTCGCGTACACCGACACGCCCTTGAGGACCTGGTGGTCGGGGGTGTAGCCGAAGTCGACGTCGACCATTCGGACATCGCCAGCGAGCGGGGTGAAGGTCACGCTGCCGTCCTTGTGGGGGTGCTTCCAGGCCCAGTCGGTGGTGCGCTCGTCGCACTCGACGAGCTTGCCCGTCGCGTTGTACTTGGTGTTCACGAGCGTGACGTAGCCCTCGTCGACCTCCGGCTCCTGGTCGATAAGCTCAAAGATGCGCTCGGCGCCGGCAAGGCCCATGACCACGGCGTTGATCTGCATGGAGATCTGGCCGATCTGGCCGCAGAACTGCTTGGTCATGTTGAGGAACGGCACCACGACGGCGATGGACAGCGCCATGCCCGAGATGCTCAGGTTGGGCACGCCCAGCGCTAGGAAAATGCCGCCGGCCAGTGCGACCAGCACGTAGAGCAGGTTGCCCAGGTTCATAAGGATGGGCATGAGGATGTTGGCGTACATGTTGGCCTTCTGCGAGACCTCGAAGAGCTTTTCGTTGCGCTCGTCAAAATCGGCTTCGGCGGCAGACTCGTGGCAGAATGCCTTGACGACCTTCTGGCCGTTCATGACTTCCTCGATATGGCCCTCGACAACGCCGAGCTCGGTCTGCTGCGCAATAAAGAAGCGCGCGGAGTTGGAGCCGAGCAGCTTGGTCATAAAGGTCATAAAGGCGACGCCGGCAATAATGACCAAGCACATCCACACGCTGTAGTACAGCATGATAAAGAACACCGTGACGATGACGATGACCGTCATGAGCAGGTTGGGCAGCGACTGGCTGATCATCTGGCGCAGCGTGTCGATGTCATTGGTGTAGTGGCTCATGATGTCGCCGCGCTGGTGCGTGTCGAAGTAGCGGATCGGCAGGTCCTGCATGCGGTTGAACATCTTCTCGCGCAGCTTCTCGAGCGAGCCCTGCGTGATGGTCGCCATGTTGCGGTTCCAGAAGAGCGACGAGGCGACGCCCACGGCGTCGATGACCCCGAGCGTCACGGCGAGCCGCAGGATCTGCGGACGCGCCGCCGCCCAGTCGCCCGTCTGCCAAGAAGTGCTGATGACCTCAAGGGCGCCCTGAAGGAACACGGCTCCGATGGAGTTGATGATCGCGCACAAGACGATGCCCGCCACGACGGCGGGGAGAAGCACGGGGTAGAACGAGAAGAGCGTCTTGATGAGGCGCAGCGCGATTCCCTTGCGAGCGCCGCCCGCGCGCTTGGCCTGGGCTTTCTGCTTACTCATCGGCCTCGCCTCCTTCCTTGGCCTGGGCATCCGAGGAATCCTCGCTGCCCTCCTTGGTCATCTTGTTCTGGGAGTTGAACGTCTCTCGGTAGATCTCCGACGTCTTCAGCAGCTCCTCGTGGGTGCCGATCTGGGCGATACGGCCGCCTTCCAGGATGATGATGCGGTCGGCGTCCTGGACGGAGCTGATTCGCTGGGCGATGATGAGCTTTGTCGTGTCGGGAAGGTAGCTCGCGAGCCCCTCACGGATCTTTGCGTCGGTCTTCGTGTCGACGGCAGAGGTCGAGTCGTCGAGGATGAGGACCTTCGGTCGGCGCAGGAGCGCTCGCGCGATGCACAGGCGCTGCTTTTGGCCGCCGGAGACGTTGGAGCCACCCTGCTCGATCCAAGTGTCGTAGCCCTTGGGGAAGGTGTCCACGAACTCGTCGGCGCAGGCGAGGTGCGCGGCCTCGCGGACTTCCTCGTCGGTTGCGTTGGGATCTCCCCAGCGAAGGTTCTCTGCGATGGTGCCTGAGAACAGGACGTTCTTCTGAAGAACCATGGCGACCTGCTTGCGCAGGGTGTCGAGGTCGTAGTCGCGCACATCGACGCCGCCGACGCGCACGCGTCCCTCGGTCGCGTCGTAGAGCCGGGCAATGAGATTGACGAGCGTTGACTTCGCCGAGCCGGTGCCGCCCATGATGCCGATCGTCTCGCCGCTCTTTATGTGAAGGTCGATGCCCGAGAGCGCCTGGCGCTCAGCGCGGGCCGAGTATTTGAAGCTCACGCCGTCGAAGTCGATCGAGCCGTCGGCAACCTCGCGTATGGGCTCGGCAGGGGCCTTGATGGTGGGGGTCGCCTCGAGCACCTCGTTGATGCGCCGTGCTGACTCGTCTGCCATCGTGACCATGACGAAGATCATGGAGAGCTGCATAAGGCTCATGAGGATCTGGAAGCCGTACGTGAAAATCGAGGACATCTGGCCGATGTCGAAAGCCTGTCCCTGCGTGGTGATGATGATTTTCGATCCCAGGTAGATGATGACCACGAAGGCGCCGTTGACGCAGATGTTCATCATCGGGTTGTTGAAGGCGAGGAGCTTCTCGGCGCGGGTGAAGTCGGCGCAGACGTCTTGGGCGGCGTTCGCGAACTTGGACTTCTCGTAGTCCTCGCGCACGAAGCTCTTGACCACGCGCATGCCGCTCACGTTCTCCTCGACGGACTCGTTTAGGGCGTCGTACTTGTGGAAAACGCGGGAGAAGATCGGGCGCACGAGGTGAATGATGTAGAAGAGGCCGAAACCGAGGATGGGGATGATGACGAGGTAGACCATGGCGACGCTTCCGCCCATGGCGAACGCCATCACGAAGGCAAAGACAAGCACGAGCGGGGAGCGCACCGCGATGCGGATCATCATCATGAACGCCTGCTGGACGTTTGTGATGTCGGTCGTAAGGCGCGTGACCAGCGAGGAGCTGGAGAAGTCGTCGATGTTCGCGAAGCTGAACGTCTGGATCTTATAGAAGAGATCGTGGCGAAGGTTCTTCGCGAAGCCGCAGCTCGCGTGGCTGCAGGTGATGCCGGCGGCGGCGCCGAAGACCAGGGACACGATTGCGAGGAGCACGAGCAGGCCCGAGGTGGGGAGCAGCTCCTCCACGGTGGCGCCGACCTTGATGGTGTCGATGAGGTTCGCGGTGACGAAGGGGATGGTCATCTCGCAGGCGACCTCGCCGAGCACCAGCAAGGGGGTGGCTACGGTATAGGGCTTGTAGTCTCGAATGCTCTTCATGAGGTTGCGCATAATCGCGCCGTAGTTGACCTTCTCGGCCTTGGCGCTCAGTTCTTCTTGCACGGGCATTCCTCCTTTTTCTGCTTCTCTAGCTTTCTCCAGTGGTCAAAGATGGCGTCGAGCCTGTTCAGGAGATCGACCTTCTCTTCCTGGGAAAGAATGTCGAGCGAGTCCTTCTCGAACTCCCTCTCCTCGCGGACCATTTCGGCCGCCGCCCCTTTGCCCGCCTCGGTGAGGCTGACCTCAAGCTGGCGTTTGTCCGCCTCCGACCTGCCGCGCTTGATGAGCCCTTCTCGCTCGAGCTTTCCTAGCACCTCGGATAAGGCGGCGGAGCTCGTGTGCAGCAGTTCGAGAAGCTCCCTTTGCGTCATCTCGCCTTGGAGCAGCAGCGTCTTGAGGACGTGCTGCTTGCCGCCGAGGCCTCCGCGCATCACATACATGTAGTGGCCGAAGTATCCGAGCAGATGAAGTATCTGCTGCTCGGTCGTCTCGTTCGCTCGACAATCGGCAAGCTGCTCGTCTGATATTCGCATCCTTGAACCTCCCCTCTAACGCGACGGATTCTGTTTAGCTTGAACAGGCTACGACTGAGATGCCGAGATTGCAAGGTACCGAATTATAATTTACGAGGTACCTTGCAATCTTCACATGACGGAAGCCGATTCTGATCCTTGCGCCTACGTCACCCCCATATCTAAGTTTTCTATTTGGAGTTTGAGCCCACGTCGCCCCGTCCTGCAGTTCTTACGACTGTGATTGGGCTCATCGTTAACGTAAGGCGGCTAATAAAACCGCCATAACAGTCGTTGCTTTGTAAGGTCGCAGGTAGATGAGCCTTTATAACGCAGATGTAACGGAAAACCGGCCCAATGTCAGCTGAATGTAAGGCCCAATCAGACGCTCGTAAGCGACGCGAGATGCCGAATTGTAAGGCGTACCGGCAACCTAGGATGCTCCTTGACACGGCCGGGACACGCCCTGCGGGGCAGACCGGCAATCCTTTGGAAGGAGATTCATGTCCAAGCTCGATAGCCTCTCTCGTCGTCAGTTCCTCGCCGGCTTCGGTGGCATCGCCGCTGCGGCTGGACTCGGCCTCGTCGGCTGCGGGGGCTCTTCCGCCTCCGACGCCGCTGTTGACGGCGCTGTTGCAGGCTCTGAGTCCGTCTCTGGCACCGTCAACTGCTCTGGCGCCACTTCGTTCCAGAAGCTCGTCGAGTCCGCTGCGGCCGAGTTTGAGGAGAAGTACCCTGACGTCACCGTCGCGATCACCGGCGGCGGCTCCGGCCAGGGCCTCTCCGACGTCAAGGACGGAAAAGCTCAGATCGGCCGCTCCGACGTCTTTGCCGAGGAGAAGCTCGACGCCGACGCGGCCGCCAAGCTTGAGGACCACACCGTCGCCGTCGTCGGCATGGGCCCGATCGTGAACGCCAAGGTCGACGTCGATAACCTCACCACCGACCAGCTCAAGGGCATCTTCACCGGCGCCATCACCGACTGGTCGCAGGTGGGCGGCACCGCCGGCAAGATCCAGGTCGTCGAGCGCAAGGCCGGCTCCGGCACCCGCGCGACCTTCGAGAACGCCGTTCTCAAGGGCGAGAAGGCCCCGGACTCCTTCGCGCCGGTCGCTGAGGAGGACTCCTCGGGCACCGTCGTCGAGAAGATCCAGGCCACCGAGGGCGCCATCTCCTACCTCGCGTTCTCCTACTTCGACGAAACCAAGTTCAAGGCCCTCAAGGTCGACGGCGTCGAGCCTACCGCCGAGAACGTCTGCTCCGGCAAGTTCAACATCTGGGCCTACGAGCACATGTACACCGCCAAGGACGCCGACGACGCCACCAAGGCCTTCATCGACTTCATGATGTCCGACGACGTCCAGGGCTCCCTCGTCGAGGAGGAGGGCTTCATCCCCGCCTCCGACATGAAGGTCCAGAAGGACGCCAAGGGCAACGTGACCTCCAAATAGCTTCCTCTTCCCTTCGAGGTGTGGGCGGCCTCATTACGAGTCCGCCCGCACCTCGCATTATGTACCTACCTAGAAAGGTCGCTTAATGGCAAAGCAGATGCTGCCGAAGCGCCGCCTCGAGAACGTGGGCCTGGGCATCACGGGGGCGTGCGTCGCCCTCGTGGCGCTGATCGTCGTGACGCTCATCGTCATGGTCGCCCAGCAGGGCCTCTCCGCGTTCTTCGTCGATGGGATCGACTTCGGAGCCTTCCTCACGGGCACGAGCTGGGTGCCCTCCGACGGCAAGTACGGGGCGCTCCCGCTCATCATCACGTCGTTCGGTGTCATGGTTCTCTCGACGATCTTCACGCTGCCTATCGCGCTCGGCTCGGCCATCTTCGTCGTCGAGGTGCGCCCAGGCTTCGGCCGCAAGATCTTCCAGCCGCTCGTCGAGCTGCTCGTCGGCATTCCCTCGGTCGTCTATGGCCTCATCGGCCTCACCGTGGTCAACGCCGCCATGCGCGCGATCTTTGGCGACGCGGCCGGCACGGGCGCGGGCATCCTCTCGGGCGCCATCGTGCTCGCCGTCATGATCCTGCCGACGGTCACCACGCTCTCCATCGACGCGCTCGCCGCGGTCCCCAACGAGTACCGCGAGGGTTCCTATGCCCTCGGATGCACCCGCTGGCAGACGGTCTGGCACGTCGTCCTCAAGTCCGCCCTGCCGTCGCTCATGACCGCGGTCATCCTCGGCATGACGCGCGCCTTCGGCGAGACCCTCGCCGTCCAGATGGTCATCGGCGGCGTCGAGAAGGTCATGCCCGCCGGCCTCCTTTCGCCGGCGGCGACGCTCACGACGGCCCTGACCTCGGGCTTCGCGAACGCGACCACGGGCTCGGTCCAGTATCACGCGCTGTGGGCGCTCGGCCTGCTGCTCATGGGCATGAGCCTGCTGTTCATCCTCATCATCCACATCATCGGAAACAAGGGGGCGAAGAACCGTGGCTAGCACCAGCTCCACCACCTCGAAGGCGGCTTCCGTCAAGGCCGGTGGCCTCGGCGTCGACCTCGACGAGCACGCCGCCCGCATCGGGCGCCAGGACCGCGTGGCGACGGGCATCCTCACCGTCATCGTCGCGTTCGTGCTCTTCCTGCTCGCGGCCATCGTGGCCTTCATCCTGATCCAGGGCCTCGGCAAGGCGTTCGCCCCCGGCTTCCTCACCACGCCGCCGACCGATCCCGACAACCCCGGCATCAGCTCCGAGCTCTTCGACAGCTTCTACATGCTCGTGATCACGCTGCTCATCAGCGTGCCCATCAGCCTCGGCGCCGCGATCTTCCTCGTCGAGTATGCGCCGGACAACTGGGTGACCAAGGCCGCCTCCACGGCCATCGAGACCCTGAGCTCGCTGCCCTCCATCGTCGTCGGCATGTTCGGCTCGCTGTTCTTCGTCGTCACCCTCGGCTGGGGCATCTCCATCCTCGCCGGCGCGATGGCGCTCACGATGTTCAACATCCCGATCCTCGTCCGCGTCATCCAGCAGGCTCTCGAGGACGTCCCGCGCAGCCAGCGCGACGCCGGCCTCGCCATGGGCCTCACCCGCTGGGAGACGACCCTGCACGTGCTGCTTCCCGCCGCCATGCCCGCCATCGTCACCGGCGTCGTCATCTCGGCCGGCCGCGTGTTCGGCGAGGCCGCTGCTCTGATTTTCACCTCCGGCTCCGCCGCGGTGAACATCAACTTCGCGAGCGTGAACCTCTCGAGCCCGCGCAACCCCTGGAACATCTTCCGCCCGGCCGAGACCCTCGCCGTGCACATCTGGAAGCTCAAGATGGAGCCGTCCCCCGGTAACGACGTGATCGTCTGGGGCACCGCCGCGGTCCTTCTGATCTGCGTGCTTCTCTTCAACGTGCTTGCGCGCTTCCTCGGCAAGGCCCTGGCAAAGAAGATGACGAGCGAATGAGCGAGATAATGAGAAACGACATCCCCGCCGGCACTCCCGCCGCGCCCACGGTCGCCTCGAAGCACCTGCTCGAGACCCACGACGTCACCGTCAAGTACAACTACACCAAGGAGGCTCTGCACCCCACGAGCCTCACGTTCGATGCGGGCAAGGTCACCGCGCTCATCGGCCCCTCGGGCTGCGGCAAGTCGACCTTCCTGCGCTCGCTCAACCTGATGAACCGCGAGATCCCCAAGTGCGTCGTCGGAGGCCAGATCGTCTACCAAGACCACGATATCAACACCAAGGAAGAGAACCTCTTTGAGCTGCGCAAGTCCATCGGCATGGTCTTCCAGCAGCCGACGCCCTTCCGCAAGTCGATCCGCGAGAACATCCTCTTTGCGCCCAAGCGCCACGGCCGCGTGACCTCCAAGGAGTACGCCGATGAGCTCGTCGAGACGAGCCTGCGCCAGGCGGCCCTGTGGGACGAGGTCAAAGACAAGCTCGACCGCAGCGCCTACGCGCTCTCCGGCGGCCAGCAGCAGCGCCTGTGCATCGCGCGCACCCTGGCCATGAAGCCGGACGTGGTGCTCTTCGACGAGCCGTGCTCCGCGCTCGACCCCATCAGCACGTTCTTGGTCGAGGAGACCATCCGCGACATCGCCGATTCCGGCATCTGCGTCGCCATCGTGACGCACAATATGGAACAGGCGACGCGCGTTTCCGATTACACCGCGTTCTTCTATGTGGGCGACATGGTCGAATGGGGAGAGACGCGCCAGATCTTCCGTGCGCCCAAGGACCAGCGACTCGTTGACTACCTTACCGGTAGGTTCGGCTGATGGAGGAGACTATGCAGAAGGAATTCGCCCAGGCCGAGCACCGGGGCATCGACGAGGCGGAGATCTCGCTCGACATACGAGACTTCGACCTGTGGTACACCGACTTCCAGGCGCTCAAGAAGATCAACCTCCAGATCCCCGAGAAGCGCTGTACCGCGTTCATCGGCCCGTCGGGCTGCGGCAAGTCGACGCTCCTGCGCACGTTCAACCGCATGTGCGACTTCGTCGAGGGCGTCCGCACCGAGGGCAAGATCGAGTTCCGCGGCCAGGACATCTTCAAGATGGACGCTAACGCCCTGCGCGTGCACGTGGGCATGGTCTTCCAGCACCCCAACCCGTTCCCGATGAGCATCCGCGACAACATCCTCTACGGCCCTGCGCGCATGAAGAAGCTCAGCCGCTCCGAGGGCGACGAGATCGTCGAGCGCTGCCTCACCCGCTCCGCCCTGTGGGACGAGGTCAAGGACAAGCTCGACCAGTCGGGCCTGGGGCTCTCCGGCGGCCAGCAGCAGCGCCTGTGCATCGCGCGCGCCCTGGCCACCAACCCCGAGGTGCTTCTCATGGACGAGCCGACCTCCGCGCTCGACCCCATCAGCACCGTCCAGGTCGAGCAGCTCATGAGCGAGCTCTCCGAGGACCACACGGTCGTCGTCGTGACCCACAACATGCAGCAGGCGACCCGCGTCGCCGACAAGACCTGCTTCTTCTACCTCGGCGAGCTCATCGAGGCCGCGCCGACCAAGGAGCTCTTCGCCAACCCCAAGCAGACCCGTACGCAGGAATATCTCTCAGGAAGGTTCAGCTGATATGGTTATGCAGACCCGTACCAAGTTCTCGCAGCAGCTCGATGGCATCCAGGATCTCGTCGTCCGCCTCAAGGGGAAGTGCGTGGCGGACGTCCGCGCCGCCGGCCTCGCCGCCACGGGCGACCGCGGCGCCCAGGAGGGCGTGGCCAACGGCCGCAAGGCGGAGGATCGCCTGCGCCAGGGCATCGAGGACGCCTGCCTTGACGCGATGCTGCTCCAGCAGCCGCTCATCGGCGACGACCTGCGCTTCGTTTCCGGCTCGTTCCGCATCGTCTCGGACCTCTCGCACATCGACGGCATGACCCGCGACGCCGCCTTCCTCGTCGAGGAGGTGCCCGAGAAGGCCTCCGATAAGCTCAAGGACGAGTTCATCGCCATGAGCGAGAAGAGCGCCCAGATGGTCTCCGACGCGGTCGACGCCTTCGTCAATTCCGACGTCGAGCTCGCTCAGAAGGTCATCGAGGCCGACGACAAGGTAAACTCTTTGTACGCCGACTCGGAAGAGAAGATCGTCAAGCTCATCCGCGACGGCAAGTCCTCGGCCAAGTACCTGCCCGAGCTCCTCATGGTCGCCAAGTACTTCGAGCGCATCGGCGACCTCTCCAAGCGCGTCGCCGCGTGGGCCATCTTCCGCGTGACCGGCGAGCACAAGGTCGAGGAGAAGGCCAGCCAGGCCGGCGGGCTCGAGCAGTAGGGAAGCGTCAGTGATGGGAGCCGAGAACGTGGTCTACTACGTCGAGGACGACAAGAACATCCGCGAGCTGACGGTGTACGCCTTAGGCCAAGGCGGCATCGAGGCGAAGGGGTGTGCGAACGACGCCGAGTTCAGGCGCGCGTGCGCCGAGCGCAAGCCCGACGCGGTCCTTCTCGACATCATGCTCCCGGACGCCGACGGGCTCGAGATCCTCTCGCGCATCCGCAAGATGCCCGGGCTCTCGAACGTCCCCGTGATGATGCTCACCGCCAAGGACACCGAGCTCGACAAGGTGCGCGCGCTCGACGGCGGCGCGGACGACTACCTCTCCAAGCCCTTCGGCATGATGGAGATGGTCAGCCGCACGCGCGCTCTCCTGCGCCGCGCGGGGCGCCAGGCCGAGGAGCCTGAGTCGCAAAGCCTCACGGCCGGCCCCGTCAAGCTGTGGCCGGACCGTCGCGAGGCCACCCTTGACGGTAAGGAGCTGCAGCTCACCATGCGCGAGTTCGACCTTCTTTCCTTCCTCATGAAGTCGCCGGGCGTGGTGTTCTCGCGCGAGACCCTGCTCCAGCGCGTCTGGGGCTGGGACTTCGACGGCGGCTCGCGCACCGTGGACGTCCACGTGCAGCAGATCCGTGCCAAGCTCGGCGACGCGAGCGACCTCATCGAGACCGTCCGCGGCGTCGGCTACCGCGTGCGCGGGTAGCGGCCCTCAGCCATTCAAGGAGCGCATTTGAGCATCTTCTCGCAGCTACATAGCACAGAGCCGAGGAAGACCTCCCTCAGCCGGCAGGTCTTTCTCGCCATCGTGGTCGCTTGCGCCGCCGTCGCCCTCGTGGTGACGGCGGCGTCCGCTGTCGTTTTCCAGAACGCCTTCCTCGCCGATGAGCACGAGCAGCTGGCGGGGGAGTGCTCGACGCTCTCCTCGCTGCTCGACCAGACCGACGACGACGCGAAGGTGCTCTCGTCGCTCGACTTAGGCGAGCTGCGTGCGACTCTCGTGGCCCCCGACGGCCGCGTGCTCTACGACTCGCAAGCTGACGCCTCGACGCTGCCCAGCCACGCGGACCGCCCCGAGGTTGCGCAGGCGCTCGCCGAGGGTACCGGCTCCTCGGACCGCAGCTCCGAGACCGTCGGCTTCGTGAGCCTCTACAACGCCCGGAGGCTCTCTTCGGGCGACGTGCTGCGCATCTCCGTGGAGCGCGCGAGCGTGCTCGCGTTTCTTTCCAACGACTTCGCGCTGCTCATCGTGATCGCGGCCGCGGTCGTTGTGGCCGGCTGGGTCGTTTCGCGCCGCCTCGCCGCCGGCATCGTCAAGCCGATCCTGGAGATCGACCCGGCCGCCGCGGAGTCCGATGCGCCCTATGCCGAGCTCGACCCGCTCGTGAGCCGCCTGAACGAGCAGCATGCCCAGCTCGTGCGCCGCATGAGCGCCATCCAGGACGCGAACGACATGCGCCGCGAGTTCACGAGCAACGTGACCCACGAGCTCAAGACCCCCATCGCGAGCATCTCCGGCGCAGCCGAGCTGATCCGCGACGGTATCTGCAAGCCCGAGGACGTCAGCGACTTCGCCGGGCGCATCTACAAGGACGCGCAGCGCCTGAGCTCGCTCGTCTCGGACATCCTCATGCTCTCGAAGCTAGACGAGACCGAGCGCGGGGGCCAGAAGGACACGATGTTCGGACCGATGGAGCGGGTCGACCTCTTCAGCGTGGCGCAGGATGTGTGCTCGCGGCTCTCGCGTAAGGCAAAGAAGGCCGAGGTCAACCTTGACGTCAAGGGGGTCTCGTCCTGCGTCAACGGCAATGCGCGCCTGCTCGACGAGCTTGTGAGCAACCTCGTGGAGAACGCGATCCGCTACAACAAGAAGGGCGGACGCGTCTTTGTGTGGGTCCTGCCCATCGAGGGCCGGCCCGCCGTGCGCGTGAGCGACACGGGCATCGGCATCCCCGAGGAGGCGCAGTCGAAGGTGTTCGAGCGCTTCTACCGAGTGGACAAGGGCCGCAGCCGCGACATGGGCGGCACCGGACTGGGCCTCGCCATCGTCAAGCACGCCGCCGCCTTCCACGAAGCCGACATCCGCCTGGAGTCCAAGCTTGGCGAGGGGACGACCATTACCGTGCTGTTCTAGGCGGGGCTGGGTGAACACGGGACGGGCGCCGGCCGCGCGATGATGCGCGGCCGGCGCCCGGTGGGTAGTGATGATTTGAGACCGCCGCGGCCCTCTTGCCCGGGTTTCTTTGGGCGCTAGATGCGCTTTTCCCAGAGGTTGTTGTAGCCGGGCAGCGGAAGGCCGGGGTAGGGAAGCCAGATCGGCTTGTGGCGCGTGAAGCCCTCGCGGGCATAGAGGTTGTTCGCCTCGACGTTCGCGACGTTCGTGTTTATGCGCACGACCTCGGCACCGAGGTCGCGGGCCCTTTCCTGCGCCGCTTGGAGCAGCGTACTCGCCACGTGGCGCCCGCGCGCTGCGGGGTCCACGGCAAAGAGGTGGTAGCAAGCGACGGCCTGCTCCGGCAGCGGCTCCCAGTCGGGGCCGCCGGCCCCGCGGCCATGCCCCGGCTCCCAGCCGTCACCCATGTCGGCGTCGTAGTCGACCGAGACGGCGCCCAGGATCTCGCTCGTCGCGCAGTCGAGCGCGGCGAGGGTCTTTCCGGCGCGGACGAGCTCGCGCGCGAGGCCCTCGGGCGGCCAGATTCCCTCGACCCAGCCGCTCGTTCCCGGCTCGGCGTCCACGCGGCGGTAGAGCTCCTCGAGCTCGTCTTCCCAGGAGTCGTCGACCGGCACGACGATGACGCCGTCGGCGGGCAGAGGGCCGCGCACGGGGCGCCGGACGTCGTTTCTCGCTATGGTCTGCAGCAGGACATCCGAGACCACGTCCGGGCAGATCTTCGGCAAGGTGTGCTCGGCCCCGGGGACGATGTACTCCTCGGCGCCGGGAATCGCCTCCACGATGCGGTGCGTCTCTTCGTAGAGGACCACGTCGAACTCGCCGGCCATGACGGTCACGGGGCAGGTTATGGCTGCGAGCGAAGCGGGGTCGATCTGCGGCTGGTCGACCATGAGGGCGAGGAGCTCGGCGATGCGCGCGGCCTCCGCAGGCGAGGGGACTGCGTTTCCCTCATGGTCGTGCTCGCCTTCCCAGCCCTCCTCGGCCCAGGCCGCGTTCGCGGCGGCCGCCTCGGCCATCCAGCGGGTGTCTTCCGCGGGAAGGCCCGCGGGCGAGAGGTTCGCGCCGAGCGCGGTGAGCGTCAGGACGTGTGCGCCCCAGTCCCGCGCAAGGAGGAGCCCCAGGATCCCGCCGTCGGAGAACCCGAGCACATGGCACTCCCAGACGCCCAAGCGGGCCATGACCTCGCGGGCGTCTGCGGCCATGAGCTCGTAGGAGAGGGACGCCGTGCCCCGGGTCGACTCTCCCTGGCTGCGGGAATCGACCGCCACGACCGGGCGTCCCGTCGCGACGACGGCGTCGATGACGGGGCCGAAGATGCCGTGCTCCTCGCCGTTGCCGTGGAGCATGAGCACCGGCGGGATGGCGGGGTCGATGCCGAAGGGCGTGCCGGGCACGTCGCGGGCTCCGTGGGGCGCGTAGACGAACGCAGCGATCGAGGCGCCGTCATCGGTCGGGACGTCGACGCGCGCCGTGAGGTTCGATCGCGGCTTGTCGTAGGGGCTCGGCACGTGCACCGGCGGGGGAGTGACGCTCATGGGTTTCTCCTTTGCAATCGGGCGGGCAAGGCTTTCTTCGCCTCGCCCGCCCTCGGGTATCACAAAACAGCTGCACTGGGTGACAGTCATTGCGTGATGAGTGTCCCAAAAAACGCTGCTGCCAATGACTGTTACCCAGTGATGGGTGGCAATAAAAGCTGCACGCAATGACTGTCACCCAGTGTTGGTTACTTTTTCTTGAGCTGGGAGGGGTGCTTCTGGAAGAAGTCGAAGCGCGGCGGGAGCGGCACGATGGCGTGGTCCTGCGCGTTCTCGCCGCGACGCCCCGCGAGCTCGGCGGGGCCGTCGAAGGCGTGGTCCCAGCTGAAGAACTCCTCGGCCGTGAAGCCCATGTGCTCGCAGATCTTCTCGCAGCCGGCGGGTACGGCGGGGTGCATGAGCAGCGTGACGGTGCGCAGCGCGCGGAAAGCGTCGGCGAGCGCCTGCTCGTAGGCCTCGTCGTCTCCCTTGGCGGCCTTCGAGGCGTCGTCCCAGCGCTTGTTCTCCGCGCGGCAGAACTCCTCGGCGATGCCGAGCGCGCCGTGCGCATCGAAGGCGTGAGCCGCGGCCTCGAAGTCGAGCGTCGCCCTGCGGCAGGCCTCGACGACCTCGGCGTGGGGCTCGATGCCGGGCAGGTGCGCGCCGCAGACGTTCGCCGCGCCGTAGAAGCAGCTGCGCGCGAGGCGGTTGAAGATGTTCGTCAGGAACGCGGACTCCTTGAGCGCGGGGTCGACGATGCGAGGGTCGTCCTTGACGAGGACCTCCTCGCCGGTCTTCTTGTCCTTGTGCGAGACGGACGTGTCGAAGGGCTTGGGGTTGAACGAGACGGCCTTCTGGTCGAGGCCGAGGCTCAGCCAGTGGGCGCGCAGCTGCTCGGGGGTGTAGCAGTCGAGCAGCTCGGCGGCCATCGGCGGCTTGATCGCGCCGGAGCTCGAGGCCTTCTTGTTCATAAAGAGGATGTGGTAGTTCGCGATGGGCGTGTCCTGGAAGAGGCCCCAGCCGAGGGCGTCCCACAGCGCCGGCTGCGCGACGCAGTAGAAGTAGATGTTGTCCTGGCCGATGAACTGGTAGACGCGCGCGTCGTCGCCGCACCACCAATCGCGCCAGTCGTCGGAGGAGTAGCGCCCGCCGCCCGCCTGGGCGTCGAGGTCGAGGACTGTCTGCGTGAAGCTGATGGGCGCCCACAGGCTCTCGGGCCAGACCCAGACGGTGAGGCCGGCTGTGCCGTCGAGCTCAGGGGCGGGCACGCCCCAGTCGATGTTGCCGGTGATGCGCAGGGGCAGCAGGCACTTGCCCGTGCGGAAGCGGACGCCGGCGCTCTCGAGGACCTCGCGCGCCTCGTCGCGCGCCTCCCAGTCGGCGAAGGTCACCGAGAAGGACTGGGCGTTGCCCTGCGGCTCGGCCACGGTATGGGCGGGGAGCTTGGCCTCGGCGGCGTCGAAGCCCTCGCGGAACTTGTTCTGGATGTAGATCACGGGGTCGACGAGCGACTCGCGCACGGTCTTGGTTACGATGGCGCGCACCTGCGGGTCGGCGTCCCACTCGTCCATGAGGGCCTCGAGCTCGGGGCGGAAGCTCGGCAGCTCGAAGTACCAGTTGTCAACGGGGCGCAGCTCAGGCGTGGTGCCGGTGAGCTGCGAGACGGGCGCGATGAGTTCCTCGGGGTCGAACTGGTGGCCGAGGTCGCACTCGTCGGCGTAGGCCTTCTCGGACTTGCAGCCGCGCACCGGGCAGCGGCCGATGACCTGGCGCCCGTTGAGGAACTGCTCGGCCTCCACGTCGTAGAACTGGCGCGTGGTGAGCTTCTTGAGGTAGCCGCGGTCGTAGAGGCGCTTGAGGATCTCCGCCGTCAGGGCGTGGTGGTGGCTGCGGGCGGGCTCGAGGCCGGAACCCTCGAAGATGTCGAGGCTGATCTCGTAGGCGTCGAGGGCGGCCTTCTGGGCATCGTGGTTGGCGCGCACGTAGTCGGTGATCGTGCCCTCATAGCCCTCGTTCTCGACCTTCTTGCGGTAGCCCTCCATGATGGGGGAGCCGTAGCAGTCGGTGCCGGAGACGAAGATCACGTTCTCGGGCCCGATGCGGTCGCGCAGGAAGCGGGCAAAGAAGTCCGCCGGGACGAAGACGCCCCCGATGTGGCCGAAGTGCAGGTTCTTGTTGCCATAGGGCATGCCGCCGGTGATGACGGCGCGCTTGGGGAAGGTGGGGCGGTTCTCGGGCATCGCGTTGCTCCTTTGCGTTGCTCCCTGACTATTCAACCTGTTTAGTATCCCACAACGCATGGGAGCTGGTGTAGGGTTGTGGCGATGAGAAAAATCGCCGACATAGACGTGCTCGCCGACGCCCTGCTCCAGGCGCGCATGGTGCGCCTCTCGCTGCTCGCGCTCGCGGCGGGGCTTGCCGTGGCCGTGCTCGTCCTCGTGGCGGAGGGCGGCCGTGAGCTCGGGCTCGGGTGGCTGCTCGCCCTCGCGGCGGCGTCCGTCGCGTCTCTTCCCGCCCACGAGCTCGTCCACGGTGCCGCCTTCAAGCTGCTGTGCCCGGGCGCGCGCGTGAGCTTCGGCGTGAAGGACGCCTTCCTCTACACGAGCGTGAACGGCGCCGTCGTGCCCCGCGGCCGCGAGCTCGCGGCGCTCCTCGCGCCGACGGTCGTCGTCACCGCCGCCCTGGCCACCGGCGCCCTCGCCGCGTCCTGCCCCGCGCTTGCGGTCCTGCTCTGCGCGTTCCACCTCTCCGGCTGCGTGGGCGACGCCCTCATGGCGGCCGCGATCCTCGCCGAGCCCGCCTGCACCCACGTGCAGGACGCCGAGTTCGGCGTGACCCTTCTATCTAAGGAGTGACCATGCCCGGCCAAAAGACCACCGACCACGCGGCCCCGAGCGCTGCGCCCGCCGCCTGCCCCAACGAGACCATCCGACAGCTCCATGAGCGCAAGTCCGTCCGCGCCTTCACCCCCGAGCCAGTATCGGTGGCAGACGAGCGGGCGGTCCTCGAGGCCGCCTGCCAGGCCCCGACCGCCGGAAACGAGCAGCTTTACAGCATCATTGTCGTGCGCGACCAGGCAAAGAAGGACGCCCTCGCCGCCTCCTGCGACAACCAGCCCTTCATTGCGAAGGCCCCGCTCGTCCTCGCGTTCTGCGCGGACGTCCGGCGCTGGCGCCGCGGCTTCGCGCTCGCGGGCGCCGATCCCCGCGAGCCCGGCGCGGGCGACTTCCTCCTCGCCGTCGAGGACACGATGATCGCTGCGCAGAATGCCGTCGTGGCGGCCCACTCGCTCGGCCTCGGCTCCTGCTACATCGGCGACATCCTCGAGAACTGCGAGGAGCAGGCCCGCATCCTCGGCTGCTCGCGTTGGGTCGTGCCGGTGAGCGTGCTCGTCATCGGCCACCCGGCGCCCGCGCAGCTGCGCCGCCGCAAGCCCGGCCGCTTCCCGCTCGAGGGCATTGTGTTCGAGAATGAGTACCGTGACCTGCCCGAAGACGAGTTGCGAGCGCTCCTTGCCACCAAAGAGGGGCAGACCGCGGACGCCGACCGGGGCTTCGAGGAGTGGCTCGGCGCGTTCTGCGCGCGCAAATGGAACTCGGGGTTCTCGCGCGAGATGACGCGCTCGGCGCGGCGCATCCTCGAGGCGTTCGGCCCCGGCGAGGACGCGCCCCAGAACCTCCCCGAGACCCGGGAGTAGCCGCATGAGCCGCGACGCACACGACACCTCGCGCGCAGGGCAAGAAGGGCGCGTCCCCCTCGCCCTGCACGCGTGCTGCGGGCCTTGCTCGCTCGAGCCCCTTCGCATCCTGCGCGAGCAGGGCTTCGAGCCCACGATCATCTGGACGAACCCGAACATCCAGCCCGTGGCCGAGCACGACCTGCGCCTGTGCACGCTTCAAGCCTGGGCGGCCGACGTCGCGCATGTGGACGTCGTCGTTGCGGGCGACGATCGCGACCTGTGGGAGCGCGCCGCCGCGCCCCATGGCTTCGACCGGCGCGCCCGCTGCCGCGCGTGCTACGCGATCCGCCTCGACGAGGCGTGCCGCGTGGCCGCTGAGCTGGGGTTCGAGCGCGTCTCGACCACGCTCGCGGTCTCTCCCTACCAGCTCTTCGACGATTGCGGCGAGCTCCTTCGGGCGACGGCCGCCAAGCACGGCCTCGAGCCCGTGTGGCAGGACTTCCGGCCGTTCTACCCCGAGGCGACCCGGGAGTCGCGCGAGCTCGGGATGTACCGGCAGAACTATTGCGGCTGCCGGTTCAGCGCGGCGGAGGCCGCAATCGAGCGGCACGAGGCCCGCGACGAGCGCAAGCGCGCGAAGGCGGCTGCCAAGCTCGCCCTCGCCCGCCGAGCGGGGGTAGCGGGCACGCTGCGCGCGAGCTCGGCCTAAATCCCCGCTGATTTGGAGCGCGGCGGCGCTAGGGCTAGACTGTTCTGCGGTTTATTCCGTGGAAAGGCAGACCATGCGCACCGACGACTTCGATTACCCGCTCCCTGACGAGCTCATCGCCCAGGCCCCCGCCGAGCCCCGCGACTCTTGCCGCCTGCTCGTCCTCGACCGCGAGGACGGCCATGTGGAGCACAAGACCTTCACCGACATCATCGACTACCTCGAGCCCGGCGACCTCGTCGTCGCGAACAAGACCCGCGTGCTGCCCGCGCGCCTCGTGGGAAAGAAGCGCGGCACCGGCGGCGTCTGCGAGACGCTGCTGCTCAAGCGCCGCGAGGACATCGACGCAATGGGCCACGTGTGGGAGTGTCTCGTCAACCCCGGCAAGCGACTGAAGCAGCCGGGCATCGTGATCGAGTACCGCGCGGGCGGTCTGCACGCCCCCGACTCCGCGCCCGTCGTGCTCACCGGCACCATCGTCGACTTCGTCGAGGACTCGAAGGGCGGGCGCCTCGTGCGCTTCGACGCGGTGGGGACCGACCCCGCGACGGGGGAGCCCCGCACGCTCGACGAGGCCATCCACGCGGCGGGGCACGTGCCCCTGCCGCCCTACATCACCCAGTACGAGGGCGACCCCGAGAAGTACCAGACCGTCTACGCCATGCATGAGGAGCACTCCGCCGCCGCCCCCACGGCCGGCCTCCACTTCACCCCGGAGCTGATCGAGCGCATCCAGGCCAAGGGCGTCAAGTGGGCGACGGTCGAGCTCGAGGTGGGCATCGACACGTTCCGCCTGGTCACCGAGGACGACCCCACGCAGCATGTGATGCACACCGAGCGCTACCACGTTCCGCAGGAGGTCGTCGACGCCGTCCACGCGACGAAGGCCGCGGGGCACCGCGTGATCGCGGTCGGCACGACGTCTGTCCGCTCGCTCGAGAGCGCCTGGGAGGGCGGCGAGGAGGGCGACGCCTGCGGGGTCTCCGCGCTGCGCTTTCCTGAGGAGCCCGGCGACATCGTCGCGCGCGAGAACGCCACGACGAACCTCTACCTCATGCCCGGGTCGACCTACCACGTGGTCGACGCCATGATCACGAACTTCCACGTGCCGCGCAGTACCCTCATGATGCTCGTCTCCGCCTTCGCGACGCGCGAGGAGATCATGTCCGCCTACCAGGCCGCCATCGACGAGAAGTACCGCTTCCTCAGCTTCGGCGATGCGATGTTCATCCATTAGCCCCAAAGCAGCTCGTGGCCAAGGCAAAGGCGCCGGGAACCGCTCTCGCGGGGCCCGGCGCCTTAGCTAGCGCGAGCAGCTGAGGATGAGGATCGCCGCGGCGGCGAACAGCGCGACCACGGCCGCGACGAGCGCCGCGCGTTGGATGCGCGTGCGCCTGCGCAGGTCCTTCTCGGTGGCCTCGAGCTCCTTCACCTCGTCGTCGGCTTGGCCCAGGCGCGCCTCGCGCTCCGCGGCCGATCTCTCAAGACGGGCGGTCTCCTCGGGGGTCGAGTGGATGTCCTCGGCCTCGTCGATGAGCCCCTGCGCCTCGTCCCTGGACGCCTCTGCATCCTCGACCTCCTGCCGCAGGGCGTCGATGAGGCGCTTCTTCTCGCCGATCCTATCTTTGAGGGCGGACTCCTTCGCCTCCGCGTCCTTGGTCCGGGCATCGAGGTCGGCTTTCTGCTCCTCGTACTTCGCCTTCGCTGCGTCGGCCTCCTGTTGGGCGCCCTCAAGAGACTTGTTCTGGGTCCAAAGGTGCGTCTGAGCGTTCTCGACGGCTGTTTGGGCCTCCTTCGTCGCCCGCTCGACCTCGGCGCGCGCTGCCTGGACGCGCGCGAGCGCGGCGACGTTCTCGGACTGCATCTTCGCGATGGCGGAGGGGGAGCCGTCGCCCGACTGGAGCTTTTTCAGGTCGTCCTGCACCTTACGTTGCCGCGTCTGGGCGTTGTCGAGTGAGCGGTTCGCCGAGTTCACGGACTGCTCACGGCGATCGGTCGCCTCGCGCACCTGGGCCTCCGCCGTCTTCGCCGCGCGCTTCGCCTCGGCCAGCGCCCGGTTCGCGTCCTCAAGGGCGCCCTTCGAGGTCTCCGCGATGCGCTTGTACGGCCTCAGCTCGCTTGCGTTGGACGCCTTCAGCTCGTCGAGGTCGGATATGAGCGCAGCGTGCTCCTCCGTAAGGCCGCTGAGCTTGCGCTGTGCGGATTCGATCTTCTCCTTTGCCACGGCGACGACTTTGCCTTGGTCCGCGAGGATTCCCTCGTAGCCCGACTCGATCTCGCGGCGGTGCTCGAGGACGGTCTTCTCGACCTCGAGCTCCTGGCGGATGGCCTTGGCCTGGGAGCGCGCGTCCGCGCTCTGCTTGCTCGCGTTGTGGACGTCGCGCATGGCGAAGGCGCCCGCCTTGAGCGTGGTGGCCGCGCCCCTCGCCGCGCCGAGCGCGCCTCGCGCTGCCTTGGATGCCGCGCCCGCGCCGGGCTCGGCCCCGGTCTCAGATCCTGCGCCCTCCTCGGCCCCGGCGCCCTCCTCGGCCGTGCCCACCGGCTTTTCCTCTTCGGGCTTCTGAGCTTCGAGCTTATCGTCCATGTTGCGCCTCTCGGGATCGGCCGCAGACCGCGGATGCTTTTCCCAAACAGGATACCGCGTCGGCCTGGTTACGGGTGCCGATTTCGCAGGTTGTTCTCGCCCCTTGGCGCGCGACTCGCGCCGCTCATCGGGGCGGTTGAGAATCTCGTCGACATCGACGGTTTTCTTTTCCGTTATGTTTGCTACTATTACGAACAGGTTGGGGGGACGTTTCTCCCCTCATCGGATCATCAGAAAGGGAGTCCCCATCATGGTTTCCAAGCAGACCAGCATCACCAACGCCACCGGCCTTCACGCCCGTCCCGCCTCTCTGTTCGTCACCGAGGCCAAGAAGTACCAGTCCAACGTCACCATCAAGAACGTCGACAAGGACTCCGCTCCCGTGAACGCCAAGTCCATCATGATGATCCTGGCCGCCGGCCTCGGCACCGGCACCACCGTTGAGGTCGCTTGCGACGGCGAGGACGAGCAGGCCGCCCTCGACGCCCTCATCGCCCTCATCGACTCCAAGTTTGGCGAGTAGGACTGGCGCATACGCTAGAATCGAAGGCCCGGCGCCGTATCGCGCCGGGCCTTATCTTTGTCTTCATTCTTACGGAAAGCGGGAACGTGCATGTGCGGTTGCGGGGAAGAAAAGCTCTGGGGCGCGGGCGAGGCGGTCGACGAGTCGCGCTGGTTCTCCTATGACGTGGTGGCCGAGGACCCGGCGACCCATGCGCGCGCTGGCGTGTTCCATACCCCGCACGGGGACATCCCGACGCCCATCTTCATGCCCGTCGGCACCAAGGCGACGGTCAAGGGGATCCTCCCGGAGACCCTCGAGCGCATGGGCACGAAGATCCTGCTCAACAACCTCTACCACCTCTCGCAGCGCCCCGGCGCTGACCTCGTCGAGCGCATGGGCGGCGTCCATCGGTTCATGCGCTGGGGAGGCCCCATCCTCACCGACTCCGGTGGTTTCCAGGTCTTCAGCCACGAGCAGTTCTTCAAGCTCTCTGACGAGGGCGTGAGGTTCCGCGCCGTCGACTACGACGGCCGCTGGCAGGAGTGGACGCCCGAGCAGAACATGCGCATCGCGCAGCAGCTCGGCGCCGACATCGTCATGCAGCTCGACCAGTGCGTGGGCTATCCCGCGACCCGCGCGAAGGTCGCGCGCTCCGTGGAGCTCTCGAGCATGTGGGCGGACCGCTGCTTCGCCTCGCACACGCGCAAGGACCAGGCGCTCTTCGGCATTGTCCAGGGCGGCATGCACCTCGATCTGCGCGTGCGCAGCATCGAGCACCTCGAGAACGCGGGCGACTTCCCCGGCTACGGCATCGGCGGCTACTCTGTGGGCGAGGACCACGAGACGATGTTCGAGAGTCTGGCGCCGCTGTGCGCCGAGCATATGCCG
>ERZ1673741.536-NODE-536-length-40379-cov-29.963545_pt1 | contig 40379 bp, 43 predicted proteins | sample MGYA00580209_ERZ1673741 | MGnify/ENA primary metagenome ERZ1673741 (study PRJEB41218, sample SAMN15661754) | gut metagenome | host: Homo sapiens | place: Canada: London | collected 2015-08-20/2019-03-30 | study: EMG produced TPA metagenomics assembly of... | reverse complement strand
TCCAAGACTGTCGCATGCAACAATCAAGCTGACAATGTCGCATGCAACATTCCGGTTGCATCCGCCCAATCCAAGACTGTCGCATGCAACAATCAAGCTGACAATGTCGCATGCAACATTCCGGTTGCATCCGCCCAATCCAAGACTGTCGCATGCAACAATCAAGCTGACAATGTCGCATGCAACATTCCGGCGGTCTCCGCCCCGTCCGCTCTGACCAAAACGTCCGACTTGTCCGAGACTGTCGCATGCGACAATCTTCCGGAGAGTGTTGCACACACCAATCTCCCCGTCGCTGCCACGGGAGCGGAAATGCTTCCCGCAGCCGTCCGCGCCAAAGCGCTGGAGCGTCTGAGCTTCGTCCGTCTGGTCCAGTCGGTCATCAAGACTCAGCAGCGCACTCACCCGGATGCGGTGGCATATGTCGCGGTCAATTACGCCGCGCAGTTCCCGCTCCTTGTCAAGTCCGGCAAAGGCGGCGGCTCCGCTCTCATCTACAACAACTATCGCAACTGGAGCAAGCGTCTGATTGGCGTCACAAATCCGGACGCCGCGCTCGACGCTCTCTGTGACGGCTATCAGAGAGGCATGCGCGACCGCAAGGGCCCCCGGAAGTTCTGGGAATACTTTTTCGCATTCTATCTCAACCGCAACCGTCTTCCGGTCACGCAGGCCTACAAGCTCGCGTGTGCAAAGATGCGCGACATCGACAAGACCTGTCTTGTTCCGAGCATTGCGCAAGCGGACTATCAGCTCAAACGGCTTGACCCCGGCGCGCTCATCCTCGCCCGCGAAGGCGAAGAGGCTTACAAAAACCGCTGCGTCGATTTCATCCGTCGCGACTGGTCCGGTCTGCGTCCCGGCGAGTGTCTCATCGGAGACTCCCGCACCTTCGACACCCGCGTGAAAGTCTGGAACGCGGCGCAAAACAAATGGGTCGCCGTCCGCCCGAACATTGCCGGACTTCTCGACGCCCGGTCATGGTATCTCGCCTCGTACTGGATCACAACATCGCCGGTCAACTCGGAGACGCTCATCAATACGCTGCGTCTCTACTTCTGCCGCTCCGGCGGAGTCGCTCCGACTCATGTCTATTTCGACAACGGCAAGGACTACTGCGCACAGGGCTTCTCGACAGACTTCGAGACAGAGGGACACTCCCACAGCATCTTCCGAGAGCTCGGAATCACTCTCGTCAACTCCATCGCCTACAACGCACGCGCAAAGACCATCGAGCGTGCGTTCCGCGATATGATGCAGCAGTTCGACAAGCTCTTTCCGGACTACCTCGGATCGCATCCCGGCGAGCGCACCTTGTCGGCGGATTACTACGACAAGCACCCGGAGGAGCTCCCGACTCTCAAGCAGTTCTCCGAGATTTTCGACCGCTGGCTGCGCTCGTGGCACAACACGCCCAAGTCCGGCAAGATTCACGCGGGCAAATCTCCCGCCGAAATCTGGGCGCAGCTCGACCGCTCAAACGCGCTTTCCGGCGACCGTCTCCGCATGGCGTTCTTCAAACCAGCCGCCGTGCGCTCCGTTGGGCGCGGCCCCTGCGTAACTTTCGACGGCAAAGAGTACTACGCGAAAGAGCTGCGATGGGGCGACAAGCTCCTCATCAAAACTGATTCGATGGACCCGGACCACGTCATGTGTTACACGCTCGACGGCGCGTTCATCTGCGAGGCCCGCACCCGCGACCGCATCGCCGCGCTCGCCCTTGACGACGCGGAAGCACGCAAGACAATCGCAGAGTCCATCGGGCGTCAGCGCAAACAGCTCCGCGACGCCTACACCATGCTCGACGACCTCACCGACGGACGTTATCTCGCCTCGCCGATTGAGCTTATGCTCGCCACGGACGGCGCAAAAATCGTCTCCGGCGATACCGTCAGCAAAGTCAAGGGCGACGCTCACAGCTACACGCATCACTCCATCCCCGCGGTCCTCCCGCCGGATGAAGTTCCACCTCCCGCACCTCCCGTCCCGCCCGCCCCGGCGGACGAGGAAATCTCAACTTGGATGCAGCCGTCTCAACCCGAGCCCGATGACGAGCTCGACATGGCGGATGTACATAAATTCATGGTCAACCACAAACAAAAGGAATCCGAAGATGAACTCTAACGAAAAAACAAACAGTGTCCTCTCCTACAAGGCTTTCTGTGAAGGTCTCAACAACTACACTCCCGCCGAGCAGGAGCTCGTCAACTGGCTCTGGGGATACTACAACTCCGAAGGACGCAAGGCCGCCGATCTCTGCCACGAGCTCGGCAACCTCGACTGGGAAACTCAAGTCCGACCGGTCTTTAGCGGACGCGTCCCGGCGAGCATCCGCAAAGAGATTTTCGAGGCGATCGCAGCACTCAAAAAACGCGTCGAGCGCCGCAGACCGCTCGTCCGGACCATCGTCGCCGAGTACATCATTCAAGCGCTCGACTACGCCCGCGACAACTCCGCGATCGTTTATATTTCAGGTCCGACCGGACGCGGCAAAACTTATACTTCCCAATGGTGGGCAACTCAGAACAATCACGGGCGCACGACCTATCTCCGCGCCCCATCCGAGTGTACCCGCCGCGCGCTCGTCAATCTCCTCTGCTCCGCACGCGGCGTCGCCCATTCCGGCAACTGCGCCGAGTGCGAGCAGAGCCTTCGCAATACGCTCTCGCCGCGCAACGTCCTGATCATCGACGAGGCCGGACATCTCCTCAGTCGCTCCGGACGACCCGGCGGCCCGATCGAGCTCATGCGCGACCTCCACGACATGACCGGATGCGCCATTGCACTCATCTTCACAGACGTCTATCTTGCCGAGATGAGACGTGGCCGGCTGGCCGATTACTACGAACAGTTCTTCGGCCGCGTCGAATACCTTGTCGACATCCCTGACATCCCGCGCCGCGACGAGGTCCGGCAGGTGCTCGACGCTTACTTCGACGATCCCGATGAGGACCTTGTCTCCTACGCGCTCAAGACCGCTCGCGCCGGTGACGGTCAGCTCCGCACGCTCTACCGCGACCTCATGCGCGCCGACGAATTCGCGCGCTCGCAGGGACGCAGCATCGACCCGCGCGACCTCAAACGATTTGTCAAATGGCGCACGGACGCGGGCGTCTGGCCGGAGGACAAGTGACGATGACCGCCCCGGCAAAATCTCTCCGCGCGCGCCTGCTCGCAGCCGTCCACGCCAAGCTCAAGGCAAAGTTCATACCCGACGACGTCTACCGCGAGTTCCTCTGGGACAACTTCGAGACAGCATCCGCCGCATCGCTCACCGACGCGGGACTGCATGAGCTCCTGCGCCGTCTCGACCGCTGGCGCCGCGAGCGCGCCGTCTGCCGCGATTCAAGATTCATCTGGGTCCTCTGGGAGCAGTACCTTTGTCCACTCCTGCGCCCGCGTGAACGCACGGACAAATATCTGACCGGCATCGCAAATGCCGCTGCGGGCACGAGCCTCACCGCGCCGGACTTCGACGCGCTGGAGCCCTGCGACCGGCACAAAATCATTGAGGCGCTCAAACTTCGGATCAAACAGCAGGGAGGTGACCATGTTATAGCAAGGTAACAAAAAGTGAACGGGAGAAACGCCGGATTGCCGTCCGATGTTTCTCCAGCCCCGGCGATGTGTGCCGAAACCGTTTTCCGTTCAAACTACTGTTTTTAAACTACATCTGGAAATCGGTTTGCGCAACCCGCCGGGGCATTTTTTTTTGCAAAAATTCTGCCGGTCTCATCCGGCGCAACTCAAGGTGCAACATGACCAATCACAAAATTCGCTCACCTTTCCCGTGGTTCGGCGGCAAAGGCAACCCAAAAATCAAACAGCTGATCCTCGACAATCTCCCGCCGCACACGCGCTACATCGAGCCCTTCGGCGGAGGCGGCTCCATCCTCATCTCAAAGGAGCCGGCCGAAGTCGAGGTTTACAATGACGTCGACCGCGGCGTGGTCGCCTTCTTCCGCGTGATCGCGGACGTCGACTACTTTTCCAAGTTCCTCGCCCGCGCCTCGCTGATGCCCTACAGCCGCGAACTCTACGAGGAGTGCGCCCGTACATGGCCCGCGATCCACGACCCCGTCGAGCAGGCGGTCCGCTGGTTCTACATCGCCCGGCAGAGTTTTTCGGGCTTGTTCGGCAACTCATGGGGTACGGGCGTGACGACCAATCCGACCGCCGCGTGGATCAACAGCTTCCGCAACCTCCCGGAGGTGCACAAGCGCATCCAGCACGTGCAGATCGAGTGCGCTGACTGGCGCGACGTCCTTTCGCGCTTTGCCGGTCCCGGCTGGCTTGCCTACTGCGACCCGCCGTATGTCGCCGGAGCCCGCAAAGCCGGCGGCTACGCCCATGAGCTCCGCGACACCGACCACGCCGAGCTTGTCGAGACGCTCCTCCGCTACGATGGAGCCGTGCTCCTCTCCGGCTACGACAACGCCATCTACGCTCCTCTGGAAGCCGCCGGCTGGGATCGCGTGGAGGTCGACGTTGTCTGCTCCGCCGCCGGCCGCACGCGCGCATCGGGCTTGCAAGGTGCAGGCTCCGTCCTCGCCAAGCAGCGCCGCCGGGAGGTCTTGTGGCGCAATCCCGAGACCCGCCGCCGTCTCGCACAGTGATTTAAAAACAACAGAGCCGGGAGCGATCCCGGCTTTTCCGCACATTCCTTCCGCACACTCTTTTCTTCCCCTCAATCCCCGCCTCCGCACATCAATTTCCCCGCGATTTGAGCAAACTCCGTCTCATCGTTGTTTGAGCGTGTCCCGCCTGCTCCCGCCTGATCAAACCCATTCCCTCTTTACATCTGAGGAGACGTTCGTAGCAGAGCGTTCCCCCTTTGCTTTGAATATACTGCAAAGTCCGCTGGAGAACAGGGATGAGTTCGTGAATGGTATCGCATGCAATCAGACGGCGCAGGCGGGTTCCTTCCCGTTTCTTTGCATCTTTATCTCCATTGCAGAGTTTGAGAAGAGCTTCACCGACTCCGTTGGTTCCGTCGTGCTCCGGTTTTTCGCGCGCAATGGCCGCGCCGATCAGAGCGAAGGAGAGGCGTTGATGGGCGGATGCCAGATCGCAGAACGGAACGAGGTATTCCCATGCGGCGCTGCACTGGTTCGGATTGTCCGCTCTGCGCATGACCGCCCGGAATCCGGTGTCTTTGTCATTGCTGCAGCGGTTGATGACATACTGGACAAATGCGGATGAGCTGCTTTGTTTTTCGTTATTCATTTTTTCCTCTTTGTGTTTTGATTCTTTTGAAATCGCGGATGTGTTTCGATCCAAGAAGAGAGCTGACGCGGTGTTTCATGCGGGCAGACTTCATCGTAGATATCGCAGAGCGTACGGAACCAGATTTTCTTTTCTTCTTTTATCTTTTTTATTTTCTCTTCGTTCTGGTCGGAAAAGGCCAGCAGAATGATTCCCTGCGCCCGAGGTTCCAGAACGTCCCAGAAAATGGATTTTGCCTTTGTCGCCAGCTGAGCGCCTGTATCGCAGTTCATCTTCTTGTAATAAGCTGAAACACTGGAGTAAAGGAACTTTGCATAACTATCCACGTCTTGCATCAATTGTTCGTAGACAGGAAAGTTGTCGCCAGATAAAGAGCCTTCGGCAAGGAAAAATTCCGATTCGATGTAATCATTCTCTCCGGAAAGGTATTGTTCGCCGGAATTTGAGCTGACTTCCATGCCTCCGGTCCAGATCCCCCAATACTGAGGCTCCGCGTAATAAAGTTTTTGTAAACCAAGTGAAAGAAAATAGGGAGAGCCGCCCTTGTGTTCCGCTTTCAGGAAGGATAGTATGGCGGGAAGTTCGCGCCACGGATGTTCGCTTGTGCGGGCCCAGACGACTTTTACATCTTTCTCGTTGGGATGGACTGTCACTGCGGGATCCCTGAATCCCTCTTTGTGTCCCGGGTAATAAATGCCTTCCGTTTTGATTATTCCATCGTCTTTCAGCAGCAAGAATTTGTCGATGGGAAACAGCTGTCCGAAATAGGTCTTACGGTATTCCGAGTCATTTTCATTTTGCGGCATTTTTTCCCAGAATGGAAGTCCAAGGCCATTCGGATATGCTCCGATGTTTAGAATGTCTTCATCTGTGAGCAGGTTTAGGCGGAGAGTCTCCAGTATTTTTTCTCCAAGCAGGTAAGAGTGAAGATATCCGGCATATCCAAGCAAGGTTCCCGCTCTTCCCGTTGCACTTTTTACGGTCCCTTTGGAAAGAGCGAGATTCTTATCAAACTTTTTGCCTCCGCATGCATAGCAGGCGGAACGAAGAAGCAGAACAATCTTTTCCGCTTCCGACAACCCGTGAAACTGATTCCATTGTGACAGTACGACTTTATTGCCTTCAGAGATATTGACGAGCAGAGCTCCCGGAGGATCGACTCTTCCTCCCGCTTCCGCCAGCTTCGGAAACTGGAGGAACGGATGTTCGCCGTACAGTTCGAAACAGCCGTGATGTTTTTTCAGATAAGCGAGGGCGTTTTGTGCCAGTTTCTCATCGGTTAACTTCAACCATGCGTCATTGTCCGGAAGCTTGCTTGAGGCTTGAGCAATGCAGAGCAGGAGCCGCAGAACAACAATTTTATCCACCGGATTCCCCGAAAGCCTGCGGAGAGAGGTATCGGAAAAGATCTGAATCAGACTTTTCCTCTCATCTTCCCCTGCAACGGGAATCCAGGGATAATCGCATAAATTCAATGATTTCATTGTTTTCTCCTTTAAAAGGTGAAAAATGTGAACTGTAAAATGATGATATCTTTGTTTTGAGTACAATAACTCCCGTAAGATTGAATTTCAAGTCTTCTGTGAAAAATAAAATAATTTTTTTGAAACAAGTTTTATTTTTCGGAAATGCAGTACCCCAGTTCCGGATGATACGAGAGGTTGCGCGTGCAGGCAACCGGCACTCCTGAAAGAGTCAGAAGCGTTCCTGTTTCATCAACATAAGCTGCGCGTACGGGACGTTCCGAATCGTTGCCCGTCCAAAGAATATGTTTCAGAAAATTCAAGGGGAAATCTTCATATTCCGGCGCATATTTACAGGAAACTTTTACCATCACTTCGAAGAGCGACGCCGCTGCGCGGACCTTCTCCTGACGGGAGGCCGTCGCGGAAGGCAGCTGGATGGGGGGCTCTTTGAAAACGGACATTAACTGCCGGTTCAGAGGGCGTCCTCCGTTTCCTTTGCGAAGCAGAAGCACGCGGACTTCGTTGCCGTCGCTGAGGCGGGTCCCGAAAAACTCGTCGGATTGTGCGTTGTCCGCCGTTCCGCGGGAACAGTTCGCCAGACATTGTTCATGTTCTCTGCGCTGAATCATTTCCTGTTTCAGGTGAGCCATGATTTTGCTCTCTTCGGGACGGTCCCGATAAATTTTTTCGAGAACCGGGCGGATGTCGTCCGGAATATGGACTTCGTTCATCTCCTTCCAGATTTCACAGGTGCGGAGCATCCAGTATGGATCGTAGGGGAGAAGGACGCGTGCATTTTCCTGAATCTTCGCCGGATCAGAGCATTCTTCCGGAATCAACAGCAGCATTTCCCGTTTTGCCTGCTGCGGACGGACTGTGTTGAGTTTTTCATGACGCCAGAGGCGTCCGATTCGCTGAAACAGCATATCGCCGGGAGCCAGACGGGAGATCAGAAAATCCGCGTCGACGTCGACGGACTGCTCCAGAATCTGTGTCGCCACAAGAATTCGCCCGTGCTCTTTGCGCCTGTCCGTTCCGTTTTTGCCGAGCAGGTCAACCCACCTGCTTTCCCGTTCTCTGCGCAGAAATGCGGGGAAGCGCGAGTGGATCAGCCCGACTTCGATTTTTTGAGGTGCGCAAGAGAGCTGTCTGTAAATGTTCTGTGCGCCGAAAACGGTATTTTCTATCCAGAGAACTTGCTCGCCTCTGAGAGCGTGTTCCAGAGCTTCGCGCATTGCTGCGGACTCATCACCGGTATGGCGTATTTTTACGGTATTCGTTTTCCCGGACTGGAATTCTGTGAATTTCAGCGGCTTTTCCGGTTCCGCAATCGTAATCAGCGGATAGGAACTGCGGGAAGTGAGGCCGGCGCATGAATTCTCTCCAAGAAATTTCCGTTTGGCTTCCGCGGTAAGAGTCGCGCTGAGGATGATGACGGTTCCGCCCCATTTGCGGATGTTTTGAATCAAAGCCGCTATGAGTTCTCCTGTATACGCATCGTATGAATGACATTCGTCAAAAACAATGACTTTTCCGGCCAGGGCAAACGCCCGCAAGGCGCTGTGCCGGACGTTTACGACGGAGAGAAGCGCCTGGTCGACGGTTCCGGCCGCAAAAGGTGCGAGCAATGCCCGTTTTGCTGATTGAAACCAGCTGTCCGGATTCGCGTTGACGGCTCCGTTTTCCGCTGAATCGGATGGTTGTTTCAGAGTCCAGTTCAGCCATGCTTCCCCATGAATGAGGAGGGCGTTCCGGTTTTCTGCCGGAGGGAGCGTGCGGGAAAGAAAGGAGTTCAGGCGTTCATAGATTTTTTCGGAAGTCAGTCTGGTCGGCATCGCGAAATAGAGTCCATTCGCCTTTTTTTCGGAGAGAAGCTGATATGCCAGATACAGAGCCGCTTCCGTTTTTCCGCTTCCCATTCCCGCTTCGATGACGATAACGCTTCCGGGATGTGCGATTCCCGCGCAGGCTTTTTGCAACGCATTGGGCTCAAAACCGAAGATTTCATGAAAGGGAAGGCTTTGTTTCCAGGAGACGGGAAGAAGGCCGGCGTTCGCGATAACTTCCCGGATCTGTTTCTGATCCGGAAGCGGGGCTTCCGGCGGAAGGTCCATGCTTGAACTCAGCCAGTCCGCAAGAATAACCGCGCCGAGAGTGATTGCTTCTCTGTCTTTGGGAATGCTTCCAGTAACTTTAACTCAATATTTTTGTTGACATACATTTTTAAATATTATTTTTGGTTTCAGTCCGGTTTTTCCAATTTCGCGGGGGGAAGGTGTTGGATAAGGCGAGCAGTTTGCAGATCATGGCTGTACAGGTCCGTTGTATCGTCCGATACATGACCGACAACGCCGCGGACGGCGTGGCGCGGAATCCCGGCGGCATCGCAGCGGGTGACAAAGCTGTCGCGGAAACAGTTGAAATTCACGATTTCGCCGGGAGTGCTGCGGATGTCCAGAGCGTCAAGGAGTTTGCCGAAGGCGGTGCTGAATACGCTGCTCCGGCGGTTGTAGCTGAAGCAGCCTAAGACATACTCGTTTTCGCGCGGAAGTGTTGACAGGTGCGCCTGGAGCTGGGGGTGGATCGGGACACGGACGGCGCGTCCGAAACGCGCGGTCTTGCCCGGCATGATCGTCAAGACGTCGCCTTCGATGTCGCTCCAGCGGAGCTTGAAGACGCTCTCCTCGCGCAGTCCGGTGTGCCATGCGATCAGACAAGCTGTCTTCCACGGCTCTTCCGCGGCACTGTATATCCGGGTGAATTCCTCGTCCGTAAAGGGGCGCTGATGTGCGCTGGTGTGCTTGCGGTACGGTATCCGGGAGAAGGGACTTTCCGGCATTCCTGCATCGATCAGGAGAAAGCGGAAGACGGTGTTCAATGCAGTGCGGGTGTTGTTGAAGCTTTTGCCTTGACCTTCGCCTCCGTAGTATGTCTGAAGGTATGTCAGAGCGGCTTCCGGAGTGACTTCATCGAAGTAGATATAAGGGCTTTTTTTGATAAAGCGCTCAAATTTTTTCCTGATGTCGTAGCTGATGTCGCGATACTTGGTGATGGCGTTGTACCAGTCCTTCAGCTTCAGGCGCTTTTTTCTGTGTGTGCGCGCCGGGATTTGCATCTCGTCCGGAGTCGGGATGCGGTCTCCGGCGGCGATTTCAAGGCGGGTCATGACGGCAGTGGCGCGCTGATGCAGACGTGCGGCTTTGTTTTTCGCCATGAGCTGCGCTTCCATCGCTCTTGCCGTGACAAGGTCTGACGTGCCAAGATTGACTGTGGTGGTCGCGTATTTCAAGCGTCCGTCCGGGAGGGCGGTGACGGTGCGGAAGTAGGCGTGCCAGCAGCCGGTTTTGCCTCGTTTACGGAGTGCCATCAGCGGATATCCTTTTTTGTTAAAAATGTTGAGCAGAGCAGGAGCGGAATGGCGGCGAGATCGAAAATGCTCCATACATCGCGATCGCCGAAGTGGATCGGGATCAGGGGATTAAACAATGCGGCGAATGCGGCGAGGAAAAAGCAGAGGACCGGGCGGCCGGTGCGGTTGATCCATGCAAGCCATGCTGATGTGCCGCAAACGGCGATCCGGAGGAAGGTGTAGAAGCCGTTGTCGAGCTTTGTTCCGCCGGGCAGAAATGCGGCTACAACTGCGACTGCAAGAAGGAGCTCTGTCAGGATCAGGGAACAGAGGAGAAAGGGGGGTATGTTTTTCATTTTTTTAACAATCCAATTTTTAATTGCTTTTCAATAGAGTTCTCCCCATTCTTTTGCATGAAAATGATTTATAATTCTATCAAAATCATCTTTCATTTTATAAGTTCCTCTGATTTTTTGCTTCTTTGTATGTTGTTACACAAGCAAAAATAACAAATACAATTTGCGCAATTTCTGTAAGAATCTGCAAAGTAGTTAGCACAGGCTTTTCATTTAAATTTGCAATAAGTAATCCCAAAGAATTAAAAACATTATAGATAGAAATAATCACGGCGCAAAATGTAACGGAAAATCTTGAATTTTTTGTCCAGTCAACAATCGTAAAATACAGAAATGCATGCAATACCGCTAATATCCAAATTGCTTGTCCAAAAAAAGCCAAGAACCATCCCCAACCTGCCTTGACACCAGCATAAAGCAGGATAAAAATAATTGTCTTTGCAATGAAAGAATATACAACTAATGCTAATGCACCAATAATAGATTTAACAATACTCATTTTTCACCCCCCCTTGAAAGCTGTTATTGTTTTCAACACGGCATCTTTTGCCACCGGTTCAATGTCAAGCATGATAATCTTTGCTATCAAACCGGAACGGAACGCTTCTATTTGTTCCGTTCCTGAAATTGTAACGCCAACATGCCTGCCATTGATAGCCACATTCCCAATCCCTTTCTGCTCCACAGAATCAGTAAGCCATTTTTCAGGACGCAAATCCGAAATATCAACCGCAGAAATTTCCAATACCTTTGCCAGAGCATAGACATTAGACGGACGCGGATTTGCAATCCCGGCTTCCCACTTCTGCACAGTCTGCTTAGAAACGCCTATTCGCTTGCCTATTTCTTCCAGAGTAAAACACTTGCTTTCTCTGAATTTTTTGAAAAGATCGTTGTAGAACAGCATCTTTTCATATCCTTTCATATTTTTTACTACATGGCAATATAACACGAAAGACGCGGAAAGTCAACAAAAATCATAAAAAAAATGAAAAAATATTATTTTTTCTCTTGACAATACGACTTTGTGCGACTATATTAAAATCAAACGAAACCCGAAAGGAGCAGAAAAATGAAAATTTCTCTTGATTTGCCGGATGTAATTGTAGCTGAAATCCAGAAAGACGCGCAAGCGGATGGACACAATAACAAGTCTGCGGTGATCCGTAAGGCTGTAACTTTTTATTTGTCTGCAAAGTCGCAAAAAGTCGCACCGGAAACAAGAAAAGCACGCGTCAGAGTAAAAGCTACAGCTTCCGCATAATTTTGTATCGTACATTACAAAACGCTGAAAGGAAACCAGCCATGTCATCAAAACAAATATATGATCTCTCAGGCAAGTTTCAGGAAGCCTTTGATTTTTTCAACGAACAGCTTTTTAGAAATCGGCTGCCGCAGGTTATTATCACAACCCAGCGCCACCGGGGAGCATACGGCTTTTTCTGCCCGAAAAGCTATATCCAGCGTTCCTTTGACGAGGACGGGAATATGCTTGTGCCGGAATTACACGAAATTTCCATTATGCCGGATAACATGTATGGCAGACCGGATAGAGAGGTACTTTCCACTCTGGTACATGAAATGTGCCATCTGCAACAGCAGGAACAGGGCAAACCATCCCGGAACGGCTATCATAACAAGCAATGGGGTGATTATATGCGTACCGTTGGTCTTGAACCTTCCTCATACGGAAAGAACGACAGCCGCAACCCGGAACTGCCGGAAGAGCAGAAGGAGAAATACGGCGAAGGTGTAGCCACCGGCCAGAAGATAAGCCACTTCATTATCCCCAACGCATCCTTTGATAAAGCATGCGCAAAGCTGCTGGATAGCGGATTCACTCTTGACTTGCAGCAAGCTCCCCGCCTGATTGAAAAAGCAAAGAAAAACAAGCTGAAATATATCTGCCCGCAGTGCGGGATCAACGCATGGGCAAAGCCCGGTGTAAAACTTGCCTGCGGCGAATGCATGATCCAGATGGATTGCGAAGAAGCGGAGGATTGAAAAATGCAACTTTTTTCAGAAAACCACTTGAAGAGGCGGACGGGCCGGACTGTTCGGACGGAGCGGACGAAAGTAAAAGCAAGGAGGAGTAAAAGATGAAGCAGATAAAGGGGTATTACGCGGGGGCGGAGACGAAGAGGACCGGGTTTGCGGCCGGAGCGTTTCTGCTCGGGATCGGGTTCGGGGTGAATCTGGGATTGATCTTTACACTGATACGGGGGACGGTCTGATGGATGCGATGCTGGAGATGGCGACGCTGATCGGCGACCGGATCGCGGAGCGGATGGAGGCGCGGTATCAGATCATGCCGATGCTGACGCTGGATCAGGCGGCGAAAGCGCTTGATATTTCAATCGAAAAGATGAGGCAGCTATGCAACGACGGGAAGATTCCGTTCATCCGGATGGATCGTCTTTACCGGATTAAACCGGCGGACGTGAACGCGTATCTGGAGAAGAACTACTGTCGCCCTGACGGGCTCGGCAAGTGTCGCGGCTGAACGCCCTCGAAAGTGTCGGCGGCTAGGGAAATCGCGGAAATCTTGCGCGAGGAATGAACAATGATTTACGCATCAGTATGCAGCGGTGTTGAGGCGGCAAGCCTTGCGTGGATGCCGCTCGGATGGAAACCTGCCTGGTTTTCCGAAATTGAACCGTTCCCGTGCGCAGTCCTGAAACATCGTTTTCCCGAAGTTCCGAACCTAGGAGATATGACAAAAATTAAAGTGGAGACAATTGAAGATGAAACTGGAAAACTTCAGCGGTTCAAAAATGAATCCGGAGCAGATGTTGTTGTTCCCGGAGGAGTTGATCTCCTCGTCGGAGGGACCCCGTGCCAGGGATTCAGCGTCGCGGGAAAGCAGGATGGACTTGATGACCCGCGAAGCGCCCTCTGCCTCGCCTATTGCGAACTTCTTGAGACTATGCGTCCCAGGTGGTTCGTGTGGGAAAACGTCCCCGGTGTTCTCTGTGCAAATCAAGGGGATGACTTCCGGGCGTTCCTGCGAAAAATTGATGAAATCGGGTATTCTGTCGCATGGCGAATGCTGGACGCTCAATACGTGCGAGTGGACGGATACCCTCGTGCCATTCCGCAAAGAAGACGACGTGTCTTCGTTGTCGGACATCTTGGTTCCGATTTCCGCTGTCCCGCAGAAGTATTATTTGAGCCGGAAATCGTGTTCCGGACTACTCCGCCGCGCAGAAGCAAGGTGTCGGGCGTTGCCAGATGTCTTACGGCAAGTACTGGTGGTGCAAGCGGGAAAGAACAACAAAATACATTCGTAATCTGCAATTCCGTTCCGGATGTTTTATGTGTCCACGGATCGCAAGACCCGGTCACTCAACACGAACTCGCACACGCCGCCGGACGCAATAACGGGCGGGAAAATTGTGTGGTTTATGAAAACCATCCACAAGATGCTTTTGTCCGCCGCCTGCTTCCCGTTGAATACGAACGCCTGATGGGCTTCCCCGACAACTGGACGCGCATTCCGTGGAGAAGTAAGCCGGAAGAAGAATGCCCCGATTCGCACAGATACAATGCGTGCGGAAACAGCATGTGTGTAAATGTCATGCGCTGGATTGGAATGCGTATCGAATTAACTGAAAGGAAACTGAAATGAAGACGACTGAAGGTGTTGTAATTGAGATTAAGCACAAACGAAAATACGGAGGGGTATTTCAAATGATGGCCGGGTGCGACAACGACTGCGGGGGAGCCTTGGAAGACACGATTGGACTGCCGAAAAATCTCGGGGGCGACTATGATTGAGCTGTGGTTCGCGGGTGATATTCTGATCCCGCTCTGGCTTGTACTCTCTCTCAAAGAAAAGGAGGATTGAAAAAAAATGAACCTATTCTATGCGGCTTTGGCTGCCGTGGCGGTTGCTATTTATCTGATGCAACTTTGGCTCACATACATCAGACTGAAGAAGATTTTTGAGGAGCTGGAAGAAGAAAAGGAGGATTAAAATGAGCAGAAGGGCAAAAAGATGAAGATGATAAAGGGGTATTACGCGGGGGCGGAGACGAAGAGGGCCGCGTTTGCGGTCGGAGCGTTTCTGCTCGGGATCGGGTTCGGGGTGAATCTGGGGCTGATATTAACATTGATACGGGGAGCGGTCTGATGGATGCGATGCTGGAGATGGCGACGCTGATCGGCGACCGGATCGCGGAGCGGATGGAGGCGCGGTATCAGATCATGCCGATGCTGACGCTGGATCAGGCGGCGAAAGCGCTGGACATATCCATAGAGAAAATGAGACAGCTCTGCGCCGACGGAAAGATCCCGTTCATCCGGATGGATCGTCTTTACCGGATCAAACCGGCGGACGTGAACGCGTTTTTGGAGAAGAACTACTGTCGCCCTGACGGGCTCGAAAGTGTCGCGGCTGACGCCGCTCGGCAAGGGGCGGGCATGGTTGGGGGAAGAGGCGGACAGGGCGGACTGTTCGGACAGGGCGGACGAAAGCAAAAAACAAGGAGAATGAGAGATGACGAATGCGGAACGGATCAGGCAGATGGGCGACGAGGAGCTGTGTAATTGGCTCAATTATTTGGGTATCGCGTGCATGTGTGGGTGTTACCATGACCTTGCACGCTGTAAAAACTATGTGAAATGCCGCGTTTGCTGGATGGCATGGCTGGCGGAGGACGCGGACGGGGCGGACGGGGTGGACAAAAAACAGGGAGATGGAAGATGACGAACGGGGAATTGATACGGATGATGGGCGATGAGGAGCTGGCGGAGCTGATGACCGATGAACCGTGTCCTCCGCTGCACCGCAGGAAACGGTGTCCGGAGGAGAGGAACTGTCTTGAGTGCTGGGCGGAGTGGCTGAAGATGGAAGTGTCGGCGCGGGGCGCCTCGGCAAGTGTCGCGGCGGAGCCGCTCGAAAGTGTCGGCGCGGGGCGCCTCGGCAAGTGTCGCCCTGACGGGCTCGAAAGGGACGAGCCGCAGAGCGGCTGTTGAAGCGCCTGACGGCGCGTGGGAGAACAGAGCGCCCTGACGGGCTTAGAGGCGCTGCCGCGCCGGAGACAGATTTGCCGGACGGGGCGGACGAAGAACGGAAAGATTAACAAGAGAAAGGGAGAAGATTTGTGGGTAGGCTGCCTTTCATGCAGTTCTATGTCGACGACTGGAAGAGTGAGTTTGGATTGATGTTATGTTCTTTGGCCGCGCGCGGGCTCTGGATCGAAGTTCTGGGGGCGATGCATCAGGCCGGGCGGAGTGGAGTGCTTGCAGGGACTGCGGAGCAAATTTCGCGGGTCTGCCGGTGCACGGCGTCCGACGTGGTGACGGCGTTGTCGGAATTGCGGTTGAACAGAGTTGCGGAAGTCGAGGAGCATGACGGAGTTTACACGATTGTCAGCCGGAGGATGCGGCGGGAATCGCGGGAACGAGCGCAGAATGCGGAGCGTCAAGCGCGCTTTCAGGCTGTGCGGAAACAGTGCGTCAACGGAGCTATAACGGGCGGAATAACGGCGTTTAAACGGCGTGATAACGCGGTAGAGACAGAGACAGAGACAGAGACAGATATAAAAAAGACTACTCCTAACGGAGTAGTGGAAAAAAGATTTTCGCCGCCGACGGTCGAACAGATCGGGGAATACTGCGCGGAGCGCCGGAACGGGGTTGACCCCTCGCGCTTTTTTGATTATTACCAGTCGAAAGGATGGATGGTCGGGAAGGCGAAGATGAAGGACTGGCGTGCGGCCGTCCGGACGTGGGAGCGGAACAATCCCGGTCCGGACGATCCGAACCGGAGCGGCGGTCTGATGGACATCAAAATAGGAGGATGAAGGATGGTTTGCAAATTTGCATGTGTGGAGTGCGGGAAAGATGTTTACCGCGAGATCGACGATGATGCGGTGGAGTACATGAGCGAAGTCTACGCGCCTTACATCAAGTGTCCGGAGTGCGTGATGCGCTCGGACCGAGAGCTTGCGGAGGCGCGTGAGGCAGAGCGTCGGCGTCGGGAGGAGCTGGAGGCGGCGGAGCGCATCGAGCGCGGAATGGTCGATTCCGGGTTGTCGAAGTATGAGCTTGCGTATGATCCGGGTGATCCGCGCGGGAACCGCGAGCTTTTTTCGTGGGTTTCGACGCACCGCGAGGGGTGTCTGTGGGTCGCCGGAAGAACTGGTCTGTGCAAGAGCAGGATTTTGCAGTACTGGGGGCGTCAGGCGCTGCGGACGCGAAGTGTTCAGTACTGGCCGACGATGGACCTTTTGGCTTTTTTGAGCGAGAACGCAAAAAACATCACGCGTCTTTTGGAACAGATTTACCGGGTCGATCTGCTGATACTGGACGATCTCGGGGCGGAGAGTGTGACGGAGGCGCGGATGAAATATCTTTTCAACGTGATCGACCGCAGGGTGACGGGTTTTGAACAGAAGCGGCGGGGGCTGATCGGGCGGAAGCTGGGGTGGCAGCTCTGGATATCGACGAACGACTCCGGTCGCGGGCTGATGAAGTCGATGGGGGAATATGGGGCCCCGTGCATCCGGAGATTACAAGAGAACTGCAATGTGTGGGAGAAGTGGTGATGAGCGGCGAGTTTCTGAGTTTTGCGGAGATCAAGGAGCGTTACGGTCTGACGGCGTCGCAGCTGAAGAAGCACATCAAGCTTGAGGACGAATATTTTCGAGCGGAGCAAGTGGCGGAAGTTGCGGAGAAGGTCCGTGCGACGGGTTGGGCGCCTGGGCTTCGGAAATGCGGAGAGTGCGGGGAGTGGAAGGAGCGTCGGGCGTTTTATCCGATGGACCCGCTGTGCCGATTGTGCCGGAGCAAGATATCGGAGGCGGTGCATGGCGGGCGCGAAACCATATACTGAAGCGCAGATAGCGTCGCTGTTCCGGAGCCGCGCGATGCGGGATTACGCGGCATCGGCGCGGCGGAACAGGGCGCTGTTTGCGGCGGGCCTGTCGACGGGATGCAGGGTATCGGAACTTGTGACGATCCGGAGGGGAGACGTGGTTGACGAGTACGGGGCGATCCGGAGCGATCTTCGGATATGGCAGATGAAGCAGAAGCGTTTCCGGAGCGTTCCGGTGGCGAACCATCTTTTTTTCGATTTTGTTCCGGATTATCTGCTGGAACTGGAGCGTCTGGGGTATGTGCAGCGTGAGGACTGGCTTTTCCCTGGGCGGAGCGCGGGGCACATATCGGTCCGAACTGTGAATCGGATTTACGCGGCGGCGCATCGTGAGCTGAAAATGTCAGGATACAGTTCGCATTCGACACGGAAGACGTGGGCGGTGCAGGTATACACGCGCGTGACGGAAGCGAACCGAGCGGGGAGGATTGCGTGTGATCCATTTGAAAAGCTGTGTCAGCTTGGCGGGTGGGAAAGCTATGATGCGGCGCGGCGGTACATAGCGGACGCGGTGGACAACCGGAGGGAGATACAGGAGGGGCTGTATCCGGGACTTCGGGAGTTGCAAGTGTCGCCCTGACGGGCTCGGCAAGTGTCGGCGCGGGGCGCCTCGGCAAGTGTCGGCGCGGGGCGCCTCGGCAAGTGTCGGCGCGGGGCGCCTCGGCAAGTGTCGCCCTGACGGGCTTAGGGGGCGCTTCCGCGCCGGAGAAGCGGCTGACGGCGCATGGGGAGAGAGATCGAAGCGCTGACGCGCGGGAGGGCATGGGAGTTGTTCGGGAAAAGCGAACAGGTGAAAGTTGAAGATTTCAGTCTCTGTCCAAGAGGCGTTTTTTCTGTCATTTTTCCGGAGTGTCCGAAACGTAGAATTCTGAAGCAAGTGAGAAATGGCGTTCGGGAAAGTGTCATTGGGGGACCATGGATGCAGGAAAATGGCGGAAAGTGTCATTCGAGGTACATTGTTTGAGTGCAAGAGAGGGAGTTTTTCTGCGGGGGAAACGGGGTTGGAAAATGAAGTTGAAAAAATCTTGTTTCCGGGACTTGAAAAAACGGAAAAGGGGGTTACGGGTACGCGGGAAAGAGGAGGAAGTGATGAAGGAGAAGGAAGAAGAGTTCTGTCTGACGCTGGAAGAGGCGGCAGTGAAGCTGAAAGTGACGTACCGCGTGGTACGGAAGCTTGCGAAGCGCGGGGTGCTTCGGGCGTTCAAGGTGAACCGGTCGTGGCGGGTGCGTTGTTCGGATTTTGAGGAGTTTGTGTTGAGGAGCTGTCCTTACCGTGGAATTGAGAGACGTAAAGCTTGAAGATTTGCCGCTGGATGAACTTCCGGCGCTGAAGGTTTTGAATGACCGTCAGCGGAATTTTGCGGTGTTTTACGTTTCGAACGGAGGGAACGGAGCGGACGCGGCGCGTCGAGCGGGGTATGCGGAGAAGACGGCGAGCAGAGTCGGCGGGCAGATGGCGAAGTCTCCGCGCATCCGAGCGGCGGTGCTTGCGGTTCGGGAGTGGTTTTTCGCGCGGATGGTTCTGACGAAGAACGAGGCTCTGGCGCTGTTGAGCGAATACGCGCGGGGAAGTCTTGGGGACATGCTTGACGAAAGCGGGACGCTGAATGCGGCGGCGGTGAAGCGTCACGGGCGAGTGGTGGAGAGTTACGACGAGCAGCAGACGATGACGGAGGGGGGCAATTCGGTTCGTCGGCGGGTGAAGCTCCGCGATCCGCGAGCGGCGATCGAGACGCTCGGGAAAGTGCTCGGTTGGTTCAAGGACGACGTGAGCATCAAGACTGACAATGTGAAGATTACGATGGTGGGGATGAAAGAATGAAAAATATCGTGTATGAGCCGAGTCCGACGGGGAAGATGTTTCACCGGTCGAACGCGTTTGTGCGAGGGTTGATGGGGCCCGTGGGGTCGGGAAAATCGGTGTGCTGTGTGATGGAGCTTCTGCGCCGGGCGATGGAGCAGGAAGCGGATGAAAGCGGGGTGAGGCGGACGCGGTGGGCGATTATCCGGAACACCTATCCTGAATTGAAGGCGACGACGATCAAGACATTTCAGGCGTGGATTCCGGAGGAGATTTGTCCGATCACATATATGTCTCCAATCGAAGGGATTACGGGGTTCCGGCATCCGGACGGGCGGACGACGGTAGAAATGGATGTTCTGTTTGTATCGATGGACAAGGCGAAGGATACGAAGAAGGTGTTGTCGCTGGACATTACTGGAGCGTGGATCAACGAGGTTCGCGAGATTCCGAAGAGCATCGTGGATGCGGTGATCGGGCGCTGTGGGCGTTATCCGTCCGGTCGGCTTGGGAAGCCGACGTGGTGCGGAGTGATCATGGACACGAACCCGCCGGACGATTTGAGCTGGTACTATCATGCGGCGGAGGAGGAGACGCCGGATGGGTGGGCGTTCTTCCGTCAGCCCGGGGGCCTGGTCCGGAGGGAGCATGACGGGAAAGTTGAGTACAAGCCGAATCCGGAGGCGGAGAATCTTCAGAATCTTCCGCCGGGGTACTATATGCGTCAGGCGTCGGGAGCGACGGAGCAGTACGTGGATGTGATGTGCTGTGCGGAGTACAAGCCGATGTTTGACGGGAAGCCGGTGTACAAGGGGAGCTGGAATTCGCATGTGCATGTATCGGAAGAGGAGATTGCGTATCTTCCGGGTCTGCCGCTGATACTGGGGTGGGACTTCGGGCGGACGCCTGCATGCGTGATCGGTCAGGCGTCAGCGGAGGGTCAGCTGCGGATATTGGATGAGTGTTATTCGGACGATTCGGGAGTTCGAGCTTTCGCCGAAACGCAGGTTTTGCCGCTGCTGGCGCGCCGGTTCCCGAATTGCCGTTTTGAAAGTTTTGGAGATCCTGCGGGGACGGCGAAGGGGCAGGCGACGGAAGCGAGCTGCATGTCGGAGCTTGCGCGTCTGGGGATTCCGACGGTTCCGGCGTGCACGAACGATGCGGAACCGCGCCGGGAAGCGGTGATAAAGTGTCTGAACCGGATGATCGGGGGTAAGCCCGGGTTTCTGATCGACCGCCGATGCAAGCGTCTGATCCGCGGTTTCGAGGGGGGCTACAACTACGCGGTTGTGGGGAAGCTGCTGGGGGGCGGCGAAGTGAAGTATGCGGAAGTGCCGGTGAAGAATTCGTATTCGCATGTGGCGGACGCGCTGCAGTATCTGTGTCTTGGATTTGCTCCGGAGCGGCTGAAGGAGCGTGAAGCGGTTCGGAAGCAGGTGGAGCGGGTTGTGATGAGGCAGCGGATGCAGAGTTACAATCCGCTGGAACTGTAAGGGAAAAGAGGAAGGGAAATGCTGAAAGAGATTCGGGATGAAGAGGAACTGAAGCGGGTGTGGAAGAGGCTTCACAGGGTGTCGGATGAGCTTTTCTACATGGAGCGGATGGATGAAGAGGCTTTTGTATCGCTGTTTCTCGGCGGGTCGCGTCTGTACGAGGGGGACGGCGGGGTAGTGTTTGTGTTTGCGGAGAATCCGCATGCGGTGAAGATCGGAGCGGCGGCGTATGCGGGCCGCATCCGGTGGGGGTATTTCAAGCGGACGTTTGAACTGATCAGGGACGAGCTTGCGGAGCGCGGGGTGAAATGCCTTGTGGCGGAAGTTCCGGTGCACAAGCGGATGCGAAAGCTTCTGCCGCTGCTGGGGTTTCGGGCGAGCGGGTACATTGAGGGATATTTCGGGAACAGCGGACTGATGATTTTTTCACAACGACTACATAAAAAGGAGGTCGAAAATGGGTAAGGGAGGAACACCGAAATACAAGGAGCCGGATCCGGTTCCGGCATCGAGCCCGGCGGCGACGCCGGACAATGCGGACGTGCAGAAGGTGAAGCAGGAGGAGAAGAAGCGTGCGAAGAATGCGAACGGTTGGCAGTCGACGCTTCTGACGGGGCTCGGCGACAACAGCGAGAACGGCGGCGGGAAGAAACTTCTGGGGTGAGACGATGAATGCACAGACAATCATCCGGAACATGGACAAGCTGAAGAGCGAGCGGAGCGAGCTGAATACGATGCTTGAAGAGGTGTCGGCATTTGCGTGTCCGGAGAAGACGGGACTGTTTTTCCAGACGGACCGTCCGGAGGGGCGAGACAAACCGGCGTCGATTCTGACGGACTGCGTATCGGAAGCGAATTCGATATTGGCGCGGGGGCTGTATTCGAATCTGTGTCCGCCTGGGGTGAAGTTTTTCCAGTATTCGCCGCTTGATCCGGAGCAGAAAAAGAATCAGAATTTGAAGAGGGCTTTTGCGGCGGCGAGCGATACGGTGTTTCAGCTGATTTCGTCGAGCAACTTCGCCTCGGAGCTTTCGGAGGCTTTTGAGGATTTCGGGTGGGCCGGGATTGTGAATCTGGCGATTGAGCCGGATTCCCGGCGAGTGTTCCGGTTTCACAACTACCATATATCGGACTACTACTGCGGGGAGAGCGGGGACAAGACGATAGATCAAGTGTATCGCGAGTTCCGTTTGACGGCGCGTCAGATTGTGCAGATGTACAGTGCGCAAGACGACGAGCTTCCGCCGGAGATTGTTGAGAACGGGCGCAGCGAACTTCTTGAGAAATCGGAGAAGAAGTACACGCTGATCCACGCGGTGTACCTCAATCCGGAGGTGCGTTACGACGCGCACGGGGAAGCGATGCTGGACAAGGGGAACAAGAAATGGAAATCGGTGACGGTGTGCAGGGAGAAGACGGCGATTATCCGCGATTCGGGTTTTGACCGGAATCCTTACACGGTGGCGCGGTTCGAGAAGAAGGCGCACAGTGTGTACGGCTATTCGCCGGGGCTGCGGGTGCGGAGGACGGCGAAGGTTCTGAACCGAGCGCTGACGTCGGTGATCCGGGGGACGCATCTTCAGGTGGAGCCTCCGGTGATTTTGGACACGGCGGGTTACAAGGAAGACATGGCGCCGCTGTTTTTCAATCATCCGGGGGCGGTGAACTATTATGATTCGGCGAACGGGACGTCGCGTCCGCCGCAGTTCATGCCGACGCCGACGAATCTTCAGGCGGGGATGGCGATGGTTGAGAAGTTCGAAGCGGTTATCAACCAGGCGTATTTTGTGAATCTGTTCCAGTTGCTTCAGCAGTTAGCGGAGACGACGAATCAGGAGCGGACAAAATTTGAAGTGATGCAGCTGGTGAGCGAGAAGCACACGCTGATCATACCGATTGTGGCGCGGATACTTGAGGAGCTTCTTCAACCGTTGATTCTGAAGGCGTTTTATCTGGCATTGGAAGCGGGAGCGCTTGAGGATGCGGGGGAACTGCTTGAGAGCGGGGTGGAGGTGACGTTTGATTCGCCTTTGGCGCTTGCGGCGAAGCGGTCGAAAGTGAGTTTGCTTTTCGACGCGCTGTCACAGGTGGTGCAGTATGCGCAGTTTGACGGCGGTCAGAGTCTGGACTACATCAACTTTGACCGGGTGACGCAGAGCGTTCTTGAGTCGGGGAGTGTTAGTCCGGAGTTTGTGCGTCCGGATTCGGAAGTTGAATTGATCCGATCGAAACGGGCGGAACAGCAGCAGGCGCAGCTGGCTGCGCAGCAGATGTCGGAACTGGCGAAGAGTCAGAACCTTAACGTGAAACCTGAATCGGGCTCGATTGCGGGAAGCGCGATTGAAGCTCTTGCGAGGGGATGAGATGAGATTCGGAACGAAGGAACGGGCGGGGATCGAGGAGCTGAAGAGGCTTTCGGATTCTGCGCTGGAAGTAATCGACAAGATATGTCTCCGGGATGAGATTGCCTACATGCCGGGGTGCAAGTGCGGGCAGACGGAATTCCGGTGCGGGATACAGCAGGCTGGAAAACTGATCCGCGAGCTGATTGCGCTGAAGATCGACTGGGAAGAGGTCGAGCGGAGGGAACAGGAATTGAAACGGAAAAAAGAGGAGACGGAAGAGTATGGCGTATGAGATTATGGATCATGATGTGCTCCGTGACGGGGTAAAGGTTGCGGAGTTCGGGGCGGACGGGACGCTACTGATGTCGGAGGGGTGCGATGCGTACCGTCTTCCGGCGTCGCGCGCGGTGCGTGAATTCCTGGGAGAAGCGTTGCCGATGAAAGAGGCGGAGGCGTTGGATGAGACGCGGATGATCCGCACGGTATCGGAGCTGGTTTCGGCGATGCAGGAGTTCACGAGCGAGAAGTGTCCGGCTTTTGAGAATTTTTACGGAGACAAGACGCCTGCGGTGCAGGAGTGGATACAGCGGCACGACGATATCCGGAGAAACGTTTTGAGAATGAGAAACAGGGAGGTTTGAGATGGAAGGTCTTCTGGACGGAATGGAAACGGAAACGCAGGGAACTGCGAACATGGAAACGATGAATACGGAGACGGCGGGAGGAACACCGGCGCCGGAGCAGAAAACGGAAACGGCGGTTCCAGCGGACTGGAAGAGCGGACTTCCGGAAGAATTGCGCGGGTCTGTGGAGAAGTTCAAGACGGTAGAGGATATGGCGAAGTCGTATCTGAACATGGAGAAGCTGGTGGGGAAGAAGACGATCGGGATGCCGGACGAGAACTCATCCGAGGAGGAGTGGGCGAAGCTTTACGACCGGCTGGGTCGTCCTGGGGCGGCGGACAAGTATGAAGTGAAGCGTGCGGAAGGTTTGCCGCCGGAGCTGATCGACGAAGAGGGGATGAAGAGTTTTCTCGGGGCGGCGTACAAAGCCGGGTTGAATCAGAAGCAAGTGTCGGCTCTGGTCGGCGAGTTTGACCGTCAGCTTCTGGAGGGAGCGAAGCGGAGCGCGGCGGCGGAAGAATCGCGGAAGGGTGAAGCGGTTTCGGAACTGCGGAAGCTCTGGGGCAGCGATCTTCAGGAGAAAGTGGAGCGTGCGCAGCAGACGCTGAACATACTTGATCCGCAGGAGACGATCGACCGCGAGAAGCTGCGTAACAACGTTCAGGTGATTCAGCTGCTTTCGAGTTTTTCGGACAAGGTGCTTGGCGACACGCTTCCGAAGGGAACGGACGGCGGTCCGGTATCGGACATTGAGGACCGTCTGGCGGTGCTGATGTCAAGTCCGGCGTTTGCGAACGAGATGTCGCTGGATCATGACAAGATCATGACGGAGTACAAGATGCTGATGCAGAAGCGCAGCGCTTTGCGGAGACGCTGAAACAGAGCAGAGGCAATGCCGGGCGGCCGGGTATGAAAAGATACCGGCCGCCCGTTTTTTTACGGGTTTGCCTGGATGTATTCGAGGGTGGAGGAGATCATCAGGTCGGAACGGGTGAGATGATGGAGCTTTGCGTAGTCGTCGATTTTTGCGAAGAGATTTGCCTTTCCGGTGATGTTGATCCGCTGCGTTTTAGCGGGCGGGTAAACGGTGACGGGGACGATGCACAGGGGTTCGCCGTCTTCGGGGTCGAGTTTTGCGCGGAAGTTTTGCGCGGCGGTGGGTTCGGGGATCGGCAGATTCTGTTCGACTTTGTATGCAATGACCTCGTCGAGGAAGTGCGAACTGTGAAGGACGCAGTCTTCGAAGTTTTTCCCGAAGTCTGGAGCGAGTTCGGGGAAATCGGGGAATTTTGCCATGCAGGACCCGTTTTCATCGGGGTAGACGGCGATGAGATAAGTTTTCCTTTTCCGGTTCATGTTTCCGCTCCTTTTGATTGGTTAAAAACCGCCGGATTCCTCCGGCGGGGTTCATCACCTGATTCCGGCTTTCTTCAAGGTGTCAACCGCGGTTCCTTTCGGAACTTCGGCGTTCCCGTGATAGTGGACGATCAGCTCTTTCCCGTCCTTTGAGAAAACGCGAAGCGAACTTTTTCCGGTCCGCATCAGTTTCCAGCCGTGTTTTTCAAGCAACTGAACCAGTTCGTTAAACCGCATGGGGTACCTCCATTCCGTTTAACTGGAGATAATATACATCACAAATGATGTATTGTCAACCGGGGGAGCAAAAGTTTTTTCTGTTTTTTTGTTTTCGGGGCTTGAAAAAACGGAAAAGTGGTTTACGGGTGGCGGCGAGGAGGATGCCGGAATCCATCCTGAATGGAAGCTACGGACAGGGCCCGGCATGCCTCCCGAGTGCTCATTGCGGACCCGGACAAGCAGCATGTCCCGAAGACAACTGGGAGAGTTATTCCAGCCTCCGGCGTGTGTGTTTTATGGATAATCCAGCGGAAGCGATTGTCTTGACAACCCACAAACAAAAGGAGGCAGATATGCCTGTCACGAGAACGGACGGTATCGAACAGTGGTGGATCGATACGTACGAAATGAACGTGCTGCACGGACTGCAGCAGAAGGAATCCCGACTTGAGGGAACGTGCCGGAACGTCGTTATTGACGGAGAAGCGCGGAGAATGAACTTTATCGGTCAGCGGGACATGAAAGAGCTGACGAACACGCTCGGGGACACCGAGTGGGAAGATTCGAAACACGAAGACCGGTGGCTTTACAGCAAGCCGTATTACGACGCCTTCATGGTTGATCCGAAGGACGTGGAAAAATCCTTTACCGACCCGGCGTCGGACATGACGCAGGAGAGCATTTTTGCGGCGCGCCGGCAGAAGGACCGCACGATCATCAAGGCATTCAAGGCGCCGGTGATTGCGGGGCACGACAAAGATTTTGTCCGCACGTGGGACCCGGGGAACACCTTGAGTGTTCAGCTTGGGGGGAACAGCGCGAACACGGGCTTGAATCTTGAGAAGCTAAAAGAGGCGAAGTACCGTCTTGACTGTGCTGAAATTGACGAAACGGACCGGCGTTTTTTTGCGATTTCGGCGCGTCAGCTCCGCGATCTGCTGGGGGCGACGGAGGTCACGAGCAAGGACTACAACGCGGTACAGGCGCTTGTGGAGGGACGGATTGACGAGTTTCTCGGGTTCAAATTCATCCGTCTGGAGCTTCTTCCGATTGATTCGACGACGAAGATCCGGAGCTGCTTTGCGTGGTCGCAGAATTCGATGGCTTTCGGTCAGCGGAAGGGGATCACGGTGAAGGCGGGCGAAGTGATTCAGAAGCACTTTGCGAAGGGAGTCGAGGTTCAGATTGATCTTGCGGCGCTGCGTCTTTACGACAAGGGCGTGTACGAAGTTCCGTGTGATGAAACGGTTTGAGGAGGTGTGAGATGAGTGTTTTCAAATCTGATGCGATTCCGGAAGAGACGACCCGCAAAATGCTGAATTCGGTTCAGCACGGGGGGCATCTTCATGTCAACGTGTGCACAGTGAAATTCGGAGCGGCGACGGCGGCGGACGACGAGATACAGCTGATGCGTCTTCCGGCTGGAGCGAAGCTGGTTCCGCACCTGTGTTATGCGGGGGCTCCGGCGGCGCAGTCGAACGTGAGTGTTGAGCTTAAGGGGTTCACGTCGGCGACGGCGTTTGCGGCGAAGGTGACGTTCACGCCGAGCAAGGCCGACGCGGGTCTTCTGACGGAGGAGACGATTGTGACGGCGAAGCTGAGTGGAACGGGTTCGATCGCGAAGGACACGGAAGTTTCCTTCGGGATTGTGTATGCGTCTCTGACGTGAGCGGAGGGAAGAGGAGATGAAGAGCAAAGTCGAGCTGTTCAATCTGGCGCTGGGGCGTCTCGGGATTCGTCCTTTGACGGGGACGGAGGATGCGCGGACGGAAGCGGTTTTCTGCAACCAGTTTTTTGATTCCGCGCTGGAAGAGGTGCTTGACATGGGCAGTTTCGGCTGCTCTTTGTCCCGGTCTCCGCTGGCGCGTCTGGCGGAGACGCCCGCTTTTGAGTTCAAGTATGCGTATGCGCTTCCTGCGGATTTTCTTCATATTGTGAAGCTGGAGGAAGGAGATGCGCCGTTCTGTCTGGAGCGGGGGCGCATGCTTTGCAATCTTGAGCGGGTGAACATTCAGTATGTGCGGAAGGTTTCGGACGTTTCCGAGCTTCCGCCGCACGTTGCGAACTGCGTGGCGTTGAATCTGGCGTCGAAGCTTGCGACGGCGGTGTCGAACAGTCCGGAGATGTCGCAGCAGTTTCTGAACGAGCTTTATTCGACCGCGCTTCCGATGGCGCGTACGAACGACCGGATGCAGCGATTCAAACATCCGGGTCAGCGGTTCTGGTATGAGGAAGTGTCGCCCTGACGGGCTCGGCAAGTGGCGGCGGCGTTGCCGCCTTGAAAGTGTCGGCGCTTTGCGCCTCGGCAAGTGTCGCCCTGACGGGCTCGAAAGGGCCGAGCGGCTGGAGCCGCTGTGGAGCGCCTGACGGCGCATGAGAGACAGAGAGCCCTGACGGGCTCGGCAAGTGGCGGAGCGTTGCGCCTCGGCAAGCGGCGGAGCTGAAAGGGAAGGAAAGATGGCAGCAAGTTTGATCAACTTCAATGCGGGGGAGCTTTCCCCGCTTCTGCGGTGCCGGTGTGACATCGAGAAATACGCGTCGGGGGCATCGCGGATGGAGAATTTCGAGGTTCTTCCGCAAGGAGGAATGCGGAACCGTGCGGGAACGGAGTTCATTTCGGAAGTGAAGGATTCGGGGAAGCGTGTGCGTCTGATACCGTTTGTGTTTTCGGTTGAGCAGTGCTATATGCTTGAGTTCGGGGACGGTTATGTTCGTGTGTGGAACCGTGAAACGCTGGAGCAGTCGGCGGAAGTGACCGTGCCTTATGCGTGCGGGACGCTGCGGAAGCTCCGGTACGTGCAGTCGGCGGACGTGCTGTATCTGGTGCATCCGGATTATGCGCCTGCGCGACTGTGCCGCTACGGTGAGACGGACTGGCGGTATGAGGAGATCACGTTCACAGGCGGGCCGTTCCAGGAGGAGAACGCGAGCGGGATCACGGTGACGGCGTCGGGGAAGACTGGAGAAGTGACGCTGACGGCGACGGAAGCGATCTTCGACGTTCCTGCGGGCGGTCAGCTGTTCCGTGTGACGCATCCGAACAGGAAATCTTTGTTTGAACATACGTTTGAGAGCAAGAAGAAGCCTGACGGGAGCTGTGCGACGACGGAAAGCGAACCGTTTCCGGTGAAGGGGTCGTGGAAGCTGACGAGCACCGGCGGATGGTACGGAACGGTGAAGCTGAAGCGGAGTTTTGACGGCGGTGCGACGTGGGCGGATTACCGTTCGTGGTCGAGCGACCAGAGCACGAACATCAGTTCGGAGGGGGAGGAGGCCCGTGAAGATGTGCTGTACAAATTTTATATGGAGAACTGGCGGGAGCCGAACGACGGGGTGATTTACCGCTGTTATCTGAATCTTCTGGTGGAAAAGTACTGGATACACGGGATTGTAAAGCTGAATGCGACGGACGGGAAATCGGCGACGGCGACGGGGACGGTGATTGACGAGATCGGCGAAGTGACGGCGACGGCGGACTGGTCGGAGGGGGCATGGGACGCGAAGAACGGATATCCGTCGAGCATTTGTTTTTATCAGGACCGTCTGGTGTTTGCGGGGACGAAGGCGGAACCGCAGACGGTATGGTTTTCGAAGGTGGGTGATTACCACAATTTCGAGGCGGGGACGGACGCGGACGAGGCGATGGTGTTCACGCTCCGGACGAACGAGATCAACGCGATTTCGTGGATTCTTCCGCGGGAGGAGATCATAGTCGGGACGGAGGGAGCGGAAGGTCTGATTCACGGTCTGGACAAGAACGAACCGTTGAGTCCGAGCAACCGGAAGTACACGCCGAAGACGGCGTACGGTTCGGGGGAACTTCCGGCGCTGCTGGTTCAGGACTGTGTGGTATTTTTGCAGCGCGGCGGGGAGCACTTCCGGGAATTTTCGTATGATTACGCGACGGACGGGTATCTGGCTCCGGACATGTCGATTCTGGCGGAGCATGTTCTGCATGGGGGCGCGGAGGAGGAGTGTTTCAAGCCGCTTCCTTTTCCTGGGCTTTACTTCATCCGTGCGGACGGTCAGATGGCGGGTTTCACATATGAGAGGCTTCAGAATGTCACTGCGTGGTTCCGCGTGGTGACGGACGGGGCTTTTGAATCGTGCGCGGTGCTGCCGAAGGGGGGATCGGACGAGCTGTGGGTGAGTGTGAAGCGCGGGGGAAAGCGTTTCATTGAGCGTTTTTTCTCCCGGGAGTGCGGTTCTCCGGAGGATTCGGTATTTCTGGACTGCGCGAAGCGGTCGGCGACGGGGCTTGATCATCTGGAGGGGCGGAGTGTTTCGGCGGTCGTGGACGGGAAAGTGATCGAGCATCTGACAGTTACGGGCGGGAAAGTGAACGTTCCGGAGGGCGAGAAGGTGCTGGTGGGACTTCCGTACACGAGCGTGTGGGAAAGCATGCCTCTTGAGTTCATGGGACAGAGCGGGAGCAGCCACGGGATGGTGAAGAAGATGTCGAAAGCGACGATTCTGTACGACAAATCGCTTGGCGGCAAGGTCGGGTTGACGGACGGCGGTCTCGAAGCGGTTGACCAGCGCAAGACGTATCACAGGATGGATTCGAGCGTACCGCTTCAAACGGGGGAATACGAGTTTGTTCTTCCGGGCGGGTACACGCGTGAAGAGAAGCTGACGATTGTGCAGGACCGTCCGCATCCGCTGACGGTGCTTGGGATAGCGCACAATCAGGCGGTTGCGGGGGATATATGAGAAAGGAAAGGACGGGGCGATGAAGATTTACGAGGGGCTGAAAGGGAAGGAAGAGATTTTGCGCGGGTGGATAAGCCTGCGGACGGGGATGGAGTTTCCGATTGAGTGGATTCCGGAGACTGGGCTTGAGGTGGTCGACGACGGGAAGACGCTCTGTTATCTCGTTGTGTATTTTGAGAAGACGTGTCCGGTGGCGTACATCGGGTGGATTGTGAGCAATCCGGAGAACACGCTGAAGGAATCTGCGGAGGGGATTGCGTTCGGGATCGGGGCGGTTGCGGGGTATGCGAAGCGTCTTGGAGCGCGGCATCTGCTGACGACGACGGGGAACGAGCGGATCAACGGGATTTACACGCGGCGCGGTTTCATTGGCGGCGATGAGCGTGTGCAGCATAAATATCTGTATATCGGAGGGTGACGGTTATGGCGATTGCATTGAGCATAGCAACGACGGTGCTATCGGCAGTTGGATCGGCGATGACGGCGACGGCGTTCACGGTCGGGGGCGTTGCCGTAAGCTGGGGCTCGGTGGCGGGAGCGGCATTGACGGCGGGCGTCGGCGTTGCATCGGGAGTGACCAGCGGGATCATGGGGCAGCAGCAGGCGAATCAGCAGGCGAAGAATGCGAACGCACTTGCGGAGCAGAATGAGAAGCTTGCGGACCGGGCGAAGAGTGCGGCGGAGGAGAAAGCGCGTGCGAATGAATCGGAAGGAGCGGCGCGGGAACGGCTGCTCCGTGCGCAGATGAAGTCGAAGCTGGCGCAGAACCGCGCGGTGATCGGCGCGGGCGGGCTTGACTATTCCGGAACTCCGCTGCTGGTGGAGATCAACAATGCGATGAACATGGAGCTGGACATTCAAAACGAGCGGATCAATGTGGAGAACGAAAACCGTCTGACGCGATACCGGGGGCAGCTGGAATCGCTTTCATATCAGAACAAGGCGATCGAGAACCGTTTTGCGGCGAAGCAGTACAAGCGTCAGGGACGCAACGCCTTGCTGAATGGGATGGTTGAGGCGGGCGGTTCTGTGTTAAGTGCCGGAGTGGGGATGTTTGCATCCGGGACGAAAGTCTCCGGGAAAGGGCTTGCGGGAGCGAAAAGGCTTGCGGGAACGAAAAGCGGGACGATGGCGTTCGGCAGATACACGCTTCCGGTCGGCGCGGCGCTGCGGGGGATGGAGCTATGAGGATCGAGGAGTACAAGCAGCGGGTTGTTCCGGAGACGGGGAAGCGAGATGTGCCTTACGCGGTGCGCGAGGCGGATTTTTCTGCGGGGCTTTCGATTGATCCGGGGAAGACGCTTGCGGGAGGGGCGGTGAAGTTCGGCGGGGCGGTTGTCGACGCGGCGGGAAAGATATCGGAGACGCTGAAGAAGATACAGGACGAGAAGGATTATCTGTTCACGACGGGTCTGACGGACGAGCTGAAAACGCAGCTGGACACGTTTCAGATCACGGAGAATTCGCAGTCGGACGCGGAGAAAGTCGAGGCGATGCGGAAGCGGATGATGATGCGGATTGATTCGGACAGGAGCATATCCGACGCGGCGCGAGCGAATCTGACGGAGTCCGTGGAGCGGAAGCTTCAGGTATTCGGTGCGGGTCTGGAGTTCCGTCGGGGGGAGATGGTGCACAAGCGGAATGTGAAGGAGAGTTACGACCGGATGGGGACGGCGATACAGAACGGGGATTTCGACGCGGCGATGACGCATCGGGCGTATCTGGAGAAGCATGTTCTTCCGGTTCCGGACGCGGAAGAGGTGCGATCGAAGTGCATATTGAACCGGACTGTGCGTTTGATGGAGGGTGCGGAATATCTTGTGCTGTACGGACAGGAGCTGGAGCTTGAGGAGGCTATCCGCGCGGGGACGGGTCTGAACGGGATGAACCTTGGCGATACGATTGCGGCGAAGAAGAAGCTGAAGCAGCGTCAGGCGGAGCTGTCGCGCGAGATGGACGAGGATTTCCGGAAGCGGTTCACGGACGGGAAACTTGAGTACGCGAATGTGAAAGCGGCGTATGATCAGGGCTCGGTTCCGGTGGAAGTGTTCAACGTGTGGCAGCGGAAGTTCCGGGAACTGAAGAGCGCGGAGATCATGGCGGAGGCGGAGGAGGCGGTAATTGCGTTGAAAACGAAAAGCATGGACCGTTCGGAAGTGAAAGAGAAATTTGAGACTTTGGGGAAGGATATTGATGAAGCGCTGAAAACCGGCGAACTTTCGCGCGAACAGGCGAATGAACTGAAAAACGGGTTGAAAAAGCAGGATTTCGCCGCGATTCGCAATGCGCAGGAGTGGGCAAAAAAAGCGCAGGAAGACGCGAAAGCAAAAGAGCTTCTTGAGCTTGCACAAGCGGACATCCCGAGCGATTTGCGGGAAAAAGAGATCATGAAGAAACAGATGTTTGAAGCGTTCAGGAAAAAATTTCCGGACAACTGGCAGGCGCAGAGGGATTATCTGAACGCTCTGGACAAGCGATTCAAGGAGGACAACGTGTTCAACACGCCGGAGGGGAAGCTGTGCCGTGATGTTGCAGCAAAAGCGTATAAAAACGGGCAGTTGTATTATGACCCGCGGGGGCTTCTCAACAAAGAAAAAAGTCCGGAGTTTCAGGCGGCGCGATATGTGGAGCTGCTGAAATGGCAGGAAAACGAATTGCGGAAAGGCACTCCTGTTGAGACGATTGTCAAGGGGACGAATGAGCGGATTGCCGATTTGAATGATGCGAAAATCAAAAATTTTCTGTCGGCAAATCTCGGCGGGATAAGACCGAACCAGTCAAACGGAACATCCGGGAAGCAAGCGGAAACGAGCGGAACATCCGTGAAAACAAAAGAAGTCTCTTTGAGAGAAGGGAAGCGTGGAACATATCAGGAGAAACCTGTTATTGTCAAAGGCGGAAAAGTTGTTGAAGACGAATCACCCCGTTACAGTTTGAAATTTATGAATGATCTGGCTGAATCAGATCTTTTGAAAGGGCGTAATAATGACAAATGAATCTGCAATTGATCCGGCGCTGGTAAAGTGGGAGGAAGATTATCCGGACACTTATTTTGGTCCGAAGCGTTCGGACTGGTTGAGAATGTCCGCGATGTTCAGCGGTGAAAATCCTTATGCGGTTGTTGAAACGCCGGATGAACAGGCGGCTTTGAAGGAAATGGTCCGGCAGATGCCCGATCCGGCGGCGGAGGAGCGGAAGATCGCCGTCACTGCGTATATGAGCCGGATGAAGCGGCAGAACATAGATTTTGTATACGACAATCTGGATGGGATTCTGAAAGACTATTACGGTCGGAAAACGAATGTGGACGAGGCGTTCAAGGACATTTCGGGGATGCTTTTGCGCGGACGCGGCGATGATACGCCCAAGGAGGGAGAAGATATATTTCTCTCTGCCGGTTCCGGAATCGCCGGGGCGGTTGATTTCGGTTTGTCGGTTGCAAAGTTTTTTGCACGATACGGCATTCCGCACGATGTGACAAAGGACAATCCGTTTGAAGAGTTCGTCAAAACGGTCAGGAAGCCTGTGAAAGAGTACCGGTCATCTCTGTCGGAATGGGCGAAGACCAAAACACTGGAAGAGGCATGGAAAGAAGGAGAAACCGGGAAGAATCTTGTGAAGCTGGTTGCGGAAGAGGGACCGTCTCTGGCGGAGCAGATCGGTTTCATTTACCTGACCGGCGGGGTCGGTCCGTTCCTAATGGGAGGAGTGTTCACCGAGGAAAAGCGGGAACAGCTTCTTGAGGAAAATCCGGAGATGTCGTTCGGTCAGATGGCGGCGAATCTATCGGCGACGTATGTCATCAACACCGTCGACGCGCTGATTGACCGAGGAATTCTGAAAGGAGCGACCGCGCCTCTGAAAAAAGAGCTGACGGAAAGTGTGTTTTATGCGTTCAAGCGGATAGTCGCTCCTACGTTCATTGAAGGCGGAACGGAGGGTCTGCAGAGACTGGCGGAAAACGTTGCGGACTATCTGACGGGGGTATATGACAAGGAGATCGATCAAGGGGCAAAAGTTTCCGATCTTCTGGTTCGCGGCGTTCCGGAAGAGGCACTTCTCGGCGCATTCGGCGGAGCGGGAATGTCCGCACTCGGCTTTACGACAATCCGCGATATAGACCGCATGAACAATGCTCTGATTACAACGGTCGACAGCACGATTGAGAGACTGCGCGCGCAAGAATCTCCGACGGAAGCGGAGTTGAAGCAACTGCATGAACTGGAGGAAATACGCGATGCGGGGAACGTGGAGGGGATGCGTTCGGCCCTTATGCAGCGCGCAATCGGCGAATATAACCGCATTCAGCGCGAACAGTCGACAGGCGCAAAAAACGAGTCGGAAATGACGGTTGAAGATTTTGCCGAACGGGCGCGGGAACAGTATCGGCAGCGGCATTCGGAGCTTGCGCACAATCCGGAGGAGACGCTGGCGGCGGTAACGGAGGCGAGCAAACTCTATCCAGACTATGAGTTCCAGTGCTTTGACGGAGCGGAGAACATTCCGGACGCGGCGCGTCAGGAGGCAGCCGCACGCGGGCTTGACGTCCGCGGCGTCGATGCGGTTATAATCGGGAACACGTGTTATGTCAACGCGGCGAAACTGCGTCCTTCGGATGTGCCGAAACGCGTATTGGAGGAGGTTGCCGGGCATCGCGGAATCCGTGCGGTTTTCGGTGATCAGTATGATTCCATGCTGGACGGAGTGTATCGCGATTTCTTTGAGACGGAGGAATTCCGGGAAGTCGTTCAGCGGTATTTTCGCGGGGGGGAACTTGAAAGCGTGGCTGATCAGCGTTATGCGACGGAAGAGTTTCTCGCGCACAATGCGCGGATGCGTCCGGAGCTGAAACCTGCATGGTGGCAAAGCTTCCTTGAGCGTATAAAGATGGCGTTGCGGAAACTGCCGGGCTTTCACAATCTGCGGTTCACCGACCGGGAACTTGAACGGATTCTGATTCGCGGAATTGGAGCCGTGAGAAAAGGGAAGAGTGAAAGTAATGCCGAAGGCGTGGCGCGTTTTTCGATCATCGGGGAAGAGGGCGCGGGATGGGGACGCGAAGCGGAAAAGCGGATGTACTATCAGATTCCGTTTTCGGAGGGATTGGCGCGCGTCGTCGATCCGGCGCAGAAAGATAAGCGTGAGCCGGTGTTTGTCTGTACAACGCCGGAAATAATGCGGAAGATTGGTTTTACGGCGCTTCCGATCATGATGAATGCAAGACATTTGCGTTTGAATTACTATACGGCGGAGGAATTCAGAGAGCATTACGGGAATCTTCATAAAGAGGATCATGCGCATGGTCTGCATGAAACGCTGAAAATTCTTCCGAAAGTTTTGGAACATCCTCTTGCAATACTCGTAAACAAAACTCCAAATGCAACTCCCGGGTCTATCGTCTGCATAACAGATGTGAATGTCGGAGGAAAAAAGATTGTTGTGCCTCTGCTTATTGAAACGGTAAGCGGAGCGGACAAACATCGTATAGACTCTCACTTGGTTCTTACAGTGTACGATTCTGACAACTGGGTGGATACATTTTTGAAACCTGCGTTGGAAGAAGAAAAGAAGAAAAAAGTTGGAATCTTTTATTTTGACAAAGAAAAAGCCAAACGGTACAGCGCCGGGAGCAAGAACCCCGGGGGTATACCATCTGGCGTTGTCCATACTATACACGATGAATGGTCTCCTGTCAAGGGCGAATTCAAAAAACAGACGGAAACTCTGCAGTTCAAGGAGTGGTTCGGGAAATCCAAAGTGGTTGACGAAGAGGGAAAACCGCTGGTTGTGTATCACGGATCAACGGCGGATTTTACGGAGTTCAGTTATAAATTTGCCAACCGGAACGGACAGGCTGACGGGCGCGGATTCTACTTTACCGATAACAGGAGTTTTGCGGAAGGTTATCAAAATAAAGATGGAAAACTTTTTGAAGTTTATCTCTCTATCCAGAAGCCGTTGAATCCGGATAAACTTACCATTACAAAAGCAGAGTTGCGCAAAATACTGGATGCGATTGATCCATCCGGTGATTATATGACAAACTATGCCGAAGATGATCGCGGGTATCCCGGCGCGGCATGGCGGGCAAAAGCATTGAACAGCACGGTAAATGCAATCTATGACAGCAGCGAAAACAACGCAGATATATTGGCGGAGCTTTACAGTTCCTTTGGCGGCGGTGAAGTTCTGGCAGAAGTACGCAAGGTTTCCGGCTATGACGGTTTTATAAAAAAAGACCAGAACGGTAATATGATTTACATTGCCTTTGAGCCGGGACAAATCAAGTCTGCTACGGACAATATTGGAACGTATGACCGGAATAATCCGGATATCCGTTTTTCGATTGAACAGTATTCGGATGCGGACTGGTCGGACATGGTGACGTATCTGAAAGCGAAGGTTGGAAATTTGCTGACGAAGCCGGATGGGGAATACAAAAAGATTCTTGAGGACGCGGGGATGGAATGTTATTCGGAGGCGGACGCGCATGCGTGCGCAGTCGAGGCGATGAATGCGAATCTGAAGGATGCGCAAGCCCGGCGAAAAGCGGAGATGATGAACTGGATTGTGGAGAACAATGCATGGATTCAGCGGATTTCGGAAGTCACGGGATCTCCGGAGTTCAAGATTCGCCCGAGCTACCGTTTTCAAGGGATGGATTTCACGGGGAGTTACATTTCGCGGGAGTGGAGAGATTGTTCCGGCAACCCGAAGGCGAAAAACCGCGAAAAGCGGTTGAAGGAAGCCAGCGGCTATCATTCCGACGAGCTGGCGCAGATGATCGCGGACAAGTACGGCGGAGACGCGATTGAGATTGAAAACGATCTGATCGAGTATTTCCAGCACAAGAAGAAAAAAGCGTCGAAGACGGAGCGCGAGAACGGAGAGCTCGGGGTTTACGACGAGTATTATGCGTTCAAAAAAGAGGAGCGTTTGTTCAACCGCGAACTGGATCGGCAGCTGCAGAAACAGTGGGAGGCGCAGGAAGCCCGGATCGGCGATGAGATAAAGGATATTCTTGAGGAAAAGCGCGTAATCGGGGAGGAACTGGCGGAGACGGACTTCGAGGTGTTTGCGTCCCTGTACCGGCAAGTGACGGGAGAAGAGGCACCGGAGCATCCGTCGGCGGAGCAGCTTGACGCTCTGAATGCGGCGATTCAGGAGGGCGGAGACACACCGTCTTATATCCGCGGCTGGGAAGCGGGACGCGAGCGGATGCTTTCGGAAAAACGGAAAGAGTTTTCAGAATTTGTCGCGCAAGTCACGCAAGAGAAATCGGCCATGAAGGATCGGTACCGGGATCGGCTTGCCAAAGTGCGAGAGAAGCGTCGGGAAGAAAAGGCCATGAAGGATCGGTACCGGGATCGGCTTACCAAAGAGCGAGAGAAGCGTCGGGAAGAAAAGGATCGGTACCGGGATCGGCTTGCCAAAGAGCGGGAGAAGCGTCGGGAACAGGCGGAGAAGTTTGAGACGGAGCGCGCCAATATCCGGGAATCGAATCTTGAGCGACTGGAAGAGAGAGCGAGAGAGAACGCGCGGAAACTGCAACTGCAGCGTGAAGCGAATCTTGAGCGGCAGGAAGAGATGGTGAGGGACGATGCGGACAAGCTGTATCTGCAGCGTCAAGCGGAAGAGTTTGCAAAGAAGAACGTTCCCGCGGAGCAGCGCGGAGAGTTTATCCGAGGGATCGTTGATTTGGCGAAGTACTCGTATCTTCCGACGAAAAAATATCCGAGCGGTCAGCGCAAGGCGAAGCTGCAGGAGCTTTTTGAGCGGATGGCGGCACGCGGAGAGGAAGTGCGGAAAGGGAAGCTTGTCGAGGAAACGGAGAAGCTGTTCAAGCAGGCGGGGCTCCGTGCGGACGCGACACGGAAACAGCGGAACGTGTTGTCGTTTGACGTTCAGCGCGTGGTGGACCGGTGCCGGGAATATGCGAATCTGTCTGCGGCGGAAACGGAAACTCTGTCGTCGGAGCTGGCGCAGCAGATAGATAATACGGAGTTGACGGGAAATGCATTGGCAGATTTGGAGTACGAAGCGCGTCTGCTGGATTTGTTCGGAAATTACCGGAGCAAATCCGCATCGGAAATAGAGCTTGCGCGTGCGGAGCTGAAAACGCTGGTCAATACTGGGCGGAGCGAGCTGAAGCAGGAGATCAGGGAGCGTGTTCAGGCGGACGGATTGGCGCGCAGCGACATTACGGCTGGATTGCTGAACGGGGAAAATCCATTAACCCCGCAGCAGCGTCGGGCGCTGGAAGCGAAGCGGAAGCGAGAAAAAACGAAACGTGTGCTTGCGGAAACGAACTGGAAGAGCAATTCTCTTGATTCTCTGCTGTCGTATCTGGAACTGCCGTCGGGCGGCAAGGTGGAGACAGTGGAGGAGCTCCAGCGGAAACTTTACCGTTCGAACGACGGCAAAATGACGCGCAGCCGGAAGCATGCAGAGGAACTGGAAGCGAAGCTGAACGAGTTCTGCGGAGTTGATCCGGCGAAGAGAGATTCCTTCACCGCGCGGAAAGCGCGTGCGGAGCTGATCCGGAAGTGGAGAGAGCGTCCGGAGAAAACAGGGATTATCCGCGGTCAGCCCAACGAGATGACGCAGTATATGAAGTGGGTGCGCGTCCCGGCGGATCAAGCGCAGGCAAAGTTGAAGGAGTTTCAGGCGCAGGGTCGCGAAGTGGAAGCGGCGGCGCTGGAACATCTGCTGAACACAGAACGTCTGCGGATCAAACGCGGAGACGTGACGAGCGGCGACGCTGTCACCGACGCGCTTGTGAAAGAGATGCGCAAGATGCAGGATGCGGATCAGGAGAAGGCGTATTTCATTCCGGAACTGCGTCTCGGGGCAAATCCTGTCGAGGAAAAGCTCACGCAGCTTGAAGCACTCTACATGCGTCTGATGTGGGGGCAGAAAAACGTCAAGTACAAGATGCGCTTCAACGGTTGGACGGAGAGTTCGATGAAGCAGATCGACGCATATCTCAAGCCGGAAGTGAAAGAGTTCGGCGAGTGGATGGTGAAACAGCTGGAGCGCGACCGGGCGGATATTGAAGCGGTATACGAGAAGCTGTATTTTTCGATGTTCCCGCACGAGGAGAACTACTTTCCCTCGGTCTACAATCCCACGCGGGAGACGATCGACGGCCGGATGACGACAGATTTGAGTCAGGAGGGAGCAGGCAAGCAGCCGATGGCGTACACGCCCGGTGCGGTGAAGCTGCGCGCGTTTCATCTGATGGAGCCTAAAATCTGCGATGCGCTGAACGTTTTTGTGAATCACCGCATGCAGATGGACCATTTTGTAACGCACGGGGAAACGTCACGGGAGCTGCGGAGCATTTTTGCGAACAGGGACGTTGCGCAAACGATCCGGGACGTTTACGGCGGCGAATACTACGACCAGCTGCGGAAGGAGATTTCGGACTTCATTCACGGCGGGAACACGGAGGTTCAGAACACGCAATTCGCGCAGACGGCGTTAAACAACTTCACGCGCATGAAGATGCTCTGGAATCTTGTTTCCGCAGGGAAACAGGTGTTCGGGGGGATATCCTACTTTGCGTTTTCCGGCGTTCCGGCGAAAGCGATGGCGGCCGGAATCGTTGATTTCTGGAAGCATCCGGTGGAGAATGCGAAGCGCCTGTTGGAGACGGAGTATTCCAAGAACCGCTGGCAGGGCGGAATGAACCGCGAGATGAAGGCGATCATGGATTCGACGGGGCTTTGCGCGGGGAATATGCAGCTGTTCCTGCGCGAGCTTGATCATGCCGGTTTCATGCTGATGCGCGCCGGGGACGCGTTTCCGGTGCTGGTGTACGGGCACGCGGTTTACAAGTACCATTACGAGCAGCTTGTCAAGCAGGGGCTGGCTCCGCACGAGGCGGATATCAGGGCGAAGGAGGAGTGGGCGCTTGCAACGGAGCGGACGCAGCAGAGCGGAGCTCCGCATATGCTGAATTCGTGGCAGAAAGGCAACTTCGCGCAGAAGGCGCTTGTGAGCTTTCTGTCGAATCCGACGCTGCTGTTCCAGTCGTATTCGCGGGATATCTACTCGCAGAAAAGGTTCGGACACGGCGGCTGGAGCGCGGCGAAGAAAATCGCGGTTGCGGGAATCTGCTCCGTGCTGATGTCGGCGATCAATCAGATGATCCGCAACGGGGACGACTGGGACGAGTACAGTCTGTCCGATGCGGTATTTTCAGTTCTGAACGACATAACCGTCGGCTGGGTCGGCGTCGGCACGCTGATGAGCGGCATTTACGATGCGTTGAGTTATGGCAGGGCGAAGACGATTCCAGTGCTTGACGACGCCGGGCGGGCCGTCCGGAGCGGATACCGGATCGCGGGCGAGATGGCGGAAGGAGATCTGAACGAAGAGAATCTGCGGGATGCGATTGCACTTCTGCAGGGGCTCGGGCTCTTTTGGTCACCGGCAGCGCAAGTCAGCGCGCTCGGACGCGAGGGGCGGCGCTGGTGGCAGTTTTTTACAGGGGAAAAGAAATAATGCGCGAAGCGCGGAAAGAGAAGGAGGAGTTATGACGCTGCAG
>ERZ1673741.535-NODE-535-length-40381-cov-16.094009_pt1 | contig 40381 bp, 38 predicted proteins | sample MGYA00580209_ERZ1673741 | MGnify/ENA primary metagenome ERZ1673741 (study PRJEB41218, sample SAMN15661754) | gut metagenome | host: Homo sapiens | place: Canada: London | collected 2015-08-20/2019-03-30 | study: EMG produced TPA metagenomics assembly of... | reverse complement strand
AAGCTTTCCGATGTTCACACTTATCGGTTCGTTGAATCTGATTTTTAAAGAACTGCGCTGCTGTTTGAGCAGCGAAGGATTTAAATCATACAGAAGTCAGATCCTTTTGTCAAGAGCTCAGAAAGAAAATTTTTAAATTCGCTTCAGAGCTACTTGTTCTTTGCTGCCTCGTTCCCGAAGCAGGATGCGAATTATGAGGATGAAGAATCGATTTGTCAAGAGTGCGCAAAAAATACTTTTCCGTCCCTCGATGCCGCCTCCAGCTCCTCGTGCGTATTGAGGTTGGCGAATGCCGACTCATCCGGGAAGGAAACAGCTTCGGCGCCGAGCGTTTTGTACCAGAAGCGGAGTCTGCGTTCATCCGCCTCAATCGACGCTTTTGCAAGCCCCAGACATTCCGTCCTTACGCAGGCGACCGCACTCTGATAGTGACCGAATGTCTGCGCGACGAAGGCTTTCGGATTTCTGCCGTCGCGAAGAGCAAGCTCTTCGGCTTCAGAAAACCGCTCCACGAGATTCATCGGGAGCCAGGGCGCGTCGCAGGGAGCGGTAAGCACCCACTCAGTCTGAATGAAGCCCGAAGCGTAGGCGGCATCAAGCGCTGCGAGCGGACCGGGGAAATTCTCCGTACGGTCATGAACGACATACGGCGAAAAAGCCCTGAAGGATTCCGGATCGCGGTTGGCAGAAATAACGATGCGCGAAGTCTGCGGCCCGAGGCAGTCAGCCACCCAGGCAATGAGCGGACGACCATTCATTTGAAGGAGCGCCTTGTTGGCGCCTCCCATCCGTGTGGCTCTTCCGCCCGCAAAGATGAGACCGGTCACATTCTCCTTACGTATTGCACCCATTTCGATCCTTTTCGATGATTTCCTCAGTACCGGTACACAGGCTATCCTTCGCAAAAGCCAAAAGCCTTTTCATTAATGAGGCAGCGAATGACCGATTTCATCAGCATCGAGAAAGTCTACGGCATCCTTGAGGATGCAATTGCACCGGAAGCTTCCGTTGAAAGCTTCCCGCTTGAGCAGGCGCTCGGCCGCGTTCTGGCCGAAACGCTCACTTCTCCGGGCGATGTTCCGCCCTTCAATAATTCCGCCATGGACGGGTTCGCGTTTAATCGTGCGGAACTCGACAAAGGCGCATCGGTGAGCCTTCTCGTCAGGGGCACTTCCTATGCGGGCACGCCCTGGGAGGGAACGCTTGCTTCGGGCGAAGCCGTCCGCATCATGACGGGTGCGGCGACGCCCGAAAGCGCCGACACCGTCATTCCTTTTGAACGAACGGAAACAGTCGAAGAGAACGGAAGCACATACGTCGTCTTTGAAGCCGGCCGCGTGCGGCCGGCTGAAAATGTCCGCCTCCGCGGCGAGGAGCTCCGCGCAGGCGACGCCGTCATGGAACCCGGCATCGTGCTTACGCCCGCTTATCTGGGTCTCGCCGCAACACTCGGCCGCGCGGAATTGCTCTGCAGAAAGCTCCGGGTTGCCGTTTTCTCTACGGGCGACGAATTGGTGGAACCGGGCACGGCCGGCACACTGCCGCCGGGGAAGAACTGGAATTCGAATTCTTCCGTCATCACGTCGCTCGTGCGCACCTGGGGAGCCGAAGCCGAAGATCTCGGCATTCTTCCCGATGACCCGGAGATCATCAGGAAGGCGCTCTCTGAAGCCGCGGCCCGGTCGGACTTTCTGATCGCGAGCGGAGGCGTCGGCGAAGGCGAGCACGACTACACCTCGCGGGTGCTCGCGGAAATGGGGAGCGGAATCACTCACTATCACGTCAGCATGCGCCCGGGGAAGCCTTTCTCGTTCGGCCGCGTTGGCGGCGAACATATCTGCTGGTTCATGGCGCTCCCGGGAAATCCCGTGGCGGCAGCCGTTTCGGCGCAGCTTTTCCTGAGGCGAGCGCTCCGGCTCGCCGCGGGCTCCACGGAGCCCCTCGGGCTGTCGGAATTTCCGGCGGTCGCCGCGAAGGACATCAGGGGGCGAACTGGACGCACGGATCTTGTAAGAGGACGGGCTGACTTTGTTGACGGAGAAATGCGCTTCACGCCCGCGCACTCCCAGAGTTCCGGCATGCTGACGACGCTTGCCGGCATGAACGCCATGGCGGTCCTCGATATGAATACGGACCGCATTGTCGAAGGCGATGCGGTCCGCTGTCTCAGGCTTCTTTCCTGACCGGTCAGCTTTTTTGACTCTTTTTGCGCTGGAGGCTCATGCGCTTCCAGCGCCCGCCCGGAGCCCGCGCGGCAACCGCCTCGCCGAGCTCCCGGTCGCGGCGGCGTTCATGCCTTGCGGCTTCAGCCAGCGCCAGGTTTCTGCGCTCAGCCATCTCGGCAATTCTCACCTCCTGCGCATCCTGAGGATCCATCAGAGGCACCTGAAGAACCGCTTTTTCCGTCGGCAGCGTCTCCGGCATCTCCTTCGATTCGAGAGGAGCAGAAGGCGCCTTCATCGCCGACCCGTGACCCTCAGCCCAGCTGATCGCATTCTCGAGCGCGGCAGCCTCCCGGGGATCGAGCTGAGCGGGAACAATCACTTCGCCCGTCAGACTCGTAATCCCGCGGTATCCCACGCCCATCATGAGGATGCCGTGATGGCGCCCGTAAGTGCGGTCTTCGTGCTGATGCCCGTGAAAGGCCCATCGTACGCCCAGCGCTTCCGCCAGCCGGTCGATCGCGGCAAAGCCCTTCCTGTGGCAGGAAGGCGCTTCGTGCGTGACGAGAATATCCGCGCTCTGACGCATCAGATTCTGGTAGACCGACGGAAAGATCGTCGTCCGGTGGCGACGCGGCAGGCCGCCCCGCCACATGTTTCCGAGACCCACGCGTCGGATGAAGCTTGCCGGGCAGAAATAGTTGGGCGCATCCTCCGGCATCCAGACCTGACCGCGGAAAACGCCGCCGAGTCCGGCGATTCTCAGGCCCGCTACATTCGCAACGCGCCCGTGGAGGTTGTGCGCGGCGAGCGTGCTGCGCCAGATGTTGTCGTAGATCGCGTCCGTATCCGAATCGTGATTGCCCGGAATCCACCAGACTGGGCAAACGCTCAGAGCCCCTGCGAGGACGACCTCGAGGGGGGCCGGCGGCTGCATGTCGCCCAGGATGACGATCGCGTCAGGCTTATGCTGAAGCGTAGCTTCGTTGATGTGGTCAAAGGAGCCGTGCGGATCGCCGCAAAAGAAAATCTTCGGCAGCGTTTTCGGAATGCCGGCTCTGCGATGACGACGGGGACGACGCCTTTTTCTTCTGATTTCTTCTGTTGCCATTAATCCCGCGAGCCAGCTTTCGTGCTCTCCTTATAGAGAGCGGCGATGCGTTCGGCCTCGCTGCTGACCTGGTCGCGCAGTTCCTGAGGTTCAAGAACCTCAACGCGCGACCCCCAGCGAAGGATTTCGCCGACGATTTCCGTCGGATCAGAATAGGGGACCAAAAGCATCAGAGAACCGTCATCGAGCTGCTGAACGCGCTGCTTCGGGTGCCAGGCTTCGCGGAGAACGTAATGCGCGGCTCTTCCGTCAAAGTGAAGCCGTGCAGTCTTGATCTCCTTGCCGTGGAAAATACCGTAGCCCGCGTCGAGCTCTCTCGCTACGTCGTCAAGCACCATGCGCTTTACGCTCGTAGTCAGAATTTCGGCGCTTTCGATGTTTTCGATCTGGAAGGTTTTGAGCTGCTGCGTGAGATGGCAGAAGGCGTCCACATACCAGCGGTTGCGGTAGTGAACAAGCCTCATGGGCGAGATTTCACGCATTGAATGTTCATCCGTACGCCACGAATAGTAGGAAATCCGCACGCGGCGCTTTTCGCAGAGCGCGCACCCAATGGTTTCAAAAGTGGCGGGCTCCTGGAAAACCACGCGGCGCTCGACCACGCGCACGCGGCGCATGAGCTCCCTCGGGGTCGTGCCGCCGAGCGTGAAGAGCCCGAGCACGCGCGACCTCAGGGGCGGCAGCTCCGTTGCGAGCGCAGAGGAGCGGTCCACCTCGAGCGCCCCGAGAAGATCGTAGGTCGAGGTAAGAACAAAGAGTTCCTCGGATGAATACCACTGTTTCTTTGCAAGGCGCGAGGCAATGATGTTGGGCCGGGTGGTGTCGTTGCCCTTGGCGGGCATGGCCTTGCCGCCCTTCCCGATGCGCAGCTTCCTTTCCTCAGAGGTCTGCAGGGCGCCCGAGGCGTAGTAGTAGCCGTTGTGGGCGCGCGAATAGCGGATCGGAGCATGAAGCTCATCGCGCATGTACTGCAGATCGCGCTTGATCGTGGGAGCGCTCACCTTGAGAAGAAGTTCGAATTCCTCGAAGGCAACGTAACCCTTCTCGGTCAGCAACTTGTCGATGATCAAGCGGCGCATATTGCTCTTCATGAACGTAAGCTCCCTTTAGGTAGGCGGCAGATGAACTGCAGGCAAACAAATCCTGCATTTTGAGAGATCTTCCGCGCGCTTCTTTCAAAGCGCCGCCCGGAGGGGATCTCCCGCAGGGAATTCCTCAAAGCCGGGGAAGCCCGGCCGAGAACATTCCGGTCGAAAACATGATGAAGCCGGAAGAATCCGGCCTCAGGTGCTGATCATTCTACCGTATGACGAGAAGCTCTCAAGATCTGAAGACTCCTCAAATGATCCTGAAAAACACCACATTGAGGCGTCAGGGGGTCTCGAGCACCTCAACGCCCTGAGGAACCTTGAATTGAAAGCGCGAGCTCTCAGGCTGCGCGCTCGCAAACCGCGTGAAGACGATTGTCGTCGTCTGACCGAAGCTGTCGTAGAGGCTCAGAATCTCGGGGAACCCGGAACTGCCGAACTTCACCTCCACACGCTCAAAGCCTCCTTGAGGCTCCTCGGGCGTCAGCGTAATCAGGTCGCCGGTGCTCTTTTCCGTCCAGCCGGCGGGAAGCTTTCCGGCACCGAAGAGAAGCGCCGCCGGCGTTTGCGCGAGCGCATCCCCCGCGGGCTTCACGGTCACCTGCATCAGATCCTCGTCGTAGACCCAGATGGTTTTCCCGTCGCTCACGATTCTCTGGCGCCAGGGCTTTTCATAAAGCCAGTCAAATGCGCCCGGGCGCAGGAAGGCAAACGTGCCTTCCGCAGCATTCGCAATCTTCCCGGTTCTATCCCGGGTTTCCTGGCGAAAGGCGCCTTCGGCTCCTGACACCTCGGCGAGGAACTTTTCGAGCACGGCGCTCCCCTCAGCCGCAAGGGAGACCCCGGGGAGAAGCGACACGAGCGCAGCGAGCAGAAGCGTGCGGCGCGGGAGAAAGAGTTGGTTCGTCATCAGAAGACGCCTCGAAAAAAATCAATTGCGGTCGGGCACAAGAATCGTGCGCTTGCCCATGGATGAAGGCTTGCTCACAAGGCCCGCGGATTCCATGGCTTCAAGAAGATTAGCGGCTCTGTTGTAGCCGATCCCGAGGTGGCGCTGCACGAAGGAAATGGAGGCGCGCTTTTCCTCGAGGACGAGCGCCACCGCCTTGTCGTAAAGCGGATCGCTTTCGCCCGAGCGCCGTCCGCCCGCATCTCCGGCATCTGCGCCTCCCGCATCTTCCTCCGTTTCGGTAACGCCCGACACATAGGAGGGAGAGCCTTGTTTTTTGAGCTCCTCAGCAACGCGCGCAACTTCGCCGTCCGCCACGAAGCACCCCTGAATGCGGGTGGCGCCGGGCGTGCCGGGGCGATGAAGCAGCATGTCGCCGTTTCCGAGAAGCTGCTCTGCGCCCGATTCGCCGAGAATCACGCGGCTGTCGGTCGCGGAAGCCACCTGGAAGGAAATGCGGGTGGGAACGTTCGCCTTGATGAGAGACGTAACCACGTCGACCGAGGGACGCTGCGTGGCGAGAATAAGATGAATGCCTGCGGCGCGCGCCTTCTGCGTGAGGCGCGTGATCTCGCCCTCGACTTCCTTCCGGTTCGTGAGCATCAGGTCGGCGAGCTCGTCGACCACGCAGACGATGTAGGGCCATGGCTCGAGATTTTCCGCAAGCGGATCGTCCTTCGCCGCCATCGGGTCGCGAATGGGTTCGCCCCGGCGGTTCGCGTCCGCCACCTTTTCGTTGAAGCTCGAAAACTGCCTCACGCCCACGCGGCTCATGACGGCGTAGCGCCGGTCCATTTCGCCGGTGAGCCACTTGAGCGCGGCGCTCGCCTTATTCATGTCGGTGACGACCGGCGTCAACAGATGCGGAATGCCGTTATAGAGCGAGAACTCGAGCATCTTCGGATCGATCAGGACGAGGCGGAGCTGCGTGGGGTCGTTCCTGAAGAGCATCGAGAGAATCATCGCGTTGATGCCGACCGACTTGCCCGAGCCCGTCGTGCCGGCAACGAGAAGATGCGGCGTCTTCGCGAGATCCATGACGAAGGGCTTCCCGGCGATGTCCTTGCCGATAGCAAGCGTCAGAGCTGAACGGCTCTTCTCAAAGACTTCGCTCTTAATGATTTCCTTGAGGCGCACCATTTCGCGCACGGGGTTCGGCACCTCTAGCCCCACGTAGCTCGTTCCGGGAACCGAGAGCACAATGCGCACCGCCTGCACGCCGAGCGCGCGGCGCAGGTCGTCGCGCACGTTTTCGATCTGAGAGCCCTTCACACCGGCGCCGGGTTCGAGCCAGTACTGCGTGATGACGGGTCCGGGCTGAGCGCCCATCACTTCCGAATCGATCCCGTAGCTCTTCAGCTTCGCGACAATGAGGCGGCTCGTCATCTGAATCGTTTCCTCATCGGTGCCGCGCCGCTCGGGATCCGCGTCGTCAAGGAGCATGAGGCTCGGCCGCTCGGAAGACGAGGAAGCCTCCTTCGGGCTTCTTGTCGTGAGCACCTCCTCTGGGAAGAGCGACGCCCCGGAATTCAATGCTTCGGACGAGGGCTTCACAATCTCAATTTCCTGGGAAAGCGCTGAGGGCTCATAAACCGGAATATCAACCCGGGGCCCCTCCGGCGCAACCTCTCCCGACTCAAGGCTCATCTCTTCCCCAGGCTTTTTGCGGCTCAGACGGGAAAGAATCCGCTCATCAATAAAGCGGCCGATTTTTTCCGCCGCATCGGTCCAGGAAAAGTCCATCAGAAGCGAAATGCCGATGGCGGATAGAAGGAGAAAGACGACAAGCGCAACGCCCGCTCCGACATAGTGCATGACGGCGTAAGCCAGAGTATTGCCGAGAATGCCGCCCGGATTCCCGGGGAGCGTCACGGGGGACTTTGCAATCCGCATGGCTTCGAACGCCGTCGACCCGATCATGAGGGCACAGAGACCGAAAAAGGACGTGAACTTTGGCGGATTGATGCGCTCAGGGTTGGTCTCGCCGCGCTCCGCTCTCAATTTCGAACGGAAGGCAAAGAAAGCAACCATGACGAGGCCGAGCACGAACCACCAGGCGGAAAGACCGAAAATTCCCAGGAGGAAATCCGCGCACCAGGCGCCCCAGACGCCGCAGAAATTGGCGGGCGTTCTGGCCGTTGCAACCGAAAAGGCCGGATCGTCGGGAGAATACGTGCCGAGCGCGAGCGCAAGGAGAAGCGCAGCAGGGACGGAGAACGCCCAGCTTCTCTCCCAGAGAAAGCGCGCGAGACCGATGAAGGCTTCTGCGAAGCGCTCTCTCATTTCGCGGCGCGCCTGAGCCCTGCGGGCCTTTCTTTCCGCATCGGCCTCAGCGCGCTCGAGCGCCTCCACGGCCCTCGCGGAATCGAACTTTTCTTCTTCCGCCACGCCGGACTTCGAATTTTTCGTGCCCTTTGCGCGGGCGTTCTTCTTCGCCATCGGTAAAAAGATCCTTTCTCAATCCGATCTTTGATTGTACTTTGGGCAACCGCAATTTCCCGCAAAGCCCGCGATAATGGGAGTACAACCATTTCATTTGCCGGACGGCTCAGGATAGAAGCCGTCCGAAGATCCCAGAAGGAAAAGAACATGTCGCATATCCAACACGCCCGCGTCATCATTCTCGGCTCCGGCCCCGCAGGCTGGACGGCGGCCGTCTACGCCGCCCGCGCCAATCTCAAGCCGGTCCTCATCACCGGCATGGAAGCGGGCGGTCAGCTCATGACGACGACGGAGGTCGACAACTGGCCGGGCGCCGCCGAAGGCATTCAGGGCCCTGAGCTCATGGAGCGCCTCCAGAAGCAGGCTGAGCGCTTCGGCACCAAAGTGGTCTTCGACCTCGTAAAGTGGGTGAACCTTCAGCAGCGTCCCTTCAAGCTCACGACCGACATGGGCGAAACGTGGACGGCGGACGCCCTCATTCTCGCGACGGGCGCCTCCGCCATGTACCTCGGCCTCCCGAGCGAAGAGGCCTATAAGGGCAAGGGCGTCTCCGCCTGCGCCACCTGCGACGGCTTCTTCTATCGAGGGAGGCCCGTGGCAGTCGTGGGCGGCGGCAATGCCGCCGTCGAGGAAGCGCTCTACCTCGCCAACATCGCGAGCCACGTGACGCTCGTTCACCGCAGGAACACCTTCCGCGCCGAACCGATTCTCGTCGACCAGCTCATGAAGATGGTCGAAGACGGGAAAATCACGCTCGAGCTTGACCGCGAAGTCGCTGAAGTGCTCGGGAACGGCAAGGCCGTCACAGGCCTTTCGCTCAAGAGCACTGCCGGCGAAGCGCCGAAGGAAATCGCCGTCGAGGGCGTCTTCATCGCGATCGGCCACCGACCCAATACGGACGTCTTCGCCGGGCAGCTGAAGCTCATGAACGGCTACATCGTGACGGCCGGAACCGGCAACTCCTCCGCCACCGCAACGAGCGTTCCGGGGGTCTTCGCCGCCGGCGACGTTCAGGATCCCTTCTACCGTCAGGCAGTAACCTCCGCCGCTGCGGGCTGCATGGCGGCGCTTGACGTTCAGCGCTTCCTTGAAGCCGAAGACGCCATGAAGCGCTGATCAATTCATTTTCAGATTCATAAAAAATGGCTCAGTATCACGATCTCTCTGATCTGAAGAAGCTCTCGCGCGACCTCAAGGCTCAGGCCAAGGCCGCCGAAGAGGCTAAGAAGAAGGCGCTTGCCGAATCGAGAAAACTGAACGAAGCGGGCGACGCCTTTCGTGCGGCGATGAAGGAACTCGGGGTGAGCCCGAAGGACGTCACGCGCGGCCGCGTGGTGAAGCCCGTTCTGAAGCCCAAGCCCGTTGCCCGGCAGCATGAAGTCGAAAAGCAGGAAGTGCTCGAGGCTTCTCTTTCGGACGAATGCGATCCGGTGGTGTTTCTGGAGAGCGAGGACGGCCTCATGTTCCGTCGTCCCGACGTGCCGCCTGAAATCCCGAGGCGCCTCTACCGCGGCGAATGGACGGTCCAGGCCCACATCGACCTTCACGGACTCTTTGTCGACGAGGCGCGCGAAGCGGTCGCGAGGTTCCTGCGGAACGCGCAGATCCGCGGCGACCGGTGCCTGAGGATAGTACACGGCAAAGGCTACAACTCCGAGGGCGGCCACAGCGTCCTGAAGGAAATGGTCCGCCGCTGGCTCAAGCAGCGCTCTGAAGTGATGGCCTTCGTTCAGGCGCCGCCGCATGACGGCGATGCGGGCGCAGTCATCGTGCTTCTTGATCAGAAACGGCGCTTCACGCCCTGATCGCCACTCAAAAAAGGAGACCTGCATGATCGGTGAACCCGTCTTTGCCGCACTTGCCCAGAACACGGCGCTTGTCGATGCGATCGGCATGCTCGGGTTCGCCCTTGCGGGCATCCTTGCCGCCCAGGGCCGGGGCGTCGACCCGGTGGGCGTCTTCATTCTCGCCTTCACGAGCGCCTTCGGCGGCCTCACGATCCGGGACCTGCTCCTTGATCTGAGACCCTTCTACTGGGTCGAGCACGAGGCGATCACGTGGCTCATTCTCGTCTTCACGATCTTCGCTCCGGCCATCGTGAAGCGCTTCACGCGCTCCTTTGCGCATGAACTCTTTCTCTGGGCGGACGCAGTGGGCCTCGGAGTCTTCTGCGCCTCCGGCACGCTCCTTGCCTGGGGAAAAGGCATCCCGCCCCTTTCCTGCACGCTCGTGGGCGTGGGTACGGGCATTCTGGGCGGCGTCATGAGAGACGTCCTTCTCAACCGCATGCCTGCGGCGCTTTCAGACAGAAAACCCTACGGGCTCGCCGGGTTCGTGGGCTGCTGGCTCTGCGTGATTCTGCTCTCCGACGGCGTGCGTCCCGAGGCGACGGTCTACGTGACGGCAGCCACGATCGTTCTCTTCAGAATGTTCACCCTTAAGGTGAACTGGGAAATCCGCTACCGGTCGGAACTCGCCAAAAAGATCTTCCCCGGCAACGGCCCGGTGTCTCTCGCGCGGATGCTGAAGGGCCGCAGACGCACGGGAGAAAACGTGAATTCCGCCGCTTCCCGCCTGAAGGAAGCCCGGCGCGAAAAAACCGCGCGGCGCGAGGACGCTGCGCGCGCGACGCTGCCCCGCTATTCCGCCAATGTGCTTCCTCAGCGGCGCGATTATCCAAAAGAAAAGCCCGCCAACAAACCGTCGGCAGGCTCTTCTGAGAAGCCCCGCAAATAGAGCTCGCAAGCGCCCGGATCACCCGGGCGCTTTTTTGTTGGATCAGACCGCGGCTTCGCCGGATTCGCCCGTACGAATGCGGATCACCTGCTCCACGTCGAAGACAAAGATCTTGCCGTCGCCGATCTTTCCGGTATGCGCGGCGCGGCGAATGGCTTCAACCGCCGTTTCCGCGATATCGTCCGCCACTACCGTCTCAACCTTGAGCTTCGGCAGGAAGTCGACGATGTACTCCGCACCGCGGTAGAGCTCGGTGTGACCTTTCTGGCGGCCGAACCCCTTCACTTCGGTGACGGTAAGTCCATGCACGCCGGCCTCGCCGAGCGCTTCCCGGACGTCGTCAAGCTTGAAGGGCTTGATTACGGCGACGATCTGCTTCATTTCTGATTTCTCCTTTCGTGAAACAAGCGAAGGCCGGGCTTTTTCGGTTTGCGAAAAAGATTCCGGCCTTTCCTGGTCCAGTGAGCGCATTTTAAAGACGGGTGCTCGTCATGGGACGATTACTTGTCAGCCTTCTCAGAGGCAGCCTTCTTCGTCGTAGTTTCGCCCTTGGCAGTCTTAGGAGCCTCGGCAGCAGCCTGCGGCTTCACTTCTGCGGGACGACCAACGCGGTACTCGTAGAGCGACACGTCCTTCACGCGCACGCCGAACTTCGGATCGTTGTTCGGGGAGTGCCACACGTCGCGCTTCTGGCGCCACGCATTGATGAAGGCGCTGACGTTCTGCGGCATCTTGGGCGAATCCGAGAGTTCATTGATCGTGAACTGCTGACCGCCAACAAGGAAAAGCTGCAGCTGATGGATGAACGGTCCTTTTTCTTCAACCTTTGCGGGCTCCTGATTCTCTGCCATTTGTCTGAATTCCTAATTCGGTCGTGCGATGGGTCAGGGAAAAGCAGCCCGAACCAGAGGTCCGGAAATGCGAACCGGCGCACGTGTGGGGGTGAGCTTTATCACGCCTGATGCCCGCGCAAAGTCGCGCGCGGGCTAGAAACATAGAACTTTACAACGAAAGTGCCTCTGCTGTCTCGTTGGCGAGCCGTTCTGCTAACGCACTGTCGGAAGCTTCGACCATGATGCGAAGAAGCGGTTCGGTGCCCGAGGGGCGGATAAGAACGCGCCCGTGGCCTTCGAGTGTCTTTTCTGCACGCTCGACCGCAGCCATGAAGGCGTGATTCGACTTCCAGTCGTAGCCTTTTTCAATTCTCTTGTTTACGAGGCACTGCGTCAACAGCTGGAGGTCCCCGGTCAATTCGGCAAGGGTTTTCCCGGTTCTTCGCATCGCGGCAAGAATCTGGAGCGCGCTCACAATGCCGTCGCCCGTAGTCTGTCTGTCGAGCGCAAGGATGTGGCCGGAGGTTTCGCCGCCGAAGCGCCAGCCGCGCTTCAGAAGTTCCTCAAGAACGTAGCGGTCGCCCACCTTGGCGCGCACGAATTCAAGGCCGAGTTCCTTCACGCGCTTTTCAAGACCATAGTTCGACATGAGGGTGCCCACGACGCCGAAGACTTTTCCCCGGCTCATGCGGTCCCTCACGAGAACGTAAAGGAGCTGATCTCCGTTGTAAACATTCCCTTCAGCGTCCGCCATGATCAGTCGGTCGGCATCGCCGTCGAGACTTACGGCAATCTGACAAGAGGCTTTATTACACCTAATGGATAAGTCTTCAGTATGTATTGCGCCAACACAACGATTGATATTGAAGCCGTCCGGGGAAGCCCCTTCAGCGACGACGTCTGCGCCAAGTTCATGAAAAACATCAGGCGCAACATGGTACGCCGCACCGTTGGCGCAGTCGACGTAGATCCGCATGCCCTTGAGATCGATCTCCTCGCCGATCGTCGACTTGCAGAATTCGATGTAGCGGCCCGACGCATCGTCAAGGCGCCGGGCTTTGCCGAGGTCCTTCGATTCAACGCAGGAGAAGCCTTCGTCGATCTCCTTCTCGATCTCAAGCTCCCACTCGTCGGGAAGCTTCTGACCGGCGCCCGAAAAGAATTTGATGCCGTTGTCGTCGTACGGGTTGTGGCTCGCGGAAATGACGACGCCCGCCTCAAGGCGCAGGGCGCGCGTGAGGTAGGCGACGGCCGGGGTCGGAATCGGGCCGCAGAGGACGACGTCCGTCCCCGCAGCGGAAAAGCCTGCCTGAAGCGCGGCTTCAAGCATGTAGCCCGAAACGCGCGTGTCCTTGCCGATGAGAACAGTGGCGTGCCCTGTCGGACTGTGGCGCTTCAACACTCTGCCCGCGGCCTGGCCGAGCTTCATCACAAAGTCGGGCGTGATGGGGAGCTTTCCCACCTTGCCGCGAACGCCGTCCGTACCGAAATAACGCCGGTTCATAACGAATCCTTTACTGACAAAAAAGTTGCCGGAATACCCGAAGCCTGAAGTTGGAGAGAAGTCTCTCAGGAGCGCCCGCGCCCGTCAATGCGGATATCCGCTTGCCCGAAGGCTTTGAGAACGGCCAGTGCATCCGCGGTCTCCCTCACGTCGTGAACGCGCAGAATCCGGGCGCCGCGCTTTGCGGCAAGGAGCGCTCCGGCGACGCTCGCCGCGACGCGCTCATGCGGACTCTTTCTTCCCGTGATGCGCCCGAGGCTTCCCTTGCGCGAGAGCGCGGCAAGGAGCGGCCTTCCGGAGGCGAGAAACCGCCCGGAAGCAGCGAGCACCTCGAAATTCTGCTCAAGCGTCTTTCCGAACCCGAAGCCCGGATCCCAGGCGATGCGCTCGGGCTCGACCCCGGCAGCCATCAGAGCTTCCTCCCGGCGACCGAGATACCGGAATGCGTCCTCAACGACGTTCTTTTCGGCATCAAACGGCCCCTGATGCATGATGACGAGTCCGAGCTTCGCGGAAGCGGCGGCCTCAAGAGCCCCCGGCATCTCAAACGCGCGCACGTCGTTCAGAATCGCCGCACCGGCTTCTGCCGACTCGAGCATGATCTCGGGCCTCGAGGTATCCACCGACACGCAGAAGCCTTCCCTCGCGAGAGCCTTCACGACCGGAATCACCCGGGCGCGCTCCTCTTCGAGCGGCACCGCCGTCGCGCCCGGACGCGTGGATTCGCCGCCCACGTCGATGATCCGGGCGCCGTCAGCGCGCATCTTTTCCGCCCAGGCAATAGCGTCAGGCAGGGCATTGTGTTCGCCGCCGTCAGAGAAGGAATCCGGGGTGACGTTGAGAATGCCCATGATGACGGGCCCGTCCCTCAGATCAAAATCAAAAGGACCGCAGCGCCAGAGTTCCTGAGTCATAGCTCGTCTCCGAAAAAAGGAACAAAAAAAAGACCGCGCCCGCCCGAAATCTGGGTTTTCGGTTCGGATGCGGTCTTGCTTTAAGGCCGGGTTTTCACCCGGGATCAGCCGGCCTTGCCGGAGTCGTCCTTGCCGGCATCCAGGGGCTTGACGGATTCGTCAGGTTTCCCCGGAGCATTGGCCTCAGGCGTCTCCGCCTTGGGAGCTTCAGGCGCCTCAGCTGCAGGCGCTTCACTCGTTTGAGGGGCTTCAGGCTTCTCAGCCGCGGCCGGCGCCTCATCCTTCGACTCGGTCTTGAAGGGCGGGAGCTCCACGCCCGAAGAATCCTTCGGCGGCGTCGGGAGCTTCCCTTCCATGATCTCGTCGATCTGTTCCTTATTGATGGTTTCCCACTGCAGAAGCGCCTGCGCCATGACTTCCATCTTGTCGCGGTTTTCCTCAATGAGACGGCGGGCAACAGCGTACTGCTCGTCGATGATGCGGCGGACTTCCTCGTCCACTGCCTGCATGGTGCGCTCGGAAACATGCGTCGTCTTCGTCACCGAACGGCCGAGGAACACTTCGCCCTCGTTTTCCGCATAGACCATCGGGCCCATGCGCTCGCTCATGCCGTAGCGGGTCACCATGTCGCGCGCGAGCTGCGTGGCGCGCTCGAAGTCGTTCGAAGCACCCGTCGTCATCTGGTGCATGAAGATTTCCTCGGCGATGCGGCCGCCGAAGAGAATCGCGATGCGCGTGAGGAGGTACTGGCGGTTGTAGGCGTAGCGGTCCTGCTCAGGGAGCTGCATGGTGAGGCCGAGCGCGCGTCCGCGCGGCACGATCGTCACCTTGTGCACCGGATCGGATTCCGGGAGGAGCCTTGCCACAACAGCGTGGCCCGATTCGTGATAAGCCGTGTTCCTCTTCTCATCCTCGGTCATCACCATGGCGCGGCGCTCAGCGCCCATCATGATCTTATCCTTGGCGTTCTCGAAGTCCTGCATGGAGACGACGAGGCCGTTCCTGCGGGCAGCGAAGAGCGCCGCCTCGTTCACAAGGTTGCCGAGATCGGCACCGGAGAACCCTGGCGTGCCGCGCGCGATGACCGCCACGTCGACGTCCTTGCCGACGGGGATCTTCTTCATGTGCACGTTGAGAATCTGTTCGCGGCCGCGAATGTCGGGCATCGGCACCACGACCTGACGGTCGAAGCGCCCCGGACGGAGCAGCGCCGGGTCGAGCACGTCGGGACGGTTCGTGGCGGCGATCACGATGACGTTCGCGCCCGTATCGAAGCCGTCCATTTCGACGAGCATCTGGTTGAGGGTCTGCTCGCGTTCGTCGTTGCCGCCGCCGAGACCTGCGCCGCGCTGGCGGCCGACCGCATCGATTTCGTCGATGAAGATGATGCAGGGAGCGTTCTTCTTGGCTGTTTCAAACATGTCGCGCACGCGCGCAGCGCCCACGCCCACGAACATTTCGACGAAGTCCGAACCCGAAATCGTGAAGAAGGGAACGCCCGCTTCGCCGGCGATCGCCTTCGCGAGGAGCGTCTTACCGGTACCCGGGGAGCCGACGAGCAGCACGCCGCGCGGAATGCGGCCGCCCAGGCGCTGGTACTTCTCGGGGTCCTTCAGGAAGTCGACGATTTCCTGGACGTCTTCCTTCGCCTCGTCGCAGCCCGCCACATCGCGGAAGCGCACGTGGTTTTCCTGCTCGGTGATCATGCGCGCCTTCGACTTGCCGAAGCTGAAGGCTCCGCCGCCGCCGGCACCGCCCTGCATGCGGCGCATGAAGAAGATCCAGACGCCGATCAGAAGGAGCATCGGGAACCAGGAGACGAAAAGGGTCGTAAGGAACGAGGGTTCCTCTTCGGCCTTGCCGTAGACCTGCACGCCCGACTTTCTCAGGTCGTCGACCATCCAGAGGTCGCCCGGGCTCGTGAGCGTGTACTCAGCGCCCTGCTGCGGCGTAACGATGATGCGGCGCCCCTGAATGTCCACGCGGCGGATCTTGCCGGCCTTGGCATCATCCATGAACTGGGTGTAGCTCGTCGTGTCGAGCGACTGCGTCGAATTCGTCTCGAACTGGCGGAAGACCGTAAAGAGCACCACCGCGACGAGAATCCATACGGCAATGCGGGCAAAAGACTTGTTGTCCAACTTTGAACTCCGGTCGCAATTCGTAACGAAGGGACGGAGAGGTCCCTCCGCCTGAGGTCCTGAGCGTCCTTCCGGGCGGAAGTTCGCCGGAACTCAGAAAATTGCGCTTGTTTCTTATCTTTGTTTCCATGGGCTCCGTCCGGATTTTTGTGCGGCACCGCCTCCCATTTAGCGAAGCAGTACCGTCCGAAGGAGCAGAAAGGTTCAGCAATTGTAGCCGCGGGACTATTTCCCTACCTGTGGTTCCCCCGATTTTTGGCGAATGAACGCCCGGGAAAAGGAAAGCAGTTATTGCGGATTCTTCGGCGCCTTGAGGTCGCGGGACACAAGATAGACCTCTGCCGAAGTGTCGCGCGAGGCGGCAGGCTTCTTGGCGGCGACCTTTTTGAAGACCTTCTTCAATGCCTCGACATACTGCGAATAGCCGGAACCCTGGAAAGCCTTCGTCACAAAGACGCCGTGGGGTGCGAGGTGCTCGACGCAGAATTCGAGCGCAAGCTCGTTCAAAAGAAGCGATCTCGCCGCATCCGCCGCGGCGATGCCTGAAAGATTAGGCGCCATGTCCGAAAGGACCACGTCGACCTTGTCTCCGTTTAGAATCGCGGCAAGCTGATCGGCCACCGACTGTTCGCGGAAGTCGCCCTGCAGAAAATAGACGTCCTCAATGGGATCCATCGGCAGGATGTCCATGGCGATGATGCGCCCGCGGACCTGACCGTTCTTGTCGATAAGCTTTTCGCGCACCACCTGCGTCCAGCTTCCCGGAGCCGACCCGAGGTCGACCACCGTAAGGCCGGGCCTGAGGAGATGCTCCTTTTCATTGAGCTCAAGGAGCTTGTAGACGGAGCGGGCGCGATAGCCTTCCGCCTTGGAGCGCTTCACGTACGGATCATTGATGTGCCGTTCGATCCATGCGCGGTTGGATCTGAGTTTTTTATTCGAAACGGGCATTCTTGCCCTCCAAAAAGTTTTCTTTCTCGGATGCCGCCTTTTTAGACGGCATCCGGCATTAGTGCTGAAATTTTATGAGTGAAATTACCCTTTCGCGCGACGCGCGCCTCACGCTGCGCTCGCAGGCGCATCATCTCGACCCCGTCGTTCTTCTCGGCGCCAACGGTCTCACCGAAGCGGTCATGAAGGAAATCGACCGTGCTTTGAAGTCCCACGAGCTCATCAAGGTGAAGGTTCCGACCGACGACCGCGAGGAACGCGAGGCGATCTTCGCGAAGGTTGCCGACGAACTCGGCGCCGCCCGCGTGCAGATGATCGGCAAGCTCCTCATCCTCTGGCGTCCTGCCGAAGATGAGGACGAAGCCCCCTCGGCCGAAGAGTGGATCGCCCGCGCGGCCGCTGCCGCCCGCGGCGAGGACGCTCCGGCCCCGAAGGCAAAGAAGGTTGCCTCGAAGAAGCCCGGCGAAAAGAAGAAGAAGGCCGAGCCCCAGCCCCGCCGCCGCGCCCGTCCGAAGACGAAGCGCACGACGAAGAAGGCTGCGCTCTCGAATTAATGCCTTCTTTATGACGTTCTGATACGGGAGCCGCCTGGCGGCCCCTACTCGCTTAAAACGGGAGATTCCCCTCGAAGGAATCTCCCGTTTTTTTGCGTTCGAGCGGGCGCTTCCCTGAAGGGGCTTCAGCAGGAACCCTTCAGGGAGAAAGCGCGCATTACTTGTACTCGACCTCTTCGACCTCGAAGGTGACCTGGCCCTTCGGAGCCATGAACTTCACCGTGTCGCCTTCGCTCTTGCCGATCAGCGCGCGGGCGATCGGGGAGGAGACGGAAATGAGGTTCTTCTTGATGTCGGCTTCGTCGTCGCCCACGATCTGGTAGGTCACGCTCGAATCCTCGTCTTCGTTGTAGAGCGTCACCGTGGCGCCGAAGACGATGCGGTCGCTCGCAACGGTCTTCGGATCGATCACCTGGAGCGCCGGGATCTTGCCCTCAAGTTCGGCAATGCGGCCCTCGATGTGGCCCTGCTCCTCGCGGGCGGCATCGTATTCCGCATTTTCCGAAAGGTCGCCCTTTTCGCGGGCTTCGGCAATGGCGGCAACGACGTTCGGGCGCGCCGTCTTCTTGAGATATTCGAGTTCGGCCTTGAGCTTTTCAGCGCCCTTGGCGGTGATGGGGATACGGTTGAGCATGGTTCTTCCAGGTTCAAAAAGCGTTCGTGATCTGCGCCGGATCTTCCTTCCTGCGAAGAAGGCGTACCGGAAGGAGATTCCCCGTGCAGACAAAAGTGAAGGGCGGCACCGCAAAGAAGCACCGCCCTTGGAATTGAATTCGTTCGAGGGAGGATTTTAGCAAATGGCGCTCAGGCCGGCTCAGACGGAGCGTCATTCTCCGCATGAACCTTCTGCCCGAGTCTCTTATTCGTCCGCGTAGTTTTCCGGGTTGAGGCGGCGCTCCACGAGCTCGATGAAGATGTGGATACACTTGATGTGAAGCTCCTGCACGCGGTCAGCGTAGCGCCCGCCCGGCGTGACGATCGCCACGTCGGACAGCGCCGCCATCGGATTCCCGGGCCTGCCGGTGAGCGAAATCACCTTCATGTCCTTTGCGCGCGCGGCTTCCGCGGCGAGGATCACATTGCGGCTAGTGCCCGACGTGGTAATCCCGAGGAGGACGTCCCCGGGCTGGCCCACGCCTTCGACATAGCGCGAGAAAACCTCTTCGTAGCCGAAGTCGTTCGCGACGCACGCGAGGTGCGAGGCGTCGGCAATCGCGGTTGCAGCATAGGGACGGCGGTTCTTGCGGTAGCGCCCCGTCATCTCCTCGGCAAAATGCATGGCGTCGCAGAGGCTTCCGCCGTTGCCGCAGGAATAAATCCGGTGGCCCGCGCGGATCGCCTCGGCCATCATTTCCCCGGCGCGGTCGATTTCCGAGAGCATTGCCTCATCGGCAAGCAGATTGTCGAGCGCTTCGCGCGCTTCCATAAGCGCTGCCTTCACGTTGACGGAACTCATGCAGATAACCTCTGAAAGGAGTTGGAAACTTCTGGGTGGACCGGAAAGAAGGTCAAAGCCGGCGCCTGTCCTCAACAGCGCCTGCGATCGACGCGAGATCGGTGTACTCGATCTCAAGCCCCGAGGGAAGCCCGCGGGAGAGCCGCGTGATGCGAAGGTCCGGCCAGCGCTTCTTCACGGCGCCCATCAGATAGTACGCTGTCGCGTCGCCTTCGGGCGTGTAGGAAGTTGCAGCCACCACTTCGCGAAGCCCGTCCTCGCGGAGCCCGAGCTCAATGCGCTCCATGAGCTGCGGGAGCCCGATCTCAGCGGGTCCAGCGTTGTCGAGCGGCGAAAGCCTCCCCGAGAGGACGAAATAGAGCCCCGGCCAGGAAAGCGAAGCATCGAGCACCATCTGGTCCTGCACGCTCTCAACCACGCAGATAAGCGAGCGGTCGCGCTTTTCATCGGCGCAGACGGGGCAGAGCTCCGCCTCGCACCAGGTGCGGCAGAGCCGGCAGCGGCGAATGGCCGCCGTGCCTTCAAGCGCCTTTTTGAGGGCCTCGAGCTTCTCCCTGCGCTCCGGCGCAAGGAGAAAGAAGGCCGCGCGCTGCGCGCTTCTCGGTCCGTACCCGGGCAATTCCTCAAGCGCCTTGATGAGCGCGGATATTGCGGGAGAGGTTTCGATCGCCATCCTTATCCTTCCTTCGGAATCTTCCGGGCATCAGAGCCGCTCAAAGCGCATCTTGACGTCCTGAGGCGCGCCCCAGTAGGGAGCGCTCGTCACGAGAATATCCGCGCCCGCTTCCGCGTAGAGCGCCGCATTTTTAGCATTGACGCCGCCCGCTGCGGAAAGCCGGACGTTCGGAGATTCAGCACGCGCGGCATCGGCAAAGGACGCAAAATCCTCGGGCGAAAAGCGCTCGCACTGAATGATGTCGGCGCCGAGCCGCACGAAAGTCATGGCTTCTTCGGGGCTCCCGGCCTCAACGGCAATCTTTCTTTCCGGGCTTCTCGCCTGAAGCGCCCTGAAGGCGGCTTCGAAGTCGTCGCAGAAAACGCGGTGCTGATCAAAGACGAGAATCGAATCCGAGAGGCCGAAGCGGTGCACGATGCCGCCCCCGGCGAGGAGTCCGGCAAGCGCAATCCGCTTTCCGCCGGGCCAGTGCTTTCTCGTGCCGGCAACCTGAACCTTCGGGCTGACGGCGCGGACGGCATCCACCATTTCGCGCGTGCGGAACGCTATTCCCGAGGCGTATTCCATCACGCACTGCGCGGCCTTGTATCCCGCGTGAAGGCTCTCTGCCGGTCCCTCGGCCGTGAGAATCGTCTCTCCCGCCTTGAGCGTGTCGCCGTCCCGGGCGCTGAGGCAGACGGAAGCGCCGGCGCGCGAAAGCACCGCCGCCGCAATCTCCGCGCCGGCAACAATGCCGGGCGCTTTGAATTGAGCCCGAATGCGTCCCGGCACGCTTCCGATGCCGAGGCCGACGGTTGTGAGGTCTTCGTGCGGGCAGTCGTCAAAAAGCAGGGCGTCAGCAAAACTTTCTGGGAAAAGCGTCATAGGAACTCCGGAGCAGAAAAAACGGAAAAAAAGAAAAGCCCCGCAACGCTTCAGCAATCCGTCGGGGCTTTTTCTCTTTCTGAAGGGACTCTTTTCACCTGATCAGAAGGGAAGCTTCATGCCGGGGGGAAGCGGCACGGCCTGGCGCATGGCTGCCTCGCGCTTTTCGCGGCAGACGGCTTCGGCATTGTTGATGGCGAGAACAATCAGGTCCTCGAGCATTTCGATGTCTTCGGGATCAACCACCTTCGGGTCGATCTCGATCTTGCGGCATTCATGCCCGCCCGTGATCGTGGCCTTCACGGCGCCGCTCGCGGCTTCGCCCGTGAATTCCATCGCCTTCAGTTCTTCCTGAACCGTGGCGAGCTTCTGTTGCATCTTCTGGGCCTGGGCCATCAGACCGCCCATTCCGCCCATGCCACCCATGTTGCGCATTGTGTTTTCTCCAGAGTAGAAATTATGGTGCCGGAAAAGACCGGAAGCGCTTCAGCTTCAGTCTTTTTCCGCCATCTCCTCCGGCGTGAGCGGCCGGATGGAATCTTCATCAATTTTGCCGTTGAAGAGCCGGACGATTTCCTGCACGACCGGATCGCTCTTGAATTGTTCAATGAGCTCCCGCCGCTCGGCTTCCTTTTTCCGGCGCTCGGCATCCGCCACGGTTGAACCGGCCTCCACCGTTCCGGCGAGGAATTCCACCCGGAAGGGACGGCCGAGCCACCCGCTGATTCTCTCCTCAAGGAGCTTTTTATTGTGCTCGGTGAGAAGCGACTGCACGCCGAGGCGCAATTGTACGCGAGCATCCGTGAGCGAAATCACCTGCGACTGTGAAGCAAGCGACTTTAATGGACCCGTCAGGCCCGCTCCCTCGATGATGTCCCGCCAGCTGAGAGAGGCAGAAGGCTGCCTCCCGGGGAGCCGCTCAGCTGGCGCCGGGCTCTCCCCGTGCGCTCTCCGGCACCTCCATCCAGGGCGGGAGGTTGTCCGGAACCGGACTGGCCGCCGGTTTCGGGGGCGGCGCTGATATCGGCGCCGGCGCGGGTTCCGGCATCGGGGCCGGGCTCGGTGCTGGCGCTGCGGGAGCCGCAGGCTGAGGCGCTGCCTCTCGTGCCTGAGAAGCTTCAGAAATGGACTGAAGAGGCTTCGCGCCCCCGTCGCGCGCGGCGGGCTTCATCCGCAACCCCGCAGGCCGGAAGGCGAGCATGCGCAGCAGCGTCATCGTGAAGCCCGCATATTCGTCGGGCGCGAGCGCGAGGTCGTTTCTGCCGTGAAGCGCAATCTGGTAGCAGAGCTGAATTTCCTCGGGCGTGAGAAGGCCCGCGATCTCGGCCATTTCGGCGTAGCCCGGGTCGTCTGCAGCAACCGCACTCGGCACGCGCTGCAGAAGCGCAATCTTGTGGAGCATGCCGGCGAGCCCGCGGAGCGCCTCGCCGAAGGAGACGCTTTCGCGCTGCATGTCGTCGGCATAGCTCATCATCTTCGGTGCGTCGCCCGCAGCGAGCGCCCGGAGAATTCCGGCGAGCGCATTTTCCGACGTCATCCCGAGCATCGAGCGCACGGACTCGGCTGTGACGGAGCCGCCAGAAAAGGCGATCGCCTGGTCGAGAAGCGAAAGGGCGTCGCGCATCGAGCCTCTCGCGCCCTCGGCAATGATGCGAAGTCCCGGGCGTTCGGCGGCAATCCCTTCTTCCTGAAGGATATGTTCGAGATGCTCGACGATCCCGGCAGGCGTCATGTTGCGGAGACTGAACTGCAGACAGCGCGAGAGCACCGTGACCGGAACCTTCTGCGGGTCCGTCGTCGCGAGAATGAACTTCACATACTCGGGCGGCTCCTCAAGAGTCTTCAGCATCGCATTGAAGGCCGTGTTGGAGAGCATGTGCACTTCGTCGATCATGTAGACCTTGTAGCGGCCTTCGGTCGGCGCATACATCGCGCGCTCAAGGAGCTGCGTCATGTCCTCAACGGAGCGGTTCGAGGCCGCATCCATCTCGATATAGTCGACGAACCGGCCCTCATCAATCGCGCGGCATGCCTCGCAGACGCCGCAGGGGTGCGCGGTGACGCCGCCCTTGCCGTCGGCGCCGCGGCAGTTGAGCGCCTTGGCTAAAATGCGCGAGATCGTCGTTTTGCCGACGCCGCGGGTGCCGGTGAAGAGGTAGGCGTGGTGCAGACGCCCCTCAGTGAGGGCGCGCGTCAGCGCCGTGACCACGTGGTCCTGGCCGACGATCGACTCAAAGTCATGGGGGCGCCACTTGCGCGCAAGTACCTGGTAGCTGCTCATGGGATGAGGCTCATTCTTAGTGCTTCTCAGGCGCACATTCTAGCGAATGGACCCGGGCGGTCCGCCTCGGGACGCTCTCGCGGATTTTCCAGATACGAAAATGGCGAGCCTTATCCTCGGCACTGCACGCACACCAGTATGGCTGCTTCGTTCCCGACCTGACCAGGTTTCCGGGGCGCGCATGCGAGGGGACCCGCCAAGGCGCGAGTATAGGGAAGATGAGCGGGATTTGCAAAAAATTACTTCTCGGGCCCCATGAAACGGTGCTCCCGCTAGAGAGGCATCTTCCCGAGGTGATAGTATTCACGGCATCACTTCATCGGGCCTGCCGGCGCTTTTCCAGAAGGCGTTTTCCGTCGAGAGTTCTCCCTCTCCAGACGCTCATTTTTCTGCTGCCGGCCCTGAATGGCCTTTCAATTCTCTGCCTGACCGAGCCTCCCCCGAAAGGGAATCCTTACCGAATCCCTCACGGAATCGCGGCTCTGACGGCAAAGCGACTTTTCACGAGCCCAGCTTCCTTTCTGCCGGTCCGTTCTTCCTCGCGAGGAAGACGAGAGCGTCATTCATTAAAACGGGGAAGCATCAGGCGAATTTATTTTCCCTGGAGACATCCATGAGCGAAATTCTTCACATCACCGACGACGACTTCGACAAGACCGTCAACAGCGACACCACCGTCTTCGTCGACTTCTGGGCCACCTGGTGCGGTCCCTGCCGCATGCTCGCTCCGCGCCTTGAGCAGGCTGCCCAGACCTTCGACGGCCGCGCCGTCATCGCCAAGTACGACTGCGACCAGTCCTCGGGCAAGGCCGCCGAGTACGGCGTGCGCGGCATCCCGACCATCATCGCCTTCAAGAGGGGCGAAGTGATTGACCAGCGCACCGGCGCCTGCGACCAGGCGACGCTCGACGCCTTCATCGAAAAGAATCTCTAAGATTCGCTTCCCTGCCCGCCTCGGTTTGAATGGGACGCCCTTCAGTCCGGCGTCCCCGGCGGGCATCTTCTCCCCTGCGGAATCTCTTCGCTGAGGAGAAGCGTCCAAGCGCTCCGAAGCTTCTCCCCGGTCTCGTCGGGGATGCGCAAAAAATTACGAAGCTTCGGACCCGTATTCCTATTACTCAACACTCATCCGCCGAAGACTTTCTGAGTCCCGGCGCTTCCCGTCCGGCATGCCTGCCGACGCTTACAAAAGCGCCTCATGAATTCATAAAGCGGCGGAACATCCACCAACCCCATGCATCTTTCCGACCTCAAAGCGCTTCACGTTACGCAGCTTCTCGACATGGCTGCCGCCCTCGAAGTCGACAATGCCCAGCGCATGCGCAAGCAGGAGCTGATGTACGCCATTCTGAAGAAGAAGGCGAAGCTCGGCGAAACCATCTACGGCGACGGCACGCTTGAAATCCTCCCCGACGGGTACGGGTTCCTGCGCTGCCCGGACACGAGCTATCTCGCGAGCGCGGACGACATCTACATCTCTCCCTCGCAGATCCGCCGCTTCAACCTTCATACCGGCGACTCGATTGAAGGCGAAGTCCGCATCCCGAAAGAAGGCGAGCGCTACTTTGCGCTCGTGCGCGTCGACACGGTGAATGATCTGCCGCCCGAGGCGCTCAAGCACCGCATGCTCTTTGAGAACCTGACGCCGATCTTCCCGAACGAGCCGCTGATTCTCGAGCGCGACATGCGCGGCGACGAAAACCTCACGGGCCGCATCATCGACATGATTGCGCCGATCGGCAAGGGCCAGCGCTCCCTCATCGTCGCGCCCCCGAAGTCGGGCAAAACGGTGCTCCTGCAGCACATCGCCCACGCGATTGCCGCCAACTACCCCGACGTCGTCCTCATGGTGCTCCTCGTCAACGAGCGCCCGGAGGAAGTGACGGAAATGCAGCGCACGATCCGCGGCGAAGTCGTTGCCGCCACCTTCGACGAACCGGCCGTGCGCCACGTTCAGGTCGCTGAAATGGTGATCGAGAAGGCAAAGCGCCTCGCGGAATCGAAGCGCGACGTCGTCGTTCTCCTCGACTCCATCACGCGCCTTGCGCGCGCCTACAACCAGGTGATCCCGTCCTCGGGCAAGGTCCTCACGGGCGGCGTTGACGCCAATGCGCTCGAACGCCCGAAGAGAATCTTCGGCGCCGCGCGCAAGATCGAGGAAGGCGGCTCCCTCACGATCATCGGCACGGCCCTCATCGACACGGGCTCGCGCATGGACGACGTGATCTATGAGGAATTCAAGGGCACGGGCAACAACGAAATCCACCTCGAGCGCCGCATGGCCGAAAAGCGCGTCTACCCGGCCATCAACCTCAACCGCTCGGGCACGCGCCGCGAGGAGCTGCTCCTCAAGCCCGACGTTCTCCAGAAGGTGTGGGTCTTGAGAAAGTTCCTCTACGACATGGACGAACTCGAGGCGATGGAATTCCTTCTCGACAAGCTGAAGGCCACGAAGACCAACGCCGAATTCTTCGACGCCATGAAGAAGTAAGGCGCTTCCCGTCCGGGTGCGAGGCCTCCCGCCGCGCCCCCGAAGAAAAGCGTCCTGAAAGCAAAAACGCCGCTTCTCTTCCGGTTTTTCCGGGAAAAGCGGCGTTTTCTTTTACCTGAGGCGCAGCCTCGGCATCAATGCCCGAGGTGCTTCAGAATATGCGCCATCACCGTTTCGTCATCGGTTGAGGTGAGCTCGATCTGAGAGAAGCCCGCTTCTCTCAGGCGCTTCTCGATTCGCGGATGAATCGCCACAGCGACGCCCGACGTGATCCAGTCGCGCGCGCCCGCAACAGGGCGCACGGCATGCATAAGAACGTCGACCGCATCGGTACTCGTGATGTAGACGACGGGCGAAGGCCCCGCCACCGCGAGCTGCAGGCGGCGGAATTCCTGCGCGTCAAGTTCGAGCGGCATGCGCACATAGGCGCAGAGAACGACGACGTCGCTCCCGATGCTTCTGAACTGCTCGGGAAGCCACTCGCGCCCCGTCTGGCCGCGAAGGAATAGAACGCGCGACGGAGCGCCGTGCGCCTGCACGATGGGCCAGAGCGCTTCAGAACCCGAATGCTCCGCATCGCCCTCGGGGTAGATGAGCTTCACCTTGTCGCCCCAGGCGGCGCGGATGACGCGGGCCGTACCTTCGCCGACGGTTGCGAGCGTGATGTGCTCGGGCCACTCCCGAACCCAGTGCGCGACAGCCGTCACGGCTGCCGGGCTCGGCAGAACCACCATCTCAACGTCGTCGAGGTTCGAAAGCCGCTCCGTGATGAGATCGGTTTCCTGCGGGAGTTCAATCCTGAAGGCAGGCCAGCACCACACGTTGTCCGACCGGGCTTCGAGCTGATCAGCCAGGCGATTGTTGGCTTCGCCAGGCCGCATCAGAATGACGGGACGGCTCTGAGCCGCATCATGCGCATTCGAAAGGATCATTGGAGGCAGGCCTTGAGATATTCCTCGGCGCCCTGGCGGCGGAGGTCGGCGACGACCTTCGCGGCGAGCGCTTCAGGATCAGAAAGAGGACCGCGGGCTTCGGAGAAGACCGCTTCGCCGATGTGATGGTTGCCGACCAAGGCGCGCAGCCACAGTTCGCCGTTTTCAACGATGGCGTAAGCGGCGAGCGGCACCTGGCAGGAACCGCCGAGCGCGCGCGACACGGCGCGTTCCGCAAAGCAGCAGGCGCGCGTTTCAGGGCTGTTGATAAAGGCAAGCGCTTCTTCCATCTTCTTGTCGCCCGCACGGATTTCAAGGCCGAGCGCGCCCTGACCGGGCGAGGGAAGGCTCACTTCGGCCGGGATGATCTGACGGATGCGCTCAGAGAGCCCGAGGCGCTTCAGGCCGGCGCTCGCCATCACGAGGGCGTCGTATTCGCCTTCATCGAGCTTGCGAAGGCGCGTGCCCACGTTGCCGCGCACCGGCAGAACCTTGAGGTGCGGATAGCGCATGCGCAGCATCAGCTCGCGGCGCAGGCTCGCCGTACCGACGCGCGCGCCCTCGGGCATCTCGTCGAGCGAGGCGTACTTCGGGGAGACGAAGGCGTCCCTCGGATCCTCGCGTTCGGAGACCGCAACGAGTTCAAAGCCTTCGGGAAGCTCCATCGGAACGTCCTTGAGGGAATGCACCGCGAGGTCGGCTTCGCCATTCTGCATGGCAACCTCAAGCTCCTTCACGAAGAGGCCCTTGCCGCCCACCTTGGAGAGCGTGCGGTCGAGAATCTGGTCGCCGCGGGTCGTCATGCCGAGGAGCTCCACCGATGCACCCGGATAGCGGTCGCGCAGAAGCGCCTGAACATGAAGAGCCTGCCACATGGCAAGGGGACTTTCGCGGGTGGCGATGACGCAGCGGTCAAACTGGGACATGATGCTTTCGTGAACTCTTAAAGAAGTGTGCGGGAAGCGCTACCGCCGGGAAGCCGGGATTACGGATCATCCCCGGGGCAAAGCGCTCTGAAAATCTTTCAAACGAAGTTCCATTCTAGTTTGCGCCCTTTTTTTCGTCCTTAAGGCGATCCGCGCCCGTCGAGCCTTAAGGAGAAGTCCCAGTCATTCTGAAAAGAATCCTCCGCTTCTCAGCTTGCACTCTTTCGGCGCTTTAAGGATAATTACCGGTCTTCCCAGTTGGCACGTGGGCCGGCATGCCCGTTAGAAGACCTCCCCAGGATTGGAGGCAGACGCGTAAGGCCGCCAGGGCGACCGACAACAAAAAACTAGGAAAATTCTTCAAAATGAAGCCGAATATTCATCCCGAGTACCGTCCCGTCGCTTTCATCGACCTCTCGATCAACAAGACGTTCATCATCCCGTCGTCCGTTCAGACGCGTGAAACCACGGTGATCGACGGCGTGACCTACCCGCTCTTCAAGCTCGATACGTCGTCCGCCTCGCACCCGTTCTACACGGGCGCCCAGACCCGCATCGTCGAAGCGGGCCGCGTCGAGAAGTTCCGCGCGAAGTTCGCCGCCAAGAAGCAGGCGCTCAACACCGCTGCCGAAGCCGCCAAGTCCTCCAAGTAATTTGGATGACGACCCCCGGCGGGAGCCTCCTTTCGGAGAGACTCCGCCTCAGGCGCTTCCCGCAGGATGAATCCGCAGAAGGCTTTCTCAGGAAAGCTTTACTGCGGACGCAGAGAAAAGGAGAGATCCACATTGTTGGGCTCTCCTTTTCTTTGCGTTAACAAAAGCCTGCCATCCGCAAAGTGCGGCCCCGCTGCCGCACCTCCGCATTCGAGGATCCTTCCGGTTAAGGAAAGCATTTCCTGCCGCCCGGGATCTCCTGAAAAAGGACCTTTCCGCATGCTCACTCAGCGTCCCACACCCGCCTTCCTCTCGCAGGAGGCCGCCCGCAGACTGCCGCGCTTCGCGCTCTTTCTGCTCCTCGGCGCATTCATTCTTTCGGACCTCTGGTCGCAGGATCTCTGGACGCTGCGCGATGCGGAAACTTTCGGCATCTCCCGATCAATGCTTTCCGAAGGACTCCCTGCCTGGCTTCTTCCTGAAGTTTCCGGGATGCCGGTATCGGCGGGACCCGTGAGCGGCTGGGTTGCCGCCCTCTTTACCGCGCTCTTTTCGGGGCTTGCGGGCGAAGTCGGCGCCTACCGGCTCGCAAGCCTCTTCTGGTTTGCGCTCACGACGGCCTCCCTCTGGTACGGCGCCTACCGGCTCGCAAGACGAAATGAAGCGCAGCCCGTCGCCTTCGCGTTTGGCGGCCAGGCGGAACCGAGAAACTACGGGCGCGCGGTTGCGGACTGCGCAGTTCTTCTTTTCATTGCGACCTTCGGCATCGTCGCCCGCCAGCATGAACCCATCGCCGGAACGGCGCTCCTTTCCTTTGCTGCGCTCAACTTCTTCGGCATTGCGCTGACGCTGAAGCGCCCCTTTGCGGGCGCCTTCCTCTCCGGCCTCGCCTGCGGCTTTGCCGCCCTCACGTCGGCCGTCACTGCCGGACTCTGGCTTCTCTGCGCGACGATCATCGTTCATGCCTTTGCCCGCACGTTCCCGGGAAGCCGCGACCGGCGAATTCTTTCTGCGCTCGCGGGAACGGCGCTCCCCGTCGTCCTCTGGGCGTGCGCGGCGTTCCTCCTTTACCCGGAAGCGGCCGCAGTCTGGTTTGAAAAGTGGGCAACCCATCAGGCGGAATTCTTTGATCTCTCCTCCTCGCACACCGTGCTATGGCTCCTAAGAACAAGCGTCTGGTTCCTCTGCCCTGCCTGGCCTCTCGCGCTCTGGGCGCTCTACAGCTGGCGCCGGCAGCTCGACCGCTCGCAGATTCTGATTCCTGCCGCCCTGGTGCTGACCGCTGCGGGCGCGGGGCTCTTCACGGAAGAAGGCGCGGCGGAACTGCTTCTTCTCATTTCCGTCCCGGGACTCATGGCGCTCGCCGCCTTCGGGCTCATTACCCTCAGGCAGTCGCGGGAGAATCTCCTCGACTGGTTTGCCATTTCGGTCTTCTCCGTGACGCTCATCGCCCTCTGGCTCTACTGGCTGGCGTCGATGCTCGGGTTCCCGCCCAAGATGGCGCATTCGATCGCAATGCTCTCGCCCGGGTTTGAACCGACCTTCGGCGGGGGCGCGCTCACGAGCTTTGCCGCCTGCGTAATCTGGGTGGTCTTCGTTGCCTGGCGCCTCACGCACCGTCCGATCGTCGTCTGGCGCGGTCCCTGGCTCTCCGCTGCCGGCATGACGGCTACCTCCATCACCTTCCTCGGTCTCTGGCACCCGGCGATCGACATTGCCCGCTCCTACAAGGCTCCGGCGCTTCAGATTGCCTCTGAAGCGAAGCGACTCACGGGCGAGGAGTCTCCCCTCATTGAAGGGAACCTTCTTTCTCCCGGCATCCGCACGGTTTTCACGCTCCATGGCGGCATCCATTTTGCGCCGGCGGGCGAAGGCGCGAAGCTCAGGCTTGTTCGCTACCGCGGAAGCAACGTTCCCCGGGAAGCGCTCACGCCGCCCGTCTCACGCCCCCATACCGATGAAGCCTTCACACTCGTCCCCGGACGCAACCGCTAATTCTCTTTTTTAAAGCGTCATGCCGCAGAATCTTCTTCCTCCCGACATTTCGTTCAAAGCGCTCCTTCGTCTCGCCGGACCGATTTTCGTCGCCAACGTTGCCATCATCGGCAGCGGCACGATCGACACGATCATGGGTGGGCAGCTCGGCGCCGAGCACCTCGCCGCCATTGCGCTCGGCATCGCCGCGACCATTTCCGTTCTCATGGGTCTTGTGGGCATCCTCCAGGGCCTTTCGCCCGTTGCCGGCCACCATTACGGCGCCCGCAAGATGACCGAAATCGGCATCGACCTCGGACAGGCGATGTGGCTCGTCGTCGGCTTCTCGCTCATCGGCGTTCCCATTCTGATGGCGACCGACTTCTGGATGGAGCTCGGCGGCGCCAAGGGCGAGGTTGCCCGGATGGCAACCCAGTACATGTTCTGGACGGCGCTCGCTCTTCCCGGCTCCATGGCGGCACGCACCTTCATTGCGGTCAATGCCGCCGTATCGCGCCCGCGCGTGACGATGTGGGTGTCGCTTGCCATGCTTGCCCTCAAGGCTCCGCTCAACGCCGTCTTCATGTACGGGCTCTTCGGCCTCCCCGCGCTCGGGGGCGGCGGCGCCGGCATCTCGTTCTTCATCCTGACTTATCTCTCCCTCATCGCCTACTGGGTGATCTGGAATAAGGACAAGTTTTATAAGAAGATGCACGCGCCGGGCTTCGTGCGGCCTGAGTGGAAGCGTCTCTGGAACCTCCTCAAGATCGGCGTCCCGATGGGTCTCTGCACCTTCTTTGAGGTTTCGAGCTTTACCCTGATGGCGATCTTCGTCTCGCGCCTAGGTCCCGACATCATGTCCGCGCACCAGATCGTCGCGAACCTCACTTCCATGTGCTACATGGTGCCGCTCTCGCTCGGCATCGCCACCTCGGTCCTCATCGCGCAATCGCTCGGCGCCCGGTGGCCCTCTGTGGCCTATGAGTGCCTGAAGCGCACCCTGAAGCTCATGGTGACAATTGCCGTCGTGATGTCCGTGCTTCTCTTCCTCTTCCGTAGCTTCATTCTCTGGCTCTATACCAGTGAGGCGGAAGTGCACGGGCTCGCCATGTCGCTCATTCTTTTCGGGTGCTTCTACTACGTCTTCGACGCGATGCAGTCCGTTTCCGCCTTCGCCCTTCGAGGCTACCGCGTGACGGTGGCGCCGATGATCATCTACGGCATCATGCTCTGGGGCGTGGGTCTTGGACTCGGCTACCAGTTCGCCTTCCATGGCGAATGGGCGGGCGGCCCCTACGGCGTCTTCGGCTTCTGGGGCGCTACGGCAACCGGCCTCTTCCTCACCGGCATCAGCCTCACCATCATGGCGCTCTGGGTGGGCCGGCAGTTTGCGAAGGACGATTCGCACAGTCCCGATGAGATGAGGGCCGCCATTCTTGAGGCAGAATCCCACAAGCCTCAGCCCTGAGGCTTCATTACCTTCAGAATTCCATTCAAACGGATCTTTCCTTAAGCGGAGAGATCCGTTTCCTTTTGTCTCAGGATCAAGCACCCGTCATCCGGAGGGATCCCCTTGTGTTATGTTGGGGAATTCCTTTTTTGGCAGCAGCACTCTCTGAAACTTCCAGGGCAATTCATGTCCACGATTCTTTTCCCCAGCCCCATCTTCGGCCCCGTCCATTCCCGGCGTCTCGGCATTTCGCTCGGCATCAACCTTCTTCCTGCGGACGGCAAGATCTGCTCCTTCGACTGCATTTACTGCGAATGCGGCCTCAACGGCTCCCACCGGCCGCATCTCAGGATGCCTTCACGGGCGCTCGTGCGCTCGGAACTCGAGGGAAAGCTTGCTGAAATGGCCGCAGCCGGACAGAAGCCTGATGCAATTACCTTTGCCGGGAACGGAGAGCCCACAGGGCACCCGGAATTCGCGCAGATCGTTGACGACGTGATCAAGCTTCGCGACCGCTTTGCGCCCAAGGCAAAAATCAGCGTCCTTACGAACGCCTTCCATATTCTCAGGCCCGAAGTCTTTGCCGCCCTCCAACGAGTCGACAATGCGCTCCTCAAGCTCGACACCGTTAACCTCGAATACATCGAGCTCGTGAACCGCCCGCAGGGCCGCTACGACCTCGAGAGGCTCGTTGAAAAGATGAAGGCCTTTGAGGGCAACTGCATGATCCAGACCATGTTCATGAAGGGCTCCTGGGAAGGAAAGTCGGTCGACAACACGTCGGAGCGCTTCGTGGGACCGTGGCTTGCCGCCGTGAAGGCGATCCGCCCGAAGCTCGTCACGATCTACACGATCGACCGCGAGACGCCGGACAAGAGCCTCGAGAAGGCAACACATGAAGAACTTGACCGCATTGCCGCAAGGCTTCGCGAAGCCGGGCTCGAGTGCACGGTGAGCTACTGACCGTTCGCTCATTCTGCGAAGAATTCAAAAGCCCGAACGCAACAAAAAAGGCTTCCCCGGAACCTGATCCATGGGAAGCCTTTTTGTTTTGTCCTGCCGCTTTATCGAAGCGTCAAGACGAGAGGCGCATTACTGCGCGTTCGTGTAGCGATGCTCGCGAAGGGCCGCAACGCGGTCTTCGATCGAGGGGTGGCTCGCGAAGAGCGAACCGATGCCGCCCGAGATGCCGAAGCCCTTGACGTTGCCCGGGAGCTCGTTCGGGGCAATGCCGCCGAGACGCTGGAGCGCATGGATCATCGGCGTAGTGGAGCCCATGATGTCAGCGGCACCCGCGTCCGCGTGGAATTCGCGGTAGCGGCTGAAGGCGGCAACAACCATCGAGGCGAGGAAGCCGAGGCAGATGTCGAGCACGAGCGAGGTGACGTAGTAGCCGACGCCCGGCGCATCGTCTTCATTGCGAAGGATCTGACGGTCGACGACCCAGCCGATGATGCGCGAGAGGAAGACGACGAAGGTGTTCATCACGCCCTGAAGAAGCGTCATCGTGACCATGTCGCCGTTCTTCACGTGCGAAAGTTCATGCGCGAGCACAGCCTCAACCTCTTCGCGGTTCATGAGGTTGAGAAGGCCCGTCGAGACGGCGACGAGCGAGCTCGAGCGCGAGGCGCCCGTCGCAAAAGCGTTGGGTTCGCCGTCGTAGATGCCGACTTCAGGCATGGGGAGCCCTGCCTTCTGGGCTTCGCTACGGACAACGTCGACGAGATAGCGCTCAACCGGAGTCTGAGGATTGTTCACGTCGATCATCTGCAGGCCCATCGACATCTTGGCCATCGTCTTCGACATCAGGAGCGAGATGATCGAGCCCGAGAAGCCCACCACCATCGCAAAGACGAAGAGCGTTCCGAGATTGAGCGACTTCCCGCTCATCGTCCCGAAGTTGATGCCGAACACCATCTGGATCACCGTGAGAATCACGGAGAGCATGATGAAGATGGCGAGATTAGCGAGTATTAAAAGGCCGATGCGTTTGAACATGGCTTTCTATTCCTTTCCTTAGCGTCCTCTGGAGACACAAATGCTTTTGTGAGAGATGACGAGCGCCGCTTCTTAGCATTCTTGGGGTGCGGCGCCGCAGGCATCCAGTATTTGGCGTGCGGATGCGTTAATGGTGATTTTACGGATGGGGAGAAGGAATTCCCTTAACCGGCTTTCTCCCCTTTTGTAACAAATGCGCGGGAGATTCTTCGATTTTTTAGACCGCGCGCTTCTTGTCCTCGATGCGCCGCGGGGAGAAGCTGTCCCAGGCGCCGCAGCCGAGGCAGTGCCAGGAGAAGCTTGACGCGAGGAAACCGCACTTTCTGCACTGGTAGCGCGACCACCGGCGGGCATTCTGTTCGAGAAGCCCGGCGATCATCTTCGTCATCTCATCGTCGGGGTTCCCCTTGAGCTTCATCTGCATCATGGCATTGAAGGCTGAAAGGCTCGGGTGCTCTTCGAGGAAGCGCCTAGCGATCTTCTCTGCCGAGGGCACGCCCTGCCAGGCGGCGATGCGCGTGAGCGTTGCTTCCATGACGTCGGCAGTGCCGAGCTTCTCCGTTACGTCGAGGAGAAGCGCGAGAGCGCCCGCCTGATCGCCTTCCGCAGAAAGCGCGTCCGCGAGGTGACCGATGACGAGGGGCGCATAGTCGGGGCTCTTCTCAACCACATCCTTCCAGTAGCGGATTGCCTCCGGGGTCGACCCTTCGGCCATCGCCACCTTCGCGACCGTAATGTCGACGCGGGGCGTTGCATCCTGGTAGCGCAGAAGGGGCGTGACAAGAAGACGAGCTTCCTCGAGGTTCTTGTGCTTCAGCGCGAGGTCGATGCGCTCGCAATAGAAGTGAGCAATCTCCTCGGCGTGATTTTCACCGGCCTGGGTTTCAAGAAGACGCGCCGTTTCCGTGGCGGCCGCCCATTCGTGTTCGGTGACGTAGATCTTCAGGAGTTCGCGAAGCGCATGGAGATGCTCCGACGGGACGCTCGCGAGCTTCCTGTACGCTGCTTCAGCGCGATCGAAGAACCCGGCGCAGAGGAAGTCGCGCGCAAGCTCCTTCAGGGCGAGCGCACGCTCTTCGTCCGGAAGATCCGCGCGATTGTAGAGATGACGGTGAAGCCTCACCGCGCGCTCGAATTCGCCGCGGCTTCTGAGGAGGTTCCCCAGCACGCGCTCGAGTTCCGTCAGTTCCGGGTCCACGCGGACGACTTCAATAAAGGCGTCAATGGCTTTGTCGGGAGCTCCGTCCAGAAGAAGGGCGAGACCCCGCGAACAGACTTCCGGCACCTTCGCCGCTTCGCCGCGCTGCCGCTGATCCCAGCCGCGGCACCACCAGCCGGCAAAGAAGAGAACCGGAACAAAGATCAGATACCAGTAGTCGAATTCCATCGCGCGGTGCTTCCCCGAAATAATCAGCGTACGGCATTGGATATCGCCGCACGAAGTCAAAGAGAGAAATTTTACTGCGATCCGGAGTTTCCGAACTTTTTGAGAATCGTTCTTCTCTTCCTGAAATTCATTTTTCAAATGCTGAATAGAGAAACGGCGCACTTCCATCATTTAGGAAATGCGCCGTTGGCGTTCTTTTTATCCTAGCCCCGGAGAACCGAGGCTTCAGATCAGATCAATCTCAGAGGAGTGAGATTAGAACGTGTGAGCGAGGCCGACGTAGACGTTGCCAACCTTTTCTTCAAGGTCGTTGGTCTGGCCAGCTTCGTACTTGTCGAGAGAGGCTTCAGCATAGCCGCCGCCGACGTAGATCTTGGTGCGTTCGCTCAGCTGGTAGCCGTAGCGAGCGGCGAGACCGAAGTACTGACCGTCGACGTCCTTCTTGCCGGCTGCCTGAACAACATCTTCGAGCGTCGTATCGACGTAGTAGAGACCAACGCAAAGTTCGCCATTGCCGCCGATGGGGGCAACCGTGCCGAGGTGGAGACCGTAGCCGGTGAAGCCCTTTTCCGTCGTCACATTAATCTTCTTTTCCCCAAGTTCAAAAGCCTCACTCGGCGTTCCAAACACGGCATTTGCGCCGGAGAAGTACTGCGCTTCAGCAAAGACCTTCGCGACACCGAAATCGTAGTTGCCGCCAACGAAGACGAGATTGTGGTCATCGGGCTTAAAGTCCTTCTGGCGATCAAGCGTGGAATACTTCGTGAGCTCGTAGCCCACCGCAAACTGGGCAGGACCATATTCACCCGTCACGCCGACGGAGAAATAACGTTCGGCCGTCGAAGTACCTTCCTTCTCTGCGGTACGTTCTGCCTTGCTGTCCGTCTTGAGGGAGTACTGGACGATACCCTGGAGACCAGCAACGCGCGGGGTGGCATAGGTGATCATGTTGTCGTAACGATCGCTGGCGTCAAAGCCCCAGACAGCGTTGTCGCCGCCGTCAAAGGAATCAACATAGCCAAGGAGATCATACGTGCCGGCCGCCGAAGCGATGCCGCCCATGCGGCCGAAAGCGAGTTCACCGAAGGGACCGTAAACCGTCAGAGCGGCTTCACGACCGAAGAGGCGGCCATCCTGGCCAAGCGTGCCGTCATCAGTGCTGACGCCGTTTTCAAGCTTGAAGCCGACCTTGTAGCCGTTGCCGAGATCTTCGACGCCCTTGAGGCCGAATTTGCTGGCCGTATCAATGCCGGACGTCATTTCAAACGTATTGTCGCCGTCAACAACCTTCGATCCATTGAAGTCCTTGACGTCGCTGTAGGTATAGGAGAGGCCCTGATCGATGGCGCCGTAAAGCGTCACATCAGCAGCCATGGCGGAGCCGGCAAACGCGCCGAGGACGGCGAGCGCAGCAAGAGTCTTTTTCATTTTCAGAAATCCCATTTAAAAGCCCGCCGGCATAGTGCTCTGATGGCGAAATGCTTCGGCGGACTTGAAACGAATGCCCATAGGCATTCGCAGCACTGGCGTAGCGGACTTCTTGCACAAGACCGGAACGCCGATTGAACCGAGGTTCATTATAGGTAGAACGGAGGAGCTATTCGATTGGCAATTTTGGTAAATGAGAATTTTTCTCGATTTTTCAATTACCTCCTAATTGTGATTTTTATCGGATAGAAGCAACAGCCGTAACAGTCCGTCATCGCCCGGACGCGTAAGAGAAAAGCTGCACTCCCTCGAAAAGGAATGCGGCTTTCAGGATGTTTTTCTGAGAGATCCTCATTCAGTGAATGAAGGATCTCCCGAAAATCATCTTTGGTCAGACATCAGATTCGCGACTCTTGTCCACGCGCTCCCTCAGGCCCTTGCCGGCCTTGAAGAAGACGGTGTAGCGGGCGCGCACAGCAACTGCCGAACCATCCTGAGGATTGCGGCCGACGCGCTCCGGACGATATTTCAGTCCGAAGGAGCCGAAACCGCGAATCTCGATGCGGCTGCCTTCAACCAGCGTGTCGGCCATCGTATTGATGATCACGGCAGCGGAATCCATGCAGTCGCGCTCGCGAAACGTCGGAAGACGTCCGTAGAGCTCAGCAAGAAGTTCGGATTTGGTCATGGAATTACCCATGGTTGCCTCCTCTGACTCTGATTACTTCTGCTCGAGCTTGGCCTTGAGCAGAGCGCCAAGGTTCGTCGTGCCCGTGGCGGAGCCGGCGTCGGCGTTGACGCGATCGAGCGCAACGCGGGCTTCAGCGGCGTCCTTAGCCTTGATGGAGAGCTGGATGCTGCGGTTCTTGCGATCAAGGCTGATCACGGCAGCTTCAACTTCCTGGCCTACGGAGAGAACGGTCGTGGCGTCTTCAACGCGATCTGTGGAGATCTCGGAAGCGCGGAGGTAGCCTTCGACGTCGTTGCCGAGGTCGATCACGGCGCCCTTGGCGTCAACCGACTTGACGGTGCCCTTGACGACAGCGCCCTTCTCGTGCGTGGAAGCGAACGTGCCGAACGGATCGCCGCCGAGCTGCTTGATGCCGAGGCTGATGCGTTCACGATCGGTGTCGATGGCGAGAACCATGGCTTCGACTTCGTCGCCCTTCTTGTACTGGCGGACAGCTTCTTCACCGGACTCGTTCCAGGAGAGGTCGGAGAGGTGAACGAGGCCGTCAATGCCGCCCGGAAGGCCGATGAAGACGCCGAAGTCCGTGATCGACTTGATCTGGCCCTTGACGCGATCGCCCTTCTTGTGGGACTGAGCGAACTCATCCCAGGGATTCGGCTTGCACTGCTTCATGCCGAGGCTGATGCGGCGGCGGTCTTCGTCGATGTCGAGAACCATGACTTCGACTTCATCGCCGAGCTGAACAACCTTGCGCGGATCGACGTTCTTGTTCGTCCAATCCATTTCGGAAACGTGCACGAGGCCTTCGATGCCGGCTTCGACTTCAACGAACGCACCGTAGTCGGTGATGTTCGTGACCTTGCCGAAGAGGCGGGTGCCCTTCGGATAGCGGCGGCTGATGCCGATCCACGGATCTTCGCCGAGCTGCTTGAGGCCGAGGGAGACGCGGCTCTTTTCCTTGTCGAACTTGAGAACCTTGGCGGTGATTTCCTGACCAACCTGAACAACTTCGCTCGGGTGGCGGACGCGGCGCCAGGCGAGGTCGGTGATGTGGAGGAGGCCGTCGATGCCGCCGAGGTCAACGAACGCACCGTAGTCGGTGATGTTCTTGACGATGCCCTTGACGATGGCGCCTTCCTGGAGCGTCTCGAGGAGCTTGGCGCGTTCTTCGCCCATGTTGGCTTCGACGACGGCGCGGCGGGAGACGACAACGTTGTTGCGCTTGCGGTCAAGCTTGATGACCTTGAACTCGAAGGTCTTGCCTTCGTACGGCGTCGTGTCCTTGACCGGACGGGTGTCGACGAGCGAACCTGGGAGGAAGGCGCGGATGCCGTTGGTCATGACGGTGAGGCCGCCCTTGACCTTGCCCGTGACCGTACCGGTGACGAGTTCGCCGGATTCGAGAGCCTGCTCGAGGTTCATCCAGGCGGCGAGGCGCTTGGCCTTGTCACGCGAGAGGATCGTATCGCCGTAGCCGTTTTCGACGGACTCAATGGCGACGGAGACGAAGTCGCCCGGCTTGACGGTCACTTCGCCATGGTCATCCTTGAACTCATCGATAGGCACGTAGGCTTCGCTCTTCAGGCCGGCGTTGACGACGACGAAGTTGTAGTCGACGCGGACGACTTCAGCGGTGATGACTTCACCCTGACGCATTTCCTGGCTGGCAAGGCTCTGCTCAAAGAGCTCAGCGAAGGATTCGGGCTTGTTGGTTTCGTTGGACATTGTGGAAAAAATAATGTTTGGAAGCACGCCGCATCCCTGAATCTCTGGATGCAGGAACGGGCGGAGTTGATGGAAAAATACGGGCGGCTGTCCGCTAATCCGGACACCACCCGAAGGAAACGTTTATGTTACAGCAACTTAGCGAACGAGTTGCCACCAGTCGAGCACTTTTTTAACGACTTCGTCAATCGTCATGTCGGAAGTATCGAGAAGCTTTGCATCCTCTGCGGGTTTGAGGGGCGCCGCGGCACGTTCCCGGTCGCGCCGGTCGCGCTCCTCGAGGTCGCGCGTAAGCGCTGCCCGGTCGGCCTTAAGCCCTCTTGCCTCAAGCTGCTTCGCGCGCCGCTCGGCCCGCACGGCAGCAGACGCTGTCATGAAAATCTTGAGGGGCGCCTCAGGGAAAACCACCGTCCCCATATCGCGTCCGTCAGCAACAAGTCCGGGCGCTTCGGCAGCATTTCTCTGCAGATCAAAAAGCGCCTTTCTCACGCCCGGGATGGCGGCCACCTGAGAAGCGGCAACCCCCACCTTTTCCGTGCGGATCGCTTCCGTCACATCGCTGCCTTCGAGCCAGATCCTTGAATCGCGAAAGAGGGGCTTCAGGTTCCTCGCGACCGCTTCCGCAGCGGGACCGTCGGAGAGGTCGATGCCGGCCTCAAGGGAAGCCAGCGCGGCAAGCCGGTAGAGCGCGCCGCTGTCGAGATAATGGAAGCCGAGCGCCCTGGCAGCGCGTTCGGCAATCGTTCCCTTGCCGCTCGCGGCCGGTCCGTCAATGGTGATCACTGGTACGGTCATTTTTTCCCTCTCGCTAAGAAATCTGCAGCTCTCCGGCCTCATGCCGGAACGACGATCTTCGTTTTGGCCGGATGCCGGACGGCAAAGTTCCTCATGAAGTCGGCGAGCTTCACCGCCCCCTCAATCGGCATGGCGTTGTACATGGAAGCCCGGATGCCGCCCACGGACCGGTGGCCCGCCAGATTAATGAACCCCTCTGCCGCAGCTTCCTTCACGAATACGCTCGTCAGCGCCTCATCGCGAAGGCGAAAGACCACGTTGACGCGGCTTCTCGAACCCTCGGCGACATGCGACACATAGGTGTCGGGGAGTTCGCTGATGACGCTGTAGAGCTGCGACGAGCGGACAAGCGCGCGGGCATTGAGCTTCTCGAGTCCGCCTTCATTCTCGATCCACTCGGCCATGAGGTTCGCGACATAGAGCTGAAAGACGGGCGGCGTATTGGGAACGCTGTCGGTACGGCTGTAGACGCCGTAGTTGAGAAGCGTCGGCACCTCGGCAGTCGCAAGACCGAGAAGATCGCGTCTGAGAATGACGACCGAAAGACCGGCGATGCCAAAATTCTTCTGCGCGGCGGCCCAGATGAGGCCGAATCTATTGACGTCCACGGGCCTCGTCATGAAGTTGCTCGACATGTCCGCCACGAGCGGCACGTCGGGCGCGTCCGTCAGCATCGGAGGCGCAGGAAACTCCACGCCGTGAATGGTTTCGTTGTCGCAATAGGCGCAGTAGCTCGATTCCGGAAGGACTTCGAGCTCTTCATTAGCGGGCGCTCTCGTGCCCGACCCGGAATAAGCGGTCTGCACGCGCCCGAAGCGGAGCGCTTCCTTTGCGGCCGCCTTGCTCCATGCGCCCGTGATGATGTAGGTCGAAAGCGTCCCGGCCCCCAGGAGATTCATGGGTACCATCGAAAACTGCATGCGCCCGCCGCCCTGGCAGAAAAGGATGTCGTAATTGTCGGGCACCTTGAGGAGCGAACGGATCCGGGCCTTCAGGTTCCGCATGATCTCCGCAACCTGCGGTCCCCGGTGTCCGGCCTCGAGAATCGAAAAGCCGAGTCCCTGATAGTCGAGGAGCTCCGACTGGATCCGCGCGAGCACCGGTTCAGGCAGCATCGCCGGACCGGGAGCGAAATTGAAAGGTCGTTTCATGGGAACCCCCTTCAGACTCAAGCCCGGCAGAAAGACCGGGCTTGATCGTTGAGTGCGTGGTGAATTAACCTGAATATTTCGCCCAAAATAGACCTTGGGCGTAGGCTCATCTGCGATC